>Ga0111538_10009242_pt1 | contig 13171 bp, 10 predicted proteins | sample SoiMethybrSBSTD1_FD_79669 | JGI IMG/M metagenome (GOLD analysis project Ga0111538, IMG submission 79669) | Bulk soil microbial communities from a Populus tree surrounding site in Tennessee, USA - Soil MetaG P. TD hybrid SBSTD1 (version 2)... | ecosystem: Environmental > Terrestrial > Soil >...
GACCAGACCGAGCGCGGCGAGCGCCCGTGCCTCGATGGCGGGCGACAGGTTGGCGTAGGTACCCACCGCACCCGCGATCTTGCCGACCCGGATGGCGCGCCGCGCGCGCCCGATCCGCTCGGCCGCGCGCCCGACCTCGGCGTACCAGCGGGTGAAGACCAGCCCGGCGGTGATCGGCTCGGCGTGGATGCCATGCGACCGGCCGATGCACGGGGTGGCGCGGTGCTCGAGCGCCCGCTGGCGCAGGGCGGTCATGAGGTCGTCGAGCCCGATCGCGACGAGATCGAGCGCGCGCCCGGTCTGCAGCGCCAGCGCGGTGTCGAGGACGTCGGACGAGGTCATCCCGAGGTGGAGCCAGCGGGCCGGCTCACCCGCCAGCTCCTCGACATGGGTGAGGAAGGCGATGACGTCGTGCCGCGTTCGCCCCTCGATCTCGAGGATGCGGGCCGGGTCGATGAGGTCGCGCGTTGCGGCCGCGACCTGGTCGGCGGTGCCGGCCGGGACGAGTCCCTCTTCCTCCATCGCGCGGCAGGCGGCCAGCTCGACCTCGAGCCACAGCTGGTAGCGCGCCCCGTCCGACCACAGCGCAGCGAAGTCCGGTCGGCTGTAGCGCTGGATCATACGGCTCGGCTGGACTCTACTTTCCGGGTCCGACCTGGGCAACCGGATCGGCGCAGCAGCGGAATCCCACGTCGCCGAGTGACGAAGCCGGCGTCACCTCGCGCTTCTCCGAGCAGCGGCCGCGGGTGCCGTCCACCGCCGAGGCGCCGCGCACCGCGCCGCTGGAATCCCACTCGGCCGCGTTGCCGCTCATGTCGATGGCCCCCGCCGCGCTCATGCACTCGGGGAAGGAGCCGGACGGCGCCACCTCGCGGCCGCGCGTGTTGCACTTGCGGGCCACGTAGCTCGAGCCGTAGGGGAAGCTCGAGCTGTCCGGTCCCTGGCAGGCGGCCTCCCACTCGGCCGGACTGCACAGGCGGGCGGCGCGCGCCTGGCAGGCGGCCTGGGCCGAGTCCTTCGACAGCCCGACCTGGGGCGGCTTGCCGGGGCCGGGCGCCTCGTGGCGGTCGATGCAGAACGGCTTCTTCGCGTGGTGGGCCAGCTCGACGGGCACCAGCAGCATCTCGGTCGCGCAGGGTTCGACCGGCCGGACCACCGGCTCCGGCGGCGCCGGCTGCGGCGCCACCGCCTCGACCGGCGGCGTGTCGGGCACCGGCTCCACGGTGTCGTCGTCCTCGCCGCCGGCGTGCCGGCCCCGGGTGACGGCGAGCCCGATCGCCAGGCCGGCGGCAGCGGCGATGATCATCGCGGCGAGCAGGAACCAGGGCCACCGGCGCCGGCGCTCGCCCGCGGCCGGCACGGCGGCCGCCGGAGGCGCGTAGTGGCCGAGCGCGCCCGGCGGATGGGACGGCTTCTTCACGCTCGAGATCGGCCGCAGGACCGGCTGCATCTCCGGCCGATCGATGGCCGGCATGACCGGCGTGGCCGGCGGCGGGATCGGTGTGACCGGCTTGTGCGACTGGATCGCCACCTGGACCGGCGCGGCGGGCGGCGGCGCGGACGACGGGGCGGCGGGTGCCGGCGTACGGTCGATCACCGTCTCGGCCAGGGCCGACTCCTCGGAGGCGGACACCGCGGTCGGTGGACGGACGGCGGCCGCGCGGCGGCCGAGCTGCGTCGGCGCGTTGGGGCCGAACAGCGGCGACTTGGGCGCGGCCGACGGGTCCTTGAACAGCGGCGAGGACTCCTCGATGGTCTTGTCGGCGAGATCGTCCTCGTCGAAGCGCGGCAGCGTGGTCGGAGTCGCTTCGGGCGGGACGTCGCCCCGATCGATGGTCGCCCGGCTGTCGACGTAGAGGCGCCTGATCAGGCCGAGCAGCTCGGCCGGTCGCCCGGGTCGCTTGTCGGCCAGCCGCGCCACCGCGCGCGCCACGACGTCGGCCAGCGCGCCCTGATCGCCGGCGAGGAGCTCGATGGTCTCGTGCAGGTCGCGGTGCGCCATGCCGGACGCCAGCTCGGCGAGGATGGCGCCCATCGAGTAGACGTCCGAGCGCGGCGTCGCGGCGCCGCTCTCGAGGACCTCGGGCGCCAGGTAGCGGCGAAGATCGCCCCAGCGCTCCGAGACCAGGATCGGGTCGAGCCCGCGATAGAGCCCGATCCCCGAGATCTTGATCTGCCCGGCCACCTCGACGATGTCGGAAGGGACCAGACGGCCGTGGACGTAACCGGCCGAGTGGCCCGCCTCGAGTCCCTCGCACAGCGCGGTCGCGTAGCGCAGGATGTCCATCTCCCCGCCCGGCCGCCCGCTGCCCAACCGCGACAGGGTCGGGTCGAGGGCGCCGAGCTGGAGCGCGGCGTAGAGGCCGGTGCCGTGGCGGCCGGCCTCGTAGAGCCGCCGCACGTGCGGATGGCTGAGCTTCTTGACCGAGCGCGCACCCGACTCGAACGCGGCGCGCGGGTTCTCGTCGCCGTACAGGGTGGGATCCATCCACCAGAGCGAGAGCTCGACCTCGATCTCGCGATCGAACACCCGGTAATCGACGTAGGCCGGGCCGGACAGGGTCCGCCCGCGCACCTCGTAGCGCCCGGCGACCAGCGCACCGATCTCGAGGCCCGCCGAGCTCACGGCGCCTTCTGCCCGGTCGAGCCGAAGCCGCCGGCACCGCGCTCGGTCGCCTCGAGCTCGGTCACTTCCTCCACCTCGGCGCGCGCGACGGGCGCGATCACCAGCTGGGCGATCCGCTCGCCCGGTTCGATGACGTGCTCGCGGACGTCGAGGTTGACCAGCAGCACCAGGAGCTCGCCGCGGTAATCGGCGTCGATGGTGCCGGGCGCGTTCAGGACCGTGATCCCGCGGGTGAGCGCCAGGCCGGAGCGCGGCCGCACCTGGCCCTCCCAGCCGGGCGGGATGGCGACCGACAGACCGGTCGCCACCGCCAGCCGCTCGCCGGGCGCCAGCCTGAGCGGCGCGTCGAGCGCCGCGCACAGGTCCATCCCGGCCGCCAGCTCGCTCATGGCCCGCGGCAGCACCGCGTCCAGCCGCAGCCGCTTGACCAGGATGCGCGGCGCCATGGGAAAGGCCCCAGCCTCAGCCGACCAGCCGGTGGACCTCGTCCGGGTTGGCGTTGAGGGCGTCCTTGCGCGACAGGCGGATCTTGCCGTCGCGGTCGACGTTGATGACCTTGACCACCACCTCGTCGCCTTCATCGACCACGTCGGTGACCTTGCGGGTCCGCTCCTCGGCCAGCTCACTGATGTGGATGAGCCCGTCGGTGCCCGGCAGGATCTCGACGAACGCGCCGAACTCCACCACCCGCTTCACCACGCCGTGATAGAACTGGCCGACCTCGGCCTCCATGGTGAGGCCCCGGATGAGGTCGATGGCGCGCTGCAGGCCCTTGGCGTCGGCCGAGGCGATCGACACCGTGCCGCTGTCGTCCACGTCGATCTGGGCGCCGGTCTGCTCGACGATGGCGCGGATGGTCTTGCCGCCCGGGCCGATGATGTCGCGGATCTTGTCCGGCTTGATGGTGATCTGGACGATGCGCGGCGCGTTCGGGTTGAGCTCGTCGCGCGGCGCCTCGAGCGCCTCCGCCATCTTGTCGAGGATGTGGAGCCGGCCGTGGCGGGCCTGCTCGAGCGCCTCGTCGAGGATGTGGCGCGACAGACCGGTCAGCTTGATGTCCATCTGCAGGGCACAGACCCCCTTGCGGGTCCCGGTGACCTTGAAGTCCATGTCGCCCAGGTGGTCCTCGTCGCCCAGGATGTCGGAGAGGATCATGTACTGGTCCCCCTCCTTCATCAGGCCCATCGCGATGCCGGCGACCGGCGCGCTGATAGGCACGCCGGCGTCCATCAGCGCCAGGGCGCCGCCGCACACGCTCGCCATCGACGACGAGCCGTTCGACTCGAGGATCTCCGACACCACGCGCAGGGTGTAGGGGAAGTCGTCGTGGTTGGGCAGCACCTGCTCGATCGAGCGGGACGCCAGGTTGCCGTGGCCGACCTCGCGACGCGAGGCCATGCGCAGCATCTTGGCCTCGCCGGTCGAGAACGGCGGGAAGTTGTAGTGCAGGAGGAAGGGCTTGCGCTTGTCGCCGAACAGGGTGTCGAGCCGCTGCTCGTCGTACTTGGTGCCGAGCGTGGTGGCGACCAGCGCCTGGGTCTCGCCACGGGTGAACAGCGCCGAGCCGTGGACCCGCGGCAGCACGCCGACCTCACATGAAATCGGGCGGATCTCATCGCCGCGCCGCCCGTCGATGCGGGTCCGGGTCTCGAGCGTGTGACCGCGGGCGAAGGCCTTCTTCACCGAGCTCACCGCCTCGCCGACCTCCTTGTCGCGGCCGGCGTAGTCGCAGTCGGGGCCGCACAGGGCGGCGGCGACGTCCACTCCGACCTGGTCGAGCGCGCCGTAGCGGGCGTGCTTCTCGCGGATGGCCATCGCCTGCTGGATCTTCGCCCAGGCCATCTCCTTGACCCGGGCCAGGAGCGCCTCGTCCTTCTTCGGCGGAGCCACCTCGCGCTTGGGCTTGCCGGCCGCGCCGCGCAGCTTCTCCTGCAGGTCGAGCAGCGGCTGGGCCGCCTCGTGGGCGAACATGAGGGCGTCCACCAGCACCGACTCGGTGACCTCCTTCATGCCGCCCTCGACCATCACGATCGCCTCTCGCGAGGCGGCGACGATCATGTCGATGTCGCTCTCCTCGCGCTCGGCGGTGTTGGGGAAGGCGACGAACTGGCCGCCGACCCGGCCGATCCGCACGCCGGCGAACGGCCCCGCCCAGGGGACGTCGCTGAGGTGCAGGGCGCAGGAGGTGCCGGTCATCGCCAGCACGTCGGCCGCGTTCTCCTTGTCGAACGAGACCACGTTGGCGATGATCTGGGTCTCGTTGCGCCAGCCCTTGGGGAAGAGCGGGCGCGACGGGCGATCCATCAGCCGGCAGACCAGCACCTCCGACTCGGAGGGCCTGCCCTCGCGGCGGAAGTAGCTGCCGGGGATCTTGCCGGCGGCGTAGAACTTCTCCTGGTACTCACAGGTGAGGGGCAAGAAGTCGAGCCCCTCGCGGGCGCTCTTGGCACCCACCGCGGTGACCAGCACCATCGTGTCGCCCAGCCGGACGACGACCGAGCCGGAGGCCTGCTTGGCCCACTTTCCGGTCTCGATGGAGATTTCCTTGCCGCCGACGGTGACGGATTCTCGGACGTAATTCTGAGTTGTCATGGGTCCTCGTTCGGCCCGAGTCCGTGGCTGGTCCCTCGGCCCCAGGCGCGACCGCAGTCGCGCTCACGGCAGAAAGACAAGACCCACCGCACCCGAGCAGCGTGGGTGAGGCGCCGGCGACCACCACGGCCGCGGGCGTCTCACCCGTTGGATTGCTTGTTACTTGCGCAGACCGAGGGTGTCGATGAGCCGCTTGTAGCGGTCGAAGTCCTTGCGCTTGAGATAGTCGAGCAGGCTGCGCCGCAGGCCGACCATGCGCAGGAGGCCACGCCTCGAGTGATGATCCTTGGCGTGGGTCTTGAGGTGCTCGGTGAGATGGGCGATGCGCTCGGACAGAAGCGCCACCTGCACCTCGGGCGACCCGGTGTCGCTCTCGTGCTGGCGGTGTTTCTCGATCGTCTCGCGCTTGCGAACGGTTGAGACAGGCATTCCTCGAATCCTCTACACCGGTCCCGCGTGCGGGCCGGTTCTAAAGCCCAGTTTTCTCGCTGATTTTTCTGCCGCGGACTTTGCCGTCAGGGGCCGGTGAAGTCAAGCCGCTCGAAAGACCCGGCGATAGCGGACGCGACCTGTCTCTGGATCGACCTCGGCGAGGGCCAGGAGGGCGTCCCCGGCCACCAGTGCGACCGTCTCCGAGGGAGCCGGATCCGACGATAAATCGTTCCATTTCATTGGCTTGCCGGTCGAGACGGCGCGCGCCAGCCCGGCGCCCTCGACCTCGACCTTGCGGAGGTGGCCGACCGAGTCGGCCAGCGAGACCAGCCGGGCGGCGGCCGAATCCGGCTCCACCTCGGCGAGCGGGAGCGCGCGACTCAGGTCGAAGGGGCCCGAGCGGGTGCGCCTGAGCCGGGTCAGGTGGCCGCCGCAGCCGAGCGCCTCGCCGAGGTCGGCGACCAGGCTCCGGACATAGGTCCCCTTCGAGCAGTCGACCGCGAAGCTGGCTCGAGGCGGGTCGAAACCGACCAGGTCGAAGCGGGTGATCTCGACCGGGCGGGCGGCGCGCTCGACCTCGACGCCGGCGCGGGCGATCTCGTGCAGCCGCCGGCCGCCCTGCCGGATCGCCGAGTACATGGGCGGCGTCTGCCGGCCGGCGCCGACGAAGCGCGCCATCGCCGCCTCGAGCCCCGCCCGATCGATCGCTGCCGCCTGCGCTCGCCGCTCGCGCACCACCTGGCCGTCGGCGTCGAGCGTGTCGGTCTCCACGCCGAGCTCGAGCTCCCCGTCGTAGGACTTGGCGTCGGCGGTGAGGACGGCGGCCAGCTTGGTCGCCTCGCCGACCAGGACCACCAGGACGCCGGTCGCCATCGGATCGAGCGTGCCCGCGTGTCCGGTCTTGACCCGGCCGAGCCGGCGCGACACCTCGGCCACCACCTGGTGCGAGGTCCGCCCGGCCGGCTTGTCGACGACGAGCACCCCGTCGATCACAGCGCGTCGATCCACAGACTGACCGATTCGCGGCCGTCGTCGTCGACCGCCTCGCTGGCGAGCGGCGGCATCCCGGTCATGTTTCCGCGCACCCCCATGCGATACCAGACCGCACTGGCCATGTGGTTGCCGGGCGCGATGATCGCGGTGACGTCACCGCCGAGCGGCTTGGCCTCCGGCTGACCGACCGCGGTCTGGTAGGCCGGCGTCTCGTTCACCGCCCCGAGCGAGCCGACCAGGAGCTTGAGCTGGAGCGGCGTCTGCTCCTGAACGTCCGACTGCGCGTAGTGGCAGCCGCCGCAGTTGCCGTGCAGGTAACCGAGCGCGGCGCGCGCGGTCGGGCTGCCCGGCAGGGGGAAATAGGGCGCCGGGCCGGCCGGCGTGTTGGACAGCGCGCCGGCCTCGACCAGGGCGCCCAGGTTCATGTCGCCCTGCTCGTGATCGAGCTGGATGGCGGCGAAGCCGAGGACGAAGTCGGGCTGGCGGTCGTGGCAGCGGTGGCAGTCGTTCTGGCGCGGGATGTCGTGGGCGGTGCCGAGCGCGTCGTCCTCGCCGAGCGGAACCGCCACGGCCTCGGTCCCCTCGGCGTTCCAGGCGAAGGCGACCGCGAACCAGTCCTCGAGCTCGGGCCCGCGCTTCCAGATGAGCCGCGTCTCCAGCCGCGTGCCGTCGACCGAGAACTCCTTCCAGATCTTGGTGCCGACCGGCAAGACCCAGAAGTCCATGTCCGCGCTGTCGATCACCTCGCCGTCCGGCAGGAACACGAATCGCCGCTTGCTCGCGCCGTCCGCCCACAGCTCCCAGCTCACCTCGTACTCGAGCACGCCCGGCGCCAGCACCTGGCCGGCCGGGTCGCTGTAGAGCCCGGTGTCGGCCAGCGTCGCGGGATCGCCGCCGGCGTCCGGCAGCTCGGGTCCGGCGTCCGGGAACGCATCCGGCGTCCCCCCGCCCCGCTCGTTGCAGCCCACGAGCAGTGCGCACGCCAGGAGCAGTCGCCTCATCGCAGATGATTTAACCGCCAAATCCGCCAAAGGCGCCAAACCAGAATGTGGTTGGTTCAGAACCAGAAAAATCTCTTCTGAACTTTGGCGGGTTTGGCGGCTTTGGCGGTTCAAACCTGCTCGGGCTACTTGGACACCGCCGCGGCGTCGGCCGGCGAGGGGGCGGGGGCGACGCCAGCCTCGGCGAGGGCACGCGCGAGCGCCTCCTCGATCGTCTTCCTGGCGACCGCAAGGTCGGTCTCGGCGAGCGTGCAGCCAGCAGCGCCGCGGTGGCCACCACCGCCGAGAGCGAGGCAGACCTGGCCGGCGTCGATGAGGTGGCCCTTCGAGCGCATCGAGACGCGGGTGCCGCCGCGCTTGGCCGGCGTGATGAGCACGCCGCACTCGACGCCCTTGATCGACCGGGCATGGTTGACCATCCCGTCGGTGTCGTCCCAGCTGCCGCCGGCGGCGGCGACCATCTCGGCGGTGATGGTCATGAACACCACGGTGCCGCCGAGGGCCGGCTGGAGGGTGCCGAGCGCCGCGGCGAGCAGGCGGCAGCGGGCCAGCGTGCCCTGCTCCGACAGCTTCTCGCTCACCGTCCAGGGATGGACCCCCTGGGTCTCGACCAGGTCGGCGGCCAGCCGCAGCGCCTCGGCGTTCGTGTTGGCGTAGCGGAACGAGCCGGTGTCGGTGAAGAGCGAGACGTAGAGGGCGAGCGCCGCGTCCGGGGTGAGCGGCCAGCCGAGCCGCGCCGCCAGCCGCGCCACCAGCACCCCGACCGAGGCGGCGTCCGGGTCGCAGACGACGACGTCACCGAACGGCCGCCCGCTGGCGTGGTGATCGAGGATGAGCAGCGTCCCGGTCACTTCGGGCGGCGGGAAGTCGGGGCCGAGCAGCTTGGGGTCGCCGCAATCGACCACCACGGTCAGCGGGAAAGCGGCGGCCCTGGGCAGCCGGTGGACCAGGCCCTTGCACAGCGGCAGCCATTTGAGGTGGCGCGGGACCAGATCCGGGTTGTAGAGCGTCACCTCCGCCCCGCGCTGCCGCAGCAAGGAGGTCAGCGCCACCATCGATCCCACCGAGTCGCCGTCCGGCCCCAGGTGACAGGTCACCAGCACCTTCGGCGCCGTGGCCAGAAGCTCCGCCGCCCGGTCGAAATCACTCACGGGAATCCCCGGGTCCGGAGTCAGAACCAGAGCCAGAACTTTTCACAGGGAGGATGGGGAGGTCGGGGAGATCAGAGTTTTCTGGGGGAAGATCGCTCCCCATCTCCCCCTCTCCCTGTGAATCCCTTCTTCGTTCTTCGTCTTCTCTGACGATGTCGTGAATGCGTGAAGCCATCTCCTGGCTACGGTCGTGGTGGAAGCGGAGCTCGGGCGAGATGCGTAGGTTCAGCCGGCGCGCCAGCGGTCCGCGCAGGAACCCGGCCGCCTTCTCCAGCCCCTTCATCACGCCGGCCGGGTCGCCGACCAGGATCGAGACGCCCACCTCCGCCACCGAGAGGTCGCGATTGACCTCGACATGGCTGACCGAGACCAGACCCTCGCGCACCCGCGGGTCCTTGACCTCGCGGGCGATGAGGTCCGCCAGCTCGGCCTTGATCGCCTCTGCCACCCGTCTGGGCCGGTCACTCATACTTGGCCCCGTTGCCGCTCCTGGCCGGCGCGAACTGCTCCTCGCCGTAGCGCAGGACCTCGCGGTCGATCGACACCACATCGCCGTCGACGCTCGACTGCATGCTGCGCACCACCTCGTCGGCGATCGACTCGACCACCTGCGACTCGCTGCCCACCACCGCGAAGCCGAGCTGCGCCCGCTGCCAGGTGTCCTGGCCGCCGACCTCCGCCACGTGAAGCTTGAAGCGCGCCTGGATCCGGTCGACCAGCTTCCGGATCACGGCGCGCTTCTCTTTCAGCGAATGCGAGTGGTGGATGTAGATCGAGAGCCGTACCACCGCGACGATCACAGCGTCGCGGCTTCCTCGATGATCTCGTAGGCCTCGATGATGTCGCCGACCTTGACGTCGTTGAAGCCCTCGACGATGAGGCCGCACTCGAAGCCTTCCTTGACCTCGCTGGCCTCGTCCTTGAACCGGCGGAGCGAGCCGACCCGACCCTGGTGGACGTGCACCGCGTCGCGGATGACCCGGAGGAGCGCCTTTCGCGTCACCTTGCCGCTGGTCACCATGCAGCCGGCCACCGTGCCGCGCTTCGGGATGTTGAAGGTATCGCGCACCTCCAGCTTGCCCATCTCCTTCTCCTTCTTGATCGGAGCGAGCAGGCCGGCCATCGCCGCCTTCACCTCGTCGAGCGCCTCGTAGATGATGTCGTAGAGCTTGATCTCGACGCCTTCCTGCTCCGCCAGCTTGGCCGACTTGCCGGCCGGCCGGACGTGGAAGCCGACGATGATGGCGCCGCCCGCCTTGGCCAGGTTGACGTCCGACTCGGTGATGCCGCCGACGCCCGACGAGATGACGTTGACCGCCACCTTGTCGGTCGACTGCTTGGTCAGCGCGTCTCGCAGCGCCTCCGACGATCCGTGGACGTCGGCCTTGAGCACGACCTTGAGCTCCTTGGCCCCGCCCTCGGAGATCCGCTCCATCAGGTTCTCGAGTGAGATCTTGCCGGTGGTGGCCAGCTCCTTCTTGCGCTTGGCCTGGCGCCGGTGCTCGACCACCGTCTTGGCCATCTTCTCGTCGGGCGCGACGTTGAAGATTTCGCCGGCGTCGGGCACTCCATCGATGCCGAGCAGCTCGACCGGGGTCGAGGGACCCGCCTCGGTCACGCTCTCACCGGTGTCGTCGAGCATGGCTCTCACCTTGCCCATGTGCTCGCCGACCACCACGATCTCGCCGACCCGGAGGATGCCCTCCTGGACCAGCACGGTGGCCATCGGGCCGCGCGAGCGGTCGAGCTTGCTCTCGATGACCACGCCGAGGGCCGGCTTCTTGGTGCTCGCCTTGAGGTCGAGGAGCTCGGCCTGGAGCGCGATCGACTCGAGCAGCTTGTCCACGCCGTCGCCCTTGAGCGCCGAGACGTTGACGTACATGGTGTCGCCGCCCCACTCCTCGGCGATGAGGCCCTTGTCGCCCAGCTGCTGCCTGACCCGCTCCGGCTGAGCGTCCGGCAGGTCGGTCTTGTTGACCGCGACGATGATGGGGACCTTGGCGTCCTTGGCGTGGCTCAGCGCCTCGAGCGTCTGCGGCATCACGCCGTCGTTGGCCGCCACCACCAGGATGACCAGGTCGGTCGCCTGCGCCCCACGCGCCCGCATCTCGGTGAAGGCGGCGTGGCCCGGGGTGTCGATGAAGACGATCTCGCCGAATCCCTCGCCGGCATCGACCCGGTAGGCGCCGATGTGCTGGGTGATGCCGCCCGCCTCGCCGGCCGCCACCCGCGCCTTGCGGATGTAGTCGAGCAGCGAGGTCTTGCCGTGATCGACGTGGCCCATCACGGTCACCACCGGCGAGCGCGGCTCCATGTCCTCGTCCGCCTCGGGACCAGTCTCGAAGAGCTTGTCCTCCTTGAAGGCGACGTTCTGGACCTCGTAGCCGAACTCGCTGGCGATGACGCCGGCGGTGTCGAAGTCGATCGAGGCGTTGATGTTCACCCCGACCATGCCCATGCCCCACAGCTTCTTGAGCAGCTCGGCGGCCTTGATGCCCATGTTCTTCGCCATGTCGGCCACCGCGATGGTGTCCTCCATGCGAATCACCCGCTTGTGCTCGGCCGGCGTGGTGATCTGGGTGGACTTGCCGCCCTTCTTCACCACCTTCTTGCGCATGTCGCGCGCGCCGCGCCGCCCGCGCTCCTGCTGCTGGGCGTAGAGCCCGCGCACCTGGCCCTGGCCGGGCATCTGGCGGCCGCTCGGCCCGCGCTCGGTGATCTTGATGCGGGTCATCGGCAGGCTGATGATCGAGCCCACCTCCGGCCGCCCCTCCTCGCGGGGCACCGCCGGCGTGGTCTCGGCCGCCTTCTTGGCCGCGCGCTCCTGCTCGCGCTGCGCCGCCTGCGCGCGCGCGCGCTCCAGCTCGGCCTCGAACCGCGACCGCGCGTCGCCCACCATGTCGCGCTCGGTCTTGGGGCCCTCGACCGCGGGCGGACGGGTGCCCTCGGCGGGGCGGACCACCCGGACCTCGCTCTGCATCGGCGGCGGCGTCGTCCGCTCGGCGTGGTTGCGCGCAGCCGGCGGCGGCGTCGTCGTCACCGCCCGGCCCGGCAGATCCACCACGCGCGGCCCCTCGATGACGTAGGCCTGCGGGCGCTCCGGTGCCTGCTCTTGCATCGCCTGACCGGCGGGCGCCGCGATGGGCGCCGACACCTCGGGCGCGGCTCGCTCGGCCGGACGCGGCTCGGGCGGCGGCGGCACCTCGATGCGCGCGGGCCGCTCGGGGGGCTGCGGCGCCGGCTCCGGCCCGCGGGCGTGCACCGCCGGGGCGGGGCTGGGCACCTCGACCTCGCGGCGCGGCGCGACCGGCGGCGGGACCGCGGTGGCAGGCGTGCGGATCACGGCGACCTCCGGCTCGCGCCTCTGCCTCACCTCGCCGCCGCGCGCGATCACGGTCTGGCGGGCCGGCCGCTCGATGACCGGACGCCGCTCCTCCGGCGGCGGCGCGGGAGCCCGCGGCGGCGGCGCCGGACGCTCGGCCGCGCGCGCTGCAGCGCCCGACCCGTTGCCCTCGCGTACCACCACCGGTGCCCCCTCTTCCTGCCCCTTGGTCCGGCGGCGCAGCACGGTGCTGGACAGCCGCTTGGTGACCGTGTTCTCGACGCGCTCGCGCTCGAGCGAACGCTTGACGCGTGCGACCGCGTCGGGGTCGAGAGATGACATGTGATTGTTGACCTCGAGGCCCAGGGCGCGAATCTTCGCGATCAGCTCCTTGTTCGGGAGCCCCACTTCGCGGGCGATTTCGTACACGCGCATCCTAGCTCCGGTGCTCTTCCCTGCCCCTGTCTTGCCTGATGAGTTCCTCCGCGTTCGTGAGCACGGCCGGGGGCACGAGCCGGGCACGGAACGCGCGAGCAAAGCCGCCCTGCGCCTCTGCACGTCTGACGCAGGCTGGGTCGCGGTGGACGTAGCCACCTCGCCCTGGCAAGCGCCGCCGAGGATCGGCGACCGGCTTGCCATCGACCAGGGCGACGCGCAGGAGCTCGCGCTGCGGCGCGCGCTCCTTGCATCCGACGCAGGTTCGCGCCGGTCCCTGGATCATGTGAACGGCAGCAACCATCCTGGTACTAGCCCTCCCCTGGTGCGGGCGCCGCCACCGCGGCGCTGGCGCTGTCGGATTCGCGGCGGGCACGGGCCCGCTCACCCTCGAGGAAACGGCGCGCGCCGTCGATGATCTGGCGGGCGCGCTCCGCCCCGCCCACACCCGGCACCTGAGCCAGCTCGTCCGGGTGAGCGCGCGCGACGTCGGTGACGCTGCGCCAGCCGTGGCGGAAGATGGTCTCGGCCAGCTCCTCCGACACGTCCTGGATCGACGCGATCTGCATCTTGGCGCGCGTCTCCAGCTCCTGGATCTTCGACTCGGAGTGGATGTCGA
>Ga0111538_10009243_pt1 | contig 13170 bp, 9 predicted proteins | sample SoiMethybrSBSTD1_FD_79669 | JGI IMG/M metagenome (GOLD analysis project Ga0111538, IMG submission 79669) | Bulk soil microbial communities from a Populus tree surrounding site in Tennessee, USA - Soil MetaG P. TD hybrid SBSTD1 (version 2)... | ecosystem: Environmental > Terrestrial > Soil > Tree...
AAGTCCCACTTGGCAGTTACATCATTTTCCTGGCCCAACCGCAACGAACCAATGTGCTCGCTCTCTTCGAACCACAAATCTATCCAAACAGACTGACGCCGCTAGGCGAGGCTGAGCGCCCCTACGATGTCGCCGGCTGGACGCTGCCGTTGCAAATGGGAGTCGACGCGCCCGCAGTCGTCACGATCAAAGAACTCCCAAACGAACGGAAGCTGACGCTGCTCAAAGATGCCAACGAAGTCAGAGCCGATCTCGCTCTCGCCTTGAAAAAAGGCGACGAGTCGCCGATCAAAAATCCGTTGAAGCAACCGGTGCGCGTCGGGATTTACAAAGGGTCGATAGGCAACATGGATGAAGGCTGGACGCGATTTGTGTTCGATACCTTCAACGTTCCGTATACCTCGATACGCGACGTCGACATGAGACAGGGAAAACTCAACTCCAAATTCGACGCGGTGATTTTTTCATCGCAGGCCGCCACACAAATTATCAACGGGAATGCCGCCGGAACTGTGCCGGCTGAGTATACGGGCGGCATCAGTGACGCCGGTGTTAAGAACCTGAAGGAATTTGTAAACAATGGTGGCATGCTGGTCTGTTTTGATAACGCCTGCGATATGGCGATCAAAGAATTCAACCTGCCGCTGAGAAACACGCTCGAGGGCGTCAAGTCTTCGGAGTTCTATTGTCCCGGATCGATTGTGGCGCTCGATGTCGATACCAAGAATCCCGTGGCGGCGTTGTTGCCCAACTCGCTCCCGGCGTACTTCATCAACAGTTCGGCATTTACGGCGGCGGCCGATGCGAACGTGCGCGTCATCGCTCGGTACGCAAAAGAGAATGTGCTGCTGAGTGGCTGGCTGCTTGGAGAAGACAAGCTGCGGGGACAAATCGCGCTCGCTGAAGTTAGTGTAGGTAAGGGCCGCGTCATTCTCTTTGGCTTCAGACCGCAGCACCGCGGCCAGTCGTGGGCAACCCTGCCTTTTATCTGGAACGCCCTTTCCAGCGCCGTTGCAAGCTCGTCCGAATAGTCTCTCAAGCCACGATCGAACGTACTGTAGGGGCGGCCCTCCGTGGCCCCCCTTGCCGGACATTCAACTTTTGGAGATTGGTCTTTACCGCGCGAGAGGCGGCGATTCTTTTGACGGGTAGTTTAATTCCACGCACGGGCGGCCACGGAGGGCCGCCCCTACAGTACTTTCCGCAGATTTCGAATCTTCCTTGCCGCGCGGAACCAACAGGGGTTATTCTTGCCGTGGATTCAGCTTCTCTCCCTTGATGGCTCAAAACTACGAGCATCCAAATCACCCGACACGCACTCAAAGTGAATTCGACGGCGGCGGAGCACTATTTTGGAGCCCATTATGAGAAAGTTCATCGTTTTCCTATCGCTCCTCTCACTGCTCGTGACATCTATGGGCGTTGGCCTTGGTCAAACACGCCCAAGACGAGTGGGTACATCAACCAGTGCTCCTCAAACCAACACGCCGCCTGCACCAGCACCTTCCCGACCACCCGTATTAGGCGGTGCTAACAACCCCGGAAATCGTCCGCCCCAAACCGAAGAGGATCAGGCGCCGACAGGACCGGAAGAGGTCGATGCCGGCGACATCGTTCGCATCAACTCCACGCTTGTCACAATCCCGGTGAGCGTGATGGATCGCGACGGCCGTTATGTTCCAAACCTTCAAAAGGAAGAGTTCCGCATCTGGGAAGACGGAGTGGAACAGGAAGTCGCATTCTTCCAGTCAGTGGATAAACCGTTCTCGGTCGTGTTGATGCTCGATACGAGCCCGTCCACTCAGTTTCGTCTCGAAGATATCCAGGATGCGGCAATCAGTTTTGTAAACCAGCTCCGCAGCGACGACAAAGTGATGGTCGTCTCATTCAACGACGACATCAAGGTACTGAGCGACTTCACCACTGATCGGAACAAACTCGAAAGAGCGATTCAGAGATCGAAGACCGATGACGGTACGCGGCTTTACGATGCGGTCGACATGGTCATCAATCAGCAGTTGAGCCGCGTCCAGGGGCGAAAGGCAATCGTTCTGTTCACCGATGGTGTTGATACGACGAGCCGTCGCGCCACCTACGACAGCAACGTCATGGACGCTCAGGAACTGGACGCGTTGATTTATCCGGTTCAATACAATACTCAGTCTGACATGAACGTCATCGTCAATCAGCCGATGCCTCAGATCGATATTTTTGGACAGATCCTCGGAGGCATATTTGGCGGTGGTCGTCGCCGAGGTGGTGGTCGTCGAGGGGGTGGTGGCGGCGGTGGTGGTTATCCGGGCGGTGGTGGCTATCCACCTAATGGTGGTGGTGGTCCAACGATGAGAGGCGATTACGAGATCGCCAGTCGTTATCTGATGGAACTTGCAAACGCTACCGGTGGACGCGATTACCAGGCTGATACGCTGCAGAATATGTCTACTGCTTTTGCAACCGTCGCAGAAGAACTGCGACAACAGTACAGCATCGGCTACTATCCGAAGCGACCGCCTCAGCCGGGACAGCGGCGACAGATCAGAGTGCGCGCGCGTCAACCAAATCTCGCGGTGCGCGCTCGCGACAGTTACATCTTCAATCCATCCGGCTCACCTGTGGTTTCCGACAACAACAACTCCACGCATACCAATGCACCGGTGTTGAAGAAGCTAGGCACTTTTTAGACAGGATTGACAAGATTGTTTCAGGATTTACAGGACTCATCTTGTAAATCCTGAAACATCCTGTAAATCCTGTGAAGCAGACCTCACTAATACCGGTAACCCCACAATCAACACCGCCCCACCACCAGCTTCGCGATTCGCCGCTGAAACCGTCCCACCATGCAACTCAACAAGGTGCCTTACGATCGCCAGCCCTAACCCCAATCCACCGTGCTTCCGCGTGCTTGAACCGTCTGCCTGGCTGAACCTTTCGAATATCCTCGGCAGAAATTCCGCGGGCACGCCTGGACCTGAATCTTCAATCCTGATCTCGGCCAGCGACCCATTCCGCTCCAGGTAAACATCCACCGTTCCACCGGCAGGCGTAAACTTCACCGCATTTGCCAGCAAGTTCCAGAACACCTGCTGCAGTCGTTCGCTGTCGGCTCTCACGATCGCGTCCGGAGCTGCAACGTGCATAGCAATCGCAATCTCCTTCGCTTCCGCGGCCGGCTGAACAGCATCGATCGCCGCGTGAATAATTAACAGAAGGTCGACCGGCTGCGTGCTGATACGCAGCTTGCCACTAACGATGCGCGACACGTCAAGCAGGTCTTCAATGATCTGCCGTTGTGAAGCCGCATTGCGCTCGATCACTTCGACAGCATGTCTGACGCCATCGGCATCGAGTTGTCCCGAGTGCAGCAGTCGCGACCATCCAACCACGGCGTTCAGCGGCGTTCGCAACTCGTGTGAAACTGTCGCCAGAAACTCTTCCTTCAAACGGCTCGCTTCCTCAGCCTGCTGTCGTGCATGACTCTCGCGCTCCAGAAGCTCAGCACGTTCAATCTCGGCTTCAACAGCAGCCGTGATATCCATTGTCACACCACGCATTCCTACCGGGCCACTCTCATCACAAACAACGATCGACTGTCCCTCGACCCAAATCTCAAGCCCATCTTTGTGCAGCCAGCGAAACCGGCTAGTGCCGCCTTTGCCTGAGGCAAAGATCGCTGCGGCTTCAGCGGCCGCGCGCTCCTTGTCGTCAGGATGAACAATCGTCAGCCAGAAGTTCGGTGTCGACAACCATTCTTCCTTGCTGTAGCCCAGCATCTTCTCAACGTGATTGCTTACAAAGTCTATTCGTTGGTTGGCCGCATCCGGTTTTCCCCACGCTTCCCACACCACGCCGGGAACATGCGAGACGATGTCTTCCACGCGTCGCCGATGAAGTTCGACCTCCGATCCGAGTTTCCATTTTTCCGCTTCTGCTTTCTGTCGTTCGGTAGTAACGGACGCAACCAGCAGTGTCATCAACGAACTCAGACCGACAAACGAGATCAGCAACAACAGCGTCACGTTTCGACTGGGTTGCACAAATGGTCCATAGCCATGTTTCGCGCCCCAAACTGCGACTCCGGCCATCAATAGAATTGCGGCAGTAACAATGCGCTGATCGAATCTCAACGCCGCCCAGAGCAAACACGGCAGACACAGGTAGGCAAGTGGATATGTTTTGACAGGTCCCGGAAACCAGCCTGCAAAAATAATCAGCACCACAATCAAGAGCAAAACAAAGAGACCGGCGATCTCGGGAATGTCCTCACGGTCGATGCTGCGCGACATGCTCCACGAGAGCAGCAGCGGCGAAACGATCAGCGCACCAAAACCGTCACCCATCCACCACGTCAGCCAGAGGCTCCAAAAATCGGCCCACTGTTTCGGATCGCCAAAGCAAACACTCAAACTTCCAATCGTAGCGCTCGCGAGCGGTGCAAGCACTGCGGCATAAACCACAAACGTCAGTACGTCGCCGACTGAGTCGAAAGACTTTCGCCAACCCTTCGCCCGACGCAGAAGTGACCATGCAACAATGGCCTCCAGCGTGTTCCCTACGGCGATGCCGAATGTCGAAGCGATCGGAAGACTGGTCAGGATGTTTGCCGCGAGTGCGCCCAAAAAGACACCGGGCCAAACGCGCACTCCGAAGATCAGCAGTGAAGCGATCGCAATTCCGGTCGGCGGCCAAACCGGCGTGACGTTTTCATGGATCGAGGCGAGCGAGAGGCCGAGTTCTGCGCCCGCAAAATACACGATGGCGATGAGCAAACTGAGGCCAATCGAGGGGGCGTGGCTACGTTTCATCGCACAAAACTCTGGGTAGACCGGAACGGTCAGAGTCTACGTCCGACTGTAGCGAGAATCAATCAGAGGTTACTGGCCGCGGATGAACGCCGATAAACGCAGATCTGAGGTAAAGGAAAAGAAAAAAGCGCGGCGGTTTTTGCCGTCCGCCGCGCCAACTATACCCACAGGAGGAAAGGGGTATTCAACGTGTGAAATTATAGAGGATCTGCAATTGGGTGGCAATGTTCGCTACCGCACCCTAGTGACACCAAATAATGTCAAACAACTTCTTTTTTAGCCGTCAATTTGTCTTACCCGGCCGCCCCGATCTCTTTAATATTGCTGGTCGGCGAGAAGGGTGATATAGGGGAACCCGTACTGCAAACTGGCAACGACTAAACCCGCATGACAACTGATTCTGACTCAACACAAAATGGCGATTTGGTAGTGGTGGGTTCTTCGGCCGGCGGCGTGGGCGCGCTTTCGACACTCGTAAGCACACTTAATAAGAACTTTCCAGCGCCCATCGTGCTCGCTCAACACCTCGATCCGCAACGTCCCAGCCATTTGGGAGATATTCTCGAGCGGCGTAGCACGTTGCCGATAGTTGTCGTCAGCGAGAACCCGCCCACGAAGTTGGAAAGCGGCAAGATTTACGTAGTACCGGCAAACAGACACGTAACGATTTCAGATCATACGGTTTTGCTCGATACCGATCACGTCGATCGGCCGAAGCCATCGATCGATAAATTGTTGTCGAGTGCTGCTGAAGTTTATGGCGAGCATCTGATAGCTGTGATTCTCACCGGTTCGGGATCGGACGGCGCTGCCGGCGCCATCGATGTGAAAAACGCGGGCGGGGTAGTCATTGTTCAGAATCCCCAAACTGCTGCCTATCCTTCCATGCCACTTTCGTTACCGCCGACAGCCGTCGATCACGTGGTTGAGATGGAACAGATCGCTCCGTTGCTTTACGACATCCTGCAAGGAACAAATCTACCGGCTCCGGACAAAGTTGCCGATCCTTTGCGCGATCTTCTTACTCAAGTCAGCGCCCAGACAAATATTGATTTTCGAAACTACAAATCGTCGACCATCCTTCGTCGTGTTGGCAGACGAATGGCTGTTACTCACAACCCCAGTATTCGCGACTATTCAGACTTCCTCGTTACCCACCCTGATGAGGTCCATGAACTCGTTAAGGCATTCCTGATAAAAGTCACCGGGTTCTTCAGGGATCCTGAGGCGTATGACGTTCTCAAACAAACAGTCATTCCGGACCTCGTAGACAGGGCAAAAGAGAATGGCAGGACTTTGCGATTCTGGTCTGCCGGATGCGCGACAGGTGAAGAAGCATACTCACTGGCGCTGCTGCTCGCGGATTATTTGGGCTCTGATTTTCCGGAGTGGAATGTAAGGATTTTTGCTACCGACCTCGCTGTCGATGCAATCAATTTCGCACGGCGGGGTATCTACCCCGAAAATGTTCTTAACGATATGCCCGGCGAGTATAAAGAACGGTTTTTTGAACGTTTCGACAACGGTTATCGCATCTCTAAGTTACTGCGACAGGTTGTTATCTTTGGGCACCAGGACATCACTCATGGGGTTCCGTTTCCACGCATCGATCTGGTGAGCTGTCGAAATCTACTGATTTATCTCAAACCGGAACTGCAACAGGTAGTGCTCGATCTGTTCGCCTATTCTCTACACCCGTCTCACGGCTTCCTCTTCCTCGGTAAAGCTGAGACGGCACGACCTGGCAAGGCGAATTTCGACCTCATCAATAAGAAATGGAAAATCTACCGTTGCCTGGGTGGACCACCGGCCTTACCAGTACACGCTGCAATACCTACACGCGCTCGAGGAAACAATCTGCGCCAACCACGCAGGGTGCCCCTCTTGACAAACACGATGGAACTGGCGGAGACGGAGATTGACTTCACCCAGCTTCGTCGTGTCAACGAAACCATACTCCGTTATACCGACGTGGCATTCGTGATCATCGACCGTACCTATCGTATCGTTACCACCAACGCTGCGGCGCGACGACTGCTCGCCATTCGCGATATCGCTTATGACCAGGATTTTCTGCACACAGTTAGCGGGTTGCCCTATCGCGACGTCCGCAGCGCTATAGACAATGCGTTCCGCGAACGTTCCACGATGAATCTTTTTGAGATCGAACTGGACCATTCCGGAGAAGGCGCCAGACGATATGTGAATTTTACCGTTATGGTTATGCATACCGAGCCAGCGGCTGCGGAACTGGCCATCATTAGCGCCCTGGATGTAACCGAGTTAGTACAAGGCAAAAGGCAAATGGAAGCAATTCAGCGCGAGCACGCCGACATGGTTACTCAATTGAGCGAAGCGAACCGGCGCTACAGCGCGATGAACAAAGAACTCCAGGACGCTAACGAGGAGTTGCAAGCTGCCAACGAGGAGTTGATGCTCACGCAGGAAGAGTTGCAGGCTACCAATGAAGAGTTCGAGGCCACGAATGAAGAGTTGCAGGCGACTAACGAAGAGCTCGAGACCAATAACGAGGAACTACAAGCCACCAACGAAGAGTTGCAGACGACCAACGATGAGGCATTGGCCCGCACGCTGGAAGTGCAGGATTCTTCAAAACAACACCGCGCCGAACAATTGCACTTCTCTACGCTTCTGGAACGGTTTCCACACTATGTCATGGTGCTGGAAGCCAGTGAGCTTACGATTCAAAGCATTAACCCCGGATACAGGGAATTGTTCGGCGGACGCGAAGTTATTGGACTTACCATCAGCGAAGCTTTCAGCGGTAGGCAACTGGACGCTTTGATCAAACTCCTCAAACGAGTAGCGAAAGATGGACAACCGATAACCAGCGAACCGATGAACGCCGTTGTTGAGGGCACTGGCACGTTCGTTCACACAATTGTGCCGATTGCCGACATCGCAACTGGGAGGGTAGAGCGCCTGTTTATCTATAGCGAGAGGATGGAGTAGGTTCTTCGTCCGGCTTCCGGGTTCTAAGTTGCAGAGGGGGGTAACACTCACAAACTACTTGCTCCAGAATGCCTCGATTTACGATGTGAAGCTTACCGCGACGATACTCGATCGCGCCCATCTCTTGTAACATTCCGGCTGCCACAGTTATTCCGGCTCTCCGCGCGCCCACTCTGGAAGCGATCATTTCCTGTGTCAGGTTCACGTTTCCTTGACCAACTCGATCGTGGACCATCAGCAGCCAACAACTAAAACGTTCCAGGATGGTGTGTCTGGTGTTGCAAACGCAACGCTGAGAAACTTGTGTTATCACGTTTCGATAACACCTGAGCAAGGCCTTGAGGGCGATCTCGTTCTGAACGAATACCCGGTCCAGAAATTTTGCCTCAAGCTGAACTGCGTTGCCGCCGATTAAAACCCAGTTCCATTGCCGCGACGTTCCGCTGCCGAGAATCGTGGAAATTCCTACAATTCCCTCAGGACCCACCATCGTGGTTTCCATCGTCGTCCCGTCTTCCATGATCGCCAGACCAGAGACTACCGAATCGAGCGGGAAATAGACGTGCTCAATCGTGTCTCCCTGTTCGTAAAGAACCTGATTGACGGAGAAGGTGACTAATCTGAGATTGGGAAGAAGTTCGTGCGCTACCGCGGGCGTGCTGAGAAGCTCTTTGAGTAACTCATTTCGAGACGCCGCAGTTGAAACAAGCATCTCTTTCTTCTCTGGAAGATTTATGTGAAAACTGGTACTCATCCGGTCTGGGCTCCAGAGAACTCGGGTGAAATGCTGGGGATCCGAAACAACTGAGAGGGAACGCGGTTAATTTTACGCCCTTTGTCCGATCACGTACAGTGGTAATCTTATGTTTCTGCAAGCCTTTGTTATAAGTTGTTTTGCGCGCTGCGGCCTAAGGAAATTCCTTAACCCATACTGTTCGAGATCGTACCGACAGAGACATTTCATGAGCATACAGTCGGGCTCACACAACAAGCAGGGTGGCCGGGGCTGGCATATCCTTCCCGACTGACCTTGAGAAATATATGTCGGCCCCGGCTATTAAGTCATGGGACTTTGGCAACCGTCCAGATCAATCCCGAAAAGAAGCGGCCCCTTTTCATAGCGAGTTTAGCTATGCCGATAATGAATAGCCCCCGTGTCCTCTATATCGAGGACCACGACGATACCCGCGAGCTTGTGACGCTTGTTCTTGAACAGAAGTGCTATGAAGTTGTGACTGGCTCGACGATCCAGAACGGAGTTGACCTGGCCCACTCCCAGGAATTTGATCTTTACTTGTTGGACTCGTGGCTGCCCGATGGTTCCGGTTTGGATCTGTGTAAGCAGATTCGCGAGTTTGATAAAGCGACGCCGATTGTCTTTTACTCTGCGGCAGCGTACGAGATCGATCGCGACGAGGCGCTCGATTCAGGAGCGCAGGCGTACGTTGTCAAACCATCTCCACCATCCGAGCTCTGCAGTCTCGTCACCTCATTAATCGAATCACACCGCCACGTCCGCCGCATAGCCGTTTAGAACGTACTGTAGGGGCGGCCCTCCGTGGCCGCCCCTTGTTGAATCGATGCGGCCAATCGAACGAGTCGCTGCCTCTCGAATGGAAAAGACCAATTTCGGAAATCTTGATGTCCGGCAAGGGGCGGCCACGGAGGGCCGCTCCTACAGTACGTTCCATGATTCGGAATATTTTTCAGAGGGCCAGATGCTCCAGAGCAGGAGGTTTGATAACCAGAGCGTGAGAATCGTGGCGGCGGTGAGAACCAGCCAGAACGTCCAATAGGAGTGAAACGTTCGATCCCATCCCGGCTGCACAGCGTGCGCGAGATTCACGTTCAGTGCCGGTGCGGTGAGAAAACGCGACAGTAGTTGAATCACGAGATACCAGCCAAACGCCCAGCGCCACGCCGTTCGATCCATTCCGACCTGACTCAGCGCAACTAACGCCACCGCGAGCCCACCTACGTGCGCGAGTGTCGAAGACAAGAACACACCCCACGCCATCACGACGTAAAGAATCCAGATAATCAGGCCCGGAATCATCCAGATCGCGGCGAGCCTGATCACGCGAGGCTTTTCCAGAAAGAGTCCCATCGCCAGGAGCAGGTTGCCGATGTTGCACATCCAGAATAAATTCCCCAGCTCGTTGATTGGCCGGTAGTGCGCTAACTGGGCGATAAAAAATATTACCGGGAAGGTGCCGAGCAGGCGGAGTTTTGTGCGGGGGGAGATGTTCATTGCGCACTTTAGAATACCAGCTATTTGAAAAAAACACTGCGTGTGCTTTTGTGTCCGCGCAGCTTTGTGGTAAGAAACCCTGGCAGAGTTTTTTTGCGTGGCGTGACTTCACTGATGACTTCACTGGAAGACCTCCTCAAAAAATCGATCCCGGAACTGAGCGACCTCTTCGTGCGCCGTGAAAGGCGAGTACCTAAAGGTTTACTTGAAGCCCTGGAAGTTGACCGCCGCCAGGGTGCACACCAACTCGCGAAGCGCATTCGCGAACGGTATCGTGAGAACCGTTCTGAAGGTCAGCGGCTGCATTTTCTGCTGCGCTTCGAGATCGAACTCTGGTCGCAAGGTTACGGAATGGTCGCGGGCGTCGACGAAGCAGGGATGGCGCCTCTCGCCGGTCCCGTGGTCGCAGGGGCAGTGATACTGCCGCAGAACTACAAGCTGCGCGGGCTAAACGATTCCAAGAAGATCCTCGATCCTGAGAAACGAGATGAACTCGCGCAACAGATCAAACAGGATGCGCTGTGCTGGTCCGTCGGAGTCGCGGAGGTCGAAGAGATCGACAAGATAAACATCTATCACGCCGGCTTGCTTGCGATGCAGCGCGCGGTGCAGGGCCTTAACTCACAACCCGACTTCATTCTTGTTGACGCGCGCAAGATTCCGAACTGCCGGACACCACAACGCGGCATCATCCGCGGTGACGCGCTGTCTGCCAGCATCGCCGCGGCTTCAATCATCGCGAAGACCACGCGCGATGCCCACATGCGCGAAATGGATCAGCTCTATTCCGGATACGGCCTTGCAGTTCATAAAGGTTATCCAACACCTGAGCACTGTCGCGCGCTGAAAGAGCTCGGCGCGTTGCCGATTCATCGCCGCAGCTTCGCACGCGTGAGAGAAGCGTTGGGCCTCGATCCGATCCAGGCTGAGCTGTTCGCCGCTGAGGAAGAAATCCCACAAGAGATGGCTGCCGGATCCAGTTAGACAGGATTTACACGATTTGCAGAATTCAAGATTTCCGAATCCTGCTAAATCTTGTAAATCCTGTCACCTTTTTACCACAGTTAAAGAATCACTTTAGCGTTACACTTCCCTCATGGCATCCCTGGCCGAGTACAAAAAGAAGCGGAAGTTCGACAAGACTCCGGAACCTGGTCCAAAAAAGAAACGCACTCGATCTGGCCGCATGTTCGTGATCCAGAAACATCGCGCCACTCAACTCCACTATGACTTCCGACTCGAAGTCGACGGCGTGCTGAAGTCGTGGGCCGTCCCGAAAGGACCATCACTCGATCCGAGTGTGAAACGATTCGCCATGCAGGTCGAAGATCATCCCGTTGACTACGCGAAATTCGAAGGCGTCATACCGGAAGGCGAGTACGGCGGCGGCACGGTCATGGTTTGGGATTACGGAACGTACAAGCCCGAAGGAACCGATGATCCTGAAGCAGCCCTACGCAAAGGCGATTTCAAGTTCACGCTCGAGGGCGAGAAGTTAAAAGGTTCGTGGGTGCTCGTACGCACGCGTGAACGGCAGTGGTTGCTGATCAAGCACCGCGACTACTACACAACGAAAGAAGACGTCACGGAAATCGCACCCGTATCGATTCTGACGCGACGTTCGCTCGCGGAGATCGCGGAAGATGAAGGCGGCAACATCGAGAAAGCCGCGACGGGCGATCCGAAGAAGATCCCACGCCGCACCGGTGTGAAGCGCCGCAAGAAAGGCGCGAAGGCGAAAGTCTGGCACTCTAATCGCGGCCACGGATAAAACGGATTCTCGAACCAGATTTACGCGGATCGATCCGTGTTGATCTCGTTCGTAGATCCGTTTCATCCGTGGCTAAATAAAGTGACTGGATGTTCTTGTGTCTTGTTTTGATCGAGGATGTGGATGACGGCGTTGCCTTCAGCTTTCAGATAATCAGAGATCAGTCTTCGATGACACCGCCACCAGAGCGACTCCGCACACATCACCGCAGTGCGACCCTTCTCCGCGAGTTCAAGTAAATCCTTAACCCCTTTCCTGAACTCTTCGGTCTCCATGTGATCAGCGTAGGCACGAAACGACGCGTTCTTCCATGCTGTGTTGTGCGAGTCTGCGCGTGGTTTTCGTCGGCCTCCAAGCCTCGGCTCATGCTTGTACTCAATTCCAATCTGCTTCAACGACGCGGCAAGCTCGTCTCGATTGAACTGCGGATAACGTCTCGAGCCCGGGAAGCTGCGCACGTCAACCAACACCTGAATTCCATGCGCCTTCAGAATCTGCCCAAACTCCTCGCCGCTTCGTGTCGAATGTCCTACTGTCCAAACAGTAACCATAATGCTGAAGTTTAAGTGTAGGCGGGCCGACTGTTAAAGGTAAGCTTCAAGTCGAAAGCGACCCTTTGTCTCCGTGAGCGGCTTCCACAAGTCGCCAAGCTTGCGAACACGTGCCGGCACGTTGTCGATCCGGAAGTCTTCAATCGAGACTCCGCGCTCGAGCTCTTTCCACGTAATCGGTGTAGAAACCGATGGCAATCTGTTTGGCCTGACTGAATACACGGAAGCGAGGGTGCGGCCCCACGCGTTCTGGTTGTAGTCCACCAGCACTCTTCCCTTCGGCCGTTTCGAAACCTGGTAGACCGCGGTCAATAGTTTGGGCGCCTGCGAAGCAACTGCATGAGCAAACTCTTTCGCAAACATCCAGACTTGTTTTTGAGTTGGGCCATACTTGATGGGAATGTAGATGTGAATGCCTTTCGAGCCGGTCGTCTTCACATAGCTTGGAATCTTGAGCGAGTCGAGAGCGAGCTTCAGAAAGAGAGCGGCTTCACAGACTTTTTCAAACGAGGCCTTTGGAACGGGATCGAGATCGAAGTGTAAATAATCGGGGCGATCGACGTCGTCGCAGCGTGCATACCATTGGTTTAGATCGATACAGCCAAGATTTATTACCCACATCAACGACGCGACGTCCTGAATCATCGGGAAGTTGATGATGTTCCCTGACTCATGTTCGATGTTGCAGATATCAATCCAATCGGGTCGCGGTGAAGGCGCGCGCTTCATAAAAAAGAATCCACCTCCCGCGCCGTTAGGGTAGCGCTTCATCACCATCGCGCGGTCGAAGAGGTGAGGGAGCAACACGGGGGCTACGTC
>Ga0111538_10009245_pt1 | contig 13166 bp, 9 predicted proteins | sample SoiMethybrSBSTD1_FD_79669 | JGI IMG/M metagenome (GOLD analysis project Ga0111538, IMG submission 79669) | Bulk soil microbial communities from a Populus tree surrounding site in Tennessee, USA - Soil MetaG P. TD hybrid SBSTD1 (version 2)... | ecosystem: Environmental > Terrestrial > Soil > Tree...
AAGAAGCTCAACCGGCTGGAGGGCGTCAACGCCACCGTCAACTTCGCAACGGAGAAGGCCACCGTTCATGTTGGCAGCGGTACCACGGCTCAGGCCTTGATCGAGACAATCGAGAAGACCGGGTACCAGGCAACACTGCCAGCGCAGAGCCTGCGCGACCCCGATCTGGAACTGCGCCAACTGCGACGCCGGCTGCTCATCACTGCCGCGCTAAGCCTGCCGGTGATCATGATCGCGATGGTTCCGACATGGCAGTTCCCGTGGTGGCAATGGTTGTCATTCGTCTTGACCGGGGTAATAGTCATCTGGGGTGCGTGGCCGTTCCACCGCGCCACGTTGCTCAACCTGCAGCACGGCAACGCAACCATGGACACGTTGATCTCTGTCGGCACGCTGGCCGCGTTCGGGTGGTCCGCGTACGCGCTGCTCTTCGGCGCGGCCGGCGAAATCGGGTTCACGCATCCCTTCGAGTTCCGACTGGTTCGCCACGCCCCTACTGCCAATCTCTATCTCGAAGCCGCGGCCGGAATCACCACCTTCATCTTGCTCGGCCGCTACCTTGAGGCACGCGCCAAGCGCCGATCCGGCGCCGCGTTGCGAGCGCTGCTGGAACTCGCACCCTCCGAGGTCGCACTGGTCACCCCGAACGGCGAGACGGTTGTCGACATCTCCCGGTTGCACGTGGGCGACCGGTTCGTGGTGCGACCCGGCGAGCGCGTCGCAACGGACGGGGTGATCGTCTCCGGACACAGTGCGCTGGACGCCTCCACGGTCACCGGCGAGTCGGTGCCCGTCGAGGTCGGACCTGGCGACGCCGTGATCGGAGCCACCGTCAACACGCACGGCCGGCTGGTGGTCGACGCCACCCGCGTTGGTGCCGACACGCAGCTCGCACAGATCGTGCGGATGGTGGAGGCGGCTCAAAGCGGCAAAGCGGCGGTGCAGCGGTTGGCAGATCAGGTGTCGGCGGTTTTCGTACCGATCGTGATCGGGCTGGCGGTAGCCACCCTCGGCTTCTGGCTCGGCCAGGGCTCAGGGGTCTCGTTCGCCGTCACGTCTGCGGTGGCGGTCCTGATCATCGCCTGTCCGTGCGCGCTCGGGCTGGCGACCCCGACGGCGTTGCTGGTTGGCACTGGTCGGGGAGCACAGCTCGGCATCGTGATCAGCGGTCCTGAGGTGTTGGAGTCCGCTCGGCACGTCGACACCATCGTGCTGGACAAGACTGGAACGATCACCGAGGGCCGGATGGCCGTGGTCGATGTGACCGCTGGCGCACGGGTTACCAAGGATGAGCTGATTCTGGCGGCTGGGGCAGCTGAGTCTGGCTCGGAACACCCGATCGCCAAGGCCATCGCGGACCACGCGCGTACCCACGGCACCCTGGCTACCGTGACCGAGCTCCACAATCGCCCCGGCTTCGGCGTACTCGCCGAGTTGTCACCGTCTGTGGCTGTTGAAGCGACCGCTGACGGCGACAAGTCGGTGATTGTGGGGCGTTTGGAGTTGCTGGAGTCCGAAGGGCTGGAGATTGCCGGCGACCTTCGGGGTGCGTACGCCGGCGAGCAGGCCCAGGGGCATACGGCAGTCATGGTTGGCTGGGGTAGCGAGGCACGAGGTGTGATCGCGGTGGCCGATGTGGTCAAGCCGACGTCTGCTGAGGCGGTCGACCGGTTCCGCTGGCTGGGGCTGGATCCGGTGTTGCTCACTGGTGATCATGAACCTGCGGCTCGGGCGGTCGCGGCCGAGGTCGGCATCGACGAGGTGATCGCCAACGTCTTACCCCAGCAGAAGGTCGCCGAGGTTGTCCGGTTACAAGATGCTGGGCATCGCGTTGCGATGGTGGGCGATGGCGTGAACGACGCGGCTGCGCTGGCGCAATCTGATCTTGGCATCGCGCTCGGCACCGGCACCGATGCGGCCATGCATGCCAGTGACCTGACGCTGATCAGCGGAGATCTTCGCGCAGCTGCGGATGCAATTCGCCTTTCCCGGGCCACGCTGCGTACGATCCACGGCAACCTTGGGTGGGCCTTCGCTTACAACGTTGTCGCCTTGCCGCTCGCCGCTCTCGGCTTGCTCAACCCAATGATCGCCGCTGTGGCGATGGCACTCAGCTCGCTTTTCGTGGTGACCAACAGCCTGCGACTGCTGCGGTTTCGCTAGGCCTTGCGTACGGCGTAGCGCAACATCGCGAAGTCGGCACCGTACGGAGTGGCTTCTAGAAGCTGGAGTGGTGGCGTCACGATCTTTCGTGGCAGCAACGGTGCGCCGGCACCAAGGAACACCGACGCGACACTGATGATCACCTCATCCAGCAGTCCGCGATCATGAAACTGCCCGACGAGATCACCACCGCCTACCAACCAGACGTTGCGCCCGTTCGCCGTACGCACCATCTCCTCGTGAACCGGCACGACGTCGCCCGACACGAACCGGATGTCTGGGCCCTCGACACTGGGCAGCTCCCGGCTGCTGAACACCCAGGTCGGGATGGTGTACTCCCACTTGCTCGCGTTGGTGAGAAAGCCGGTGTGATCTGCGACCCACTCATAGGTTGTCGAACCCATTGCCATCGCTCCGACATTTGCGATGAACTTCGGATATTGATCTTCCATCCCGGACTCCTCGCTGAATTGGAAGAGCCAATCCAGCGAGTTGTCCGGGTCGGCTATGAAACCGTCAATACTGCTGGCTGTGTAGTACTGCGTAGACATGGTTCAAGCCTTGCATCGACCGGTGACACTTCAGGCGTGGTGGGCTGCTTCGTGCTCCTGGTGGCCGACAGGCTCGAGCTGGAACGTGCAGTGCGAGACATCGAAGTGTCCGCCCAGGCATTCGCCCAGCCGGTCGAGCACCTCGCCCGCGCGACCTTCGCTGATGCAGACGTTGTCGACGATGACGTGTGCCGACACGACCGGAACGCCACTGGTGATGGTCCAGGCGTGCAGGTCGTGGACATCGACCACGCCACGCACCTGCTTGATGTGGTCCCGCACCTCAGCGAGGTCCACGCCGCGCGGGGTGGCCTCCAGCAGCACATCGACGACTTCGCGAAGCAGCGACCAAGCGCGCGGAATGATCAGCACCACGATGGCAAGTGAGGCGATCGCGTCGAAGGGTGTCCAGCCGGTGATCAAGATCAGCACCGCGGCGATGATCACGGCGATCGAGCCAACGAGGTCGCCGAACACTTCGAGATAGGCGCCGCGCATGTTCAGGCTCTTGGACTGCGCCGGGCGGAGGACCAGCAGTCCGGCCAGATTGGCCAGTGCCCCGACTATGGCGACGACGAGCATCAAAGGGGCATCGATCTCGTGCGGGCTGCCCAGCCGATCGAAGGCCTTGATCAACACCCAGACCGCGACCCCGACCAGCAGCAACGCATTGGCTAGAGCGGCCAGCACCTCGGCGCGTTGCAGCCCGAAGGTCCGTTTTGCGGTGGCAGCACGGGTCGCCAGGGAGGCGGCGATGAGGGCCATGATCAGGCCGGTGGAGTCGGTCAGCACATGGCCGGCGTCGGCGAGCAGTGCGAGCGAACCAGCTATCAGTCCGCCGATCACCTCGGCGATCAGCACCGCGCAGGTGATCACGAGCACGACTATGAGCCGCCTGCGATGCTGTGCGGTGGCGGTCACCTCGTGGTCGTGCCCGCTCTCCATGCGCACCTTCTTCCCGGCCTCCGTAATGCCGACTTGTCAGAATCTGAGCACCAAATATGGTGCTCAAATTCTGACAAGTCGGCGTAGGGCCGCCGCCAGTTGGTCTGTGGTGCTTTGTTCCCGCACCGCAATCCGTATCCAGTCTGGCCCGAGACCGGGAAAGGTTTCGCCGCGGCGTACGGCGAAGCCGTGATCCCGCAGGGCGAGTCGGAGCCAGCCGGGTTGGCGGTCGCCGCGTACGCCAGTGGTGTCGACCAGGACGAATGAAGCCCGAGGTTGCCCCGCGACGGCGAGGTCCACACTGACCAACGCGTCGACGAGATATGCCCGTCGGTCGGCAATCTCGTTGGCCGCATCCGCGGCCAGGCTCCGGGCCTCCGGGGTCATGCAGGCCACCATGGCCGCCAACGCCGGTGTGGAAACCGACCAGGGTGGCTGCTGGCCCCGCAATGCCGTGATCAGCCTCGGATCACCGATCACATAGCCGGCGCGGAGTCCAGCCAGCCCCCAGGTCTTGGTCAGCGAGCGAAGCACCAGTAAGCCCGTCATGTCCTCACTGATCGCCGCATCCGCCTCACCCGGCACGCAGTCCATGAACGCCTCGTCGACGACGAGGATGCATCCTGGCCGGCGTAGCGCCGTGATCAGTTTTGCCGGATGGAGCACGCTTGTCGGGTTCGTCGGATTTCCGATCATGACGAGATCGGCTGTCGCGGGGATCTCGTCTACGAGAAGCCGGAAGTCAGTCGCGGCCGACAGGATGTGCCGCTCGGGGCGGTGGCCGGCCGCGAGAAACGCCGCCTCGGGTTCGGTGAACTGGGGGTGAACGATGACTGGCCGTTGGGGATGGAACGCACGCGCGATCAAAGTGAAGGCCTCGGCGCCTCCGGAGGTGGGGAGTACTTGATCTACGCCGACCGCGTGCGCCTCGCTGATCGCCTTGCTGGCTGCATCAGGGTTCGGATATTCGGCCAGGTCCTGCGTCGTGCTGTTGATAATCGCGCTGAGCCACTCGGGGGGAGCCGAGAGGCGGACATTGACGGCCAGGTCGATCAGCCCTTCGGCAACGTCCTGGTCTCCGTGGTGGTAGAGATCATGAACTCCACCAGCTTGACGTGAGGAGCGGAGCCCTTGATTTTGGAGTTGCTCGCGCAGCGCGCGCATGGATCCGCCTACTTCGTCGTTGCTCGCAGAGGAAGAACGCCTGGCGCTCTGTCCATTGCTCGCTCCGCTTGCTGAGGCTGGCGCTTCGGCGCCAGCCTGGCTCAGCACGGCGGGCGCGCGATTCCCGACGCTCGCAGCTGCAGGCTCAGGGCGCATCGTTCTTGCGTGATCATGGACGGCGTTCGCAAATCGCTGTGCCAGCTCCGGGTATCCGGCCCAATGCAGATGTAGATAGCTGGCATGCAGGGTGTCCCGGCCGATTCCGGCAGGATCGGCAGAGAATCCCACCCGCTCACCATCCACGAGCCATGCAGCATCCGCACTACCGGCTGGTTCAACCGCAGTGCGATGAAACTCATGACCATTCACCTGAGTTCCGGCATCAGCAAGAAGTTGATCATGATCCGCGATCGCAGCGCGATAGTTCAGCGTCAGCCGTTCGGTCATGGTCGCGTCAGCCTCGATCGCGCCGACCATCGGCAGTCCATCGACAGTGCGGCACAGATAGAGCAGTCCAGCGCATTCCGCGACCGTCGGCATGCCGGCTGCGACGGCGGCTCGAATGTCCAATCGCAACTCTGCATTGGCAGCCAGATCAGTCGCATGCACCTCAGGAAATCCGCCCCCTAGGTACAGCCCGGCCGTTCGCGGCGGTAGCCGCGCGTCGGACACCGGATCGAAGGTCACCGGTTCGCACCCACCAGCGCGGAGCAGCTCATCGATCTCGGCGTAGCGGAAGGTGAAGGCTCGGCCCGCCGCGATCGCGACCACGGGCCGCGCGTTTGACACAGGCCGAACGTGCTCAGCCGGAGACCAGGCCGCAGCATCGAGCGGCGGTGTCGCCTGGGCGACGGACATGATCGAACTCAGTGATATGTGCTCAGTAATCCGCCGAGCGAGCCGGGCAACAGCCTCGGCCGCCTGCTCACGCTCGGCTGCAGGCACGAGACCGAGATGTCGAGAGGGGATTTCGATGCCAGCATCGCGCGGCAGCACTCCGAGCACCTCATGACCCGTAGCCTGCAGCGCCCCGACGATCTCTCGCGCGTGTCGTTCGGACCCGGCTTTGTTGATGATCACGCCACTCAGTCGAATAGCTGGGTCAAAAGTATCGAGCCCATGGACGATCGCGGCCGCGGTACGCGAGGTATGCGAGATGTCCAGCACCAGGATCACCGGAGCTCCGACCAGACTGGCCACGTGGGCAGTGGACGCAAAGCCCTCTCCGCCGATTCGTCCATCGAACAAGCCCATGACGCCCTCGATGATCGCGACATCGGCCGGCTCTGGCGTTTGTGCACCGTGCAGCAGCAGCGGCGCAATCTGATCCTCGCCGCAGAGATAGGGATCGAGGTTGCGCCCCGGTCGATCGGTGGCCAGCGTGTGATAGCCGGGATCGATGTAGTCCGGTCCCACCTTGAATCCCGCTACCTTCACACCAGTTGCGCACAAAGCACTCATCAAGCCCGTTGCCACGGTCGTCTTGCCGTGGCCGGAGCCGGGAGCGGCGATCACCACACGAGGCAACCTTGCGGCCTGTGGGCGGCGCTCCGAATCGATCACCACTCGATCCCTCGCTGGCCCTTCTGCCCATTGTCGAACGGATGCTTGATCTTGGTCATCTCCGTGACCAGCTGAGCCGCCTCGATCAATTTCGGATCGGCCCGGCGACCCGTGATGATCACATGCTGGTAGCCGCCGCGGCCAGCCAAGGTGTCGATCACCTCATTGATGTCGACCCATCCCCAGTTGATCGGATAGGTGAATTCGTCGAGCACGTAGAGCGTGTGCTGCTCGGCGGCCAGCCGGCGCTTGATCTCCTGCCAGCCCTCCGCCGCAGCCGCAGCATGATCATCTTCAGATCCTGTTTTGCGGCTCCACGACCATCCGGCGCCCATCTTGTGCCACTCGACGGAACCACCTTGACCGGTCGCGTCATGCAGTTCGGCAAGCGACTCCATGGCAGTCTGCTCACCGATTCGCCAACGCGCAGACTTGACGAATTGGAAGACCCCAACGGACCAGCCCTGGTTCCAGCCACGGAGGGCGAGGCCGAACGCGGCAGTGGACTTTCCCTTGCCGTCGCCCGTGTGGATGATCAACAATGGTCGCTGCCGCCGTTGCTTGGTGGTCAGCCCATCCTCCGGAACCTGTTCCGGGATGCCGGCCGGCATCAGGCCGCCCGGCCTCGGCGTACGGCATTGACAAGTTGATCAGCGGCCACCTCACCGACTGTCACGTACTGAGCGCCGAGGTGCATGCTCAAAGTCTGAGCCAGCCCGAGCGCCATCCGGCCGGACTCGCAGTCGATCACCACCGAGGCCACCCCGGCGCGGCGTAGTTGATCGGCGGCCAGCCGAGATCGACCGACGGGATCCGGTCCGTAGGTGGCCCGCCCATCGGTGACGAGGACGAGCAGCGGACGGCGGTGCGGGTCACGGATTCGCTCCAACCGCAGTGTCTCTGCAGCACAGAGCAGGCCTTCCGCCAGCGGCGTACGGCCGCCAGTTGGCAGTTCATGCAATCGACGCGCCGCTGTGTCGATGGAGGAAGTCGGCGGCAACGCAAGTGTCGCATCGGCGCCACGGAAGGTGATCAATCCCACCTTGTCTCGACGCTGATATGCGTCGAGCAGGAGGGAGAGCGCAGCGGCTTTGACTGCCTCCATCCGGCGCCGAGCGCCCATCGACCCGGACGCGTCGACAACCAGGAGTACAAGATTAGACTCGCGGCCCTCCGTGATCGCAAGGCGCAAGTCCGGCGTCGCGAGTCTGAGCCGCTCGGCACGGAGCCGGCCGCGGTTCGCCTGGTATGGCGCGGCAGCGCGGATAGTCGCCGTCAGATGCAGTCGGCCGGGGTTGCCATTGGCTGGGATTGCGCCCACCGTGTGCCCGACAGAAGTCAACGCCCGGCTGCGACGGCCCGCCTCCCCGAGGCCAACTCCAGGGGCGGCGAACAGCCGGGTGCGATATGCGTCGCCAGCAGAGGCAATCCGTTCGGCCGTGTGCGTATGCCCTGAGCTCGTCGAAGGGCCGTTGACAGGCTCAAATTCGCGGTCGCCCTGCACCGCATTCACAGCAGAGCCGTCAACAGGCTCAGGCGGCATCTCCTTATGACTCGAATCGTTCGAACGGCCATTGGGTGGGCCGCCATCTGGCGGGGTCGGATCAGGATCTGGTTCCTCATCCAGAAGTTGATCAAGAAATTCTTCGTCGAGACCTGGTGCGTCAAATGGATTGCGGCGACGTCGGTGCGGCAATGCCAGCCTGGCGGCCGCGCGGATATCGGATTTGGTGACCTCGCAGCGGCCCTCCCACGCGGCATGCGCAGCCGCCGCCCGCGCGGTCACGATGTCGGCCCGCATGCCGTCGACCTCGAATGCCCCGCAAACCCGCGCGATGGTGGCAAGCTGCCGATCCCCCAGACGGACCGACGACAGCAACGACTGAGCGGTAGCGATCCTGACGCGCAGTTCCTCCTCGTGGGCGGCGTAGTCGGCGACGAAGAATGCAGGATCCCGGTCGTAGGCCATCCGACGGCGGATCACTTCGGCTCGTTGCTCCGGATCCCGCGGTGCGGCGATCTCGACAGTCAGTCCAAAGCGGTCCAACAGCTGCGGTCGCAGCTCACCTTCCTCCGGATTCATCGTCCCGATCAAGATCAACCGGGCGGCGTGGGCAACCGAGACTCCTTCCCGCTCCACCGTCGAACGACCCATCGCAGCCGCATCCAGCAGCAGGTCGACCAGATGATCATGAAGAAGGTTGACTTCGTCGACATAGAGGATTCCGCGGTGCGCCGTGGCCAGGAGTCCCGGTTCGTATACAACCTCTCCAACTCCGAGTACTTGCCGGAGATCAAGCGAGCCGATCACCCGATCTTCGGTGGCACCGACCGGAAGCTCGACCAGCTTGGCTGAGCGGGATCTCGGCACTGGGTGATCATGCGGGCCGTCCGGGCAGGTGGGGTCGGGGTCAACGGGGTCACAGCTGAAGCGGCAGCCCTCGACCACGTCGATGCTCGGCAATACATTCGCGAGGGCGCGGACCATGGTGGTCTTCGCTGTGCCCTTCTCGCCCCGCACCAGGACGCCACCGACCTCGGGCGACACCGTTGTCAAGATCAGGGCGAGTGCCATGTCGTGGGAGCCGACGATTGCGGAGAACGGAAACGTCCTCACCTCACACCCTTCCTGCGGGTATCCACGCCCGCGGCATGTATGGGTAAGGCCGGCGTACGCGGAATGCGACAGCGGCCGGCTACGGCAGACGTCCTGACTCCCCGGTTCAGTGCTGATGGTGAGCAACACCCGAGTCACAGTGGCGGGACCGCTCCGGACTTGCACCGGATTCCTCTGCCGTCGCCGCCTCGAATCATGTCACATTCGGATGCGTCGCGAGGCGCCCGCCTCGGCCTCGGCCTCGGCCAGAAACGCACGTGCACGTTCGTTCCACTCGCGGTGCACACGTTGCAACACGCGCATCGCGACTGTAACGAACGTGCACGTGCGTTTCCGCATGGGCGACGGCTTGGTCGACGCCACGAAGGGTCCGAGGCATACAGTCTGAGGCGTGATCGAGGTCGTTGGGCTGACCGCGCGCGGGTGGAGTGACCTACCCGAGCGGCTGCGCACGACGATCCAGGAAGCGGATGTACTGCTCGGCAGCCCGCGGCACTTCGATCTGATCCCATCCGTTTCCCCTCAGCAGCGGCTGCCGTGGCCTAGTCCACTGCGGGAGGGACTACCGAGACTTCTCAGCGAAGTGGCCGGCCGACGTGTTGTGGCGCTTGCCTCTGGGGATCCGCTGCTCGCAGGAATTGGCGGCACTCTTGTCGAGATGCTCGGGACCGATGCTGTTCGTATCCATCCTGCGGTGTCCTCGGCGGCGCTCGCTCGCGCGCGGATGGGCTGGTCGGAGGAGTCCACCCGGATGGTGCGGCTTCGTGGTGGCGATCTCGATATTGTCCGGCGGGACCTTTTTCCCGGCCGCCGCTTGATCATCTTGTCGCGCGACGCTGATAGTCCCGCCGAGGTGGCGCAGCTGCTCGCCGACGCCGGCTACGGTGACAGCGTGATCACGGTCCTCGGCGATCTTGATACCGAAGCCGAATCACGAATCGATATGTCGGCGCGCGATTTCAGCGGCGGAGCGCCCGCGCTCAATGTGGTGTGTGTGGCTTGCGCCGGCGCAGCGCGCGCCGCTTCACTGACGCCAGGCCTGCCCGACGACGTTTTTGATCATGATGGACAGCTGACCAAACGTGATCTTCGTGCCTCGGCACTGGCACGCCTGATGCCGCGGCCGGGCGAGGTGCTGTGGGACGTCGGCGCAGGCGCGGGATCGATCGCCATCGAGTGGCTGCGCACCCATCCCGCCTGCCGGGCGATTGCGATCGAGCGCGATCTTGATCGCGCTAAGCGGATCCGTGAAAACGCCGGGGCGCTTGGCGTTCCCGGTCTCGAGGTGCTGCACGGGGAGGCGCCCGCAGTGCTGGCATCGCTGCCGCGGCCGCATGCGGCGTTCGTCGGCGGCGGGGGCACCAGCGAGACACTCGAGCAGGCGTGGTTGGCATTGCGCCCGGGCGGCAGGCTGGTCGTTCACGCAGTGACTCAGGAGACCGAGATGATCGTGATCGACTGCTGGAGGCGGCACGGCGGGGAGCTGTCTCGGCTCTCGATCGAACACCTGGAGCCGATCGGCCGGTATCACGGCTGGCGTCCGGCGCGAGCTGTCGTGCAGTGGAGCGCGATCAAGGATGCGGAGTGACCGTTCATTTCATCGGAGCAGGCCCTGGCTCGGCGGACCTGCTGACTATTCGGGCCGTGCGGCTCATCGAGTCTTCTCCAGTCTGTGTGTACGCCGGCACCTACCTTGACCATGAGATCCTGGCTTATTGTCCGCAAGGAGCGACCCTGATCGACAGCCAGCATCTTGATCTTGACCAGATCACTGATCATGTGATCGCTGCTCATCAGCGCGGAGATGACGTCGCGCGGCTCTGCTCTGGCGATCCCTCGATCTACTCGGCGCTCGCCGAGCAGACCCGACGGCTGGATGCGGCAGGGGTGAAGTGGGATGTGACGCCAGGCGTGCCGGCGTACGCTGCGGCCGCAGCGATCATCGGGCGCGAGCTCACCGTTCCCGAGCTGGCGCAGACCGTGATCTTGACGCGTACCCAGGCAGCGTCGACCGCCATGCCTGAGACTGAATCGCTGGAGTACTTGTCCCGGACGCGAGCCACCATGATCATCCACTTGGCGATTCGGCGGATCCGTCAGATCTGTACTCAGCTGTTGCCCGCGTACGGGCCAGATTGTCCGGTCGCGGTGGTCGCGAACGCCAGCCAGCCGAGCGAGCGTGTGCTGCGCGGAAACCTTGCGACGATCGCGGACCAAGTCGAGAATGCCGGTCTGCGTCAGGCGGCTGTGATCATGGTGGGAGAGGCATTGCATGCCGCGAACTTCGTGGAGTCACACCTTTACGGCAAGCGGCCCCGCTAGCGGCTGGGAGCGGTCCCGGCGTCCGGGAGTGCGGACTCACTGATCGTGGGAACGGCTGGTCCACACCGTGCTGCCGTGACCGAGGCGGGTCTGGCTGGAACCAATGATCAGCAGGCAGCTCATGTCGATGCCGTCGGGCTGCAGGGCCTCCAAAGTGGTCACAGTGAGGTTCTCGCCATGGCGCCCAACATGGCGGCCGACAACGACCGGAGTCTCCGGCGGACGTAACTCGAGCAGGAGCTCGCGGGCTCGGACAATCTGATCTCGTCGGGTACGCGACGCCGGGTTGTAGATCGCAAGTACCAGATCGGCACCGGCGACCGCGCGCAATCGTTCCTCGATCACTGACCAGGGCTTGAGCCGGTCCGACAGTGAGACCACTGCGTAGTCCCCGCCAAGCGGAGCGCCGGCGCGCGCGGCAACCGCCTGGGCGGCTGTAACTGCGGGGAGAACGGTGATCTTGACATCTGCGTAGCGCTCGTCCATAGCAGCCTCAAAGACCGCTGACGCCATGCCGAAGACTCCCGCGTCGCCACCGGAAACGACCGCAACGCGGCCGCCGCTTAGGGCAAGATCAAGACCACGGCGGGCGCGCTCCAACTCCACCGTGTTGCCGGTGGCATGTCGCTGCTGGTTGGGTCGGACCGGCAACCGATCGAGATAGGGGCCGTAACCCACGACATGGTCGACCTCCGTAAGCAGGGCGGACACCTCGGGCGTCATCCAGTCGTCCCGTCCTGGTCCAAGACCGACGACGAAGAGTCGCGGGCTGTCCTCATGATCACGGGTGGCGGCGGGGTGCACAGCGGCCGATGGACCTGCCGACCGACCTGCCGAGTCGAGACGACGATCTCGTCCCGGCACCACGACCATCGAGAAGTACGGCACTGCGGCAGGATCGACCTCCGAGGCCGGCAGAATGCGCTGCTCTCCTGTGGTGGCGCGTTCCACATAGACAGCGTCGCGAAGCCGGCCCGAGTGCAGCAGCGCCTCGCGTACGCCGGCGAAGGTCCGGCCAAGTTTCATGATCGCCGCTGCATCGGTATCGGCGAGCCGGCGGGCCAACTCGGGTACCGGCAGGGTGCCGGGTAGCACGGTCAGGATGTCTTCGTGTCGCGCGAGCGGTGTCATCATCGCGGTGGCCGCGGCGCTGAGTGAGGTGACTCCAGGAACGATCTCGCTCGGGAAGCGTGGCGACAGCCGGTCCTGCAGGTACATGTATGAGCTGTAGAACAGCGGATCACCCTCGGCGAGCACGACTACATCCCGGCCCGCCTCCAGATGCTTGCCCAAGCGCTCAGCAGACTCGTCGTAGAAGTCATCCACGGCGCCGTAGTATCCGAGAGGATGATCAGTCGGCCCCGTCGTAACGGGGTAGATCAGCAATTCCTCGATAACGTCCTCGCTGATCAGCGGGTCGGCGATGGATCGAGCGATGGATCGGCCGACGGTGCCCGAGTGGTACGCGATCACTTCCGCGTCCTTGATCAACTTCGCTGCCTTGAGCGTGATCAGCTCTGGATCGCCCGGACCCACACCGACGCCGTACAGGTGGCCAGTCACGCGATCTCCGATTCCCGAGCCAAGGCATTGACGGCCGCAGCGCACAAGGCAGACCCACCGCGCCGTCCATGTACGACGAGCCACGGAATGTCCCACGGGTTCTCAGCCAGCGCGATCTTGGACTCAGCAGATCCCACGAAGCCGACAGGAATCCCGATGATCGCCGCCGGGCGTGGCGCACCGTCGGCGATCAACTCCAGCAAATGGAACAGCGCGGTCGGCGCGTTGCCGATCGCCACGACAGCATCCTCAAGGCGCTCGCCCCACAGTGAAACTGC
>Ga0111538_10009246_pt1 | contig 13164 bp, 10 predicted proteins | sample SoiMethybrSBSTD1_FD_79669 | JGI IMG/M metagenome (GOLD analysis project Ga0111538, IMG submission 79669) | Bulk soil microbial communities from a Populus tree surrounding site in Tennessee, USA - Soil MetaG P. TD hybrid SBSTD1 (version 2)... | ecosystem: Environmental > Terrestrial > Soil >...
CCACGTGCCGTACCGCAGACGCCGTCGCCACGAAAGTAAGCGGCGGTACGATGACCTCGTCTCCGGGACCGACGTCCGCGGCGAGCAATGCAAGCTGTAGCGCGACCGTTCCATTCGAGACGGTAACGCCATGCTGCGTGCTGCAAAACGCCGCGAACGAAGTTTCGAATCGCGTGATGTACTCGCCGAGCGATGAAATCCATCCGGAATCGAACGCGTCCATCAGATACTCGCGTTCCAGGGAGCTGAGGTCGGGCTCAGCCACAGGATAGAAATGCGCCTGTTGGGTCACGGGTAGAATTTGTCCTGTCAGTGGATCGACTCGAGAATTGCCCGATGCTTTTCGCGGAAGTTCGGGTACGAGAATTCCGCTCGTATTCTGTGCGAGGCGGCGGCCCCCATACGTGACCTGAGATCGGGAGATTTTGCGAGAGTTCTGATTACTGCAGCGTGCGCCTTGATATCCAGAGAGTCGAGGACGTGTCCGTTCTGTCCTTCGACGACTGCCTCGGTCGAGCCATCCTGGTTCCCGACCAGTATGGGGACGCCGCACGCGGCTGCCTCGAGCGGTGTGACCGGTATGCCTTCGCCCCTGCCGTTTCCACGATCGGTAATCAGCGCGAACAGGTGAGCACACCGGTAAACGTCCGGAAGATCTGCCTCGTGAACAGAACCGGTGAAGCAGACGCGGTTAGCCAAGCCGAGCGCGTTCACCCGGTCGCGCAGCACGTGGATCAGGTCTCCTCTTCCCGCATAGATCAGTCGCAGCTCAGGCAGTTCAGTAGCAATCATCGAAAATGCTTCGAGCAGGCGGCCATAGCCTTTGTATTCGTCTGCTTTCGTCATTCTTCCCAGGGTGAGCAGGTTTATTCCTGTCGCGGGATCCGGGATCCCATACTTGTCGAATACGTGGCGTGCGGCAGGTGCCGGGTAGAAGCGCTCGACATCCACCGTGTCCCACACGACGCGTACGCTCCCCGGCCGTCGGTATCCGCTGCTTTCGAGATACCCGGCCGTGAATTCGCAATCGCTGATTACCCGGTCAGCGGCCTTGAGCCCCAGTACCCGCGCGCGGCTGAGTCCGCTCCATACCTCGAGTCCGTAGGTATTCAGGACCGAGCTGGCATTTACGAGCTTTGCGAGCATGGATGCAAACCCTGCCATGTTCACGTGCGCCGTCCAGATCACGTCCGGACGCCAGACGAGGGCTCGTCCGGCGAGCCGCGTGACGAACGAAGCTTTGTTGCGCAGGTGCCCGCTCGTGTTCTCCGGCGCCCAGGTGACGTCGAAGTTTGCCTCCAGGTCCCCTTCGTTACGCGGCAATAGTGAATAAGCGTGGACGTTATCTTCGCCCAGAATTTCCCTGAAGGCCTGGATCTGGAACCGGTTGTATCTGCTGATGCCGCCCTTGTCGAAGCAGCCTGGCGTCAGATACAGCACTTTAGCGTGTTGTCTCATGCTGCAAGGTCAGCGACGCCACATCAGGCGTACCACAGGTGCGCAGAGGATGGCTGGCAGGTAGTTGATTCTGGAGAACCACACGTTGCCGTCCGCAAAGGAAATCGCCAGGTCCGACCAGCCGCTACGACGCTTGTGGGGCCGCTGGAGGCGAAGTACGACCGGGCCGCGGCGCAACAGCAGATGCCCGATCACCATGGCTCGCTTGCACGCTTCATCTACGCTGAGATAGGGATCCGCGAGGGTCGCACGGGTGAACATCTTCAGAGAAAAGTACTCCTCCGTGGGAGGCAGCCGCGCGAAATCGCCGCGGGTCGTGAGGGTGGTGATCAGGGCTGGCAAAGCCCGTGCCGCGGCCTCGTTCAGCTTGTCCGAATAGCTTTGAGCTTCGGAAAGAGGTGGCATTGGTACCTTCGACTGGAGCACCAGCCGGCCGACATCGATCTTCTCGTCGTCGATCGTGTGATAGGAAAACCCGCTCTCCGCTTCGCCATGGAGGAAAGGCCACACCGTTGCACCAACGCCGCGGTACTTGGGTAGCAGGGAGTTGTGATAGTTGACGACCAGAGGCGTGGTGGCGATCAATTTCTGCCGGAGTATCTGATCGCATCCGAAAATCAACGCGACGTCTGTCTGCGTGTCCTTCAGGAAACCAACGACCTGATCGTCGTTGACGTCCAGCGAGGAGGGCGTGAGCACCGGTATCCCGAGTTCCTGCGCGAGCGTCCGCAAGTTCGGCGCATCCCACGTACGAGTAACGACCCGGCGCAGCATGGAGCGCAATCTGCTCGAAAGGGGCTCGGGCCGTTCAGTTGCGACGATGCCGACAAGCTCGATGGCACGAGACTCCCGCAGCTTCGCAAGCTCCTGCAGTGTCGGAATGGCGAACGCCGAACGGGTATTCGCAAACAATGCCACGTGTGGCGGCTGGTGCAGACGCACGGCTCGATCCATGGACCGGTCAGCTTGCCAGCCGGCCCGTTGCTGCCAACCGCTTCCAACGGCAGCTCACAAGGTGGGAGCTCGAACCCTTGCCGAGCTTGCGCAGGGATGGGGGCCGAGCGGTGTTCATTGTCGAAGAATGTCGACAGCGAACAGCAGCCTGTGAGGGGGCGCCCGGAACATAGCGCACGGCCAAGTTTCTCCTCCAAGTCGGGGCCTTTGCCCGCATTCTAGCCGAAATGGCACAATTTCCGGATGATGGGAGGCCTCTGAGCTCGCTGAATTATTGCGGGCGCTCAGCAGACTACATGCCGATCGTCAGTTGCCGGTCCTATACCCGGACTGGCCGCACGGCGGAGGCGCGGCCGAATGATTGTGCGATCCACCGACGTAGCGGACGTTCGAAAAACAGAAAGGCGGCCACGGAACCGATGATGACAATGCTGAAGATCAGCAGCACTTCGGCCGTATGAGAGAGCTTCAGGACGAACAGCTTTTGCGCGATCCAGCGCCACCAGAAGACGATACCGTTGTGCAGGATATAAACGGAATAGCTCGCGTGTCCGAGCAGTTCCAAGACGGGATGCGCGAGCGCCGCGTGCAAGGTCCCGGTTATTCGTGCGCCTCCGACGATTACCACGCCGTATAGCGGCACCAGGACGGCGTCGGTCAGCAGCCAGGCGGGAGCTGAAGAGCGGTAGCCGAGCACGAGAGCGAGCGCGACGGTACCACTTATGAAGAGCAGCTTGGATGCTGTCGGCGAGGCGTTCTGGCCGTACAGATAAATTCGGCCGATCGCCATGCCGAACAGGAAGGACGGCAGGTGAAACAGGGGAAAGTACGCGAAGAAAAACTGCCAATCCGTAGAATTGATGGGGACCAGAGGACGCGCCTGCAGGCGTATGGCCGCACTGGCGACAACTGTCGCGAAGGCCAGCGTAACCAGGTCTCGCCGCGACAGCCGGTTCGTCCTGCAGAGCAGGTAGGGGAACAGCGCGTAGAAGAACAGTTCTACCGACAGGGACCATGCCGGCCCGTTCCACGAGAAGGAGGCGGGCGGGAACCAGGCCTGGAGAAGCGTCGGGACAGTCGCCGTCGCCAGTACAAAGCGGTCCAGTGAAATCATGCCCGCTACGACGAACCCATATATGAAAGCGGGCAGCATGAGAATCAGCCCAAGGTAGTACGCGGGCCCGATTCTGGCGAAGCGCGCGATCCGGAAACGTCGCGCAGAAACGTTCATCGTGCCGTCGTCGCGCGGCGATGAGTAGACGTAAGTGAGAATGAACCCGGAGAGAACGAAGAAGAAGGAGACAGCTTCGTAGCCGGACTGACACCAGCCTTTCACTACTTCGGGCAGATACGCGATCTTCGCCGCATCGAGGTGATTGAGAACTACCACCGCCGCCGCCCAGAAACGGAGTGACGTGAGAACGGGAAGATCGGGTCGTTCTAGGGAGCGGGCCATCTTGCGGGACTTCGAGGATGCATGTGCGGCATGCTCAACTCAGGGATGCTGACCGCGAAGAATTGCCCAACTTAACTCCCCCGTGTAGGCATTATTACTCACCCTCGGTTCGAGAGGTGAGCGGGTGCGCTTTTCACGAAAGTCGGTACCACCAGAGGCCAGCCCCTTGCTATCGCGTTGCAGCAGGAACTCCCGGACCTCGGGAAAAGTGCTCTAGGGCGCACGACTGACCCGTGGAGGCGGCAGCACGGTCTCGCAGCCCTCGGCGGTGTGAGCGGCGCATTTCCTGCCGGTGCCGCGCTGGACGAATATGTTGTTCTGTCCAGGCCTCGCTTTGCCGATCACGACCATGTCGTCGACCACCGTACGCAGACCAGTCGAGTTCAGGCCAATGGCTCCATACGTCACGGTGGGCTCCCGGTAGTCGGGAGCGTAGTACGCTGACTTCTCGATTCGGATATCCGGATTCGACTCATTGACGACGATGCCTTTGAGGGTGTCCCGGTTCCGGTTCACGTAACCTTCCTGCACCAGTTTTGCGTTCCTGATGGTTCCGCCCAAGGCCACCTGCGGCGTGACGCCGATGTTCGTGTTCACATTGATGATGGGATGATGAGGCGACGCCGCGATACGATCGGATTCCGGATGCAGACTGTTCGCCGTGAACCGAAGATCGGCGTCCTGGATGAGCCAGCCGCCTGAACCGTTGATGGACATGAGCGCATTCACGCCCTTGGGCCGGATGAACTGCACGCTCGTCGACTTGAACGCTTCGAAGCCCGATATGACGAACGTGCTGCGCACTTCGCAGTCTTCGCAGCCGCCGCCCGTCGTGTCGCACCACTGGAACTGCCACTGCACGTACTGGCGCATCAGGTCGTTCTGGATATTTTCGACGCGCTTCGCCCAGACGTTATCGGAGAAGGACACGCCGACCGCCTGCTGTGCAACGTCGATGACGCGCAGATTCTGTGCCACGCTGTTATTGCTGCCGGCATGGAAAAAGACGCCGCGCGGGAACCCGGCACCCTGCGGGACGTCGGTTTCCGTAACGGGTTGATTGGTTCCCGCTGGTGTTGAACCGATCCAGTTGAGACCAAAGCCCTGGTCGCGGAAGTTACCCTGCAGCGTCAGATCGCGCACCACGGTGTTCGGCGCTTTGTTGGCCTGAATCATCGCCGACGGCACGCCCTTCGGCGAGTAGATCGTGGTCTGATCCTTGTCCTCGCCGGAGAGCACGAAGCCACTTTTGCCCTGAATCCACAGCACGCCCCCGATCGGGTACTTGCCCGCCGGCAGGTTCACTGCCGCGCCGCCCGCGATCAGGCTGTTGATGATAGGCGCCGTGTCGAGATAGACGTTGGCGTCACCGGCTGACGCTGTTGCGGCTTTGTCGAGGGTGAGCGTGCTGCCGTTGATCCGGATGATGCGCGCCTGGAGGGAGCGCGGGATCGCTTTGCCCAGATAGTATTGACCGGTGTAGAACGTGTTCGGCCGGTTCGGTGCCATGTTGAACCACTGACCGTCGAGCCACCAATATACGTAGCCGGAATCTTCTGCCCACGCGAAGAGCTTGTTCTGTTGCTTCTTGTCGGCGAGCAGTTGCGCTTCGGTCGGGTAGGATTTGGCGGGCCATGTGCCGCCAACGCCACGCGTGCCACGCTGTCCCTGGCCGGCTTCCTTGCCGATTTCGACGATGACCCAGTCGCCGATTTTGAAGCCGCTCGCGGAGGCGACGACCAGCTGATTGGAATCGCCGGCAACGGATCCTGTCGTCACTGCCTGACGTACATCCGCCGCGGACGCGTTCGCGGCGTCGGCCGGGGTGAAAACCTGCGTGACTCCGGCGATGAAGATCAGAACGATCGCGACGACGCACGCAAACGACGACGCTCGGGCGATAGGCCCGAGGCCGGTGTTCGACTTCCGGTTTGACCTCAACGACACGCTATCATCAGAGCAAGTGCCGCGCCGTCGGTGCAGCACTCACCTATATCCCCTGTGGAGTGCATCTTAGCAGGAGAACAACGAGCCACGGCAGTACGCGACAGTGAAAAACTAGCCGTAGTAATGCCTCATCACTCGTCGTCGATATCGAACTCCTTCAGCTCCGCCCGGCTTCTGAGGTGCTCCGCGACCCTCTTGCCGCGAAGCCAGCAATCGTGCGTCATCATGTAACCCCACTGCGAATACCGCCCGGCACGAACCACCCCCATCCGATCGAGGTATGCGTTGATCACCTCCAGCGCAGGTCGGCGATTGTGGTCGTAGACGATCTGACCCCAGGGACAGTATTTGACCGAGCGCGAAATGATCGCCTTGTCGTTTTCGATCAGGCCCATGTCGATCATCTCTTGCTGAACCGTCTTGGCCGCGGCCTCGGGATCCTTCGGGAGCGGCGTGTAGTCCGAGCCGCAGACCTCGACGGAGAGTGCGGTTTTTCCAGGCGGGGCGTTGCTCGGTGCGAAGTTCTCCTGGATGCTTACTCGCGTGCTGAGCTTGTCCTCGTCGTAGATGTACAACCACGGTTCCTTGCGCACACTCGGATGGTTCACCGCGAGGCGCACGAGATATAACCTCGTCGCCCTCAAGAGCGCAGCAGCTTCCCGTACTTCGCCTGGCGCGTCCTGCGCGCATTCGATGAGAGTGGGCAAGGCAAGCGTGGAAACGAGCGCTTTGTAGCTCGCTTGAGTTCCGTCATCGAACGCCATGAGGCGTTTACCGAAATCGATCCGGATCAGCTTCTTCCGGTATTGGATTCTCGCCCCGTCGACAAATTTCTTTGCGTACGCATAGAAGCCGCCCTGGGTGGGATAACGCCACAAGCCTACCCAGTACGTGTCTCGGCCCAAGGGCCCCTTTGCGCCCTGGACGACGTCCTCCACTTTGGGATAGTAAACGCGCTTCCCGATCCAGTCGGTGCCAAGATTGATGGGGTCCGTGGTCCAGTACTTGCGCGTGTAGGCAGCCGGAAATTTTTCAGCGAACACCTCTCCAAAGGCACGATCGATCCATTGCTGATAGTTCTTGGGACGATCGGTTTCAGGCGTCTGGCGCGCTTTCAGAAAGCTTTCGACGCACTGCGAGCGCAGCGGCTCGGGCACCTGATACAAGTTGGACTGTGCCGGATGATCGATCCAGTGACCTTGGTAGTAGTTGGTAACGGCTGCGGGGACTTCTTCGAATTCACCCCCCACCGCCTCCGCCCAGGTCTGACGCACATACTCGCTCTTCGTAAACGAGACGTGAGGCCCGTCGTCCCAGACGAAGCCATCCTCCACGGCACTGTAGATGTGGCCGCCATAGTGAGAGTCGGCCTCGTAGATCATGCACTGGTCATGCCCGACGTGATACGACACCGCGATGCCGGCGATTCCGCCACCCAGCACTGTTACAGTTTCCATTGCATCTCCTGAAAAGCTCGACGTTCAGACGTCGCCGTTGAGGTTGATACCTTTTCGCGAAACTCTCGACTGCCATTCAGCGGATGCCGGCAGGCTCGGGCACGACACGCGACATCTCAAAGCATCGTCATCTCCGGGATGGGAACGACACATCGCCCACCCCATTCCCTGATGTACGAGAGTTGAGCGGTGATTTCGTCCTTCAGATTCCATGGCAGGATCAGCACGAGGTCCGGGCGAGTCTCCTTGATCTTGTCGGGCGGGAAGATAGGGATGTGCGTCCCGGGCAGAAACTTGCCGTGCTTGTATGGATTACGATCGACTGTGTAATCGAGAAAATCGCATCTGATCCCGCAGTAGTTGAGCAGCGTGTTGCCCTTGCCCGGAGCACCGTATCCCGCGATCGATTTTCCCTGGCGCTTGGCCGAGATCAGGAACTCGAGAATGCGCCGCTTCGTTTCCTTTACCTTCTCGTCGAATGACCTGTAGGTCTCGAGACGAGTATAGCCGCTGGCCATTTCACGTGCGCTGAGTGTGGCCACGTTCGGTGACTCGGGGCGGAAGGTGTCTTCGGCATGGCGGGCATAGACGCGGAGAGAGCCCCCGTGTGTCGGCAATTCCTCAACATCGAATACGTGAAGGCCGTGCGCTGCGAAAATACGCTGCGTCGTCACGAACGAGAAGTACGAGAAGTGTTCGTGATAGATGGTGTCGAACTGGTTGCCGTCTATCAGGCGCATCAGGTGTGGGAACTCGATCGTGATCACGCCGCGCGGCGCGAGCAGGATCTTCATCCCTGCGACGAAATCGTTGAGATCGGGTACCTGGGCCAGCACGTTATTGCCGATCAGCACGTCCGCGCGCGTGCCCTGGCTCACCAATTCGCGCGCGGTATCCACTCCGAAGAAACGCACCAGGGTGGTGACGTTCTTCTGTACCGCGGCAGCCGCGACGTTCGCGGCCGGCTCGATTCCGAGGACCGGGATCTGCGCCTGCACGAAGTGCTGAAGGAGGTAGCCGTCGTTGCTGGCCAGTTCGACGACCAGACTGTCGCGCGTGAGGCCGAACCGCTGTTGCGCCATGTCGGCGTACCGTTTCGCGTGCGCTACCCAGCTATCGGAATACGACGAGAAATAGGCGTACTCAGTAAAGATGTCACTTGCCGAGACGTACTGCGGCAGCTGGACGAGGAAGCACTGATCGCAGACGTATACGTGGAGCGGATAGAACGGCTCCATCTGATTGAGCTGGTCGGCACTCAGAAAGCTTTCGCACAAAGGCGACATTCCGAGATCTACGAACGTGTGCCTCAGAGGGGCCTTGCAGAACCGGCAGGCGAGGGAATGCTGGATCGCCGTGTTCTGCGGCGCGTACGGCTGACTGTTGATTTCGTTCGGGGTCATGTTGAATTTCCAGGGCGATGTTGCTTTCAGCACTGAGCGATATCGTCTTCTCTCATCGACCGTCGGTCCGACGGGCCGAGTTAGCTGCCGTCAAGTCGGCCGGATGTGCGCCGCGACGTTGCATTCTCAGAGTGGACGCCCGCAAGCATGGTGGCACGACGGCATCTTTCGACGGGGGTAGGGCAAGACCGTGTACCGCATGCACGGTCGCGCAGGTTACCGGCATCCGACGGTCGAACGAGGAAATTTCTCACCATTCGGCAAAAGTGCCCCGAATCATAAATGTCGCTCAAATACCATATGCCGACTTTGCGGACCACCTCGGCAATGCATCTGCCATGCACTTGTACATACGTGCCTTCGATGAAACCACGCCCCATTCGGGATCTGGGCGCCATATGCCAGGCACCGTTTTGGCGCGACGCACGTTTCGCGCTCGACGATGGCAAAATCGAGTCTTGGTATCGCGATGTGACGAATGGGTGCCGGCGACCATCGATATCGGACGCCGTCCCATTTGCCACGGCAGCGCAGGGGGCGACTCGCAAATGCATGCACAATGCTGCGGCCGTATTCGCCATAACTGTCTGATTCCAGGCTCTATCTCGGCGAATTTAGGAAGCGGGAGTTTACAATGAAAGTGGTACTGTTTTGTGGCGGTTTAGGAATGCGGCTCCGCGAGCATTCCGAAAGCGTTCCGAAGTCGATGGTGAACATCGGCTACCGGCCCATCCTGTGGCACATCATGAAATATTATGCGCACTACGGCCACAAAGAGTTCATTTTGTGCCTGGGATACAAGGCCGACAGCATCAAGAACTACTTCGTCCATTATGACGAGTCGATTTCGAACGATTTCATCCTCACCAACGGCGGTCGCAAGCTGCGTCTGCTGAGCAGCGACATCGACGACTGGAAGATCACGTTCGTGGACACCGGCCTGCACTCGAACATAGGCGAGCGGCTCCGGCAAGTGGAGCGGTACATCGAGGATGACGAGGTTTTCCTCGCGAACTACACCGATGGCCTGACCGACCTGCATCTGCCGGACATGATCGACCACTTCAATGCCAGCCAGAAAACGGCAAGCTTCGTATCATCCCAGCCGACGCACAGCTTCCACGTGGTCAAGCGCGACGAGAGCGGTCTCGTCACCGCGATCCAGCACCTGGCCCATTCGGACATTCTGATCAATGGTGGCTACTTCATTTTCAAACGCCGTATTTTCGATTATGTGCGTAGCGGCGAGGAACTCGTGGAGGCGCCTTTCCAGAAGCTGATCGCCGAGAAGGAACTGATCAGCTATCACTACAACGGTTTCTGGGCGCCGATGGACACGTTCAAGGACAAACAACTGCTCGACGAACTGTATGGGCGCGGCGAGGCGCCGTGGGAAGTCTGGAAATCGGAAGCCGCGCGCGCGCGCGCGAAAGCCGAGGCGGGTGCACCGACGTCGAAACGGCAGGCGCCGGAAGCTTCGCGCCGGCCGGTACAACCGTGAGCCGACCGGGTCCATTGTGCTGCGGTTGAAACTCGGTGGGGATGGCGAACGTCTCGAACGCGTTCTGTGCCTGGGGGCTCATTGCGACGATATCGAGATCGGGTGCGGTGGAACCCTGCTCCGGCTGCTGGATGAGCAACCTCACCTCGAAGTCTGGTGGGTCATATTGGCCTCGGACCAGACCAGAAGTCACGAGGCTCAGCAGAGTGCGGAACTGTTTCTCAGGGGTGCGCGAACCAGGAAAGTCGTCTGCCACGAGTTCAGGGACGGGTTCTTTCCGTACAGCGGCACCCAAATCAAAGAAGTCTTCTTGCGGTTGGAGCAGGAATTCCTGCCGGATCTCGTGCTTACCCATTTCCGCCACGACTTGCACCAGGACCACCGGCTTGTCTCGGAACTCACCTGGAACAGCTTCCGAAACCATTTGATTCTTGAGTATGAAATTCCGAAGTATGATGGCGATCTCGGAACTCCAAACCTGTTTGTGCCGCTCGATTCCGACACATGTAACAGGAAGATCGAGTATTTGCTGTCGAGCTTCCCGTCCCAACGAAGCAAGTACTGGTTCACCGACGCGACTTTTCGGGCGCTGCTGAGATTGCGCGGCCTCGAGATCCGGTCAGGCACCGACTTTGCCGAAGCGTTCTACTGTCGCAAAGTGCAGGTCTAGTCGCCCCAACTTCCACGATGTAATCACCTATAAGCAGGATTCGATGGAGGCAGTTATGGACAACACCGCAGCGATTTATCTTTGCGATCTCACGTACACGCAACAGACGATTGCGTCGGATGTCATGCCAGCCGCCATCGGAGGCATCGCCGCATACCTGAAAGAGGAGATACCCTCCATCAACGTGCGCCTGTTCAAGTACCCTGAGCAGCTGGCTGCCGAGTTGGATGCACTCAAGGCGGGCGAGAGGGAGCTGCCACGGCTGGTAGGTTTTTCGAATTATGTCTGGAACGCCAACCTGTCGCTCGGCTTCGCCAACGCGATCAAGAAGAACTTCCCGTCGGTCGTGATCGTCTTCGGCGGACCGAACCTGGCGTATGACGCGACGGAACAGGAGCACTTCCTCCGGGAAAATCCGGTAGTCGACTTCCACGTGGTCAAGGAGGGCGAAACTTCATTCTGCACTCTCGTGCGCACCCTGATGTCGCACGACTGGCAGAAGTCCGCGGTCTCGGAGCTCGAGGTCAATAATCTCGTGTTCGTGGATAGGGAAGGGAAGTTCCGGGCGAGTCCGAAGATCGACCGTGTGCCGCTCGAAATCCTGCCGTCGCCGTACACGACAGGTTTCATGGACGAGTTCTTCGACGGAAGGCTGTATCCGATCATTCAGACCAATCGTGGATGTCCGTTCGAATGCACGTTCTGTACGGAGGGAATGCACCACTGGACCAAGATCAAGCGCAAGAAGCGCGATCGAATCGACGACGAAATCATGTACATCGCCGAAAAGATGGATTCGTTGGGCGATCTGGCGCGGCGTGACCTGCACATCGCCGATTCCAATTTCGGCATGTACCCCGACGATCTCGACACCGCGCGCACGATGGCCACGGCTCGCGAGAAGTACGACTATCCACAGTATGTCAACGTCGCGACCGGAAAGAACAAAAAGGAACGCGTGCTGGAAGTCGCACGCCTGCTTAAAGGCGCGATGAAGTTGATGGGGTCGGTGCAGAGCCTGGATAGCCAGGTGCTCGTGAATATCAAGCGCAAGAACATCAGTCTCGAGCAGTTGATCGATCTCGCGCTCGACGCGAAGGAAATCGGCGCGAACAGCTGGAGCGAAATCATCCTGGCGCTGCCCGGGGATACGCTCCAGGCCCACTTCGAGTCTTTGCGTATGCTTGTCGAGGCGGGATTCAACACGATGTCGATGTATCAGCTGATGCTGCTGCCCGGAACCGAGATGGGATCGCTCGCGTCTCGCGCCAAGTACGGGATGAAGACGAAATACCGGCTCGTGCCCCGCTGCTATGGCTATTACACCGTTCTCGGCGATCAGATCAGCGTCGGTGAAATCGAGGAGATCGTCGTCGAAAACAACACGCTGTCTTATGCGGATTACCTGGCGGCGCGCAAGATGAACCTGATCGTCAACGTTTTCTACAACGATGGCGTGTTCACCGAAATTCTCAAGTACTTCAAGATGAGAAAGCTGTCTCCTTGGGAGTGGCTGTCGATCATTTACGACGACTATGCGAATTTCAACAGGTTCGGCGAGTTCACGGCCAAGTTCGTGGGCGAGACGGAGGGCGAGCTATGGAATTCCGTGGGCGAGCTGATGACGTTCTGCAACTCGCCTGCGAATATCCAGAAGGTGATCGACGGCGAGATGGGAGGCAACCTCATGTACAACTACAAGGGCCTCAGCATGACCAAGTACCTCGATTCCGTCGCCGAGGTCGCGAAGCTTGCGTCGACTGAGCTGCTGCGGCGGCATGGTCTCGAGCACGACATTCAGTTCGTCACGGATATCGTCGATTTCAACTACCTGCGGATGCAGGACATCTTCGTCGATCACCCCGAAAATTACACGCAGTCGTTTGGCTACGACATCCTCACGTTTTCACAGGAAGCGAACCCCTGCGACGTCGACGACTATCGGTTCCCGGAACCGCGGCCTTTCAGGTTCGTCTTCACCGACGAGCAGGCGCACATGCTGGCGGGCTTCGTCAAGCTGTTCGGTACAAGTACGACCGGCGTCAGCCGCACTCTGTCCCGCGTCTACATCCGCAAGCTACTGCGGGAGCCGCACGAGGTGGACGGCAATCGCGCTCACCAACCGACGCCGCAAAAGGGCTTCATCGTCGGAGAGACGAACATGACCGGGTTGAACGAGTTCAGTTAAAGCGGGCGCAAGCCGACATAAAGGCCGCGGCTTATGACACCGGGAGGATCGAACTTGGTGTCGAGGCCGCTGTCGGTAAAGGCCGCGCGATACTCGCTGTCGGTGAAAAGCCCGAGCTCGTGGTGCTCGC
>Ga0111538_10009247_pt1 | contig 13163 bp, 16 predicted proteins | sample SoiMethybrSBSTD1_FD_79669 | JGI IMG/M metagenome (GOLD analysis project Ga0111538, IMG submission 79669) | Bulk soil microbial communities from a Populus tree surrounding site in Tennessee, USA - Soil MetaG P. TD hybrid SBSTD1 (version 2)... | ecosystem: Environmental > Terrestrial > Soil >...
CGGCGTTTCATGAAGTCGCGAAGCCCCTTGGGCGTGAGACCCAGTGCCTCCGCGATCATCGGCTGCGCCACGAACGGGAACAGGCAGCTGCCGACGAGGGTCACTAGGAACTGATCAGCCGAGACAGGCGCGATCTTTTGCCGCTTGGCGCGTTCGTTGATCTGCTGTTCCACACGCTCAAGCGACCGTCGTGCGGCCTTCCGTCGCTCCGCCGAGTAGAAGTCATCGACAAAATCAGGATGTCGCGCCGCCTCGCCAATGACATAGCCGAGCAGATATGGGTGCTTGGCGAGCCTGGTGTGATAGGCGTCGACGAATCGTTCGATCTTCTCGTCGAGCGAAATGTCGGACCCCAACATCTGGAAGATGCCGGGAACGAATGAGGAGGCGATACGAAGCCAAACGGCGCGAGCGAGGTCGGCTTTGGATCGGAAGTGGTAATGCAGCAACGCCTTGTTGACGCCGGCCTGATCGGCGATGTCCTGCATCCGCGCACCGTCGATGCCGCGCCGCACAAACACGGCGTCGGCGGCGTCGAGGATGCGGGTTTTGGTGTCGGTGGCGGTTTGCCCAGACGGTTTAACCATCTGGTTAAGGTAATACAATCTCGAGCCTGTTGATCGTTCTTGTTCCTCAATCTGTGGCCACCCATCTGCCGCTCACCCTCGCTCAACCGTAAGGTGGACACCGGGCCTTTGGAGGCTGTCCGCCCGTGCAGTGTTGGAGAGAAGCGCGCCGCACGCGATGGACGCATGGCCCAGAGCTTTGAAGAAGGCGGAGTGAAGTAGAGAGCCCGGGCGGGATCACCGCCAGCTAGCCAGTTGCGGACATCGTCCAGTGCGGCCTGCGCGTCACAAGTAACTGAGGAAACAAGGCTTAGGCAGTCATCCAACGGCCCGACGGCCCGACGTGCAAGTCATTGATTCTATTTAACTTACTGGGCTGGCTCCTCAGGCTGGATTCGAACCAGCAACCCTCCGGTTAACAGCTCCTTTGCGCCGGCGTACAGGACAGTGCCGGCCCTCACATCATCACTCGGAGAGTACGTCGATTCTCGGCCTTCGCCTTGTATCGCCGCTTGCCGCCGTTTGCCGCCCTTTGGTGCACGGAAAGGGCAAAAAAAGGACACCGTCGATTTTCGCTCGAGAGCTCATGCCGAACTAAAACCACTACGAGGTGTATCGAATTTTCAGTGCGGCGCCCTCCGCGTCTTCTCCAGGATGCGCGCTTCCATCGCCGCCGTCAGCACCGTCGGCGGTTGCCCGCGATAGCGCGCCTGCAGCCCGTCGAGGCGATCCGCCAGGAAACGACGGCGCCAGCGATTGATGAAGTCCCGGTAACACGGGATCGCTGTCTCGATCGCCGAGTACGAATCACCATTCGCCAGCATCAGAATCACCCGGGCGCGGCGCGTGTCTTCCGCTCGGATCTTGAGACCTGGACGCGCCGTTGGAGCTCCGTTCGTTCATCGCCGGTCAATGTCAACGCCATATGGCGCGACAGCGTGCCATTACTGCTTTAGTCCGTACAAGCCACTAGGGAGGAATCGACACCATCGTGGTGAACGTTCAGCCATTATTGCTTTCTCCAACCAGTTCGCGGCTGAATTACGGTCGTAATCGCGCATAAACCCGCAATGAGTCACTGAATCCGGCCTGGCGGCAGAAACTCGTCGGGCATCGAATCGAAGCTGATCGGTGTTAAAGTTCTCCCGACGAGAATTGTGACGTATGAATGCACTGTGAAGGTCATTCTTCCGTCCGTGCCACCAAGCGTCGCGAGTGATACCGACACTTGTATAGCATCTGGGAGGAACGTGACCGGCTCGGAGCGCAGGACGTCGTAACATCCGCGCCTTGCCGCGCAACTAGCCGCATTAGCCATGCTGATCGTCGCCTGACTCGACACGATCTCGATGCTGTAATCGACTCCCATTCCATTGTTTTGTCGTATTCCGGTCGACGCGTTCTGATCGGTGTCGAGCAGAATGACTGCTCTTGTTTTTTGGCGATCAAGGGTGCCAGGTGCGAATTGAACCGCAAACGTGATTTTCCCATCCGCCACATCAGCGGTGGCGTGCACGAGATCCGAGGTAACGGGAACTCGCGCGTCGGACGGTGAATCACCGGCCGGGTCACTGATTTCACCGTGCAAAGCCGGAAGTGCCTCTGGGGTGAGCATCACATCGCTGTATTGAGGGGTTCGCCTGACGGCCACGGTTTCGACGACCGTCGCGCTCGATGTATCGGATTGCGGATTGTGTACCGTCACAACTGCCTTCCGAGAGTGCGGCGTCGCGTCGAGTGACTGACGCGGCGATCCCGCCTGCGCAGGCATCGAGAGGGTTAGGGCTCTCAGGCAGCAAACGCCTAACACCGTGGCTATAGGTGAGTAGATCATTTGATTCTCCGTTCTCCTTCCGCGCATCTTAGCGACAGATCGAGCGCTTCGTCTCGACCGTTTCGAGTCTCCTCGTTGACGGGGATTTGCCGTCGTCAGCTCACCGATGCACTGAAAGAGAGTGCGGTACGCGTTTCTTTCTCTCACTTGCCTTAAGCCGCGATTTCCGATGCGCGTTCTCTGAACGTGCCAATGCTGGCCTGAAACCGAAATGTTGACTGTCGAGGGTCCAAGCCCTCGAAGCCCAGTGCGATTGAGAACTGCACGAATCCCAGATACGGGCGCTGGTCAGGTGTCCCCGCCCGGCGGCTGACGATTGCCGGCGCTCGCCACGTGAGAGGAACCACCCGCGTCGGGACTCCTAGTGATTGCATGGCTATGCAATCGGAGGGGTGCGGCACGAACCGTGGTGGTGCGTGCGGGACGCTCACTCTCATAACAACTGAGACATTCGACTCTTGCAGGTCGCGGAGAAGCCCATGAAACGCCTGCTGATAACTTCGTGCGCGTTGTTGCTGCTCAACGTTCCCGCGATGGCGCAGAGCATCGATCCACCGAACATCGTCGGGAGTTTGTCGGTCGTAAGCCCGCCGGAGGGTGCGCCAGTCGGCAACGTCCCAGGGAGATGGATGGGTGTTCCGGGTTTGAGCACGCTCGTCCAGAGCCGCGCCGGCGACAACCTCGAGATCAATGTAAGCGCCGAGATCATGACCATGTCGGCCGTGTGGCTCGCCGCCAGAGTGGATGGTGCGATCATCGAGCCGGACGTCGTCTTTAAGAGGGGTGGAACGCTCTGGGATGGTAGTCGATCGTTTACGTTCGTGAAGCAGGGCCTTTCCTCCGGCGCTCATACCGTCGACATCGTTTGGGTGACGAATGCCGGAACATCGGCACAGATTCGCGACGCAGCCTGAGTGTTTCTTCCGCCTCGCCGGCGTGGGGCGATGGGCAGCTCGCCGTTGCGGTTCCCGCCAGTGGGCTTGATCTCGTCAAGGCCACGGAGGTCTGGGAGAACATCCCGGGCCTCTCGACGACGATCAGCACAAACGCCACTCGAGAACTCAAGATGACGTTTAGCGGAGAAGTAGGAGCGGTCACTGGCCGCTTCTTTGCCCGTGCCTTGCTGGACGGGGTGTACGTGGCGGATGTGCTCTTCGACGGTGGAGCGAATGAGAACGGCGGCGCCCGCTCGTTTACCTTCGCGAAGAACAACGTACCGGCCGGCACTCACACAGTGAGCATCCAGTGGTCTGCAAGCGGCGGCCAGATCCGCCTCGGTGATCGCACGCTCGCTGTAACTGCCAGCCCCTCAACGACGATCGGCGGCGGCCTGGTCGCGCGGGGATTCGATCGCGCGCCGACGGGCTTCTCCTCGGCCGACTGGGTCGACATCCCGAATACGACCCAGTCCTTTCTTACCAACGAGTTGAGCACCAACTTGCAGCTGACGTTCGGCGCGGAAGCGCGCACGACCGGCGGCCGCCTGTTCCTGCGTGCGCTCATCGACGGGCGGCCGCTGTCCCCGGGCGACATCACCCATGTCGGGGCCGGGTTCACGTTCCGCGCTCAGTCCTACTCGTTTGTCCAGAAAAACATCACGCTTGGACAGCATACGGTGCGATTTCAGGCAGCGGTTGATCTCGGCGCCTATGGAGAAGTTGTGGACGTGACGCTGGGGCCCATCGAAGATCTCGCCTTCCAAAGATACCCGACGGGGCGATTCGGACATTCGAGCTGTAACGGTCACCGTTAACGTCACGCGCTAGCGAATCGTGCGACGTCCGCCTCAATGTCCGGTTTAGGCGCCCGCGCGGAAACACTGCCACCGGCGCACCGCAACGCCCGCCACCAGGTCGGTACTCGCAACAATTCATTCAAACCGGCCCGTAATGTCCGTCTCTGGGCTGACCTGACGATCACGTCGCCCGCTGATAAAAGTTGAGCAACCCGCCGAGACGCGGACAGCGGCGCACGCGACTCGTCGTCCAGATCACCGGTGGGCCCGAGATCAGACGATTGTCGAGTCCCTGGTGGTTCCGCTCTCCATGGTAGTGCTTGACGCACTCCGCCACGGCCTGCCGAAAATGCCGCTCTCCGATCGGAATCAGCCGGTCGAGGCATTCTTCCTTGATCGACCGCACAAAAGGTTCCGCGTAGGCGTTCGCATTGGGCGCGTTCGGGGATCAGGAGCACCTGGATACCCGCCTCCCGCAGGCGACGCCGCACGTCACTGCTCCACTTTCGATCCCGATCGCAGATCAACACGTGCGGCGCGTGCATCGCGCCGCCCTCGGCCATCGTCAGCGTCCGTACGATCTGCTGCATGAACAGCGCCTCGGGACGCGGCGTGGATCCGAGGATCTGCACGCGGCGGGAGGCCAAATCGATGACGAACACCGTGTAGTAGGTGACCAGGCCTCGCCACGTCCAGACTTCGGTCGTGAAGAAATCGGCGCCGGCAATGCCGCCCCAGTGCGCGTTCAAGAACGTCTGCGACGACGTCGGGCGCTGTGGGACTGGCGGAGGGCCGCCGCCTTCAGGATCCGGCGAATGGTCGAGCGGCCCACGCGATGGCCAACGTTTTGAAGTGAGTCCTGGATCCGCGTATAAGCCCACCTCGGATTTTCCGTCGCCATCCGCACGACGAGCTGACGGTCAAACTGGACACCGTGCCGGCCAAATCTCCTGGCGTAAGTCCCCTTGCGGGCGATCAACTGGCGATGCCACAGGCAAGGTGTCCGGCGTCGCAAGCCGCGCGATCCAGCCACCCTGTGGGACGTGTCCCTAACGTCTGCTCGCATCAATCGCGGCGCCAATAATCAGGCCGACAGCTGCACCGATGGCGACCCATTGCCCCATGTTTCCCGTCGCGGATCCCATGCCCGCTCCAACGCCGATACCCATTGCCGTCCACACGCCCATGAACCTTGGTGGGGTCTTGTTCATTTTCACGGCTCCCCGGAACAAGCGATTCTGCTCCGGGATAGGCACTGATTGCCGGCCGATCCGTGCGGCGCTCCCGTTTCAGAATGGTGCTCGTGGCCGGTCCGTCGTTGCATCGTTTGCGGACTGGCCCTGGAGCGATGTTCGAGGGCTCGCTCCTCTGGCGCCACAATGGTGAAATCGGCTTTCGCTTCGGCACGAATATCTCTCCGCTGCCCGCGCTCGGACCCGATTGGCGAATCGCTCTGACGGCGGATATGGACAACAACGGCGACGCTGATGTCGTCGGCCGGCATCAGGTCAGCGGCGACGTGAGAATCCTCTACTATCACCGGGCGGCTGGTCTCCGCTGCTCGCCACGGAAGACATCCCGAACCCCTGGCCGTTCTGGGAAGTCGCGCGGTAGAGCGCGTACCGGCCATTGGCCGGCAGGCGAGGAACTGTGGGCGAATTCTCTCTTCACTCGCGAGCGTGTCACCTCTGGCCGGTACGCTTCTTCACGTGACATACGTCACGACGGTTCGCCAGCCTTCTGGTCGCCTTCCCGAAGCTAGGCTCCAGTGGAATGGGCGGAGCGTATGTCATCACGTCGCGCTTTCATCAGTTGGTTGGGCCCCGATAGGAGAGATCGCGACGCACGTTGAAGTCAGTCCGCTCGATCTTCCTAGACAATGCCAGCCGAGCAACCATGAGGCCCAAGCCTTCCTCACCCAGCAGCCGCTGAGTCCTTACTAATTGCGTGTAGTAGTCCTTCGCGTCCCGCGCGCTTGTCTCGATAACAAACCCACCCCCACCTCCTCCCGGGTTGGACTGCGCGTAAGTGGTGTAGACCGTGAAGCCGTCCGGAATATTCCGCTGGCGGTGCAGCGCCACCAGTTGCGCAAAGAAGTTCGGCTCCGGTAAAAACCCGGCAGCCGTTCCTTCCCCAGCCGTCAGACCCCAGCGCGCCGGTCCTCCTCCTGAGTAATACACGTCCCAATGGACGAAGCCGATGTCCTCTGCCTTTAGTCGTGGTGATGATGGTGTGTAGGACCAGTCGGGCCGCTCGAGCATGAACCATTGATTTGCGTAGTCGACAGGTAATGTCGGAGGACCAGGCAGCGGCCCAGGCGAGTTCTGACGCGCCACAATGTTGGCCTGATTGTAACGCTCCCAATCCGATAGGTCACGCAACCCCCGCGTCACAAACACCCAACGTCCGTCGTCGGCCGTCATCAGCGTGTACGGAAATGGACGCTTGACTCTGGCGAGACCAATGAGGGCATTTCTGCTGCCCTGTTCCCACTGCCCAATCAGGGCCGGGCGGAGACGTTGCTCGGTCACCATCACGAGTAGCGGCGGGCCTGGCTGCTGCGATTGGGCGCGCGCCGCCTGCCAGGTTGCGGCACACACGAACATGACGACGACGAACCGAGACATTCCGATCGCCTTCATATTGCACCTCCGCTCGATGCGTGGTTAGTCAGGCTGCTTGGCCAGCAGAGCATAGCGGCTCATATTTTCGGCGAAGAGGTGAAAACAGATCAGATGAGGTGCTTGCTTCCACATACCGAGCCCTGACCAGGTCACCGTCGCGCACGGGTGGGAATTCGAAGGGGATGGACGACACGCGGAACAGGCTTGCTCACGACCCTCAACGCGAGCACACTGTTGACCCAGAGGTTCTGGAACTGCAGTCACCCGAGGACGCCGACATCAGCGGCTTGCTTCAGGCCTGGGGACGAGGCGATTCCGATGCTCGGGATCGGCTGGTGCCGCTCGTCTATCAGGAGTTACGGCGCCGAGCGGCCGCGTATGCACGCCGTGAGCGCGTCGGTCACACGTTGCAGCCCACGGCACTCGTCCATGAGGCGTTTCTGCGCCTGGTCAAGCAGGACCACGCCGCCTGGCAAAACCGCTCACAATTCTTCGGCGTCGCCTCCCAGATGATGCGCCGCATCCTTGTCGACCGCGCGCGGACCCGCAAGGGAACGCGGCGATCAGGGCAGTGGGTGCGAATCCCGATGGACGAGGTTCATGCCGAGCGACCATCACTCGACGTGGATCTCCTCGATCTGGATGATGCGCTCACCGAACTCGCCGGCTTCGATCCGCGAAAGAGCCAGGTCGCCGAGTTGCGGTTTTTCAGTGGCCTGACCCTGCAGGAGTGCGGCGATCTGCTCGGTGTCTCAATCGCAACGGTGGAGCGCGAATGGCAGACGGCCCGTACGTGGCTCTACGCCCGCTTGACGAAGGGGCCGCGCGATGACGCCTGAGCGCTGGCGGCAGATCATGAATATCTTCGAGGCTGCGACGCAACGCCAGCCGGAGGAACACGACGCCTTTCTCGCCGACGCGTGCGGTGCCGATAATGAGTTGCGCGGTGAGATCAACGCACTCCTGGCCGCTCGCCGTGAGGCCGTTGGCTTCGGCAGTGTGCCGTTGTTCATGCCGAGCCAATACCTCGAAAACGGGAGGTTCATCGGGCCGTATCGGATCGAGGGCTTGTTGGGCGCGGGCGGGATGGGCGAGGTCTATCGTGCTCGAGATACCCGTCTCGACCGCGACGTGGCCATCAAGGTGCTTCCGGAGGCGTGGTCGGCCGACCGTGATCGCCTGCGACGCTTTGCGCAGGAAGCGAGGGCGACGGCCGCACTCAATCACCCACGTATCTGCACTATCTATGACGTCGGCCACGAGGCTGGAACTGATTACTTGGTCCTCGAATACCTCGAAGGTGAAAGCCTCGCAGACCGGCTGAGTCGCGGGCCGCTGCAGCTTGACGAGGCGATGAGAGCGGCGATTGAGATTGCCGACGCGCTCGACAAGGCGCATCGCGCCGGCATCGTGCACCGCGATCTCAAACCCGGCAACATCATGGTGACCAAGAGCGGTGTCAAACTGCTCGATTTTGGGCTCGCCAAGCTGCGACCGTCAGGGCCGGCGTTGAACGGCCGTTCAGGGACCGCCATCGCGCCGAACCGACTTACGGCCCACGGCACGATTCTCGGCAGCTTTCACTACATGGCGCCCGAGCAGCTCGACGGCCAAGAGGTCGACGCGCGCGCGGACGTTTGGGCGTTCGGTTGCGTGCTCTATGAGATGGTCACGGGCCGGCAGGCGTTCGCCGCGGACAGCCAGGTCCAACTGATTAGCGCGATCCTCCGCGATGATCCGCCGACAATTTCCAGTCTTCACCCTCAGATGCCGATGGCGCTCGATCGAATCGTGGCGGCATGTCTCACGAAGGATCCGGACGAGCGGTGGCAGTCGGCGCGCGACCTCGTCACAGAATTGAAGTGGACGAGTCGCATCGCGGAAGCCTCATCGACGGCTGCCCACGCGGCGGGCGGTACACGAGTTCGGTGGTACTGGCTCGGTGCTGCGGCCGTCCTGGGCGCTCTGATGGCGCTAACAGGAGCGGCGATCACGCGCACGACGGCCCCAGTGGCCGCGCCACCAATCATTCGGTTCCAGGTTCCCGTTCCACCCATTTTAGGCGTTGGGCCCTCACTCGCCCTGTCCCCAGATGGCAGCTCGATTGCTTTTGTCGCCGTCGATTCCACCGGTGTTCGCCTTCTGCACGTGCGAGCACTCGATTCAAGCGAGGTGCGCCAGTTCCCGCAGGTGCGGCAGCCGCTGCAGATCGCGTGGTCTCCGGACAGCCGTCGCATCGCCTTCACCACATTGGACGGTCGTCAATTGCGGGCGCTCGATCTGGCGGCTGGCACGATTCAAACACTGAGTGAGGTGCCTGCCTTGCGTTCCGGGTTGGCCTGGGGCGCCACCGGGGCCATCGTATTTGGGTCCCCGCCTGGTCCGGATTCCGGGCTCTACAAACTCGAGCCGGGGAGCACGATGTCCCGTCGTATCGTGTCCGGAGCGGGCGTCGGATTCCTGTTCCCGACGTTTGCTGACGAAGGACGTCTAATCCTCTACCTGGAGCAGCACGAGAACGATCGGCGGGTGTGCGTCGCCGATCTCGCAGGACAAGTGCGTGGATGCACGCGGCTCGACACCACGAAGATCGCTTACTCCGGTTCCGGTCATCTCATGTTTGCACGCGACGCGATGGTCCTGGCGCAGCGCTTCGATCCCGCTCGGGTTATGTTCGTCGGCGATCCCGTCGTCGTGGCCGAGCAGGTCGGAGTCGGCAACAACCCGATCGACGGCCGTCACTTTGGCGTGACGGCAGGGGCGAGTCGGACGTTTGCGTACTTCTCCAGCGACACGCAGCCGACCAGCCAGTTTGCGTGGTTCGATCGTCGAGGCCGACGCATCGCTGACGTCGGGCCCGCTGCGCCGTACCCGAGCGGCTTCGATCTTTCTGGAGACGCGCGCTACCTCGTGGCCCTTCGCGGTGGCGAGCGCGAATCCTGGATCATCGATCTGACACGCGGCGTTTCGACCAGAGTTGACGAGGTTGCCGCCGAGAACGGCGACGTCATCTGGGCGCCCGACGGTCGCCGTTTCGCGCGGGCTGTGCCGTCAAGAGGTGAGATTGTCGAGCAGCCGGCATTCGGCGGCCAGCCTCGTTCGCTCGTCAAACGAGACGACCTTCCGAACCTCGGCCTCGAGGATTGGTCCAGTGACGGCCGGTACCTGGCGATTACGGTGTTGGGTGGTATCCGGCGCCGCGCGGAGGCTCAACCCGTGGACGGGAGCAAGCCAATCGTTCTCGTCGAATCGACGGGTCTCATCGACGAGCAGCACTTCGCCCCGGACGTCAAGTGGGTGGTCTACAACTCGGATGAGTCGGGACGGCACGAGGTGTACGTCATGCCGTTCCCGCCGACCGGCGAGCGCTGGCAGGTTTCAACCGCAGGCGGAGTCTCCCCCCGCTGGCGGGGTGACAGCCGAGAGTTGTATTTTCTGGCGCTCGACGGGACGCTGATGGCGGTGAGATTCGCACCGGGCACGCCACCAGAGATCGGCGCTCCCGTGCCGCTGTTCACGACGGGGATTGCCCCCACTTACCATCTCGATCACTATGCGCCAGCGCCCGATGGCCGGTTCCTACTCAGGGTGCCGGTTGGCAGCGCGCCGTCTTCGATACTCAACATCGTGGTCAATTGGACGTCGGCGCTGCCCGAGTAATAACTGGTCTGCTCTGATGGATGCGCTCTTAGGTCTTACGGCGCGCGATGTCCGCCCGTGAGCGGGCGTTGATCGCCTCGTTCGCCGCCGCTGGACTTCCGCTCGTGATCAACGATCCCGCGGCAGGTGCGCGACTTTGCGAAAGAGACGTGCACCTCGCCAACGCCGCGCTCCAAACGGCGACCGCGCGTCGCAACCAGGCGCCATGCGGTCATCCGCGTTTTCTATCGCCGCTCAATCGTAACCGGCAAGCGAAGAAGCTCGTGCTCACGCGCGCATACGTACGTTCCTCACGATTCTCACCGCCATGATGCGAACGAGCACGACGCGGCAGCACCTTAATCAACGAGCGTCCACTTGACTTCAAGACAGTTGCGACGCCAGGCGTTCTGCTCCACACCGGCGTTGGTCAATTCAACGCTCGATCGGTGAAGCCTGCGCGCACCGTGTGGCCACTCGGTCTGTAATCGCTTCAGTGTGTGGCGGGTTTTCGCCCAAGCCCAGAGCGTGAAGGAGTTCATGAATGACTAGGACTTCACCGACCGTGGTGTCTTGGGAAAAGTACGCGACAAAACGGCTACTACATACATAGATGACGCGGCTTCGTGGGATGGTGAAGGCAATATGGATCTGACTCCCCCGACACCGTGCGCTCATGGTCGCGTCGACGAAATACAGGAGATCCAAGAACGTGGACGGAGTCCGTCCCGCAGCACTAAGCACCGTCGCGAGTGAACGACCATCGCGGTCAGCGAAATCATTGAAGACGGCCGCACACTCCGCGGACTCGAGGCGGAGGCGGACGCGAGCGAGAACCGTTTCCATGACTCGGGCGGCCTCGATTGGAAGCTTGATGTGGGACTTCCTGTCCACCACCTCGGGCTCTTGCGCTGCCAGCGAGGCGTGGATCTGCCCGCCGGAAACTAGCCCTACCACTAGTGCCGCTCGTATCATGCGCGTCATAGCCACGGCCCTCCGAGGAAGTGACGCGGAGATCCAGGCAGGTCTTGCTCACGACGCGCATTGCGAGCACATTGACGCGGCTGCGAAGGGATGTGAGGTCAGGCGTCGACCTCAGTGGCTTGTTCAGATGCGGGGCGGGGGGAAGGTAGACAATTCTCTGAACCTTCCCAAGTTACCGATTCCCGACGATCTCGTCCCGCGGAGCTCCATCCCCGACATTTGGCCTCCGTGGACGTGACGCTCGGTGAAGGTCCCGCCCGTGCCTGCATAAAATCAGCACATCTCTGTTCGGCCTGAACTCCGGACCCGCCTGGTCACAGCGCAAGCGGACACCGCAACCCACACTCGCGACTCCTTCTTGGAGATGCCGCGCTCGGCAGGATTCGGAACCGCTCGCGATGAGCGGAGCGAGTCTCGGCCCTTCCCGAAGGCGGCTAAGGAAGTGATCCCGTGAACGTGGGGTCACGCGCCCGGCAGGATTCGAACCTGCGACCTTTGGCTCCGGAGGCCAACGCTCTATCCAGCTGAGCTACGGGCGCAAACGGCGAAGTGTCCCACGTCTCGGCCGACCTGATTGTGAACGGCGGGATTTCCGCTGGTGATGTAAGCTCCCGGGTGATCGACGTTTCCACCCTGCGAATGTTGTTCCTCACGGTCACCGGCTGGTTGGGCAGCCGAGAGCGGGAGATCCTCGCGTACCTGATCGAAGAGAATCGCGTGTTGCGGCGGCAGTTGGGCGGGCGGCGCCTGCGGATCACCGATGACGACCGGCGGCGACTCGCTGCGCGAGCCTATCGGCTGGGCCGGCGCACGTTGCGCGACGTTGCGACGATCGTCACGCCGGACACGTTGCTTCGTTGGCATCGCCAGCTCATCGCCCGCAAGTGGACCGACGCCAAAACGGGAACACGGCGTCGCGGCGTCCTCGCTGAAATCCGCCAACTGGTCGGGCAGATGGCGGAGGAGAATCCGACGTGGGATTACACGCGGATGCAAGGCGCTCTTAAAAATCTCGGGCATCGCGTCGACGGTCAACCATTGCACGGATCCTGAAGGCGCGCGGAATATCGCCCGTGCCGGGGCGTCCGACATCGTGGCAGACGTTCCTGCGGGCGCACTGGGGCGAGATCGCAGGTGCGGATTTCTTCACGACCGAAGTGTGGACCTGGCGTGGCTTAGTCACGTTCTACACAGTGTTTATCATCGAACTGGCCTCGCGGCGGGTCCAGATTCTCGGGTCGACGCCGCATCCTGACGCGGCCTTCATGCGCCAGGTCGCGCGGACCCTCACGGTGGCCGACGGCAGGGTGTGTCACGTGCTGATCTGCGACCGGGACGCGAAGTGGAGTGCGCCGGTCCGCGCACACCTGCAGGCCGCTGGGCTCCGCGTCGTGCAGACGCCGTATCACGCGCCGAATGCCAACGCGTACGCCGAACGCTTCGTTCGCTCGATCCGGGAGGAATGTCTTGATCGGTTGATTCCGCTCGGCGAGCGCCGGTTTCGACGGGCGGTCACTGAATTTGTCGCCCACTATCATTGCGAGCGGAATCATCAAGGGTTGAGCAACGAACTGATTGAGGGTCCGCCTCCGCATGAATGTGTTGGTCGCGTACGTAGGAGCCAACGGCTCGGTGGGCTACTCAACTATTACGTGCGGGCAGCATAGAGCGTGGCTTCCGGATTCGGCGCAGGCGCGGGACACTACGGGCTCGCCGTCCGTTTGCGCGACATCTTATCTCGGGATTCCGCAACTCGGTCACGGCAATGCCGCCGTGGTCGC
>Ga0111538_10009250_pt1 | contig 13161 bp, 9 predicted proteins | sample SoiMethybrSBSTD1_FD_79669 | JGI IMG/M metagenome (GOLD analysis project Ga0111538, IMG submission 79669) | Bulk soil microbial communities from a Populus tree surrounding site in Tennessee, USA - Soil MetaG P. TD hybrid SBSTD1 (version 2)... | ecosystem: Environmental > Terrestrial > Soil > Tree...
CGATTGCTGGAGGATGAGCTGCTACGGCGGAAGATCGTCCACGGCAGCGACTGGCCGATCCTGCCACTCCCGCCGCTGCGCCTGGGGATGCGCGGGTGCATGACCGCGATGGCCGAGGACAACTGGCTCAAGCGCGACGTGCTGATCAAGCAACAGCTCGGGCTGACCGAGCCCGACTACTGGCTGCGGGCCGCGAAGATCCTGCGGATCAAATCAACGGCTTCGTCGGGTCGCTGACCAGGCTGATGACCTTCGTCGTCGAGGTCGTGGTCAGGTTCGTCGTCGTGCTCGGCGCGAGCGACAAGGCTGAACTGGACGACGTCGTCACGGTTCCCGTCAGGGAAAAATCGAAGCTGATGTCGCTGCTGCTCCGATCGCCCTGGTGAATCTCCACCGCCAGGACGTTGTTGCCGCTCTGCAGCAACGCCGGGTTGATGTTCGCGGTGAACCAGGTGCTGTCCTCGATTGCGGCCGACGCCAGCGTGGTGCTGGTGATCGTCCCGCCCGGCATGTTGTTGCGGTAGACCTCCGTGCCGTTGAGATAGACGACCGCGCCGTCGTCGCGGAGCAGGCGGACGACAAGGTTCGTCCACTGCGCGGAGTTGGTGACCCAAAAATGTTTGCGAAAGTAGGTGGTCACAAAGCGGTTGAGAGGGTCCGGGCCAAAACTGACGACGGTGGCTTCGTCGCCGTCACCGTAGCCAAATTCCGCAGTGCCGAGGGGCCATAACGTGTCGTCAAAGGAGGGCTGCGTCCAGGCACTGCCCTGGTCGGAGCCGTTGTCGAGATACCTCCAATCGGGAGAGCTTCTCGGAATAAACGTGAATTGAGCACTTACTGAGTGCGTAAGACTGAGCAACACAGTTGTCCACAAAGAGAGATATAGAATTTTCTTCATAGTCCTTTCTGGATTAACTCCAAAGCGATAAACGGACCTACGGACCGGTTCTTTCAGAATAAAAAAAGCCGGGCACCTTCGTGCCCGGCTGTTGTGCTGCCAGAGTCTATTATTGGTCCTGTTTGGTGGCTTCGTCGGCGGCGTCGAAGGCGTGCTGGAGCGCGACGAGGTCTTCACCCGGCTTGAGGGAGTCGAGCAGCGCCTGCTCGGCCTTGAGTTGTTCGGGTGAGTAGTTCGCGGCCTTGATCGACAAGCCGATGCGGCGATCGCCCTTGTCGATCTTGATGACGCGCGCAGTCACTTCCTGGCCGACCTTGAGCACGTTCTTGATTTTTTCCACGCGCTCTTCGCTGACCTGGGAGATGTGGACGAGGCCATCGATGTCGTGCTGGAGGCCGACGAACGCGCCGAAGCTGGCGAGCTTTGTGACCTGGCCGGTGACGAGGTCGCCGACCTTGTAGTATTTGTCGATGTTGCTCCACGGATCTTCGCTGAGCTGTTTGATGCCAACCGCGATGCGCTGGTTGGCCTTGTCGATTTCCAGCACCTGCGCTTCGACGTCTTCGCCCTTCTTCAAGACTTCCGAAGGGTGATTGATCTTGCGCGTCCACGAGATGTCGGAGACGTGGATCATGCCGTCGAGACCTTCCTCCAACTCGATGAAGGCGCCGTAGCTGGTGAGGTTGCGAATCTTGCCTTTGACACGCGTGCCCGGAGGATATTTCTCGAGGGCCTTGTCCCACGGGTTCGTCTCGAGCTGGCGAATCCCGAGAGAGATTTTTTGCTCCTCGCGGTTGATGCCGAGCACGACCGCTTCGATTTCCTGGTCGGTCTTGAGCACGTCGGAAGGTTTGGCGATGCGTTTGGTCCAGGAGAGTTCGGTGACGTGGACCAGACCTTCGACACCGGGTTCGAGTTCCACGAAAGCGCCGTAGGGAACGAGGTTGACGACCTTGCCCTTGACCTTCATGCCGACCTGGTACTTGGCTTCGATGTTCTCCCAAGGGTTGGCGAGTTTCTGCTTGAGGCCGAGGCTGACGCGTTCCTTCTCGCGATTGATGTCGAGAACGACGACGTCGATTTCCTGGCCGACCTTGAGCAGTTCGGAGGGATGCCCAATGCGTCCCCAGCTCATGTCGGTGATGTGCAGCAAGCCATCGAGGCCGTTGAGGTCGATGAACGCGCCGAAGTCGGTGATGTTCTTGACGGTGCCCTTGCGGATATCGCCCGGGACCATTTCCGAAAGGAGCTTGGAACGGCGTTCGTTGCGCTCCTGCTCGATCAGTTCGCGGCGCGAGAGAACGATGTTCTGACGTTCCTGGTTGATCTTGACGACCTTGAAATCGTAGGTGTTACCAACAAATCCGGTGAGGTTCTTCGGCGGAACGATGTCGATCTGTGACGCGGGCAGGAATGCCTCGACGCCGATGTTGACGAGCAACCCGCCCTTGACGACGGCCTTGACCTTGCCGGCGACGGTGCCGCCTTCGTTGCAGATTTGCAGAATTTTTTCCCAGTTTTTCTTGAACTCGGCCTTCTCCTTGGAAAGCACGACCATGCCTTCCTTGTCTTCAAGCTTTTCGATGAGGACATCGATTTCGTCGCCGACCTTGACGGTCTTGATGTCGTCGAACTCGTTGGCGGGGATGACGCCCTCGCTCTTGTAGCCGATGTCCACCAGGACTTCCTTGGGACGAACTTCGATGATGGTACCCTTGACGATTTCGCCAGCCGCAAAGCGCATCGCGCTATGCTTCATGGCTTCTTCCATTGTCAGCATAATATCTCTACGAACTACCGCGGGAGGCTTGGTCGGGGACAAAAAGCGCCCGGCGAAGTCTCCATTGCCTAACGGACCAAACGTTGCGGTGGCAACGGAGGGTTGAAGGTTAGGTTACTTGTTAACTTTCTTTTCTCAGCCCCTGCGAACACCGCACACGCGGGTTCAGGCAGTGTTGAGCATACGCCAAGCGAGCTTGGAAGCAAGGCGAAAGATGGAAAATGCAAATTGCAAAGTTCAAAATGAAAAATGCAAAGTGGCGCGGATGCCGGAGATACTCTCCACGGACAGTCGCGAGCGCTTTGACGCTGCGGTGGGTCGGGCCGCTGCGCTATTGAAGGCTGGCGCGGTGGTCGCGCTGCCTACGGAGACCGTTTACGGCCTGGCGGCGAACGCGTTTGATGCGAACGCGGTGCGCAAAGTTTTCGAGTTGAAGGGGAGACCGGAGCGCAACCCGATTATTGTTCACGTTGCGAACCGGGAGATGGTCATGGATTGCGTTACGGAGTGGAATGATTCGGCGGAGCGGTTGGCGAAGGCATTTTGGCCGGGACCTCTGACGCTGGTGTTGCCGAAATCGGCGAAGGTGCCGGATATCGTGACTGCGGGCGGGGCGACCGTGGGCGTGCGTTGGCCGAGTCATCCGTTCATGCAGGCTGTGATTCGCGCGTGCGGGTTCCCGCTGGCTGCGCCCAGCGCCAATCTTTCGAACCAACTCTCCCCTACGAACGCGGAACACGTCCGAAAATCCTTTGGCGACAAAATTCCTTTGATCGTCGATGGAGGGCAGTCACAGGTCGGGATCGAGTCCACGGTAGTCGATCTATCGGTTGCGCCGCCGCGATTGCTGCGCCCGGGGATCATTCATCGCGAATCCCTCATGGCCGTGATCGGCGAATTGTCCGCCGCTCCCACTTCCGAGCCGCACCTCAAGAGCCCCGGCATGTTGCCGCGCCATTACGCACCTCGCGCGCGCCTGGTGGTCAGGTCATGGCGCGACGATCCAGAGTTGCGACGTCACGTCGCGGAACTCGGCGACCACCCGCCAGGCACGCACGTCATAGCGCATCAACGAATTCCAGAACCCGCAGGATTCGGTCGGGTGAGCCTGATTCCCCACGATCCGGAAGCCTACGCTCGCGCGTTGTACGCAGAATTGCACCAATGCGACGAGCGTGGCGCAGAGTTGATTATTGTGGAGCAAGTTCCCGACGCGCCCGCGTGGCAGGCAATCGCGGACCGTCTTCAACGGGCGTCGAGTTGACCTGTTTTTGGCCGGCCCAGCCTTGACGAATTGCCCTTCAAAACCTACGTTCTTCGGCCCCGGATGGTGGCCATAGCTCAATGGTAGAGCCCCAGATTGTGGTTCTGGATGTTGCGGGTTCGAGTCCCGTTGGCCACCCCATTTTCAATTTGCATGCAACCGACACTGGCTGAAAGCGATGAGCAAATCGCGCGCTGCTTCTCGACGTTTGTCGAGTTGCGGCCGCATCTGACACCTGAATCATTCCTGGCTCGCGTGAAGCGGCAGCAGGCGTGCGGCTTTCGCCTCGCGTATTTGCAGGAGGAAGGTGAATGCCTGTGCTGCGCCGGGTTTCGCATTCTGGAAAATCTCGCCTGGGGAAAATTCCTGTACGTGGATGACCTGATCACGCGCGAGACGGCGCGAAGCCGAGGCTTTGGGGGAGAGATGCTTCGCTGGCTCATTGACCTGGCTCGCCGGGAGGGTTGCGATGAATTTCACCTCGATTCTGGGACGCAACGAACCGGGGCGCATCGTTTTTACTTCAAGCACGGGCTTTTGGTGAAGACGTTTCACTTTTCGTTGCCGCTAAAGTGACCCTTCGCTCGCTGGCCGAGTTTGTTCGGCCTGCACAAATTCGAGCAGCGGCGACTCTAAAGCCTGGCGTTCTGGGTGCCTGCTCAAGCCATTTCTCCAGCTCACAAGGCGTCCTGAACCGGCCGTTTCTTACGTCCAGCCTCCGCGTTCATCGAAAACGTTCATTGATGACCTGAAAAATCCGTTCGCCGGTTTCCGGCCCCGGCGCTTGCAGTGGCACTTTGTCGGCTTAACGGAGGTCGATGGCTGAATTGCGCACATTGCTGGACGAGGTCATTGCCGAGCAACGGCAACTGACGGTGGTGGCCGCGTTCTCCCAGGCGCACGACTCGGGCGCGATCAAGACGCAGCGTTACAGGGAACTCATTCCCTTCTCGTTGCCCAAACCGGGTGAGCAATTCGCCTTTGAGGTCGATTTGGACCGGTGCAGCGGATGCAAAGCGTGCGTGGCTGCGTGTCATTCGCTGAATGGGCTCGACGATCACGAATCGTGGCGCGAAGTCGGGACGCTCATCAGCAGTGATTGGCGGCGCCCGTTCCGGCAGACAGTGACGACGGCCTGTCATCACTGCGTCGATCCCGGATGTCTCAACGGCTGCCCGGTGCTCGCTTATGAAAAAGATCCGGTCACCGGCATCGTGCGGCACCTCGATGACCAGTGCATCGGATGCCAGTATTGCGTGATGATGTGTCCTTACGAGGTGCCGAAGTATTCCGAGGCGCGCGGGATCGTGCGCAAATGCGACATGTGCAGCCAGCGCCTCGTCGCGGGCGAAGCGCCAGCGTGCGTCCAGGCGTGTCCGACCGAAGCCATCCGCATCTCGATCGTCGAGAGCAGCTCGCTGGTCGTCGATTTCCGGGAAGCTTTCACGGAGAATTCGTTCCCTCCTTCGTCCCCAGATCCCGCCATTACCGTTCCGACGACGAAGTTCATTTCACGCGAGCCACTGCAGGCCGATTTGGCACCATCGGACGCGTCGACCGTGCGCGAGCAACCGCCTCACTGGCCGCTTGTTTGGATGCTCGTCCTGACGCAACTCGGCGTTGGCGCGTCTATCGCCGCGCTGTTTTCGTCATCACCCGGCGCGCTCATAATCATCGCGTTGGTCGCAACGGTTTTCGGGCTCGCCGGGAGCGTCACCCATCTTGGCCAACCACTCAAAGCGTGGCGAAGTTTTCTGGGTCTGCGAAAGTCCTGGCTGAGCCGCGAGATTCTCGCTTTTGGTATCTTTGCCGCACTCATCAGCCTCGCGACCTGGCGCGTCTCGACGGAACCGGCAAGCCTCGTTACGACGGCATTACTCGTTGTCACTGTCACTGTCGGAGTTGTTTCAGTTCTCTGCTCCGGTTGCGTCTATCGAGCGACCCGCCGGATCTTTTGGCGTGGGGCCTTCATTGCATTTTTTCTAACCGCAGCGCTGCTCGGGACCGCCGTGTGGACGATCACCGATCCTGGCGCGGTCACGTTCTCCATTCTCGCGACTTTTGCCGCTTTGAAGCTCGCCGCCGAAATGAACGCGCTTCGTCGCGGTGACGACACTGTCGTCGATGACGTTTCCGCGCGGCCCGGCGAATTCGATCGCTGGTCGCTTGCGCAGACGGCCGCTCTTTTGCGTGGCCGTTTCGCGCTGCTCGTGCGTTGCCGGCTTGCTTGTCTCATCACGGGAGGGCTTGTTGTGCCGTTCGTCAGCTTGATCAGCTATTCGCCAATCCTAATTGGCGCGTTCGCGTTGTGCCTGGCGGGCGAGGTGATCGAGCGCTATCTGTTTTTCCGCGCGGTTGTTCCGCCGCGCATGCCGGGAGGGTCATGACAGCGTCTCTTGCCAAACGAGTCGAGCCTTCCTGGCTGCGCGAATTTAGCGGCCCCATGACCGCTGAACTGGTGCAGCAACCGGGCGAGTTCGGCCTGGGTCGAGTTCCCTCACGGCTCAGGCCGGACGCTACCACGGAATTGGTCTGCGGTTTCTGCTCCACCGGCTGTGGACTCACGGCGCATTTGCGAAACGGCCACGCGATCAACCTCTCACCATCGAATGATTATCCGGTGAACCTGGGCATGGCGTGCCCGAAAGGCTGGGAAGCGCTGACTCCGCTGGCCGCGCCGGATCGCGCCACCACTCCATTGCTCCGCGATGCGCGGGGACATGTCGCGCCGATCGACTGGGACCATGCGCTCCAGGTCTTTACGCTGCGCTTCAAGGCTTTGCTGGATCAACACGGGCCGGAGTCGATTGCGTTCCTGAGTTCGGGACAGATTTGCACGGAGGAAATGGCCTTCCTGGGCGCGCTGTTCAAGTTCGGCATGGGCGGTCTGCACGGGGACTCGAATACGCGCCAGTGCATGGCCACATCGCATGTCGCTTACAAGCAGAGTTTCGGCTTCGATGCGCCGCCGTACACCTACGCCGATTTCGAAGAGTCCGACGTGCTCGTTTTCGTTGGCTCGAACCTGTGCGTTGCGCACCCGATCATGTGGCAGCGCGTGCTGCGGAATCCGCATAATCCGGAGATCATCGTGATCGATCCGCGCAAGACGGAGACGGCGCTCGCTGCGACGCAGCATTTGCCGATTCAGCCGAAATCCGACCTGGTGTTGCTTTACGGGACGGCGCGCGAACTGATCGCCCGCGGGCGAGTCGATGCCGAATTCGTCGCGGGAAGCACCAGGGGTTTTGAGGAATTCGCAAATTTCGTTCAGCAATTTACTCGCGAAGTTGTTTGCGACGCCACCGGATTGAAAGCGGACGCCTACGCGCGGTTTGTTGACACGATCGCACGCGGCCAACGCGTGAGTTTCTGGTGGACGATGGGGGTGAACCAGGGCCACGAGAGCACGCGCACGGCGCAGGCGATCGTCAATCTGGCGCTGCTGACCGGAAATATCGGCAAGCGCGGCACCGGCGCCAACAGCATCACGGGCCAGTGCAACGCGATGGGCTCACGGCTGTTCGCCAATGCGACGGGACTCTTTGCCGGCCGTGATTTCCTGAATGCATCGCATCGCGCCGATGCTGCGCAAATTCTGGGCATTCCCGAAGCGCGCATTCCGCAACGCAACTCACTGGCTTACGACCAGATCGTGGATCGTGTTCGCCAGGGACGCATCAAGGGGCTTTGGGTGATCGGCACGAACCCGTCGCATTCGTGGATCGGCCAGGACGCTTTTAATGATACACTGCGCGGGTTGGAATTTCTGGTCGTGCAGGACGCCTATACGACCACGGAGACAGCGCAACACGCGCACCTGCTGTTGCCCGCGGCGGCGTGGGGTGAGAAGGAGGGCACCTTCATCAATAGCGAGCGGCGCATCGGCATGGCGAAGAAAATTTCGCGCGCGCCGGGAGCGGCCCTGGCCGACTTCCACATTTTTCGTTTGATCGCGCACTATTGGGGTTGCGCGAACCTGTTTCAGGCCTGGACTTCGCCGCAGGCCGTTTTTCAAATCCTCAAGCAACTCAGCGCGAACACGCCATGCGATTTCACAGGCATCGCCGATTACCGGCACCTCGATGCGGCTGGAGGTATCCAATGGCCATGGCCACTGGCGGATGCGGAGAGTCACGACGCGACGAAAGCGCCGAATCGCGAACGACGTTTGTTCGATAACGGCCGGTTCTTTCATCCGGACGGAAAGGCGCGTTTCATTTTTGATCCGCTGCGCGAGCTGCCCGAAAAGCCGGACGCGGAGTTTCCGTTCGTGCTGTTGACGGGCCGCGGTTCCACGGCGCAATGGCACACGCTGACGCGGACCAACAAATCCGAGATACTGCGGCGGTTGGGCCCCGCTGAATTGCAGGTGGAGATTCATCCGAAGGATTCAAAGGCGCTGGGGGTGCGCACCGGTTCGCGCGTGAACATCTCGTCGCGCCGCGCCACGATTGAGGCGGCGGTGTTGGTGACGGCGACCGTGCAACAGGGGCAGGTCTATCTTCCGATGCACGACGCGGCCACAAACCGACTCACGCTGCCGGTCTTCGATACGCATTCACGCCAGCCCGCATACAAATTTTGCGCGGTGCGGGTGCAGGCGCTTCCTCGCAAACGTAAATGAGCACCTCGACACTTGAACCTTCCGCTCCCGCGACGGCGCAGGCCTTCAGCGCCGAGCAGAAGGAGTATCTAGCGGGTCTGTTGGCCGGCGTCGCGCAGCGCCAGTTGCGCGACAAAACGGCGGGTTCCTCTCCCCTTGACGCCGAACCCGGTTCCGCCGGACCGGCCGCAGCACCCGCAATTTTCGGCACACCGCTGGCGGATGCCACGAAGCAGGAACTGTGGAAGCATCAGGAGCATCCGCTGGATAGTTGGGACCGTGTGCTCGCGCATGCCACGGAAGGAAAGTTCCCCAACGAGGAAGACACGTTTCGCTTTCGATACTTCGGGATGTTCTACGTTGCGCCTGCGCAGAACAGTTTCATGCTGCGCTGCCGCATTCCCGCGGGCGAGTTGAGCGCCGCGCAACTGAGCGGCCTGGCGGGTATTGCGGATGACTTCGGCAATGGCAAGGCCGCGATCACCACGCGATCGAACATCCAGATTCGAGAGATCGCGCCGCGGAACCTCGTCAACGTTCTCACGCGCCTTCAGAGTCTCGGTCTCACGTCGAAAGGTTCTGGCGTGGACAACGTGCGGAACATCACCGCTTCGCCGACCGCTGGATTTGATCCGCAGGAACTGATCGATACACGGCCCTTTGCGCACGCGTTGCACCATTATATTTTGAACAGCCGCGACCTTTACAATCTGCCGCGCAAGTTCAACGTGGCGTTCGAAGGCGGCGGGACGATCGATACGGTCGCCGACACCAACGACATCGGTTTTATGGCAGTGCGCGTTGCCGCGGCGAGCGAAGCCGTCTCGGTGAAGGATGGCGCTGCGCACAAGCTCGAAGCGGGCGTGTATTTCCGGGTCGAACTGGCGGGCATTACCGGCCACAAGCAACTGGCGAGTGATGCCGGGCTGATTGTCGCGCCCGAGCAGGTTGTGCAGGTCGCGGCGGCGATGATCCGCGTCTTCACCGAAAATGGCGATCGCACGAATCGCAAAAAGGCGCGCCTTAAATATTTGATCGATACCTGGGGCATCGAGAAGTTCGTCACGGAGACGCAGAAGAAGCTCGGCTTTCCGTTGCTCCGATTTCCAATCGCGAAATGTACTCCCAGTCCGCCTGCGGTGAGGCATGGGCACATCGGAGTTTACCGGCAAAAGCAAAAAGGACTGAACTACATTGGCGTTGTTGTCCCTGTCGGAGTGATGTCCACAAAGCAGATGCGCCGGTTGTCGGAACTGGCGACCAACTACGGTTCCGGCCAGGTGCGCCTTACGCCGTGGCAGAATTTGCTCATTCCCGACGTGCCGGACGGTTTCGTCGAAACGGTGAAGCGCGCGTTGCGGCGCACAGGGCTCGAGTGCGAAGCATCGGCGTTGGCGGGAGGCCTGGTGGCCTGCACCGGGAACACCGGCTGCAAGTACGCGGCCACGGACACGAAAGGGCACGCGCTCGCGCTCGCAGAGTATCTTAACAAGCGGCTGCAACTTGATCAGCCCATCAACATCCATTTCACCGGCTGCCCTCACTCGTGCGCGCAGCATTATGTGGGTGACATCGGCCTGCAGGGCGTGAAGGTCGCTTCGGGCAGCGTTTCCGGCGAGGGCTACAATATTGTTCTCGGTGGCGGCACTGGTGCTCACGCCGGCATTGGTCATGAAGTGTTCAAAGGGATTTCGTCTGCGGAAGTTCCTCTTCTCCTCGAACGCATTCTTAAAACCTATTTGGAAAGCCGCAAACCGAACGAATCATTTCTCGATTTCACGCGGCGTCACGATTTGAAGCAACTTCAGGAGTTGTTCTCGGCATGAGCGAACTGGTCCCCGTCATTCCCGAAAATGCGCCGTTTACCCCGGAGCAGCGGGCGTATCTCAACGGCTTTCTGGCCGGATTATTCTCGCGTGCGCCGGTTGCGAACGGGGCAACCCAGCCGGCGGCCTCAATGCCGCTCTCGATCCTCTTCGGCTCGCAAACCGGCAACGCCGAAGCCCTCGCGAAACGTGCCGCCAACGAGGCCCGCAAGCTCGGCTTTGCTCCGACGGTTCACGATCTCGCGAGCTATGCGGTGGATCGGCTCCCCTCCGAACGACGCGTCCTCGTCATCACGAGCACCTACGGCGACGGCGATCCGCCCGACAATGCCAAACCGTTTTGGGAACGCATCCGAAACGGTACCGCGCCCAGTGTGGCCGATCTCCAGTACGCCGTGCTGGCCCTCGGCGATTCGAGCTATCCAAAATTCTGCGCGTTCGGAAAGGCAGTCGACGAACGGCTCGAAGCCATGGGGGGAAAACGCGCCCATCCCCGGCTCGATTGCGATGTCGACTTCGACACACCCTTCGCCAACTGGATCGCCACCGCGCTCCAAGCCTTTTCCGGTTCCTCGAACGGCATATCAAAATCTGCTCCGATCTCTCAACTCTCAACTCTCAACCCTCAACTTCCGCAGTACGGTCGCAGTAATCCATTCCCGGCCCCGCTGATCGCGAACCGCAAACTTAACGGGGCGGGGTCATCGAAAGACACTCGGCATTTCGAGTTTTCCCTCGAAGGTTCCGGTCTGGAATACGAAGTGGGCGATGCACTTGCCGTGCGACCCCGCAATTGCTCCGAGTTGGTTGACGAATTGATGGCTGCTCTTGGCTGCTCGGGCAGTGACGCGCTCAACGGAGTTTCAGTGCATCATGCGCTGCTCCACGATTACGAAGTCACGCGTGTGCCTGCTGCGCTCGTGAAAAGCGCGGGCGAACGGTGCGGCGATAAGGACCTGCTTCAACTCGCCGGGGAGGACCTGAACAAGTTCGTGCACGGAATGGACGTGCTGGATTTTGTGCGACGGTTTCCGGCTGCGAAATTTTGTGCGGCTGATTTAGCGCTGCTGAAGAAATTGCCTCCGCGGCTCTATTCCATTTCGTCCAGCCCGAAAGTTCATCCTGGGGAGGTCCATCTCTGTGTCGGGATTGTGCGGACGGAATTTGGCGGGCGCCCGCGCAAGGGTGTCTGCTCCACTTTCCTGGCCGACCGGGTACCTGCGGGGTCGAAAGTGCCGGTGTTTGTTCACCATAACAAAAATTTTCGGCCGCCAAGTGACGGATCGACACCGATGATCCTGGTCGGGCCGGGCACCGGCATTGCGCCTTTTCGCGCGTTTCTGGAGGAACGGCGTGCCACCGGCGCGAAAGGCAAAAACTGGCTCTTCTTTGGCGATCAGCACGCTGCCACCGATTTCCTCTATCGCGAAGAGATCAAGGTCATGCTTCGCGAGCGCACTCTTTCACGCCTCGACACCGCCTTTTCGCGCGACCAGGTCGAAAAGATTTACGTTCAGCAACGCATGGTGGAAAACGCCGCGGAGGTCTTTGCATGGCTGGAAGAGGGCGCGCACTTTTACGTTTGTGGCGATGCCAGTCGCATGGCTAAAGACGTCGATCGCGCGTTGCACGAGGTCATTGAGAAGGGCGGCGGTCGCACCCCGGAGCAGGCGGCCGAATACGTTCGTCAGCTCTCCGGCGCCAAACGTTATCAGCGCGACGTTTATTAGGCGTTGCAAATCGGTACTACAGGTGTAACACTCGGTTGATAACGCCGTCCTTGTAGGTTTTTCTGCAACTCGTTCCGGGGGCCGAGGGTTCTCTCAACCGGAACTGGTAACAACGTTCAACAAATTACAACTATGAATCCATTACTCCGTTTCACTCTCTCGGCCGCCCTATGTGTCTTCGCCGCGGCGGCACAGGCCCAAACTCAACCCGCCGGTTACGTCGATTTCGGCAAGCTGTCGGATAGCGCCGACGGCGACTCCATTGAGGTCAACATCAAGGGGGCGCTGCTTTCCTTCGCGGTGAAGGTCGCTGAAAAGAGCGAACCCAAGGCCTCCGACCTGTTGAAGAATCTGCAGCAGGTGCGCGTGAACGTGCTCAAACTGAGCGAGAAGAACCGGGAGCAAATCGCCGAACGCGCCAAAGCCATCCGCGCCCAACTCACCACTGACAAATGGGAACAGATCGTTTCCGTGCAGGAGAAGAAAGAGGACGTCGGCGTTTTTGTGAAGATGTCGGAGGAAGTAATTCAGGGCTTGGTCGTGACAGTCATCGACGGCGCGAAGGAAGCTGTCTTTGTCAATATCGTGGGCAACATCCGTGCCGATCAACTGGCCGAATTGGCGGACCAGCTTAACATTGAGCCCCTCAAGAAAATGACCGGCAAACTCAAGAAGTCAGAGAAGTCATAGTTTTTCACCGATTCAATTTCGTGCGAGCTAAGGATGCCGCTCCGCGGCGTCCGGTTTTTCATCGTAACCGGAAGAGCCGGCCTGGTTGGAGGCCGGCTTTTTTATGGCGGGATTGCGGTCAAACCCGCGACGCCGCGATGGATCAGGCTCAGGAAGTAGCGGCAGCCAACTGCGGTTTAACCAGGACATGTGCGGGACAAAAGATTTTTGCGGCGACTTCGTCGAATACGGCGCCACATTCCTTCCAAAACTGCCTCGGGCTTAAGCCCAGTGCGCGGAAGATCGAGCCGTGGTCGAGGTACACCACCAGGCAAACCACGCGAAAGAGGATGTGCCAAAGCACCTGCATCGCGATGCGGCGCGGGAA
>Ga0111538_10009251_pt1 | contig 13157 bp, 10 predicted proteins | sample SoiMethybrSBSTD1_FD_79669 | JGI IMG/M metagenome (GOLD analysis project Ga0111538, IMG submission 79669) | Bulk soil microbial communities from a Populus tree surrounding site in Tennessee, USA - Soil MetaG P. TD hybrid SBSTD1 (version 2)... | ecosystem: Environmental > Terrestrial > Soil >...
CGCTCGCGCAGAAACTTGAAAAACTCAACCCCTTCGCGCAGCCGCCGCTTCATCATCGCCGGGCTCTTCACCATCTCGGCAACGATCGACGCGATTTTGCCGGAGCGCAAGTAGAAGCGCCGGTAGAAGGTCTCAACCGAATCGAAGATCTCCGAATGGGACAGATGTGGGTAATGCAGCGGGGCCATCTGCACACCGCTCGCATCGACAAGCTCGGCGTGCTCAACATCGAGCCAGCCCTCGCGCACTGCCTGATCATAGAGGAATGTGCCGGGATAAGGCGCCGCGAGCGAGACCTGGATGGTGTGGGGATTGATCTCGGTGGCAAAGCGGATCGTCTCCTCGATGGTCTGCCTGGTTTCGCCGGGAAGGCCGAGGATAAATGTCCCGTGGATGGTGATCCCCAGATCGTGGCAATCCTTGCTGAACCGCCGTGCGACGTCGACCAGCATCCCCTTCTTGATGTTGTGCAGGATCTGCTGATTGCCCGATTCGTAGCCGACCAGCAGGAGTCGCAAGCCGTTATCACGCAGGATCTTCAGGGAGGCGCGTGGGACATTCCCTTTGGCATTGCAGGACCATGTCACCCCCAGCTTGCCGAGCTCGCGGGCAATGGCCTCCGCGCGCGGCAAGTTGTCGGTGAAGGTGTCGTCGTCGAAGAAGAATTCCTTGACCTGCGGAAACGCGGCTTTTGCCCATTTGATCTCCTCGACGACGTGGCCGATGCTGCGGGTACGGTATCGGTGACCGCCGACCGTCTGCGGCCAAAGGCAGAAGGTGCAGCGTGATTTGCAGCCGCGGCCGGTATAGAGCGAGAGATAGGGATGCTGCAGGTAACCGATAAAATAGCGCTCGATCCTGAGATCTCGTTTATATACCGGGGTCACAAACGGCAGCTGGTCCATGTCCTCCAGCACCATGCGGTCCTCGTTGTGCACCACCACGCCATCGGCATTGCGGTAGCTGAGGCCCTTGATGTCCCGCCATGCACGGCCCTCGGCGACCTCCTTGATCGTGAAGTCGAACTCGTTGCGTGCGACGAAGTCGACGACCCCTGCTTTGGCCAGGCTCTTGTCCGCCTCGACCGCGACCTTGGCGCCGATGAGACCTGTTTTCAGGTTCGCGTTGACGGCCTTCAGTGCCTCGAGGGTGTGCACGTCCGCAGCGAAGGACGGCGTCGACGTGTGGGCAACGACGAGGTCATAGCTGCGGGCCAGGGGCAGGATGTCCGCGAGCTTAAAGCGGTGTGGTGGCGCATCGATAAGCTTGCTGTTCTCGACGAGAGCCGCCGGCTGGGCAAGCCAGGTCGGAAACCAGAATGAGCGAACCTCGCGCCGGGCCTGGTAGCGCGATCCGGCACCGCCATCAAAGCCCTCGAAAGACGGAGCCTGCAGGAACAGCGTGCGCATGGTGATCCCCTCAGGTCGGCGTCAGCGTCCCATTGGACCGAACGCTATAGCGCTGCCCCCGCCATGCGATTGACCCAGGCAGGAGGCTCGTCAGAAATATCACAAAGCTCAATAGGTCACGCAAAGGCGTGAGCCAGAGCGAGAACTCACGGCTCGCGGATTCGCGCCCGATCTGTAGAGGAGCCAGAACGCGACAGACAAGCACAAGCGCGATTATCCCCAGCTCGGTGGCGCCGAACCCTTCGAGTGCGGCCGCGGCCAGCGCAAACGGCAGCGGATGGGTGATGATCGAGCCGATATGGCCTGCAGGGTCGATAAGGCGAACGGTCCGTGCCCAACGCGTTTCGCGCCCCACGAGCTCGGACCATGTTTGTCCGAAACAAGTGTGTTCGACCAGGAGAGGCGGAACAGCCACTCGAAAACCCAGGTCTCTGACCGCTTTGCCGATGGCGTAGTCGTCCGCCAGTTGATTCGCAAACGGGCCAAATCCACCAATCCGGTCCAGTGTTGCCGCCTTGAGGGCAATGGTCGAGCCGAAACAGGGCTGGGCAAGTCCCAGCCTGAGTGCGACCAGCACATTCGGCAGAAAGTGATGGTTGATCGCCATGGCCGCGAGGCGCGACGCAAGCCCGGCATCCGAGGTACCGCGATAAAGGCACGTCACCAGACCGACGCCCGGCTCAGCGAGGGCGGCGACTACCTGCCGCAGATATGTATGATCAACGTTGATGTCACTGTCCGACAGCACGATCAGCTCGTGCCGAGCGCGAGACACCATATGCATCAGGTTGGAAATTTTCCGGTTGGCTCCGTGCAGGTAGGTGCCAACCACCAGTTCGATGTCCGCCTGTGGAAACTTTGTCGCGAGCTGAGGTACGACCGCCGCAGCCGCGTCCGATACCTCGCTGACGCCGAACACGATCTGCACCGGCCCGGGGTAGGCTTGCACACAAAAGGACGCCAGATTTGTCGCCAATCCCGGCTCGGCCCCGCACAGCGGCTTCAGGATGGTGACGCCTGGTGCAGACTTGAGCGCGGGCGCCGCCCCGACCTTGAGTTTCCGGACCAAGGCTGCAGCAAACACGAGATAGGCAGCGCCGACTATTGCCAAGGCGGTGCAAATCAGCCACAGCGATGCGGTTAGCTCAGGCGCAATTATTATCATGGTGTGCCGCGCCGGCTGAGAATGAGTTCGGTCCGATCTAATTCGGGTGGTGAATGACCCCAAGCACCGAAGCCATTCGGAGCATCCCTGTGGCGGTGGTCCTCGCTGCAACCCTGTCCGCTTGCGCTTCGGGCGGTCCACCCCAACCGCAATTCTTGTCGTCGCCGTCCCAAGCGCCCGGGTCCGCGGACTTGATGGAACAGATGAACCGATCGGTGTTCGAGGGCAATCAACGCTTCAATCACGCAGTGATCTATCCACTAGCAAGGAGCTACCGCGACACCCTACCCGAACCGGTCCGCGACTCCATTGACGCCTTCACGGCCAATCTCAATGAGCCGCTCGTCTTCGCCAACAACGTCCTGCAGTTGCGCTTTGGCGCCGCCACGACGACGCTTGGGCGCTTTGTCCTGAACTCGACCATTGGCATCGGCGGCCTCATTGATGTTGCTGCGCCAGAGGGACTTGCCCGCCAGACCGGGGATTTCGGACAAACCCTTTATGTGTGGGGCTTTCGCAACAGTGACTTCATCGTCGTTCCCGTTGTCGGACCAACGACTGTGCGCGACGCATTCGGCAATGGCGTCGAGCTCACGGCCCAGATTCTGCTGGGAACCATTCTGCCCCCTTCGACGGCGACGGCCGCTGGTCATGTTGGAGCCGTCGGCACGGTCACCTCTCCGGTCGCAAGCTTGGGTAAAGTCGAGCAAATGCAAGAACTTGAGCATAGCTCGGTCGACTTCTATGCCATGCTGCGGAGCGTGGTGGAGCAAAGGCGGCAGGCGGAACTGCGTGCGGCGCTCAAGGAAAGCCCGCTGGCGGGGCTGCCGGGGCTGGAAGACCGCAGCGGTGCGGAAAATGACCTTTTGCTGATTTCGCCGGCGCTATCATCGCCGGCTCTGGAGTCACCCGCCTTGGAGTCGCCGGTTTTGCAAGCACCCGGCCCGACCTCTCAACCGCTGCCGGCGGAGAAGCCGAAGCGGCCGGTAGGCGAGCCGACGTTTCCCGGCTGGAGCATTGTGATCACCATACCGCATGCTGGTGGATGAGCTGCCGAAGCTGGTCGAAGATGGCGGCCGGCCCAGATTTTCAACCGCCGGCCAGAAGCTTTTCGCCTTGTCGGCGCAGCGAGCTGATCAGGGCATCGGGCCCTCCTGATTTCAGGATCGCGGTGAACTCCGCCCTGCGGCTCGCAAGCTCGCTGATGGTGCCGTCGAGAAAGACGTCCACCACCTTCCATTCAGTACCGCTCCGTCGCATCAGGTAGTTGAGCGAGGAAACCTTGCCATTGGATTGCGTAATGCGGGTCCTGACGATCTTGTCGGCTGGCGGCTGCTCCTCGGTTTGCAGAATCTCGAACCGCTCACCTGAGTAGTCGTCGAAACGGCTGGCGTAGGTTGCGACCATCATTTGCGAGAAGGCTGTGACCAGCCCCGATTGCTGGACTAACGGTATCGATGGCCAGGTTGGGCCAACCGCGATTCGCGCCATCAGCGGCACATCATAGGTCTCGAACAAGATTGGTGCCAAGCGGTCGTAGCGCCCCTTCATGCCGAGCTGCCTGCCCTTCTTCATGGTTTCAAGCAAAGCGCCGTGTAGGCCATCGATGCGTGCAGCGGGAGAATCAATACCCTGCGCGGATGCGCCAATGCGCGCCAACGCTACAAGCCCCACCAATGCCACGGCCGCGGCAAGCCTCCGCCACGGCAAGCCGCTCGTTCGCCACATTGTCATCCCTTTCGCTGGACTTTTCGTGATCTTTCTGCACCCACCCACGAGCGCAAATAGGCTTCTCACGGCAGCGCCCTCGGGTCGACATGAAAACGAAAGGCCCGCTGGCGCCCGCACGAAAGAATTCTGAGGACAAGGGGAATGGCAGGCCACGTCGATTAGGTTACCCATGGGCGACAACAAGGTGCGCTGTTAATCCCACAATCCACAACTATCTCCAGACGGTGGATCGGTATTGTAAAACCGTCTCTGACTCCCTCGCGCGATCCTACTATCATTCAGCAAAGACTGATCGCATGGGAAATGGACCATGGCCATCACTACGCTGCCTCCCGCGTTGGCACCGTGCGCAAACGGCATCAGTACGCCCAAAGGTGATGTTTCAGCGGACTCTAAGTCTCCCCTCTTGGATCGGGTCATGACCCCCGAGGATCTGCGTAAGCTGCCGGAAACTAGTCTGCCCCAACTGGCAGCCGAGCTGCGGCAAGAAACGATCGATGCTGTGTCGGTTACGGGCGGGCACCTTGGTGCGGGTCTTGGTGTCGTCGAGCTGACAGTGGCCGTACACTATCTCTTCGACACCCCTCGGGATCGCCTTATCTGGGACGTGAGCCACCAGGCCTATCCGCACAAGATCCTCACCGGGCGCCGCGATCGCATCCGCACGATACGCCAGGGCGGAGGGCTCTCTGGCTTCACCCGGCGCATTGAAAGTGAGTACGATCCATTTGGCGCGGCACACTCTTCGACCTCCATCGCGGCGGGTTTGGGCATGGCCACAGCGCGCGATCTTGAGGGCAGGAGCAACAATGTTGTTGCCGTCATCGGCGATGGCGCCATGAGCGCGGGTATGGCCTATGAGGCGATCAACAATGCCGGTGCGCGCGATGTGCGCCTCATCGTCATCCTCAATGATAACGAAATGTCGATCGCACCGCCGACCGGCGCGCTGTCGGCCTACCTCGCACGACTGACTTCAAGCAGGCCGTACCTGGCCTTGCGCGACATTGCCAAGCAGCTCGCAAAGCGCCTGCCCAGAGAATGGGAGCGCCGGGCAGCCCGAGTCGAGGAATACACGCGACACCTTTGGCAGGGCGGGGTCTGGTTTGAGGAGCTAGGGTTCTATTATGTTGGGCCAATCGACGGCCATGATTTCGAACACCTTCTGCCTGTTCTGCGGAACGTACGCGATGCCCGACATGGCCCTATTCTTGTTCATGTCGTGACACAGAAGGGCAAGGGCTATCCGGCGGCCGAAGCGGCGCGCGACAAGTATCACGGTGTTGCCAAGTTCAACATTGTGACCGGCGCACAGGTGAAGCCGAAAGCCAAGGCGCCGACATATACACAGGTGTTCGCACAGAGCTTGATCGAAGAGGCCAAGAAGGACCAGAAAATCGTAGCGATCACAGCTGCCATGCCGGATGGCACCGGCCTCGATCTGTTCGGCAAGGAGTTCCCCAGTCGCACATTCGACGTCGGCATCGCCGAGCAGCACGCCGTAACGTTCGCGGCGGGCCTGGCCACCGAGGGCATGAAGCCCTTTGCCGCCATTTATTCGACCTTCCTCCAGCGCGCCTACGACCAGGTCGTACACGATGTCGCTATCCAGAGCTTGCCCGTGCGCTTTGCCATCGATCGCGCGGGACTGGTTGGTGCGGACGGGGCAACGCACGCCGGTAGCTTCGACCTCGCCTACCTTGGCTGTCTGCCGGGCTTCGTCATCATGGCGGCGGCCGACGAGGCCGAGCTTCGCCACATGGTGGCGACCGCAGTAGCCATAGACGACGCTCCGTCGGCCGTGCGCTATCCGCGCGGGGAGGGTATTGGCGTCGAGGTGCCAACCGAGGGGGTAATCCTCGAGATTGGCAAAGGGCGCATCATCCGTGAGGGTTCACAAGCCGCGCTGCTGTCGCTTGGCGCGCGGCTCCCCGAGTGCATGAAAGCCGCGGATCAGCTAGCCGCAGTGGGGCTTTCGGCAACCGTCGCGGACGCGCGCTTCATGAAACCGCTCGACACCAAATTAATCCTACGGCTCGCCCGCAATCACGAGGTGCTGGTCACCGTCGAGGAGGGCTCCATCGGCGGATTCGGCAGCCATGTGCTGGATTTTCTCGTTGAGGAGGGGCTCCTCGACAGCGGCCTCATCGTACGTACGATGAAGCTCCCTGACCTCTTTATCGACCACGATACGCCGCAGAGAATGAACGAGCGGGCTGGCCTCACCGCATCGAACATCGCTGAGACAGTGATTGCAGCCCTCCGGCGTGCCGAACTCGCGCGCGATTTCAATCGTAGTTTCCGTCGCAGATCAGGCGTGCGGCTCGCGGACGTTAGCTGAAGGAATACGCGGGCAAAAGCGGGAGCCCCGCCAAAACCGCCGGTATTCGATGCCCTGCCAGATCAGCAGCGCCGGTAGGCCGATGATGATTTCCCTCGCCCGCTTGAGCAAGGCGAGAGCCAGTGCGACGTCGGGAGGAAGTCCAAACAAGGTCCCCAGCATCAGATATCCGCTCTCCTGGACACCTACCGCCGAAGGCACGACAAATGCGGCGCTACGCAGCGCAAAAACCAGGCTTTCAATGACGAGGGCATCTGTAAGGCTCAAAGGGTAACCCATGAGTTTAAGGCCGAGCCAAGTCTCGGCGACAGCGGCCAACCAGGCCACAAAATGCAGCGTCATGGAAATCGCCACGCGAATGGGGTGCAGGTAGATTTGCCGGATGGCAGCATCGATGCGCACGGGCTCGACGAGGCTTTCGAAGTATCGACGTAGCCCGAGGTGCACGGCGAGCTTCTGCAGGAGCCGGAATAATCCATTGCGCTGCACATTGACGAAAGCAGCGACCGCTAGCGTCGCCAGCACGAGACCCGCAAATGCCCACCACACGCTGGCTGTGCCAGGCCGGTGTGCGACAAGGAAGCCCAAACCGAGGAGCGTGAAAAGAAGCTGGCTCAGGATCTCTATTGTGACGTCAATGATGGTCGTGGCCCCTGCCAGACCAAGGCGAACCCCATGAAACGTGAGCTCTCGCGCAGCAATCACCTCACCCGCAATTGGTAGGAGCGCTAAGAGGTTTCCCGTGCTGTCACGCAGCCAGCGCGCCCAAACGAATGCCAAGGTGAAGCGCGGCATCTGCCCGAGAAGTGCTTGCCAGGCCAGGGCGCATAGGAGGACAGACACCACGTGGACGCCGCAGAGGGCTGCCAGTCCACTCCAACCAGCGGCGGCTAAAGACCTGCCTATCGGTTCCAACCCGTAAAAGACGAACAGGCAAATCGCGAGCGCAAAGCCGCCGAGGACGCCCAGTAGGACACTGACTTTCACGATCATCAACCTGTGCGTGTCGCGCTCGGGGTCATCATTTGTCGAGCGGCGAGAGGGCCGCTGCGCTGCCGGCGGCCATCAGCCTGCGGAACGCGGAGATGGAGAAAGTGCTTTGTCCCCAACGTGTTCTGTCGCCGACTAGACTAACCGCCCAGGCTAGAAAGCAAACGCATTCGCGCAGCGGCACCAGCCAGGGCCGTGGAGGTGATGCCATTGATAGACTGCGACGAACCTGACTATGGAGGGCGATCCGCGCTGCGATCTCAGTTCCGATTACGACCAAACCGAGGACAGTGGGCTGAGGCAGCAGAAACAGGAGAAGAAGCGGCAAGGGATAGGTTACCACCGATAGGAAATGATCGATTGGACGGCAGGCGCGCTCGGCCTGCTGCCAACGTACCTCGCGCGAAAAGAGCGCAGCGAAATCGCGCTCATCCACCACCGTCTCGCAAGCGTAAGGCGAAAGGACTACTTTCCAGCCGTTGCGCGTCACGAGCCACCCCATCGCAAAATCCTCTGCAATGCCTTGGGAAAGGTGCTCGAAGCCTCCGATCTCGTCGAGCGCTTGTCGGCGCACGGCACTCATGGCGCCGAACACGAAATCGATCCCGCGAAGCTCAACGTCGACCAACACTGAGGGAACCACCCAGTCATTGATGTGCAAGGCGCCGAAGCTTGCGATCGGCCCATCTACAGGAAGTGCCTTGTAGATGCAGGCGACGGCACCGACCGTTGTCTCGGCAAACGGCGCGGCCATTGCGGCGATGCAGTTACGGTCAACGCGCACGTCGCTGTCGGCGAGCACGATGATGTCGTGCTGTGCGACTTTGCAGATGTTCGCCAGATTAGCAGCCTTGCGATTGGGACCAGCCAGGCCGCCGTCCACCACCAGCCGCAAGTTGCGATGTGGGAGCTCGCCGATCAGCCGCTGAACGACGTCGACGGCGGGGTCGCTGTCAGTGTGGGCGCCGAATATGACCTCATACTCAAGCCAGTCCTGCTCACAGAATGAGCGCAGGCACTCGTATAGGTGAGGTGCCGTGCCGTGGATTGGCTTGAGGACTGAAACCTTGGGGTGCCAACCTGGAACCAGCCCAGGCGATTCGCGAAAGCGCCAAGTCGAGCGCAATGCCAACGCAAGGTAGGCGAGACCCGCGAAACCCAGCAGCATGCCTAGGACTTGGCTCAGAGAGAGCACAAAGATTGGCATCAGCAAGCAAATAATGTGATTCGCCCGCAGCGAGAAATCGGCGGCGGGTGGAAGCGTCCCACCATCATGCCACGCGATTCGCCTGGCGAGGAATCACGACAGGTGAGCGTACATCATGAGAAGGCCTTTCGGAACGAAACCGGCTGGAGACCGGCCGCTTCCAGCTTGGCGCTGACCTTTGCGCTCAAGAGGGCAGCCAACTCATCTTCGGGACGATAGTGCGCGGGAAGGTTGTCTGGTCCTTGCCAACGCCGGGTCGCAGGATGGCAGTAGAGTTCCGTGACCCCATCCGGCAGGTGCTCTAAAAATTGAAGCACGCGTCGCTCCACCATTGCGCCACTGTCGTTCACCCCAAAGACATAATCGTTCAGCGGCAAGCCAATTGCCGCCAGGCTCCGCCGCATTCCGCGCGTCTGAACGGAATAGAACAGCCAGCTCGCTAGCCGTTGCATGGGGCGATCGGCCGCCGCCCACCAGGATTGCCGGAACGGCTCGACTGGAATCCGTACCGGAGGCGAGCCGAAATCCGGTGCGATCCGCGCAATAGCGCGCGTCACCACAGGGTGCATGTGAAAATGCTGGTGGCCGTTGACATGGTCCAGCGGGAGGCCGGTCGTACGGAACCGCTCGAACTGCGCCTGGATTTCCGCTTCTACCTGCTGTTGGATCTTGGGCGAGAGGAAAAGTTTGATCCCAATTCGGACCGGATCGTTCGCAAATCGCCCGTCAGGTTCGACCAGCGCCGGGATTTGCCGCGGCGGAAGAACTGGACGGCCGTCGACCAGGGTGAGGTGCAGGCCAACACCAAGCGAGGGCAGACGGCGTGCCCGCTGCACTGCATCCGCCACCGCCGGCGCGCCCACCATCAGGCTCGCAGCCGAGAGAACGCCGTCCCGATGACCTTTCTCGACGGCTTCGTTGATCGGCACCGACGCGCCAAAATCATCCGCCGTGATAACGAGCCTCTTCAAATGCAAAGTCTGCTGTTATGCAGTCCCATGCAGTCGCGGCCCTTGTTGGCAAATCTTACAGCGCCCAGCGCGGGCCCCGCTCCCGTTTCGCTTTGACCCCGCCATCCATCGTCGCCGCCAGCGTTGATTGACGGCGCTGCCACGGACGGTCTCGTGGTCATGACGCACACTATCATGAAGGGTCTTTCACATCACCTCGCATTCATCCAAAATCCAACGTCTTTAGCCTCGAAGCGCCTTGCCAAGACGATGCCTGGCGCGGACCAACAACGACTGCTCACACGGATCAAGACGACCGTCATCACGACGCAAAGAGTTGGATCTCGGCACAGACAATAACCATTGATAACGCAACTTGGCGCAGCAGTCCTTCAGCAAGTACCGGTGGCGACGTACTGGGACGAAACCTTGTCGGTTAATGACTTTGGCGCTTTCAGGTCAATGCCCGATAGGCCAATATCGGATCTGCGAGCACACTAAGATGAGTGTAGCTGCGGATCCCCTCACGACCGCAGTCGGCCGCCGCGACTTGGACCCTGGTGGACCTTTACCATTTTATGAAGCAGTCCCGTCGAACGCGCAGGGCGATGGGCGGGGTCGCCGCCCAAAAGCTCGTTAGCAGCGAACAATCGGTTGGAGCATATTCAAGACCAGTGAAAAGGGGCGGTCATGCATCCAGTTCCACTCGACATTTTTACAGAGCCGACTGACGTCGATCCCGACACGCTGGCGAATCTGGGGCCGTTACGCCCATTGGCCGGTGTCTGGCGCGCGCAGAAAGGCATGGACGTGAACCCAAAGGCTGAGGGACCCGAGCGGCGCGTCTTTATTGAGACGAACCATATGCATCCGATCGATCCACAGACCAACGGCCCGCAGTTGCTTTACGGTCTGCGTTATCACATTCACATCAATACAGCCGAAGAGGACATCACCTTCCACGAACAGGTTGGCTACTGGTTGTGGGAGCCAGCCACTGGCCTCGTGCTGCAGTCGCTGGCGATCCCGCGCGGGCAAGTTGCGCTGGCCGCCGGTCATGCGAAACCGAAAGACAAAACCTTCTACGTGGCATCGACGCGCGGGACGACCGATTACGGCATCTGCTCGACCGATTTTCTCGACAAATTTTTCCGTACCGATTCCTATCGTATCGAGATTACCTGCAATCCCGACGACTCCTGGTCTTATTTCACGCATACGCGCCTCGGGGTGCACGGCGACAAACGTACTTTTGATCACATCGACCGGAACACGTTGCGTCGGATCGGTCCGGCGCAGCCGAACCCGCTCGCGCGCATTTTGGCGCGCCGGAAATCCGCGGCGTCGGGACCTTGATCAATGCGGTGCGACCGAGAGGAGAAAAATGCAATACCCGTCAATGCGTGATCATGCAGTGAAGTGTTGCCCTCCTGTCGGCTTATGACAGCGCACCTCTCGGGTCTATCCCTGATAGACGGCCACCATCCTTCGGAGCAGTTTTCATCTCATCGTGGCTGCGCTGGCTGGTCGTCCCTCGGGGCTCTGGGGGGTCCGACGAGCCGCCCCATATGAGACATCAACAGCCATGCCGCATTCGTCACGTCAGCTGCACTCGTCCGTGATGGGTGCTTTTGGGTGCTTCTGTCAACCTGCCAGCTTGAGCAGAAAGGCTCTGCGACGAAAGGAAACCCCAAAGCGTGATGAACAGGCGCTCGTTTTCCGCCGCCCTGGCTACCAGCATGGCGGCTTCGGTGATCTCGGCGCGAAGTCTTGTCGCGAATGCCGAACCGACCAAGGCCAGCAATATCGTGATGGTGCATGGCCTATTCGCTGATGGTTCGTGTTGGACGGAGGTTATACCGCGGTTGCAGGCGGTAGGTCTCAACGTCACCTCAGTTCAGAATCCTTTGACAACATTGCCAGAGGCTGTCGCCGCCGCTCAACGAGTATTGGACCGACAGGACGGTCCTACCGTCCTCGTTGGTCACTCCTTCTCCGGAATGATCGTCACTCAAGTCGGACTGCATCCGAAGGTCTCAGCGCTTGTTTATGTCGCCGCACGTGCACCCGATGCAGAGGAAGATTACGCAGCCTTGGCTAGTACCTATCCAACCCCGCCGGCAACGGCAGGTATCGTCTTTGATGGCGACGAAGGTCGTCTTACCGAGGCAGCCTTCCTTCACGATTTTGCCGGCGATTTACCCAAGGCCCGCGCCAAAGTGCTCTTTGCCGTGCAAGTGCCGTTTCAGAAGCGCCTCCTCACAGCAAAGACGACCCACGCAGCTTGGCGCAGCAAGCCGAGCTTCTATGCAGTCTCAACGGAAGATAGGACTATTAATCCGGAGCTTGAGCGCTTCATGGCTAAGCGCATGGGCGCCAGAACGATCGAGCTCAAATCAAGCCATCTGTCGATGATTTCTCATCCCGAAGCCATCACCAACCTTATTCTGGAGGCTGCCGGGCAGAAATCCTCAGGGTAGGAAGACTTCACTCATGCACCGCAGCAAAGAGCCTCTCTATCGCTGAAGTGGTCGGTCTTGTGCCAACTCCGCGCACGTGACGGATCCCGGAGGCGCGCGACGATAATCACGTCACTGCGTTCCTTTAGCGCATCGTGCGCTTGCTCGACTGACTTGTACCAATCCATCCATGTCGTCGTATTCAGAAGCTCGCCGGTTCCACCGTGGCCGACCAGAAGTGGCAATAAACCGTATGACCGATATGATTGAGGGCCTGAGCCACGAATTTCAGTTCGACCGGCGTACCACCCAGACCATGAATCAGCAGAACTCCGACCCTTCCCCCGTCGAGGAAGATTTGAAATCGCGTCTCTTGTGCTGGCGATGTCAGACGCCAAGTTGCTACCCAAGGGGGCGCGCAAGCGCCAGCAAATCGAAGCATGCCCAGCATACGAGCCGAGAGGCCGCGCTCGTGAAGCTCGCGGATAAAATCGGCAATCTGCGCGACGTTGCAGCAAATCCATCGGCGCATTGGAGTGTCGAGCGGTGGACGGCATACTTCGCGTGGGCAACGGCGGTGATTGATGGATTAGCGCAGGTGAGCCGCGAGCCGCTTGGGTTGTTCAATGCAGCCTATGCCGCCGGGCCACACGGCGGTGAGCGCAATGGCCATGGCACCTGAAAGCAGCCGAGGACAGCAAGGTGACCGCAAGCGGCAAGCTGATGCGCTATCATGGCCGGTCTGGCCGACTTCGAGCGCGCTCTGATCCGGAATCGGGTTAGATCCGGCCTGGCCAGCGGTTAGAGCGAGGGGCCGATTCCAGCGTGATCCTTGGTTTCGCGACGCTGGCAGGCCATACTGGCTCGCGACTATCGTTTGCGGCGCGCGTGGCCAAGGCCAACTC
>Ga0111538_10009252_pt1 | contig 13157 bp, 16 predicted proteins | sample SoiMethybrSBSTD1_FD_79669 | JGI IMG/M metagenome (GOLD analysis project Ga0111538, IMG submission 79669) | Bulk soil microbial communities from a Populus tree surrounding site in Tennessee, USA - Soil MetaG P. TD hybrid SBSTD1 (version 2)... | ecosystem: Environmental > Terrestrial > Soil >...
GCCGCTCTTCGACGAAACCGCGGCCATCGTCGGGCGCTGGCGGAGACGGCTTCCGAGGCGGTCACGCACGTCCTCGATCCCCACCTCGGCGATGTCCCACTTCGACAGGACGACGAGCGTCGAGCAGCCAGCCGTGCGGGCGACGTCGGCGACGGCGAGATCCTGCTCGACGACGCCCTCGCTCGAATCGACGAGGACGAGCGCGACGTCGGCCCGCTCGGCCGCACGTATCGCCCGGAGCTCCGAGTAGTACTCGACGCCCTGCCGCTGCCGCCGCTTTCTCCTCATGCCGGCGGTGTCGACGAGCACGAACGTCCTTTCGCCGCGTTCGAGGACCGTGTCGACGCTGTCGCGCGTAGTGCCCGGCTCCCCGGAGACGATCACGCGCTCCTCGCCGACGAGCGCGTTCAGGAGGCTCGACTTGCCCACGTTCGGGCGCCCGAGAATGGCGACGCCGATCGCGTCCTCCCCAACCTCCTCTCGCCCTTCGCCCGGAAGCGCCGCGACGATCGCGTCGAGGAGATCTCCGGTCCCGTGGCCGTGCATGGCGGAGATCGCGACGGGGTCGCCGAGGCCGAGCCTGTGGAACTCGTGCGCGGCGGCGTCGTTCTGCGGGTCGTCGATCTTGTTCGCGACGACGACGACCGGCTTGTGCGCCCGGCGGAGGATCTCGGCGATCTCCTCGTCGCCCGGAGTCACGCCGGCGCGCGTGTCCACGACGAAGAGGACGAGGTCGGCCTCCTCGACTGCACGCTGCGCCTGCTCGGCGATGTCGCGCGTGAGGGGCGTCGGATCGGCCACGTCGACGCCGCCTGTGTCGACGAGGATGAAACGCTTCCCCGACCACTCGCAAACGACCTCCTTGCGGTCGCGCGTCACCCCCGGAGTCTCGAAGACGACCGCCTCGCGAGTCGCGGAGAGGCGGTTGACGAGCGTGGACTTGCCGACGTTCGGGAAGCCGACGACCGCGACCGTCCCCAGGAGGGGAGCGGTCATCCGGCTTTGGACGGGACCGCCGCGCGGTGCGGCGGAACCGCGTCCGGCCGACCGAGCTCGTGCATCTCGACGAGGAAGCGCCACAGGCGCAGGATCTCGTCCTGGATCTCAGCGGTCGCCTGCTTGTAGCCGCGCCCGTTCCGCGGGAGCTCGTCGAAGCGCATCGGTTCGCCGAAGGCGACCGACACCGGCGCGCGGTTCCACTTCCAGTACTGGGAGCCGTGGATCGCAGCCGGCACGACAGGCACCCCTTCCTGGATCGCGACCATGGCCGCCCCGGACTTCGCCTCCCCGGGCACCCCGGCCTTCTGCCGCGTGCCTTCGACGAAGAGGCCGAGCAGATCGTTCGAGCGCACGGTTTCCCGCATCAGGCGCAGCGCATCACGGTCGGACTCCCCTCGGCGGACGGCCAGCGCACCGTGCGCGCGCATGAGCTGCCCGAAGCCGTAGACGCCGTGCAATTCGACTTTCGCGACGAAGACGATGCGCCGCGGGCACGCGACCCCGACTACCGGCGGGTCGGCGTAGGAGAAATGGTTGACCGCCAGCACTGCACCGCCTTCGCGCGGCACGCGCTCCCTCCCGTACGCCTTGACGGGGATCATCGAGCGCGTGAACGCTCCGATGAGCGCCTTGCCGATCCCCCAGTAGACCGGCGAATGGAGCGGATGGATGCTCACGCGTCCGACCTCGCGAGGACGAGCTGCTCGATCCGGTCGACGACCTCGTCGATGGAGAGCTCGGTCGTGTCGATCTGCTGCGCGTCCGGCGCAGGCTGCATCTGCGCGGCGTCGCGCTCGTCGCGGAGGCGGAGGTCGGTCGCGAGTGCCTCCTCTCCGATCTCTGGCCGGTCGGCCGTGCGGCGGCGCGCGCGTTCGCCTGCGTCCGCGACGAGGTAGACCTTCACGTCGGCCGTCGGGCAGACGACCGTGCCGATGTCACGACCCTCGATGACGGCATCGCCGTGGGAGCCGAGCTCGCGCTGGCGCTCCCGCATGACCTCGCGGACATCCCGGTGGCGCGCGACCGAGGAGACGACGCGGTCGATCCTCGGCTTGCGGATCTCCTCCGTCACATCCTGGCCCTGAATGAAGACGCGGTCGCCCTCGAAGGACACCGGCTCACGGCGCGCAAGGTCGCCGAGCGCGGCGCCGTCCCCGAGGGACAGGCCCTCGTCGAGCGCGAGCTGCGTGAGCGCCCGGTACATCGCGCCCGTGTCGAGATAGCGAAAGCCGAGCCGGGTCGCAAGCGTGCGGGCGACGGTGCTCTTGCCGGCTCCGGCGGGTCCGTCGATGGCGACGATCATGGGGACTGGCCTACCTGGCCGCGAGGGCGTCGAGCATCGGAAAGAAGTCGGGGAAGCTTACAGCGACGGACTCGGCGCCCTCGATCTTGAGACCTTCGCGGGAGACGAGGCCGGCGACGGCGGCGAGCATGGCGATGCGGTGGTCGGCGGCGGCGTCGACCGTACCCCCACCCTTAGGGCGGGTGGGAACCCCACGCACCCGGAAGCCATCATGCGCCGTTTCGATCCGGATTCCTAGTGGCCGTAGAACGTTTTTCACAGTCTCGATGCGGTCCGACTCCTTGACGCGCAACTCCGCCGCTCCGCGGACGACGCTGTCCCCCCTGGCCATTCCGGCCACAAGCGCGAAGAGCGGCAGCTCGTCGACCAGCCGCGGCACCTCGGCCGGCCCGATCGCGGTCGCAGTCAGGTCGGCGTGCTCCACCTCGAGGTCGGCGACGGGCTCGCCGCCCTCCGACCGCCGGTTGAAGTGCGCCACGCGCGCGCCCATCCTCTCGAGCACGTCGAGCAACCCGGTACGCGTCGGGTTGAGCCCCACGCCGTGGATCCGGATCGACGACCCCGGCAGGAGCGTCGCAGCGACGACGAAAGGCGCCGCCGACGAGAAGTCCCCGGGAATCGAAAGCGACAGCGGCTGGAGCCGTTCCGCCGGCCACACGGCCGGCTCACCCGCCTTCCTCCGCACCCGCGCCCCGGCCGCCTCGAGCATGCGCTCCGTGTGGTCGCGGCTCGGATGCCTCTCGACCACGGCGGTCCGGCCTCCATCCGCGAACAGCCCGGCCAGGAGCACGCACGACTTCACCTGCGCGCTCGCGACCGGCAGCTCGTAGCGAATCGCCCGAACCGGCGCCCCTCCTTCGACCACGAGGGGCGCATGGCCGTCCTCCGTCTCCACCTGGGCGCCCATCTCGGCGAGCGGTTCGGCGATCCGCCCGAGGGGCCGCCGCGAGAGGGACTCGTCGCCGACGAGCTCGAAGCGTCCCTCCTGCCCGACGAGCAGCCCCGGCAGGAGCCGCATCAGCGTGCCGGAGTTCCCGCAGTCGATCGGGACACCGGGAGCCTGCAGCCCGCGAAGGCCCACCCCGCCCACGCGCACCGCGTCCCCTTCCACCTCCACCTCGGCCCCGAGCGCGCGCATCCCGGCGGCGGTCGAGAGCGTGTCGGCGGAGGCGCCGAAGCCCGTGAAGCGGCTCTCCCCGTCCGCGACTGCGCCGAAGAGGAGAGCGCGGTGGGAGATCGACTTGTCGCCGGGGACGGCGAGGTCGCCGCGGAGTGAGACGGCCGGATCGACCGCGAGCGCCACGCCTACTCGTCCTCGAAGGCCGGCGACACGATCACCGAGTAGCCCTGCGCCTCGAGGAGCCCAGCGGCGCGACGCGCTTCATCCTCGCCCGAGACGAGCACCGAGAGAGTCCCGCCGCGCTCGGGTGACATGTGCTGGAGTTCGAAGTCTTCGATGTTGATCTGCTCGGCGCCGAGGGCCTGGGTGATGCCCGAGAGAACTCCGGGCCGGTCGGGCACGTGCACGCGCACGCGCTGGAGCGCGCCGACGTCGCGGTAGGCCTCGTCGAGAAGCGTGCGCCGGTTGACGGCAGCCTCGCCGATCCAGCGGGCGAGCCAGCCCGCGTCGCCCGCCCCGAGCGCACGCTCGAGATCCTCGACGCGGCGCCGGTGCTCGGCCAGGGACGTCCGCAGTTCCTCGGCGTTGTCGAGGAAGATGTCGATCCAGATGCGCGGGTTCGCCCCGGCGACACGCGTCATGTCCCGCAGCGACCCGCCGGCGGTCGCGAGCGGCTCGTGGCCGTTCACGCGCAGCGAGCCGGCGTGGTTGAGGATGAGGTTCGCGAGGGCGTGCGGCAGGTGACTCGTCACCGCCATGAGCCGGTCGTGCGCTGCCGGGTCGATCGCGACCGGGATCGCGCCGAGCGAGGCGACGAATCCGTGGAGGAGCCTGTAGCGCTCCGGCTCCGTCTCGGCGACGGGCGTGAGAAACCAGGTCGCGCCCTCGAAGAGCTCCGCGTTCGCATGCTCCGGCCCACGCGCCTCCGAGCCGCAGACCGGATGGCCGCCGATGAACCGCGCGCGTTCGGCCACCGACCCGCAGAGGCCGCTCTTCGTCGAGCCGACATCTGAGACGGTCGGCTCCGAGCCCGCGCCGAGCACGGCCTGGACGGTCTCCTGCAGCGAGGCCACCGGCGTCGCCACCAGCGCAAGGTCGGCGCCTTGGACCGCTTCGGCGAGCGAGCCCGCTGCGAAGTCGACCGCGCCTCGCTCGGCCGCGACGCGAAGCGACTCGTCGTCCGAATCCCAGCCCACGACCTCGGGAACGCCCACGCGCTTCGCGGCCAGGCCGACGGAGGCGCCGATCAGCCCCGTGCCGACCACAGCGAGCCGATCCGGGGGCACTAGGTTTCGAGCTCGGGCGCGCGCATGAGCTCGGCGAGGCGGAAGGCGAGGTCGAGCGACTGGCGCGCGTTCAGCCGCGGGTCGCAGAGCGACATGTAACGGGAGGAAAGCTGTTCCTCGAGGACGGCTTCGGAGCCGCCGAGGCACTCGGTCACGTCCTCGCCCGTGAACTCGAGGTGGACGCCCCCAGGCCAGACGCGTTCGGCGCGGCACGCGGCAAAGAAGCCCTCGATCTCGGCCATGATCGCGTCGAAGCGCCTCGTCTTCACCCCCGAATCCGTCTTGAAGACGTTCGCGTGCATCGGATCGCAGGCCCACACGACGGGATGCTCGGTCTCCCGAATGGCGCGAAGGAGCGGCGGCAAGAGCTCGAAGACGTACTCCGCCCCCATCCGCGAGACGAGCGTCAGGCGGCCGGGCATCCGCGCCGGGTTGAGCCGCTCGCAGATCTCGATCAGCTCGTCGGCGGTCGCCGTGGGCCCGACCTTCACGCCCAGCGGGTTGTTCACGCCGGAGAAGAACTCGACGTGGGCGCCGTCGAGCTTCCGCGTGCGCTCCCCGATCCAGAGCATGTGGGCGGAGCAGTCGTACCAGTCTCCGGTGGTCGAGTCTCGGCGGGTGAGCGCCTCCTCGTAGTCGAGCACGAGCCCTTCGTGGCTCGTCCAGACGTCCACCTGGTGGAGCTTCTGCTCGGCGACGACGTCGATCCCGCACGCCGCCATGAAGAGAAGCGCGCGCTCGATCTCGGCGGCGAGCCGCTCGTACCGGCGGCCCTCGACGGACGAGGCGACGAACTCCTGGTTCCACTCGTGCACCCGCAGGAGGTCGGCGAAGCCGCCCTTCGTGAAGGCGCGGACCAGGTTGAGCGTGGACGTCGCGTGGTAGTAGGCCGCGACCATGCGCTCCGGTTCCGGGATCCGAGCCTCCGCGGTGGGAGCGTCGTCGTGGATCATGTGGCCCCGGAACGACGGGATCTCCCCATCCCCGCCGGGCTCGGTCGGCGACGTCCGCGCCTTGGCGTACTGGCCCGCGATCCGCCCGACCTTCACCACCGGCAAGGTGGCGCCGTAGGTGAGGACTGCCGCCATCTGCAAGAGGATCTTCAGCTTCTCGCGGATGTGGATCGCCGAGATGTCGTTGAACGACTCGGCGCAGTCGCCCGCCTGCAGCAGGAAGGCTCTGCCGGCGGCCACTTCGGCGAGCGCCGCACGAAGCTGGCGCGCCTCGCCGGCGAAGACGAGCGGCGGCACGGTCGCGAGTTTTCCGCGTACGGCCTCGGCCCGCTCCTCGCTCGGCCACTCGGGCTGGTGGAGCGCGGGATACGAGCGCCAGGACGACGGCGACCAGACAGAACCTGTGACAGCCATTTCGAAGTCAGTCTAGTTAGCCATAATCAACCTCCAAATGCGCGTCCTCTCAGGAATCCAGCCGACGGGCGACAAGCACCTCGGCAACTTCGTCGGCGCCATCCGCCGCTGGGTCGCCGAGCAGCACGAGGTGGATGCGTTCCACCCCATCGTCGACCTGCACGCGATCACGGTGCCGCAGGAGCCCGAAGCGCTGCGCGAATCGACGCTCGACCTGGCCGCGCTCCTCATCGCATGCGGCCTCGACCCCGACGTCTGCACGCTCTTCGTCCAGAGCCACGTGCCGGAGCATCCGCGCCTCGCATGGGTGCTGGAGTGCATGACGCCCTACGGCGAGGCGCGCCGCATGCCGGCCTTCCGGGAGAAGTCGGCCAAGAGCGAGAACTTCAGCGTCGGCCTCATGACGTACCCGGTGCTCCAGGCCGCCGACATCCTGCTGTACCAGGCCGACGTCGTGCCGGTCGGGGAGGACCAGCGCCAGCACCTCGAGCTGGCGCGCGACCTCGCGCAGCGCTTCAACCAGCGCTTCGGCGAGACCTTCGTCGTCCCTGAGGGAACGTACGGCGAGGTCGGGGCGAAGATCATGGACCTCCAGGAGCCGATGAGCCGCATGTCCACCACATTCAGCGGCGACCTCGGCCTGGTTCGCGTCCTCGACCCGCCCGACGTGATCCGGCGCAAGCTCCGCTCGGCGGTCACCGATTCCGGCCGCGACGTCGTCCGCAGCGACGACAAGCCCGGCGTCACGAACCTCATCGAGATCATGGCCGTGGCGACCGGCGAGGAGCCCGAGGCGATCGAGGCGCGCTACGACGGAGCCGGCTACGGCAAGTTCAAGGAGGACGTGGGCGAAGCCGTGGTCGCGCTCTTCGACCCGATTCGGCTTCGCTATGCGGATCTGCGCGGCAACCCCGGCGAGCTGCACGCGACCCTCGCGCGCGGCGCGGAGAAGGCGCACGCGATCGCCGCCGAGACGCTCGCCCAGGCCTACGAGCGCGTTGGCTTCGTTCCGCCGTAAGCGTCCGCTCCCGGAATACCGCCCGCCCGACGGGAGCTATCGCGCGACCGCGGCTCCGCTCACACGCCGGTTCGTCGGGGGGCTCGTCGACTGGACGATCGTCACGGTCTGCTTCCTGATCGCCGAGATCCCGCTCGGCGTCATCCAGGCCACCGGGGACGAGATCGGGGGAATCACGTTCTGGTCGCTCTTTCTCCTGACGCAGGCGGCCGGGCTCGCGATCGTCGCCGGCTACTTCACCTTCTTCATCTCGACCGGGCACACGCTCGGGATGCGCGCAGCGGACATCCACGTCGTCGCCGCGGGCACCGGCCGGAGCCCGGCGCTCGTGCGCGCCGCGAGCCGAGGAGTCCTCGCCGTCGTCTTCTTTCTCGCGTCGTTCACCGCCTACACATTCGTGCTCGGCAACTACGACACGCCGCTCTCCACCTTCCACCAGGCATCGCGCGTCGTCTCGATCGCGGTCGCCTCGATCGCGTTCTTCGGCCACCTGTGGCAGCTACGGGACCCGGCCGGGCGCGGACTCTGGGACCGCCTCTTCGGGCTCGCGGTGATCGAGGACATGGTCCCGTCCTCGATGCCGGAGCGGCTATGGACCCCCTGGGGCACGTAGCTTTGCGACCTCGTCGGCGCTGAGCTCGCGCCATTCGCCCGGCTCGAGGCCGTCGGCGTCGAGACCCGCGTACGACCTGCGATGGAGTCGAGTGACGGGGTGGCCGACCGCGGCCAGCATCCGCTTCACCTGGTGCTTTCGGCCCTCGTGGAGAGTCAGCTCGACGCGAGAGGGCCCCAGGCGCCGGGCGCCCGCCGGGGCGGTCATGCCGTCGTCGAGCTCCACGCCCTCGACGAGGCGGGCCAGCGTCTCGTCGTCGGGCTCGCCCTCGACCTCCGCCTCGTAGACCTTGTCCACCTCGTAGCGCGGGTGCATGAGCCGGTGCGCGAGCGGCCCGTCGTTCGTCAGCAGAAGGACGCCGGTCGTGTCCGCATCGAGCCGGCCCACGGGCACGACGCGCCGCTCATGAGCGACGAGGCCCACGACGGTCGGCCGTCCCTGCGGGTCGCGGGCGGTCGTGACGACACCCGCGGGCTTGTGCAGGAGGACGTACGTGAGCGGCTCCGGGGCGACCTCGGCCCCGTCGACCTCGACGCGGTCTGCGCCCTCCACGAACGTCGCCAGGCCCGCCATCTCGCCGTTCACGATCACGCGGCCTGCGCGGATCAGCTCCTCGGCGCCACGGCGGGAGGCTATGCCCGCCCGGGCGAGGTAGGCGTTCAGGCGCATCACACGATTGTGACGCGCGTGTGCTGGACGTGAGGGTCGTACGAAACCTATGGAAGGAGCAGAAATGAAACGCTTGCTCGCTCTCGCCGCCGTCGTGGCCGCAGTCGGCTTGACGATCGCCGTCGTGACCGGAGGCGCGAGCACGCACCACCCCAGGGCAGCGATCCACGTGTCGACCCAGTCGGCGATTCGCCCGGCGACGTGCTCACTTTCCACACTCCGGTCTTGCGCGGCGTGATGGAGCTCAAGTCCCGGGCCGGCGGCACGAAGTTCGACTTCATCTTCCAGTTCGGTGGCTAGGAACCGAGGGGGCCGCGGGTCTCGCGGCCCCCTTCACTGGCATGATCCAGCCGTGCCCGTCTACATCTCGCTCATGCACTGGACGTCACAGGGCATTGGCGGCCTGCCCGCCTGGCGCGACCGGGTCGAGGAGAGCGACACCGTCATCAAGGAACGCGGCGGGAAGCTGATCGACGTCTACGTGACGCTCGGCCGCTACGACGTCGTCGAGATCTTCGAGGCGCCGAACGACGAGACCGCCTACGGCATCGTCCTCGAGCTGGCGCGACACGGAACGGTGCGCACCGAGACCCTCCGCGCCTTCACGCGCGAAGAGGCCGAAGCGATCGTCAGAGGGAGTTAGGCGCCCCGGCTGCCGGCGACTTCTTCGAGGCGCCGGCGAAGGCCCTCGTCGTCTTCGGCGAGGTCGTCGAGCCTCGGCAGCTCGGAGAGCCCTGCAAGGCCGAAGACGCGCTCGAAGAGCGGCGTCGTCTCGTAGCGAATCGCGCCGCCCTCCTTGTCGCGTCCCGCCTCGGCGATCAACCCTCGCTCGACGAGGCCGGCAACCGCCGAGTCGGCCGCCACCCCGCGAATGCGGGCGATCTCCGGCCGCGAGACCGGGCCGAGGTAGGCGACGATCGCGAGCGTCTCGAGCGCGGCCTGCGAGAGCCCACGTTGCACGGGCCGCTCGACGAGTCGGGCGCACGCTTCAGCGGCCTCCCTCGCCGCCCGGAACGCGTACCCGCCGGCGACCTGCTCGAGCACGATCCCGCTTCGGCCCTCGCGGTAGCGGGAGGCGAGAAGGCCGAGAGCAGTCTCCACGCGTTCCGGCTCGTCCTCGGTGGCAGCGGCGAGCTCCTCGACGGAGAGCGCCGCAGGCGCGATCACGAGCAGCGCCTCGATGGTGCGCGCGAGACGGTCCACGGGATTGTCGATCAGGCGAAGGCTCATGCGGCGTTGTTCCATACGGTGATCTCCTCGAAGGGGGCAGCCTGCCCGATGGCGATCTCGCCTGCCTTGCGCAACTCGAGCAAGGCGAGGAAAGCGACGGCCTGCTCGACCCGCGTGAGCCTCTCGACCTCCTTGTCGAAGACGAAACGGCCGCGGCGGCGAAGGACCGCCCGGAAGCGCTCGAGAAAGAGCGAGACCGGCGGGAAGGTCAGCGTGATGTGGCGGAGCGACGGCGCCGGCGGTTCTGCAGCGAGCGCGCGTAGAGCAGCCGCCAGCGATTCCGGCTGCTGGGGAGCGAGCGGACGCTCGGGCACGGGCGCGAGCGGCGCCGGTCCGAGGCGGAAGAAGCGGTCGGACTCGGCGTCGAGCTTGTCCTCGAGCCAGCCCGCGGCGGTGCGGAAGCGCCGATACTGGGCCAGGAGCTCGGCGAGCTCGCCCGCGGCGTCGTCGGGGTCGAGGTCCTCGAACGGCACCTCTTCCTCTTCCGGGAACAGCCCGCGCGCTTTCAGCTCCAGGAGCGAGGCGACCAGGACGAGGAACTCCCCGTCCACCTCGAGATCCTCGCCGCGCTCGTCCAGGAACGTGAGGACGATCTCGACGATCTCGACGTCCGCAAGCTCGAGCTCCTCCTTGAGGACGAGCGTGAGCAGGAGGTCGAACGGCCCCTCGAAGGCGTCGAGGTCGAGCGGGAGCTCTGCGACGGCGCTCACCGGCAGCACTTTATTTTCAGCGGCGGACGCGGCCTTTCGGCACCGTCATCTTCGGCCCCTGCGGCGGAGCAGTGGGCCGCGGGCGCGCCGAGGTTTCGGTCCGGCGCTGCGACCAGACAAAGGTCGCGATCGCGAGTGCGAAGAGGATGACGGACACGTAGAAGTTCAGCCGCAGCCCGAAGTACTCGTGCGACGGGTCGATGCGCAGGGTCTCCTCGTAGGTGCGAAACGCCGTGTACCAGGCGACGTAGAGGGCGAAGAGGCCCGGCGGCCGGATCTTGAAGCGCCGGTCGACGAGGAGGAGGAATCCGACGCCGAGCAGGTTCCAGAGCGACTCGTAGAGGAAGAGTGGGTGGAAGGTCGGCTCGGCGATGTACTTCTCGGGCCGGTTCTGGACGTCGATCTCGAGGCCCCAGGGAAGGTCGGTCGGCTTGCCGAAGAGCTCCTGGTTGAAGTAGTTGCCCCAGCGGCCGATCGCCTGGGCGAGCAGGATGCCGGGGGCGGCCACGTCCATGAAGCGGACGATTGACTCGCCCGACCGACGGACGACGATCGCCCCCGCGATCACGCCGCCGAGGATCCCGCCCCAGACCCCGAGGCCGCCCTTCCAGATCTCGAAGACGCCTTGCCACTTCGGGTCGGGCACCTCGCTCCAGCTCGTGAGCACGTGGTAGAGCCGCGCGCCGACGATGCCGCCCGCGACTCCCCACATGGCGACGCGGAAGACGAGATCCCAGTCGCCGCCCCGCCTCGTCCAGCGGACGCCGGTCAGCCACGTGGCCGCGAGGATCCCGAGCAGGAGCATGACGCCGTAGGCGTGAAGCTGCAGGGGGCCGACGTCGATGCTGCCGCTGGAGGGGCTGGGAATGGACGCGAGCAGAAGGCTCACGCCGGAGAGTTTGGCGAATCCGCCGGAAGGGTGGCGCGCCTAGCGCGCGCTAGAGCAGGATCGCGACAGCCGTGGGCTCGGGGCAGCCGCGGCGCAGGAGCTCGGTGGCGAGGTGCAGGTCGACGCCCTGGGCCTCGGCCAGCTGGCGAGCCGTGTCCCGGTCGTAGCCTGCGCGCTCGAGCTCCTCTTCACGCCACAGCAGCACGCGTTCGGCTTCGGTGTCGATATCGAGGTCTTGGAGTTCCGCCGCAGTCATCGTGCCTTTGAGTTCGGCCGCGAGCCCGCATCGGTTGTCCCCCTGGAGGGTGATTTGAAGTCCCCAACCTGAGCTAGGCCGCTCAGCCCACTGAGGCGGCGATTCGGAGCGCTTCTGCCCTGGAAATATCAGCTTCCAGGCGCAGCGTGCGGGTGCCGCGCTCCCAGAGGAGCACGTTTCCGGCGAGCCTGACCTGCTCGGACTGCACGTCTCCCTGCCGGTCGAGATACGAGAAGAAATGCGCCCCTTCGAGCCAGTAGCCGGGCTGTCCGTCGACCGTAACGGGCTCGATCTTCGTGTCGGAGGCGATCTTCTTGAAGATGACCTCGTCCACCCTGCCCGCGAACTGGGTGAACAGCGCGTGCGGATCGTCGCTCGTCCCGTAGACGAACGAGACCATGCCGCCGGCCGGTGGACTGTCCTGGAAGTAGACCTCGTCCGGCGTCCCGAGCGCCTCGGGCACGACCACGTCGAAGCCGGCGCGCTCGCGGGCCTGCCCGAGGGTGACGGGATCCCCCAGGAAAGTCCCGAGCCCGCTCTGGACCGGTACCGTCGGCAGCTCGTCGACCCGCTCGATCGTCACGCCGCGAAGGTGGAAGAACTCCAGGATCGCCGCGCGCGTCTGCGGAACGGCGAAGGCGGCGCCCACGCCCACGGCCAGGACGGCGAGCGCGATCACGAGCATTCGACGCGGGACGAGGCGTCGGCGCGCGGGGGCCTCGCGGGCGCGGCGAAGTACGCGCTGCTCGAGATCGGGCTCGGCCGGCCAGTCGAGGCTCGTGCCGAGGTCGCGCAGTGCGAGCTCGAGCTCAGGCATACGCCTCCTCCCCCATCTGCTCGCGCAGGCGCCCGAGGGCGCGCGAGAGCCTGGACTTGACGGTTCCGCGCCGCCAGCCGAGCGCGGCCGCGGTCTCCTCCTCTGAGAGCTCGAGGAAGTAGCGGCACGCGATCACGAGCCGGTCCTCCTCGCGGAGCTCGTTGACGGCCGCGAGCAGCTGCTCTCTCTGCTCTGTGTCGATGGCGGTCGCCTCGGGGGAGGGGGCCGCCTCCCCCGAGGGCGTCGCCGCAACCGTCCGCAGCGTGAGGTGGGCGCGGCGGCCCGCGGCCCGGCGGCGGTTGCGGGCTTCGTTGGCGACGATCTGCAGGATCCACGGGCGAAACGGCGCGCCGGTCCGGAAGCGGTGCAACGCCGACCAGGCCTTCACGAATCCCTCCTGGGCGGCATCTTCTGCATCCGCGGCGCTCCCGGCGATGAGGTATGCCGTGCGAAATGCGATCCCCTGATATGCCTGCACGAGGTCTCCATAGGCGGCTTCATCGCCCTGCTTGGCCCGTTCGACGAGCTCCGATTCCTGCAGTGGACGGCCCTCCACTGCCTCCTTCTACACCTCCTCGGCGCGCCGGGTTCCGCCTTCGCTATGACTACACCGGTGCGCGCGGCCCTCCTGCTCGTCCTCTTCCTGGGCGCCTGCGGCGGCTCCGCGACCGCAGAAAGCCCGCTCGCGCACCAGGTCGAGCACCTCGAGAAGCACGGGTTCGACGTGGAGGATGTGGCGCCCGAGGGGGATCCGATGCCTGACGCAATGGCCGTCGTCCAGCTGGACGGCGCGACGGCGACCATCTACGCGTACGGGAGCGAGGCGGACGCGCTCCGCGCGACGAGCGGTTTCGCCGCGGAGGAACAGGCGGCCCCCGAC
>Ga0111538_10009255_pt1 | contig 13156 bp, 4 predicted proteins | sample SoiMethybrSBSTD1_FD_79669 | JGI IMG/M metagenome (GOLD analysis project Ga0111538, IMG submission 79669) | Bulk soil microbial communities from a Populus tree surrounding site in Tennessee, USA - Soil MetaG P. TD hybrid SBSTD1 (version 2)... | ecosystem: Environmental > Terrestrial > Soil > Tree...
ACCCCGAAGCCCATGAGCGCGCCGGCCGATCCGCCCATCTTGCCGCTCGCCTCGTTGATCTGCGCGAACTGCTGCTTCTGCTCTTCGGTCAGCTCGCGCCCCTGCTTCTTCGATTCTTCGGCCACCATGGTGGTGAACTTGCCCGCGCCACCGACGAGCGCACCGCTCGCCAGATATCCGATTGCGGCAAACAGGTTGATGACCGCTGCGATGATCAGAATCACTCCGGCTGCTACACGCATCGCCTGCTCCCCTCTTGTGGGCTGACTGGAGCGGCAGCATAGGCGGGGTCAGCAGCCCCGCAAAGCGGAATTCCGGACCTCAACCTTTCGCGAGGTAGCGGAGCGCGTTGCCCCCCAGCAGCTTCGCGAGCCGCGGCTCGCGCCAGCCGCGCCGCCACAGGAGCTCGGTCAGCCGCGGCAGATCGGCGGCGTCGCGCAGCCCGCGCGGCAGCGGCATGAACCCGTCGAAATCCGAGCCGAGCGCCACGCAGTCGTCGCCGCCGACGCGCGCCACGTGTTCGATGTGATCGGCCACGCGCTCGAGCGTGCAGAACGCGCCGCCCAGGTAGGCCGCCACGAAGATGACGCCCACGATGCCGCCCCGCGCGGCCAGCGCGCGGATCTGATCGTCATCGAGGTTGCGCGGATGCGGGTGGACGCCGTCCGCGCCCGAGTGCGAGGAGAACGGCGGCGTGGCCGACACCTCGAGCATGTCCCAGAAGGTCTTCCGGCTCGCGTGCGCGACGTCGAGCAAGAGGCCCGCCTCGTTGCACGCGCGCACCAGCGCGCGCCCCTGTTCGGTCAGGCCGTGGTCGCGCTTGGCGGGCGTGCGGCATGACGTCCCCGCCTTGCTGTCGCGTTCCCACAGCGGCCCTATGAACCGGACGCCCGCCTCGGCCAGGCGCGCGACGCCGGCCGGCATGTCGTCGTCGATCGCGTAGCTGCCCTCGACGCCCAGGAACAGCGCCAGCTTCCCCGCGGCGCGCGCGGCGCGAATGTCGTCGGCCGTCCGCGCCAGCGTGACGGCGTCGGGGTGACGTTCCACCAGCCCGCGCGCGCAGGCGAGCTGCCGCCAGAAGCGGTTCCGCGACTTGTCGAAGCGAAACCCGGCGAACATCAGGCAGCCGAGCGCGTCGATGCCGCCCCGCCGGATGCGCGGCAGATCGAGATCGAGGCGCAGCGGGTTGTAGAACGTCGCCGGCGCATGCGCGCGCGAGAAGTCGTAGCCCGGCATGTGGGTCAGCTTGGTGAGCAGGTCGTTGTGCAGATCCAGCACCAGCGCCGCCTCGTGCACGGCGGCCGCCTCCGCACTGACCTCGACGGGGAAGCCCCTCACCGATCTAGTTCGTCGGGAACGGCTTGATGTCGCCCGGCACTTCGGCCGGCACGGGAATGGCCCGGTGCAGCGGATCGGGCTTCGGTTCGTCTTCCTCCGCGGCTCGGCGACGGCGCGAGCGGCTCGGCTTGGGGGCATCGCTGGCCGGCGTCGCCGCCGCGGCCGGCTTCGGCGTCTCGGCCGGCGCGGGCGCGACCGGCGCCGGAGCGGCCAGCGCGGGCGCGGCCGGCGTGGGCGCGGCAACAGCGGCCGGCGTGCTGGCTGCCGGCTGCGCCGCGACCGGGGGCGCGACCGGCGGTGTCGCCGTGCCGGACGGCCTGAGCGCGAACACGACGCCGGCGACACCCAGCGCGAGGTCCGCGGCGACCAAGGCGATCTTTGCCGAGCTGCGCTTGCCGCCCGCCGCGTCGTCGGGCCTCCCCGGCCGTTCGTCCTCGAACGTCCCCGCCCCCGACGACGACGCGATCGCGGTCCGCGACTCGCGCGCCTCGGGGTTGGACGCCGCCAGCGTCGGATATTTGAGGCTCGGCTTCGGCACCCGCGGCGCCACGAACACCGTCGACGGCTCGAAGGCGAACCCGCCCGCGGCGCCCAGCGCGCGATAAAGCGCGTCCATGTCCGGGAACCGCTTGTCGCGATCCTTCTCCATCGCCTTCAGACAGATCGCCTCGACGTCGGGCATGATCTCGAGATCGGGACGCCGCTTGCGCGGCGGCACCGGCGCCTCGAGCAAGTGTTTGGTCAAGATGCCCATGAAGTTGTCCGCCGTGAACGGAACGTGCCCCGTGAGCATGTGGTACATGATGCAGCCCACCGCATAGATGTCGACGCGGTGGTCGGGCGGGCTGCCCTGCGCCTGCTCGGGCGACATGTATTCGGGCGTCCCGAAGATCATCCCGGTCTGCGTCAGGGCGGGCCCGCCCATCTCGTCGGCGTTGATGATCTTGGCGATGCCGAAATCCAGCACCTTCACGAAGTCGGGGCGGCCTTCGCGCTGGATGAGGTAGATGTTCTCCGGCTTCATGTCGCGGTGAATGATCCCGTTGGAGTGCGCGGCGCGCAGCCCCTTCGCGATCTGCATCAGGATCGGGCGCGCGCGGTCCCACTCCATCGCGCCGGTCTTCTTCAGCCTCTTCCCCAGGTCCTGGCCGTCCAGGTACTCCATCGCGATGAACACCAGCCCCTCGGGCGACTGGCCGAAGTCCGAGATGTCGATGACGTTCTCGTGACCGATACGCGACGCGCTCTTGGCCTCCTGCAGGAACCGGGCGATGAGATCGGGCCGGCGGGTCAGGTCCTGGAACAGGATCTTGAGCGCGATCTTCTTTTCGATCAGCGCGTGCTCCGCCTGGTACACCGCACCCATTCCGCCCTCACCGATCTTGCGAACGATGCGATACCGCTCGGACAGCACCTTGCCGATCAGCGGATCGTCAGTCGGTGGGCTGGGGTCGCCGACGGGCATTACAGCTTCGAATCTATCACGGCGGGGCCCTAGGCCTCCATCGCCGCGGCGAGGTCGTCGTAGGCGTCGGAGACCGCAAAACGCAGCAGCGCCCGTGCCTCGGGGTTGCCGACAATCGGCGACAGCGTCAGCGTCTGGTCGTGCATCCCGGAAACCGCCAGGATCACGGACAGCGCGGCCGGAAGGTCGGCCGAGGCGAGCAGGCCGGTCGCGTTCGCGCCGTCGCGCACCGCGGCGTGAAGCGCGGCCACGTCGAACGGGCCGGCGCTCTCGATCGCGAACGGCGCGGCCGCCGGCTTGATCTTGCGCGGAATCAGGCGCGCGGCGCGTGCCGCCTCGGTGTCGACCAGGGCGTCGCGCACCGCCGGATGCAGGAAATCGGGGACGAACTGGCGGATGATCCCGACCAGCAGCGCGCCCGCCTCCTCGGGCGGAACCGCCAGGATCGCGTCCAGGTTGGTGGCGGTGAGGCGCAGCGCGCGCGCGGCCGCGAAGCGCACCGCGGCCGTCCCCAGGGCGACGATCGGCGCGCCGAGGATGACGGCGGCGGGTGAGCCCGGCTCGGCCCGCAGCGCGACCGGCCCCGACGCGGGCGGCGTCCCCGTCCTGATGAAGAGGTCGAACTCGCCTGCGCCCAGCTCGGCGCCGACGCTGTCGAACACGGGCCGCGGCCCCTGGCCCCGTCCGACCCGCTCGCCGCGGGCGACACCGTGGCGGGCCAGGTGCTGGGCCAGCTCGCCGCCGCTCGGCCGCAGGTGGGGACCGACGAGGCGCATGATTTGGCGGATCCCCGGGGGCAGCCCGGGTGGAAACGAGAGCTCGTCCAGCTCGGGACGGCGGAGGGCCGCGAGCGAGCGTCCGGGGCGCAACGGCTGGTTGCCGCCGTTGCCCGTCAGCACCAGGACCAGGTCGTTGACGGCCGCCGCCGCGCGCGGCCGCTCGCGCAACGACAGCAGCGCCACCAGCGCCCGGAGCGTCTCGATGTCCAGCTCCCCGCGTTCGACGTCGTGGCGCAGGAGGCCCACCGCGTGGTCCAGCAACGCGCGCCGGCCGCCGGCGTCGCGGCCACGCTCGAGCAGCTGCGCCAGCGCGGTGACGGCCGCGACGTTGCGTGGATCGCCGTCGACAGCCCGGCGCAGCTCGATGCCCGCCCGCCGGAGATCGCCGGTGCGCATGAGAAGCTCGCCCAGCCGGACCCGGTAGGCGGTGCGCTTCTTCGCGTCCGGTTCGGTAGCCACCAGTCGCTCGGTCACAGGCAACGCTTGCTTGTGGTCGTTTTCTGCGACGTACAGCTCGGAGAGCGCCTGCAAGGCCTCGCGGTTGTCGGGCTCGATGCCGCGGACCCGCTCGTAGGCCGCGATCGCGCGCCGCGCATCGGGGACGCGTTCGCGGTAGATGTGGCCGAGGCGCAGGAAGATCTCGCGCAGCGCCGCCGGCTCGCGCTCGACCGCGGTGCGCCGCAGATACGCCTCGCCCGCGTCGGCCCACGCCTCCTCCTCCCACAGCAGGTCGGACAGCCGTGCCAGCGCGCGCGGGTGCTCGGGCTGCTTCTGCAGGATCGCGTCCAGCTCGACGCGCGCGCCCGCGCGATCACCCAGCTTCCCGGCCAGCAGCTCGGCGCGCGCAAGCCGCAGCGACGTCACCTCGAACGGATTCGCCGCCACCGCGATGCGTGACGCCAGCGTCGCCGCCAGCGCCATCGCGTCCTCCGTCTCGGCGAGCAGCGTGCGCAGCTGCTCGAACGCCCCCTCGTGGCCGGGATCGATCTCCAGCACCGCCCGCAGCAGCGCCATCGCACGGCGGCGATGAGGCACGCCGCCCGGCTCGCCGCGCGCCGCATCTTCGGCCAGCGCGGCCGCCAGCAGCAGGGCGTGGACCCGGTGCTCCGGCACGTGCAGGCAGGCGGCCTCCGCCTCCGTCGCATCGACCGCCATCGCGAGATCGCCGCGGCGGGCGGCGTCCCGCCGGAGCGCGCGGGCCGCCTGCAAGCAGCTCGGGTCCACCGCGATCGCCGCGCGCCAGCGATCCGCGGCCCGATCTCCGTCGGCGCCCTCGTCTGCCAGACGGGCCAGCCGCGATTCGACGTCCGCCACCGCGACCTTCGCCTGGTCGAGGGCAAATCGCGTCGCCGCAAGCTCGAGCGCGGCCACGCGAAGCTCCGCCTTGCCGTCTCCGTCGGCGATGTGGGCCAGCCCCGACACGGCGACCGCGTCGGGATCGCCGCCCGCCGCGGCGAGCGCGGCGGCTTCCAGCACGCCCGCGTCCGCCTGCTTTCCGCGCCCTTCCGCCAGCAGCGCCGCCGCGTGCAGCGTCGCCGATCCGGCGGCGCCCTCGTGGGGTGGACTGTCCCGCAGCGACGCGATCGCGTCGTCCCAGTTTCCACCGCGCGCCGCATCGAAAAGGTCCGTCAGCGCGGTGCGCGCGGCGGCTGCGGTCTCGTCGGCAGGGCCCGCCAGCAGTCCCGGCGGAAACCCCTGCCCGTCTCCCTGGCCACCCGCCCGCGCGTCGAGATGGGCCAGCGCCCGCCGCGCATCCGCGGCGAAGCGGCTGCCCGCGAGCGCGCGAAACGCCCCCGCGGCGCGCGGATCGTCCACGTCGGCCAGCGCCTGCGCCGTCGCCAGAGCCACCCCGGCCTCGGCCGCGTCGACGGCGCCGGGCAACGTGTCCGGGGTGCGCTCGACGATCATCGATGCGCGCCGGTCGGGCGCGGCGCGCGCAGCGCAGCGCAGCAGCGCGCGCTTCGCGAGCCGATCCGACGGCATCACCGCGACCAGCTCCGACGCGCGGGCGGCCGCGGCGCCCGCGTCCGCGTCCAGCGCCGCGCTGGCGCCGGCGGCGAGCCGGTACCAGCGCGCCAGCGGCCCGGCGGACGCGTCCGCCGCGGCGGCACCCGCGCGCCACAGCGCCTCCCCCGCGGCGGCGGGCGCGACGCCATCCTCCAGCAACAGCAGCGCCAGGGCGGACGGATGGTCGGGGACGCCTTCCAGCGCCTCGCCGAGGATGCGCGCCCGCCCCTGGATGTCCACCGCCGCATCGACCAGTTCGGCCCGGGGCGGCGCCAGCGACGCCGCGCGATCGGGAGCGGCGGCGCCCGCGGCCGCGGCCAACATCGACATGAGGGCGCCGGGATCGCCCGCCCGCTCCGCCAGCCGCGCTCGTGCCTCGAGCTCGAAGGAACGCGTCGGCGGCGCCGCCGGCGACGCCGCCAGCCGCGCTCGTAGATCTTCGAACGCCTGCCCCGGATCGCCCAGCGACAGGTGCGACAACGCGCAGGCGCGCAGCCCGGGCGCGAGCGCGCTCGGTCCCCACATATCGGCGCCGTAAGCGAGCGTCGCCGCCGCTTCGGCTTGCCGCCCCGCGCGGGCATCCCCCGCCGCGACCGACCAGAACAGCGCCGAGCCCGGCGCCGCCTCGATCGCGGTCTGGAGCGCGCCGCGCGCCGCCAGCAGATCCTCGCCGCCGGACGCGGCCTCGCGGGCCTCCGCCAGCGCGAGCGCGGCCTCCGCCCGGCGGCCGGGATCGCTGCGCAACCAGAGATCGAACGCCGTCGCGCGCACGCCCGCGTCGGTCGAATCGGCGGCGATCTGCTGCGCCAGCAGGCCGAGCGGGATGGCATCGGGACTCTCTGCGATCGCCCGCCCCATCAGCGCCAGCGCGGCCGCGATCTCCCCGCGCCGCGCCAGGTTTCCCGCCTCGATCCAGCTCAGGACCGCGACCCCGGCAGCCCCCGTGATCCCCGCGCGCAGGCGTTCCAGGCTCGCGGCATCCAGCGGCGCCCCCGCGGCCGCCTCCTGGTCGATGCGATCGCGCGCCGCCGCCGCGGTCACCGGCGCGAGCCCCTCGCGCAGCACCGCCGCGCGCTGCTTGTCGCCGCTCCGGCTCGCCAGCGCCGCGCTCCAGCGCGCGAGCGCCATCGACAGCACCCCTTCCGGACCCGGCGAGATCTCGTCGAGCAACGCCAGCGCCGCCCGATCGTCGGCGCGCGCGGCGTCACGCAGGCGCACCGCCATCGACGTCGGCGCGAAGGGATCCAGCTTCGCGGCGGTGGCCCGCTCGGCGGCGGCGCCGGGCCGATCGCGCGCCACCTCGCGGCAGCGTCCGGCATGTTCGAGCAGCGCCGCGCCCAGCGCGCCGCCCATACCCCGACCGGCTTCGGCGAGCGCGGCGGCGAGATCGCCTGTCGCGCCCGCCCGCAGCGCCTCCTCGGCCTGCGCGAGGGCGCGCGCCGGGCCCGCGGGAATCGCCTGCCGGGCAATCGGCGGCAGCTTGCCGCCACGGGCCAGCGTCCATTCGGCCGACAGCGCGCCGTAGAACCCGCGATCGTCGGCGGGCTCCACCGCGGTGGCCATGCGCGCCCACAGCGCGTGCGCGTCGTCGAATTCACCCCGGCCCTCGGCCAGCCGCGCGCGCGCGCGCAACGCCGCAGGCGCGTTCGCGTCGTGCGACAGCGCCTCATCATAGACGCGCGCGGCCTGGTCGGCGTCGCCGGCCTGCTCGAACGCCCGCGCCGCCGCGACCAGCAACCGCGACGCCTCGACCGGCCCGTCGGCGAGCGCACTCTCGGTACGATAGCGCCGCGCCTCCACCGCCCATTCTTCCGCCGTCGCCCACACCGGCGGTGTGTCGTCGGAGACCGACACGACGGCCTGGATGCCGGCCTGCCAGATCTCCGCGTCCATCTCGGGCAGCGGCTCCGCGATCATCGGAACCTCGCCGGTGACGCCGGGCATCGTGTCGTCGTCATTCAGGTCGTCGAACCCGACGACCTCCGACCCTTCGTCGGAATCCGGCAGCGGGCCGATGTCGGAGCGGACGGTCGGCGTCTCGATGAAGATCTCGGCGTCGTCCAGGGTCGGATCCCAGTCGGAGCCGGGCGGCTTGCGGGGACCGGCCATCAGGCCACCGCCTTCCGCAGCGACGGATACTGCTCGCCGAGCGCGAACCGGATGAGATCCAGCGCGGCGGGGTTCGTGGCGACGTCGGACGCGGATGCCGACGCCTCGTTCGCGCCGCCCCCGCCGACCAGCGTCAGGGCAGAGGCCCCGACGTCGCCGGCCATCATCAGCCCGAGGCGGTCCGCGGTGCGCAACACACCCTCGTGCCAGGCCGCGAGGTCGTATTTCTCGAAGTTGAAACGCGAGGCCTGCAGCGTGAGCGCCTTCTTCTGCTTGCGCCCGATCGCGCGCGCGACCGTGCGAAACAGATCCTCCGACGGGTTGGGGAGCCCGGCGGGCAGCGCGACACCCGCGATCAATGCGGCGCACGCGAACACGGGCGCCAGGTCGTCCGGGTCCACACGTTCGAGGATGGTCGCGCGCTGCAGGAGGAGACCGAGGGCGCGCCCGGCCTGAAAGCGGGTGGCGAGCGAATTCTCCGCGTCGGCCCGCAGCAGCACGACCGGGCCCGGCTCCTCGAGGGCGGTCACCGCCGCCGCGTCCGGCTCGCGGGTGAGCTGAATGTGCAACCCCGCGAGGCCCAGCGCGGTGGCGCTGGTCTCGATCCAGGCGAGCCGCTGCTGCGTGCCGGGAGGGATGGCTTGCCGCTTGCCGCGCACGGCTGGCGCGGGGAACAGCTCCATCGCCGCTTCGGCGAGATGCGGCCACAGCTCGCCCGCGAATCCGCCCGACGCCGGATGGGCAAGCTCCGCCCAGAAGACACGCGCGGCCTTGGGCGCGATCGGGTGCGGCCGGCCGGCGGGCGCGTCCGGTGCCCCCTCGCCCTTCACCAGATCCAGCACGCTCGCGACCGCCGCCGCCGCTTCGGCGATCGGCGCACCGGAGCCGCGGCGCCCCGCCATCTCGAGCAGCTCGCCCAGACGTTCAAGCCGCCGCACGTCGAGCGGATCCGCCGCCAGGGCGCGCCGCACGTCGGCGACCTCGTGATCGACGGTATCCAGCGCGCCGCGCTGATCGCCGGCGGCATCGTGCAGCGCCACCAGCGCGCGCGTCCCTTCCCCCAGCGGATCGAGCTCGCCGGCCCGCCGGAACGCCGTCGCCGCGCCCGGCGCGTCGTGCCCGAGATCGCGCAGGATCGATCCGATTCGCAGGTGCAGGGCGGCCCGTTCGGCGCCGTCATGAAGACGCGCCTCCGACGCGCGCAACGCCTCGACCGCGCCCTTCCACTCGCCCTGCCGCAGATACAGGTCCGACAGGCGGTGCAGCGGCTTGGGATCGCCGGGCCGGAGGGCGGCCGCGCGCCGCAGGGTCTCCATGGCGCGGGCGCGATCCCGCAGCGCCTCGTAGCAGGTCGCCAGATCCAGACGCGCCTCGGCCGCGCGCGCATCGTCGGACGCCACGGCGAGGAACTGCACCAGCCAGTGGGCGGCGGAATCCGCGTCGCGGTCCTCGCTGGCGCCGCGCGCCAGCTGGAACAGCGCTTCGCGGTGTTCCGGCTGAATCTTCAAGATCTCCTTGAAGTCGGCGAACGCCGCCGGGCGATCGTCCATCTTCTGCACGCGGTGCTGGCCCCGCTCGAACAGCAGCGCGACGCGCGCGGCCGGGGTCAGCGGCGCCGCCGCCAGGCGATGCGACAGCAACGCGTCGAACAGGATCGCGCGCCCCGGCGCGTCCAGATCGGCGCGCAGCAACCCGTACGCGCGCATGTAGGCCGTCGAGTCGTTGGGGCGCAGCTCGACGCACTTCGCGAGCGCGGTGATCGCGTCGTCCAGGCGCCCCGCCCGTTCGTAGGCGGTGGCCGCCTCCGCCAGCAGCGCGGCCGCCTCGCCCGGATCGCGCACGACGGCGCCCAGCCGCGCCAGCGCCCGCGCTTCGCCCAGCACGTCGCCGCCCGCCCGCGCGACCCGCCGGATCCCGGTCCACGCCTCCAGCCGCTCCGGATCGGTGGCGATCACGCTGCCGTAGATGGCCAGCGCGGTGCCCAGCGCGCCCCGTCGCTCGGCGTCCAGCGCGGCCTCGAGATCCAGGGCGGTGGCGAACGGCCCGCCCGTCCGTCGCGCGCGCGGACGGCGGGTGTCGGGGCGCCCGTCGGGCCAGGCGGCCTCCGGCCCGAGCGGCAGGTCCGACAGCGCCGACGCCACCGCCGGCACGTGCGCGATCTCCCAGGCGCGGCGCGCGACCGCTTCGGACGCGTCCGCGCCGGCGAGCCGCGCGCGTGCCACCGCCCGCGCCAGCACCTCGGCCTTCCAGGCCGGCTCCGTGTCGGCGAACGAGGCGGCCGAGTCCTGCCCGGCGAGGAGCGCCATGTCGAGCAGCGCCTCGCCCATGGCGCCCGGCTCACCGAGCCGCGCCGCGGACAGCATCCGCAGCACCGCGATGTCCGCGCGCACGCGCGGGGGCGCATCCGCCGTCGCCACCGCGGCGGCATCCACCGCCTCGGGCTGACCCGCGGCGACACGCAGCAACGCGGCCTCGCGCAACGCGCCCGCCACCAGCGCCTCGTCGCCGACGCAGGCCGCCGCCAGCGCGCGCAGCGCATCGGCCAGCGCCGCTGGTCCCCCCCCCGCATCGGTCGCGGCGATGCGTACCAGCGCCAGCGCCGCATCGACCGCATCGGGACTGGTCCCCCCGGCGGCGAGCGCCCGCCGGAAGGCGGCGGCCGCGCCGTGCGGATCGCCGGCACGCGCCAGCGCCTCGCCGTGCGCGAAACGCACGAACGCCTCGTCGCCGAGCACGCCGTCCGAAGCGCGCGTCTCCTCCGACAGGATCGCCACCTCCAGGATCGCGTCGTCCGAGCGCCGCGCCAGCTCGTAGCTCCAGGCGCGCGCGAGCGGATCGCCCTCCGAGCGCAGCGGGGTCAGCGCGGCCAGCGCCTCCGCGAAGCGTAAGTCGGCCTCGTAGTGGTGCGCGAGACGAAACCGCAACGCGCGTACCGCCTCGGCCGGCGCGTCGGTTTCGGCGGCGGCGAGCTCGCTCCCCAGCAGCTCCGCCCGCGCCGCAGCCGACGGCAGGACGGCTTCCAGGCCCGACGCCGCCAGCCCGCTCGCGTCCTCCGTCACGAGGTCAGTGAGCATGGTCTCGCCGCGGCGGCGCACCTCTGCGGTCGGGGCGGCCAGCAGCGTGCGCCCGGCCTCGACCTTGAGCGCGATCGCGACCGCCGGATCGCCCGCGAGGTCGGCGAGCGCCAGCAAGTTGTCGATCCGCTTCGAAAGGTCCACGGTGGCCGGCCGGCACATCTCGATGTCCGCCAGGCGCACCCGCCGCTCGACGTCCTTCGGCGTCAGCTCGACCAGGCGCCGCTGGTGCTCGGCCGCCTTGTCGGGCTGCCCGAGCTCGTCGGAGTAGATCGCGACGATCTTCTCGCGCGCCCACACCTCGAACATCGTCGAGACGTCCGCCGCCCAGGTGAGCGTCTTCTCCAGCAGCGCCGCCGCCTCCGCGGCGCGGCCGCCGGTCAGCAGCATGTCGACCAGCGCATGCGTCGCCGGGGCGTGCGTGGCCACCCGGTCCAGGGCCCGCCGGTACAGAGCCTCCGCACCGCTCGAGTCCTTGAGCCGCCACTGCCGGATGGTCGCCGCGGCGACCAGCGCATCGGCCGCCGACGCCGCCTCGCCCGCCCCCTTCCCCGCCGCCTGCTCGGCTTCGGCGACGAAACCGTCCTGCAGCGCGGTGGCGTCCCGCGCCCGGATCGCGCGGACGAGCTGCAGGGCCCGCAGATCGGCGCGCGCGCCGCGCTGGCCGCCGACCCGGAGGTCCTGGAGGCTCGCCAGCGCCGCGGCGTCCCTTCCCCCGCGGATCGCGAGCTCCGCGTGCAGCAACGCGAGATCCACCGCCTCGTCTTCCGTCGCGGCCTGCGCCATCAGCTCGGGCGCGAGCGCATCGGCGGCGGCGCCGCCCGCGAGCGTGTCGACGAGCTGAAGCCGATCCATCGCGACCAGGGAATGCGCCGGATCCAGTCGGGCGGCCTCTTCCAGCGACGCGAGCGCTTCGGCAGGCGCATCGAGGCGCTGCGCCTGGATCCGCGCGCGCTCACGCCACAGCGCGACGGCGAGCTCGCGATCGACCGCCGCCACCCGCCCGGCGATCTCGGCGAGCGCGCGCGCCGCGACATCGGGCGGCGCGTCCGCGGCGGTGAGCGCTTCGAGCTCGACCAGCACGGTCCCGAGAGGCAGCGCGGGATCCTGGCGGGCGAGCTCGGCGGTGAGAACGGCCAGCGCGCGCCCCGCGCCGTCGGCCTGTGCGGCGCCGTCCAGCGGTTGCCGCCAGGCGCGTGCCTCTTCTATCGCGAGCACGGCGCGGCGCGCACCTTCCGACCGGCGGGCCAGCCCGCCCAGCGCCGTCGCGACGAGCGCGGTCTCCTGCCGGCGCGCGCCGGCGAGCAGCAGCGCGAGCAGCGCGCCCACGTGATCGGGATCGGCGGCGAGCGCGGCCTCGTAACTCGTGAGCGCGTCGGTATCGCGCTGCAGGCGATCCTCCAGCAGACGCCCCTGCTCGACCAGCAGGTCCGCGCGGGTGCGGGCCGCGCGCGCCTCACCGTCCGGGGCGGCGACCACTGCCTCGGCGGCGATCCCGTGCGCATCGGCCAGCTCCTGCCACTGCCCGGCGCGCGCGAGCAGGCGCCGCAAGCTCCACAGCGTCACCCCCAGGGACGGATCCGCCTCGAACGCCGCGCGGGCCGCCGCGAGCGCGCCGTCCGCATCCCCCTCCGCCTCCACCAGCCGCGCCACCTCCAGCAGCAAGCCCGCGCGCCGGGACGGCTCCGCGGCGGCGGCCGCCGCCTCGCTCTCGAACAGCGTCCGATCGGCGCCCGGATTCGCTTCGGCTGCCTCCACGATCGGCTGCCGCACCTCGACGATGTCGGCCAGATCGAACTCGCCCTCGGCGGCGGGCGCGGGAGCGGGGGCGGCTACCGGCGCGGACCCCGGTGGCGCGGAGCCCTGTGGCGCGGAGCCCGGTGGCGCGGAGCCCGGTGGCGCGGAGCCCGGTGGAATGCTGGGCGGACCTGGAGGTGCCGGCCGCGGGGGAAGCAGCGACTCCCCCGGCAGCTCCTCGAGCTCGATTTCGACAAGCTCGTCGTCGTCGCCATCGGGTCCCGATGCCATGCCGTGCGGCCGGCGGTCATTATCGCTACCCGTGGATCATCGTGTCAATGGACACGGCCCTGTCGGCACAGGCATGATTCCCTTCCGAGGCGTTCTCTGCCGAATCTGCTCGTTCCCATCGACCTCCACAGCGGCACCCCAACCGGTCCGTCGCTCTTCGCGCTCTCGGAGGGACGACGCGCGGCCCACGCGGCGGGCGTGACCGTGTTCGCCATCGTCATGACGGAACGCCACCTCGACGACAAGGTCGCCGCCCGCCTGGGCCGCGCCGGCGCGGACAAGGTGCTGTCCTGCGAGGGCACCGGCCTCGGCGCACCACCCCTCGACCTGACCCACGGCCCGGCCCTGTACGCCGC
>Ga0111538_10009258_pt1 | contig 13155 bp, 13 predicted proteins | sample SoiMethybrSBSTD1_FD_79669 | JGI IMG/M metagenome (GOLD analysis project Ga0111538, IMG submission 79669) | Bulk soil microbial communities from a Populus tree surrounding site in Tennessee, USA - Soil MetaG P. TD hybrid SBSTD1 (version 2)... | ecosystem: Environmental > Terrestrial > Soil >...
CGCGCGCAAGATCGCGTAGTAGGGCAGGAAGTACCACTCCGGCACGATGTGCGGCGGCGTGGATAACGGATTGGCCTCGATGTAGTTGTCGGCGTGCCCCAGATAGTCGGGCAGATAGAAGACGAACCAGGCGAACAGCAGCACGAACACGCTGAGCGCGAATATGTCCTTCGCGACGGCGTGTGGGCTCATCGGCACCGAGTCGGAAGCCGTCTTGATCTCGAGGCCGGTCGGATTGTTCTGGCCGGCGACGTGCAACGCCCAGATGTGCAGCCCGACGAGGCCGACGATGACGAACGGCAACAGGTAGTGCAGGCTGAAGAAGCGGGTCAACGTGGTGCCGGACACCGAGTAGCCACCCCACAGCCACTGCACGATGCGCGTGCCAAGGCCCGGGATGATGGAATCGAGCGAGGAGAAGAGGTTGGTGATCACGGTCACCGCCCAGAAGCTCATCTGGCCCCACGGCAGCGAGTAGCCCATGAAGGCAGTGGCCATCATCAGCAGGAAGATGACGACGCCGATGATCCAGAGCACCTCGCGCGGCGCCTTGTAGGAGCCGTAGTAGAGGCCGCGACCGATGTGGATGTAGACGGCAAGGAAGAACATCGAGGCGCCGACCGCATGCATGTTGCGAAGCAGCCAGCCGTAGTTCACGTCACGCCGGATATGCTCGACGCTGTTGAAGGCATCGGCGGCCGTCGGCGCATAGTGCATGGCGAGCACGATGCCGGTGGCGATCTGCGTCACGAGGAAGAAGGTCAGAAGCCCGCCGGTGGTCCACAGGTAGTTGATGTTCCTCGGGGTCGGGAAATCGACGAACTGTGCGTGCATCATGCGCAGGATCGGCAGGCGCGCATCCAGCCACTTGGCAAATGCCGAGGTCGGCCGGTAAGTCGATTCGTGGCTGGCCATTGGCGGGTCCCTCAGCCGATCTTAATCTTGCTATCGGACACGAACTCGTAAGGCGGCACCTCGAGGTTGCGGGGAGCAGGACCTTTACGGATGCGCCCGGAGGTATCGTAGTGCGAGCCGTGGCAGGGGCAGAACCAGCCGCCGAAGTCGCCCCTGGAGTCGGACAGCGACTGTCCCTTGGGGATGCAGCCCAAATGCGTGCAGATACCCACCATCACCAGCCAGTTCTCCTTGCCCTTGACGGTGCGATTGGCGTCGGTGGCCGGGGTCTTCTCGGGCTTGGCATCGTTACGCGCCAGCGGGTCGACAAGGTCGGAAAGCCTCGTATCGACGGCCGTCTTGACCTCCTCCGACGTGCGGTGGCGGACGAAGACCGGCTTGCCGCGCCAGGAGACGGTGATCGCCTGCCCCTCCCTCACCGGGGAGAGGTCGACCTCGATGGACGCAAGCGCCTGGGTGGAGGCGTCGGGGTTCATCTGGCTGATGAACGGCCAGAGCGCCAGCGCCGCGCCGACGCCCGCAAAGGCCTGCGCCGCGACCACGATGAAGTCGCGACGGTTCGGCTCTTCCGCCGTGTGAGACGCCAAATCAGCCTCCCTTTGCATTCGCTATGCCCGTTGATAGTCAGGCGACAGTCAAGCGACCGCAACTTCCTGCGCGGACGGTGCGCAGACCCCCAAACATCGTTCACGAGAGGCCGCCGGCGCGTCTGCCGTGCCTGCTCGCCAACCCCGCGGATTGTCGGTGATCGTCGGCCGCTCCCCCAACAGGACGTTTTGACGCGCGTTCTTTTTGCATTGTTCTAAAGCGTGCACAAGGCTGTCGCCCGCGTGGGTCCGAGGGCAATTTGGCGCATGGGTCCGACGCCCGCTCATGGCACCCGCCGAGCGGTGGAAAGGTAGTCTTGCTCGGACGCGGCCGCGGATCCGGTCGTTGCCTGCCCTCCTCGGGAACGAGGAGCTATGCTGGGCCATGCGCCTGGCGATCTATCAGCCCGACATCCCGCAAAACACCGGCACGATCCTGCGGCTGGCGGCCTGCCTCGGCGTGCCTGTCGACTTGATAGCGCCGGCCGCCTTCGACATGACCGACCGGGCGCTCAAGCGCGCCGCGCTCGACTATCTCTCCTATGTCGCCATCGAGCGGCACGCCGACTTCGAGGCGTTCCTGTCGGCGGTGCGGCAGCGAGGCTCGCGTCTCTTGCTGCTGACGACGCACGCCGATACCGCCTACACGCGCTTCGCCTTCCGGCCCGGCGATACGTTGCTGCTGGGGCGAGAAAGCTCAGGGGTGCCCGGAGCCGTGCATGCCGCGGCCGATGCCCGACTGCGCATCCCGATGAGGACCGGACCGCGCTCGCTCAACGTAGCTGTGGCAGCGGCGATGGTGCTGGGTGAAGCTCTGCGCCAGACCGGTGAAGCCGACCCGCAACCATAACCCGGTATGGGCCGAGCCGGGGCGGCAGCATCAGGACAGCCAGGCGTCGGTTGTTGCTTCTTGAGCGGTGCAGCAAGGCAACCTTAACACTTTGTGTTCAGGGTTGCCGCAGCGGATGACGCCGGCCATCGCCGCAGCCCCGCGCCCGTCCGGCTTTTGCAAGAGGCCTTCATGAAGACGTGCCTGGTGGTCGACGATTCCGAAGTGGTGAGGAAGGTCGCCCGGTATATCTTCGAGAACTTGCAGTTCGAAGCCGGCGAGGCGGAGACCGCTCAGGACGCGCTCGACCGCTGCGCCAAGGCCATGCCCGACTTCATTCTGCTCGACAGCCACATCCCGCCGGTGCCGACCGCCTCCTTCCTTTCGGCGCTGCGGGCGATGCCGGGCGGCGACAAGCCAATGGTCATCTACTGCGCCACCGAGAACGATCCCTCCGAGATCGCCCGGGCGCTGTCGGCGGGGGCGGACGACTACGTCCTGAAGCCCTTCGACCGGGAGACGCTGGGCAAGAAACTCGCCGCGCTGCGCCCGGCCTGAGGTGCCGCGCCGAGAGAACTCCACCGTACCGGAGCCGGCAGCGGACTATCGGGCCGCCGCCCTCTGCTGGTGGGAGTAGGGACGCGCTGCCAGCGTCACGCCGGCGAGGATCAGCACAAAGCCCACGACGTGGTAGAGCATCAGCCGCTCTCCCAGCAGGGACGTCGCCAGGACGGCGGCAAAGAGCGGGATGGTGTGGAGGAAGGCACCGGCCCGCGGCGCCCCGATGAGGTCTGTGCCACGGTTCCAGAGCATCAGGGCCAGCAGGCTCGTGAACAGCGCCGCATAGAGAATGGCGCCGATGGTCGGCGCGTCGGGGATCAACCTGTCGCCCGCGGCATACTCCCAGGCCGCGAACGGCAGGTTGCCGAGGATGGAGATCGCCGCGAACGCAAACAGGAAGCTCATCGCGTGCACGGCCGGCCGCAGGCGCAGGCAGGCACAGTAGACGGCCCAAAGCACCATGTTCAGAAGGATGAGCAGATCCCCGGCGTTGAAGGCGAGCGACAACAGTTGCCGGCCATCGAGCCGGCATACGATCGCCAGCACGCCGACGAGCGACACACCCACGCCGAAAAGCTGGAGCGGCGCCAGCCTGTCGCGAAACAGCAGGTAGCTCACCGCCAGGATGAGGGCGGGCGACATCGAGCTGATCACCCCCATGTTGAGCACGGTCGTGTAATTGAGGGCGACGAACTGCAGGGCGCCGAAGGCTGCACCGCCGACGAGCCCGAGAAACAGCATGGCACCGAGCCTGGCCCGGAGCGCGGGCAGATCGCGCCGGATCTGAGGCCACGCGAGGCCGCAAACGACCGCCAGCACGACCACCCACCGCAGCATCGACAGCGTGACCGGCGGTGCGTGGCCCGCGATCGCCCGCGCAACCACATGGTTGCCGGCCCAGCAGGCCGCGGCCAGAGGTAGCAGGACGTAGGCTGCAGCCTGCGAACGGAAAAAAGTGCGCACGGGCAGGGGCTTTTCTCGGCCGGCTCGATCGGGAGCCACATCGCACAGGCCCTGCGCGACGACAAGGTTCGAGCCATGCGCTCGGGGCTCGCCTGCCCTGCCGCGCTACTTGCAGATCATGCCAATGCCGCGGTCGAAGTGGAAGTGATCGCGGTGCGCGTCGTTGTAGTCCGGGCTCAACGCCACCCGGAAATAGCGGCACGCGCTCGAGTGGGCGGCGCGCAGGAAGCGGGCCTCGGGCCCGTCGCCTCGCCACCCGCCCTGCACGCTGATGACGCGTCCGTTGCCGAGCGTAAAGCCGCCGATGTCGACGGCATTGGCGCTGGCATGCTCGCTGCGCCGGTTCACCCACAGCTTGGCGCCGATGATGTCGCGGCACGAGTAGGTGCCGTAGCTCTGCACCGCCGTCACGCGCTGGCCCAAGATCTCCTGAGCGACCTCCTGCAGGTCGTGCGTCAGCCAGAGCGTCAGCGCCGTCGCCGCCTCGCAGGTCAGCCTATCGAAGCCCGCGCGGACACCGCCTGCTGTCGACATGCGCACGGCGTTGGCCCAGCCGCAGCCGTTCTTGAAGGGATTGTCGGCGATCGGCCGTGCGTCCGTGTGGGGCTGGACCATCACCCGCCGGCACAGATCGGGATCACGCCTGATCGCCGCCAGCCGCCAGTCCGCGAGCCAGGGGGCGCGGGCGAGGTTGATCGCCGGCAGCGGATTGAGGAACCACGGCACGACGCCTTGGCGGAAGGCGAAGGCAACGCCGCCGAGCACCAGCGCGAGAAGAACCAGCTTGGGCAGGCGCGACCGACGCCGGTAGGAGGGGGCTGGGCTCACCTTCTGCATGCGGCCATCTATAGAGAGCGCCGATCTCGCGGCCAAGCCGAGAGGGGAGTGTGCCGCCTGCCATCCCCAGGTGGAGATGCACGGCCTTCATTGCTTGAGGCGCGCGATGCCTCCCACTCCTCAGAAGTCGGAAGCGATACCGCCCTTCTCCCAGTCGCCGTAACGGGTGGGATCGGGGCCGTCGCGCCCTCCGACTTCCTTTGGCGGAGGATTGGCGGCCCTGCGGGCGTCGGCCAGCCGTCGCCGCTCCTCGGCCTCCGCCAGCGCACGCCTGGCCGCGGGCGTTAACTCTTTCTGCGGACCGTCATTTCCGGTCTCGTCGATGCCTGCCATCGGCAACTCGCAATCGGGGTGGTGGGACTGGCTGTTTGCCTGCACCCATACCATATAATGGGCTCGCCGGGTGATCGGCGGCAACTTCGGGAGGACCATAAACACCATGCCCATGAACTTCGCCAGGACAGGGCTACTGCTCGCTGTGCTGACGGGAATTCTCGTAGCCATGGGCGGCTTGGTGGGCGGGACGACCGGCATGGCCATTGCCCTCGTGGTTGCCGCGGGCATGAATCTCTTCAGCCTGTGGCAGTCCGACAAGATGGTCCTGCGCATGTACGGCGCAGAGGAGGTCGATGCGCGCTCGGGCGGGGAGTATTACCGCATCGTGGCCGACCTGGTGCGGCGGGCGGAGCTGCCCATGCCGCGCGTCTACGTCATGCACAATCCCCAGCCCAACGCCTTCGCCACCGGCCGCAACCCACAGAACGCCGCCGTGTGTGCCTCGACCGGGCTGCTGGAGATGCTCTCAGCCGAGGAGGTCGCGGGCGTCATGGCGCACGAGCTCGCCCACATCAAGAACCGCGACACGCTCACCATGGCGGTCGCCGCCACCATCGGTGGCGCCATCTCCATGCTCGCCCAGTACCTTCAGTTCGGCGCCCTGTTTGGGGGCAATCGCCAGAACAACAGCAGCATCGGCTGGATCGGCGCGCTCGTTGCCATGATCGTGGCGCCACTGGCCGCCATGCTGGTGCAGATGGCCGTCAGCCGCTCGCGCGAATATCAGGCGGACAGGCTGGGCGCCATGATCTGCGGCGAGCCGATGTGGCTGGCCTCGGCGCTGAGCAAGATAGAGAGCTACGCACACCAGATCCGCAACGAACCAGCCGAGGCGGCGCCTGCCACCGCGCACCTATTCATTATCAACCCGCTGACGGGCGAGGGCATGGACAACCTGTTCTCGACCCACCCCAACACCTCCAACCGCATCGCCGAGCTGGAGAAGCTCGCGACCGAGATGGGCGCAGCGGGGCGCGGATCGCGGTCCGCGCGGGCACGGCCCGGCCCCTCATCCGGGCCCTGGGATGGCGGCTCCTCGTCTACGGGCTCCAGCGGCCCCTGGGGCTGAGGGGGTACCGTCGGCCCGCATGACAAGTTGACGTTGCCGAACGATGCCGGCAGAGGAAACTGCTCCAGACTAGGCGGAAGGCTCGGGGCCGAGCTCGCCGAACTGGCCGGCGCGCAGATCGCACATGACGAGCCCGCCTTGCGCATCGGCGTCGGCGAGGAAATTCACGTGCACCTCGTTGGCGCCGAGCTGCGCGCCACGCTGGCGCACGCGCGCCAGATTGAGCGTGGGCGCTTCGCTCTCGCCACGGCCAATGTGCAGCACGGTGCGCCGGCCGTCCTTGTCGCGGCGCACGAGAAGGTAGAGCGCAGACGGCAACGGCGGACACTCGATCAGGCTGTAGACGTGGTGGACGTAGCGCTTCCCGGACGCACCGCGCCAGAAGTGCAGGCGGCCGGGCAGGTCCTGGGGCATGCCCAGGTCGGCCGGCGCCGGAGCCGCCGCGCGGCGGCGTATTGGAGCAAGACTGACGATCTGGGCCGGCATGCTGCTGCTCTATCCTTCGGGAGACATCCCCGAACCCGATAACAGTGGACGGTTTGGTAGGTTCACTTTCAAGCCGAAATGTGACGAAGGGCGAGAATTTTCAAGGTATTCCGTCGTCAGGTTGCGTCGCGAAGCCTCGAAGGAGGAGCGCTTCGGCCATGCCGCGCACCCCCAGGTAAACATGGGAAAATATACTGTTTTCAAGACACTAAGTGGCCACCCTCAACTGCATTTGGAGTAGCCGCAGTTATCGCAGACGAGGCAGCCTTCCTGCCGACGCAGGGATTGCGCGCTGCAGCGGGGGCAAATGCTCCTGCGGCCTCCGGCCAGAGCTACCTGAGGGTGCTCGCCCATGGCCAGCACCGGCATCTCAGCGCGCGCCTCCAATTCATCCGGCTTGCGCGGCGTGGCGAGGAAACCCGTGCGGATCATATGCGTCTCGATGACCCCGCCGATGGCAGCGAGCAGGCTCGGCACGTATCGCCCGGCCATCCATTGCCCGCCCTGGGGGTCGAACACGGCCTTCAACTCCTCGACTACGAACGTCACATCGCCACCGCGCCGGAAGATGGCGCTGATCATGCGCGTCAGGGCCACCGTCCAGGCATAGTGCTCGAGGTTCTTGGAATTGATGAATATCTCGAAGGGGCGACGGCGAGCGGCCCCGCCGGGGCCTGGAGAGCCTTCGATGTCGTTGATGGTGATGTACATGGCGTGATCGCTGCCGGGCCAGCGCAGCTTGTAGGTGTATCCCGCCAGTATGGGCTCGCGTTCGGCCGGCTTGGTCATGTAGACGACTTCGCCTTGCCGCTCGGGCAGGAGGCCGGGCAGCAGCGGCGCCTCGGGCGGCGGGGCGGCGGGAACGGGCTGAGCCGGGGCGATGGCGGAGCGGGTGGCCGCGGCCTTGTCGGAGGTACGCCCGAGCACCGACCCGGTCACCGCGTTGGGCCGATAGGTGGTGCAGCCCTTGAGCCCCAGCGCATTGGCTTCGAGATAGATGTCCTTGAAGGCCTCGTAGCTGATGTCGGCCGGGCAGTTGATGGTCTTGGAGATCGAGCTGTCGACGTGGCGCTGCAGGGCAGCCTGCATCTCCAGGTGTGCACGGGGCTCGAGTTGCTCGGTGGTCACGAACGCCGGCGTCAGCGGCACAGCGGTACCGAACTGACGGCGATAGAGGGCGTGGGCATAGTCCTCCACCGGCTCGGTGCGCGCCGACCCGTCGCGCTCGAGCACGCGCCGCTCGTAGTGGAAGTCGAACACCGGCTCGATGCCGGAAGAGACGTTGCCGGCCAACAGCGAAATGGTGCCCGTGGGCGCGACCGAGGTGACGAGCCCATTGCGCATGCCCTGGCGCGCGATGGCGGCGCGCACATCCTCGGGCAGGCGCTGCAGGCTGGGCGCCGCTAGAAAGCGATCGGCATCATAGAGGGGGAATGCGCCCTTCTCGCGCGCCAACTCCGCACTCGCGAAGTAGGCCGCCCTCTTGATCGACGCCATCCAGCCCTCGGCCAGCGCCACCGCCTTGGGGCTTCCATAGCGCACCCCGCACTGGATCAGCGCATCTGCAAGGCCCGTGACACCGAGGCCGATGCGCCGCTTGGACTTCGCCTCCTTCCTCTGCGCCGGCAGCGGATAGTTGGAGATGTCGATGACATCGTCGAGGAAGCGCACCGCGGTGCCCACGAGCGTCTCCAGCCGGCCGGCATCGATGCCGGCATCCGCTGCGAACGGCCGCTCGACGAGGCTCGCGAGATTGATCGAGCCCAGCAGGCACGCCCCGTGCGGAGGCAGGGGTTGCTCGCCGCAAGGGTTCGTGGCGCTGATCTCCTCGCAATAGGCGAGGTTGTTCGTGGCGTTGATGCGGTCGATGAAGACGACACCGGGCTCGGCATAGTCGTAGGTCGCACGCATCATGCGCTCCCAGAGCACACGAGCAGAGATTGTCCGGTAGACCTTGCCGCCGAACACCAGGTCCCATGCCGCATCGTTGCGCACGGCGCGGATGAAGGCGTCTGTCACCAGTACGGAGAGATTGAAGTTGCGCAGGCGCGCCGGATCGGCCTTGGCGTCGATGAAGGCCTCGATGTCTGGATGATCGCACCTCAGCGTCGCCATCATGGCCCCGCGCCGAGCCCCCGCCGACATGATGGTACGGCACATGGCGTCCCACACGTCCATGAAGCTCACCGGACCCGACGCGTCCGCGCCGATGCTTTTGACCAGTGCGCCCTTGGGACGCAGGGTGGAGAAGTCGTGGCCGATGCCACCGCCCTGCTGCATGGTCAGCGCGGCTTCCTTGACGTTGTCGAAGATGGAGCCGAGGTCGTCCTCGATGCGACCCATCACGAAGCAGTTGAAGAGCGTGACGTCGCGCCCCGTGCCGGCGCCGGCCAGGATGCGTCCGGCAGGCAGGAAGGCGAAGCCGGCCATGGCCTCGGCGAAGCGCGTCGCCCAGCGCTCCCGCTGACGCTTCGGCTCCGCGGCGGCGGCGGCTCGCGCCACCCTTTCCCAGGTGTCCGCCAGCGTGCGGTCAACGGGCGTGCCGTCCGCCCCCTTTAGGCGGTACTTGACGTCCCAGATCTGCTCGGAAATCCGGGGCCAGGGGATTGGGATTTCAGGCATATCGACGCCACGCGAAGGGATGTAAACCCATACCGTAAAGATAGGACCCGCAGGTTAAAGAGCCAGCCTAGTCCAGACCGCAAGTTCTATATTTGTTCCTAGCACGCCGCGGCGCCGGAGACAAGGCTGCAGCTTGCCGAGGCGGACCATCGGCACGAGGAAGGACTTGGCGCGCCGGCCATCGCTTGAAGGCGTCACATGCCGCTACCATAGTGACGGCAGACAGGTCGAGCAGCGACGAGGCGCCTACGATGACACAGACGAACAACCGCTTTCTCGACGAACTGGCCAAGCTCATGACCGACGCGGCTGGGGCCGCGCAGGGCATGCGCAAGGATTTCGAAACCCTGATGAAGTCGCAGGGCGAGCGCATCCTGCGCGACATGGACGTGGTGCAGCGCGAGGAATTCGAGGCCGTCAAGGAGATGGCTGCCAAGGCGCGCGAGGAGAACGAGCGGCTGGAGGCGCGCGTGGCCGCGCTTGAGACCGAAATCGCCACGCTGAAACGGCCGGCATGAGCAGTGGCCTCTCTACGGTTCACTTCGAAAGCTCGGACGCCAGCAGGATGTCCGCGCGCGTACGAGCTATCCACAAGGAGCCCGCACCTCGTCCCCAGATTTCTCCCTTTGGCGGCCACTCGCCGCCGCTCGGCCATTTTGGCCGTGGACAATAGGACCGTCGTCTTGCCACGCGCGGTCGGCTTGGATTACGTGGCCGACATCGTATGTGCGCGGTGCATCAAGGCCAAGAAGAGCCGCCCCCGGTCCAGCCTGGCGGCACAACAAGCAGAGGGACGGGATGGCGATCACGCAGATGAGTAGCCGCGCGAATAACCCAATCGATCTCGTCGAAGACCTTGCCACCCGCAACGACTGGCCGATGGAGAGGGCAACTCCAGACGAGCTGACGCTGACGGTGGCGGGCCAGTGGACCGACTATCACGTCTCCCTCAACTGGCGCGATGACCTGGAGACGCTGCACATTGCCTGCGCCTTCGATGCCAAGGTGCCGGACAATCGCCTGCCCGAGGTCTACCGCCTTATTGCCCAGATCAACGAACAGCTCTGGCTCGGCCACTTCGATCTGTGGACGCACGAAGGCTTGATCATGTTCCGCCAGGGCCTCATGCTCAACGGCACGTTGGCGACCCCGCGCCAGTGCGACGCCCTGCTCAAAGCCGCCTTCGAAGCCTGCGAGCGCTATTATCAGGCGTTTCAGTACGTGGTTTGGGCCGGCAAGGAGAGCCGCGAGGCGCTGGCCTCGACCATGTTCGAGACCGAAGGCCGGGCCTGAGCATCCTGATCGGGCAGTCAGTTAGGTTCTCGCCGGGGCCACTGTTCGTCAGGCGATCACGCCGGCACATGCGCGGCACGCCGACCTCCGCCTCGTGGACCAATCGCGTCGGGCATTCTTGCACCTCTGACCGCGCGCGCCGCATGCTCCGGCGTCCTTGGATGGAGCCTGCGGAGGACCGGGGCTGGCACCGGAATCACCCCACATGCATTCATGACATAGTCGGACTAGTATGGGCTTGCATAATTGGAGACCATTGCCATGCCCCTCAGCATCCGCCAGGTCGGTCCGTGTTTCGTCGGCGAGGCCTCCGGCCTCGACCTCACCAAGCCGCTCTCGCCCCAGGATATTGCGGCCATTCACGAGGGCATGGACAAGCACGCCGTGCTGATCTTCCACGATCAGGCCTTCACCGACGAGCAGCAGCTGGCCTTCACGCAAAGCCTCGGCAAAATCGAGCTGGCCATTGCCACCAGCCTGCGCCGTCCGGAGGAGAACCGTCTGCCCGACACGTTCGCCGATGTCTCCAACCTCGACAAGAACAACAGGCCGTTCGCGCGCGATGACCGCCGACGCCTGTATGCGATCGGCAACCGCCTCTGGCATTCCGACAGCTCGTTCAAGGCGATCCCTGCAAAGTACTCGCTGCTGCATGCGCGCTCGGTCACGTCGAAGGGCGGAAATACCGAGTTCGCCGACATGCGCGCCGCCTACGACGCGCTCGACCGGGAAACCAAGGACCGGGTCGAGAACCTCATCTGCGAGCACTCGCAACGATTCTCCCGCGCCAAGCTGGGCTTCACGGAATTCTCCGCCGATGAGGTGGAGCGCATGCGACCGGTCCGCCAGCGACTCGTGCGCACGCATCCGACCACGGGGCGCAAGTCGCTCTATCTTTCCTCTCACGCGGGCACAATCCTCGGCTGGCCGGAGCCGGAAGCCAAAGCATTCCTCATGGATCTGATGGAAGCCGCCACGCAGCGCGAATTCGTCTATGCGCACAGGTGGCGGGTCGGCGATCTCGTCATGTGGGACAACCGCCAGACGATGCATCGCGCGCGCGAGTTTCCGCACGACGAGGTGCGCGACATGCGGCGGACCACGCTGATGGGCGACGCACCGACGGTGGAGCAGCAGGCAGCCTAGAAGCCGCGCCCCGACATCAGCGCGTCGGCGAATTGCGCGCATCGCCGGTCACGCGCCACACTGTGTTGCCCGTGTCGTCGGCAACGAGCAGGCCGCCGCTGCCGTCGATGGCGACGCCCACGGGCCGGCCGTATGCCTTGCCGCTGCCATCGCCCTTGAGAAAGCCCGTCAGCACGTCGATGGGCGGGCCGGCCGGCCGGCTATCCTTGAAGGGCACGAACACCACCTTGTACCCGCTGAACTCGCTGCGGTTCCACGAGCCGTGCTGGCCGATGAACATGCCGTTGCGGAATGGGGCCGGCAGCTCCGTGCCGCCGTAGTAGGCAAGCCCCAGCGACGCAGTGTGGCCGCCCAGCGCGTAGTCAGGCGTGATGGCGGTTGCGACGAGGTCCGGACGCTGCGGCCGCACTCGCGTGTCGACGGTCTTGCCCCAGTAGCTGTAGGGCCAGCCGTAGAAGCCTCCCTCCTTGACGGAGGTGAGATAGTCGGGTGGCAAATCGTCGCCGAGTTCATCACGCTCGTTCACCACGGTCCAAAGCGCCCCCGTTCTGGGCTCGAAGGCCATGCCGTTGGCATTGCGCAGGCCGGAGGCGAACACGCGCGATTGGCCGGTCGCAAGGTTGAGCTCGAGGATGGTCGCCCGGCCGATCTCGATCGCCAGACCCTTCTCGGCGATATTGCTGCCCGATCCCACCGTCACGAACAGCTTCGAGCCGTCCGGGCTGGCAAGCAGCGCTCGCGTCCAATGGTGGCCTACGGGCAAATCGAGCAGCTTCGTCCCCTTGCCGGCGATGCGCGTCTCTCCGGCACGATAGGGGAAACGCATCACGCTGTCGGTGTTGGCGACGTAAAAATCGTCGCCGATCAGCGCCATGCCGAAGGGCTGGCGCAATCCCCCGAGGAACACGAGCTGCTGATCGGCGATCCCGTCGCCGTTCGTGTCGCGCAGCAAGGAGATGCGGTTGGCATTCTCCACCACGGCGCCGGTGCGGCGCTGCACCCAGTTCTCCACGATCGCTCGCGGCGACCAGGAGGGGGCGGGCTCCGTTGCGGCCTCGGCAACGAGCACATCGCCGTTCGGTAGGACCTCCAGCCAGCGCGGATGCTTCAGCCCCTGGGCGAACGCGACGACCCTCAACCCGGCGGCCGCCTTGGGCGCCTGGCCTTTCGTCCAGGTCTCGCTGGCGACGGACCAGTTGAGCGTGGGCAGCCAGCCCACCTTCGCCTCGGGGATCCGGGGCTTGGGGCCATAGCCGAGCGGCATCTGCTCGGGGGGCGGATCGGCAGCGTTGCTTGGCAAGGACGGCATCGCAACTGACAGGACGAGAACCGGAGCCAGGACAAGTCCGACGCCGGTGGCGCGCCTCATAGGATACTCCGCTTTCGAAATGGGGGAACGCCATCCCGCAAGGCGACGTTCCGGCGATACCGCCCAATTTCACGGGGCATCATCACAGTTGCCGTGGCGCGGGGTCTTGCACCGTGCCACTTGCTCGGCTCACCACCCGAGC
>Ga0111538_10009259_pt1 | contig 13154 bp, 14 predicted proteins | sample SoiMethybrSBSTD1_FD_79669 | JGI IMG/M metagenome (GOLD analysis project Ga0111538, IMG submission 79669) | Bulk soil microbial communities from a Populus tree surrounding site in Tennessee, USA - Soil MetaG P. TD hybrid SBSTD1 (version 2)... | ecosystem: Environmental > Terrestrial > Soil >...
AAAGGTACTAAGTATCGCGCCGCTTCTGGCGAAAGCGATCAAGTCGATCCACGAGGAGACTTCGGTTTCTTCGCTCTTCGTTTAGCGAAGGGCAAACACTGGTGGCTTAAAGAAGACCATCAGCGACCTGTGGCAAATGCCGCGGGTCGCTGAAAGTTTGTGAGGAGAAATCATGGCGGAGAAAAAAGAGTACAGGGTCCAGGCAAAACAGCGCGAGGGTCGCGGCAAGAATGATGCGCGACGCGTGCGACGCGAGGGAATGGTTCCCGTTACGGTTTATGGAGGCGGCGGCGAAACGGTTGCTGCCGTTGCTCCGGCGCGTGATTTGGCCGCGATCCTTCGTTCAGAATCCGGGCGAAATACGATCTTCACGATCGAAGTCGATGGCGTTGGCGAGAGTGAAGTGATGTTTCACGACCGGCAGATCGATCCGGTGAAGGGTCGTTTGATTCACGCTGATCTCACTCGTCTCGTGAAGGGCCAGAAGATTGAAGTGACGGTACCGCTTCACCTCGTCGGCGAGCCGATTGGTGTGAAGGAAAAGCAGGGCGTGCTCGAACAGATCATTCGCGAGATCGACGTGCGTTGCGAGCCGCGCGACATTCCCGATTCACTCGACGTCGACGTTTCCAACCTCGACGTGCACGACACGCTTCACGTTTCCGACATCAAGGTCGCGGAAGGTGTCGAGATCCTGACGGATGCGGAAATAGTGATCGCTACCGTCGGTATCATCAGGGAAGAAGAAGCGCCGGCGCCGGCTGTCGAGGGTGAGGAGCCTGCCGAACCCGAGTTGATCGGTAAGGGCAAGAAGGAAGAGGAAGGCGAGGGAGAAGGCGAGTAGCGGAGATTGTCGATTGCCGATTGCCAATTGCCGATTTTGGTTGGCAATCAGTGTTACTAAGCTCGCTGCGCTTTCAAATCGGCAATCGGAAATTGGCAATCGGCAATGCTCATAGTTGGTCTTGGAAACCCCGGCAACGATTACGCAGCGACGCGTCATAACCTGGGTTTCATGTTGATTGACAAGTTGGCGGGTGAAGAAGGAATTGCGGTGAAGCGTCGCGAGTGCCAGGCGCTCGTGGGCCAGGGACAGGTTGAAGGCATTGTTACCAAACTCGCCAAACCGCAAACGTTCATGAATCTGAGCGGGCACGCGGTCTCCTGCCTTCTCGCCAAAGGCGAACTCAACGCGGCGAAGCAGTTGGTGGTGATTTCAGACGATCTTGCTTTGCCGCTCGGAAAGATTCGGATAAGGGAACGCGGATCGGCTGGTGGTCACAACGGATTGAAGTCGATCATTGCGGAGGTTGGTACTGACGAATTCATCAGGTTACGGATCGGCATTCAACCCGATCACCCGATCTCCGATGCGAAACGGTTTGTGCTCGATCAGTTTTCCGGAACTGAACGTTCGTTAGTGGAAGAGACAATTGCGCGGAGTGTCCAGGCAGTGCGGACGATCATCCGCGACGGCGCTTTAAAAGCGATGATGGAGTTTAATTGATGCAAACGAAACGACAATACGAAGTGGTCTTCATTGTTGACCCGACCGCGGACGATGAAGTGTCGAAACTTACTGAAAGTTTCTCGCAGATCATCACCGATCAGGGTGGAGTGGTGACCAAGGCCGAGCCGATGGGCAAACGCCAGCTCGCGTACGAGATCAACCACCACAAAGACGGCACATTTGTGCTGCTGGAGATCGAAGGATCGGGTGGCGAGATCGCCGAGCTCGAACGACGCATGCGCGTCAACGATCGCATCCTGCGTTACCTGACCGTGCGCGTCGACGAAGACCGGCGTCGTGCTGAAAAGTTGAAAGACCGACGCGCGCGCAAAGCCGCGAAACGTCCGGAGCGGGGCGGGCAGAGTGGTGGCTCATCTCGCCGCGGTCCGTCAATGGAGTTTGCCGAAGCGAGCAGCGAATAGTTTTGATCCACAGTTAAGAGGAAGATTATGTCAACCAATTATGAAGACCGTCCTCGTGGGGGCGGCGGTTACGATAGTGACGACGATGGCGATCGACGCCCAATGGGCGGACGTGGCGGGGGCCGGCGCATGCACCGGCGACGCGTTTGTCGCTTTTGCATCGACAAAGTAGATCTCATCGACTTTAAGGACGTGAGGCTGTTGCAGAACTACCTTCCCGAACGCGGCAAGATTTTGCCGAGACGAATCTCCGGTAATTGTGCGACGCATCAGCGCATGCTGGCCGAGGCGATCAAACGCGCCCGCAACATCGCGCTCCTTCCGTACACAACCGACTAAGGTCGTACACGACTAAGGGAGACGACAGAAATGGCACACACGAAGGTACTCTTGCGCGAAGATGTTGACGATCTGGGCGCGCGTGGCGAGATCGTCAGAGTGAGAGCGGGTTATGCGCGCAACTACTTGCTGCCGCGCAACCTTGCGGTCGAGGCGACTGCGGGAAATGTCAAAGGCATCGAGCAGGAGCGAGCGGCGCTGTTGAAGAAAGAAGCGAAAGAGCGTGCGACCGCCGAAGGTCAGTCGCAGCAGATGGGCTCGCTGGTCCTCGAGTTCAAACGCAAAGCCGGCGAGCAGGGCGCGTTGTACGGCTCAGTCACGTCAATGGACATCGCGGAGGAGTTGAAAGATCGCGGTTACGAGATCGATCGTCATCGCATCCACCTGCGCGAACCGTTGAAGCGTCTGGGTGACTACACCGTTCCGATCAGGCTGCACCGCGAGGTCACAATCGAATTGCAGGTCAGAGTCGCTCCCGAGGGCGAAGTGATCGTCGGCCACCTGACACCCGAGCAGGAAGCGGCGTTAGTAAAGCCGGCTGAGGGCAACGAAACGGCCGACGCCGCGGAGTAAATATAAAACAGGGGGCCATCCTTCACCTGTTGTATAGTCCGGCGCTGCTGGTTTTTTCAATAAACTTGCAGCGCTTTTTATTTGCCCGCAGCTCCGAAAATAACCGAACACAAACGAAAATCCAGTATTCATAATTGATTCATGGCCAGTCCTGATCCGATTCGCGACCAATCTTTTGAACGTGCTCTTCCAAACAGTTCCGATGCCGAACGCGCCATCCTTGGCGCCACGCTCCTCGACAACGGCCTAATCAGCCAGGCAATCGAGCAGCTCAAACCCGAAGACTTCTACGTCCCGTCACACCGGCGCATCTTCGTCGCGATGATCGCGCTGTTCGAGCGCGGCGCCGAGATCAACCCGATCCTGATCGGCGAAGAACTGAAGAAGGAAAACGCACTCGAGTCTGTCGGCGGCGTGAGTTTCATCACGAACCTGACTTACGGTCTGCCCCACTCGACCAACATTCTGCACTACGCGAAAGTGGTCCGCGGCAAGTCGATGCTGCGCCAGTTGATCAAGACGTCGAACAAGATCACGCAAGAAGCACTCGCCGAAGAAGACGAGCCGGAGATCATTCTGGATCACGCCGAGCATTCAATTTTTCAGCTTGCCGATGAACGGATCAGGCAAGGCTTTGTTCACGTGAAGCCGATCGCGGAACAGTTGCTCGAGAAGGTCCAGGAGATGGAGGGGCGCGCCGCGGTGTTGACCGGGCTCACCACCGGTTTTCAGGACCTCGACAAGATGACTTCCGGTCTTCAGTCATCGGATCTGATCATCCTCGCCGCGCGTCCATCGATGGGAAAGACGAGCTTCGCCCTGATGCTGGCCGAAAACGCCGCCATTCACGCCGGCGCGGTGGTTGGCGTGTTCTCGCTCGAAATGTCGAAGGAGTCGCTGGTGATGCGCATGCTCTGTTCGCAGGGCAACATCGACGCGCAGCGTTTTCGCAACGGGTTTCTCTCGCGACTCGAATGGGCGCAGATTGCGAAGTCGCTCGGCATACTCGCCGACACGAAGATCTTTCTCGACGACACGCCCGGCATCAGCGTTCTCGAAATGCGGGCGAAGGCGCGTCGTCTGGCAGCGGAACAGAAGAAGCTGGATTTGATCATTGTCGACTACTTGCAGTTGATGTCAGGATCGTCCAAGCGGGTAGAGTCACGGCAGCAGGAGGTATCGCAGATCTCGCGTGAGCTGAAGGGATTGGCGAAGGAGTTGAACGTGCCGCTGGTGGCGTTGTCACAGCTTTCCCGCGCGCCGGAGTCGCGTTCCGATCACCGTCCGCAGTTGGCTGACTTGCGCGAGTCGGGCGCACTCGAACAGGATGCGGACGTGGTTGCGTTTATCTTCCGTGAGGAGCAGTACAAGACGCCTGAGGAACGCGATGCCTTGCCAGAGGATCGAAAGAACGTCGCGGAGTTGATCATCGCGAAACAGCGCAATGGTCCAACCGGGACGGTCGATCTTCGCTTCACGCCGTCGAGTATGCGTTTCGATAATCTGTACCGCGAGTAGTCGGGTTATTTCGGCCGCGAAGAGTCGAACATCTTCGCGTCGATCGGTACGTTGTGCCGGATCTCTTTTACCGTAAAACCAAGCCTCACGGTTGGCGAGTTCTGGCTGATGCTGAAGGGATACTTCACGCCGCCGACCTCGCGCCAATCGTCGAAATAGATCTCCACCGGCTCTCCCGCGCGTCCCATTGTTCGCACTGTGTTCATCCGCACGGGCAGGAATGTTTGCGCGTCGAGATACAGCCGCTCGAGCGGGCCGGTAGTTGGTTGTAAGTCGAGCACGTAGACCTCGCGGTAACCGATCTTGCTCATGCCCGGCAAGGTGACTTTCGCGTAATTGTTCTTCGTTCGAAGCGGCGAGTAGAAGTCGGCGTCTCGTTGCATGATGGCAAGATCAACTCCCGTTATGGGACTTACCTTCGCGTCCGCCAGCATCCAGCCACTCTTTCCATTAAAGCCCATCTGCATCTTCCCGAACGGATGCGCCTGCATCACCATCAAAAACTTGTTCGGCGCCTGCGCGTATTGTTCGAAGCTGCCGCCGCGACTGATGCCCGCGACGTCGAGCGTGCCGGTCATTACGCGACTGGTGTACTTGTTGATCGCCGCCGCACCGCCCATCGCCTCGACGTAGCGATTGAGAACTTCGTCAACGCTCGGCATCGAAGCGGCGGTATCGATCGTTTGTCCGTCCCGGATCTCGACGCTGCCACCCGAGCCGCCGCCGATCATGCGTGGTGACGATCCGGGTTCCCTGGGCTCAGAGATCATTGCGCTGCTTACCTGATGCGAACCGCGATTGGCTGCGGCGTTTGTATTCGTTTGCGTCGACGAGTCGAGCAGGCTTTGTGCTTCAGCTCGGACGGAGGTATCGGAACTGCGGGTGAGCGATTCGAGGATCGTGCGCGCTTCGGCCGGTTCGGCGCGACGCAAATGGATCTGGGCCAACAGCAGAGCATAGCTGGCTTTGTCAGGCGCGAGTTGACGGGCTTTTCGGGCGATCTCGAGCGCTTCGTCGAGACGTTCGTTCGTGACTAGATCGACGAGCGCGAGCAGATAGTGTGACGGTGCGTACGACGGCGCGAGTTTGATCGACTTTACGAGGTTGTCGCGAATCAGAGTCGCCGTCTCGCGAGAATAATCGGTGATGCGGCCGGTGGATGAAACTCCTTCGCGGCTGAGCACAAACGCGTAGAGGTAATGAACCAAATAACTCTGCGGCGACTCGGTTGCTCGTTGCAGATGTTTCTTCGCGTCGGCATAGCGTCTTTGAAAGGTGTAGATCACACCGAGCGCGGCGTGTGCTTGCCGGAGGTTTGCGTCGAGCGCGATGGCCTGCTTGAAGTAACGTTCGGCGTCGGCTTCGCGATTGATATGGAAGAGCAAGTCGCCGAGGTAATAATTTGCTTCGCCTTCGGTGAGCGAGGAGCGCTGCATCGCCGTGTAAGAAGCGTAAGCCTGCGCGTCGGCAGTAGCGATTCGGAGGGCAGGAAACTCGCCGCGACGCACGTACGCTTTCAACTGGTCTTCGATGGTTGCAAGACTCATCCCAAACGAGTCTTCCAACGCTTTCGCCGCAGATTCGCCGCGGCTTACTTGTTGAAGAAACCGTGTGAACTGCTCCTGGCGTCCACTCGTGGCGCTGCCGCCGCCCAGCATCAGGTAATGGACCAGCGCCCACGATTCTCCGTAGAAGATCCCGCTTTTTTCCTGTTCGTTATAGTGCGGTGAGTTTGTTCCGATCGACAAGAGCGTCGAGAGTGGCAGCATCTCCTGCTCGCGCAGCAGACGGATGTAATGATTGAGTGGCACGCCTAACGTCGCCTCGCCACCTGAAAACTGCATCGTGCCGTAGAACTCCGCGAGTCCTTCGTTGAGCCAGAGGGGCGTGCCGGGTACGTTGTCTTTCAAGTGCAGGTGAACGTACTCGTGAAAGGCCGTGCTGAACGGATCTCTTTCGCTGGGGTCGAGGGAGATGGCGATGTAGTTGACGTCCTCGCCGGGTTGAAAGAAGCCGGCGACGTTTGCCGGGCGGCCCTGGTAGAGGGGCTTGAACGGCGTGAACGACGCTTCGTCACGAAACAGGATCACCGTAGTGGGAACGGATGCATCGAGCACGTTGCGCGAAACGAGTCGAGCAAAGGCGCTGTGAAAGAATTCCAGCCACGCCGCCACCTGACGCAACTTCTCCGCGTCGGCATTTCCGATCACCAGCAGATTGTTAGTCCGTACGCTGCGCCAGTTATCGCGTGTCTGAACTGCGAGAGCTGGCGAATTACATAGGGCGCTCTCGTTGAAGGGACCGATGAGGGCGGCAAGCAAAACGCTTAATAAAATCCTCATTAGATCTTGCTCATTTGAAAACGGGAGTAACGATTAACTCAGATTCCGATTTTTTTGATTTACTCGGAACGTCGATGTTGGTCGTTCAGCATTTTGATTTTTGCATCGGTGTCCTTGAAGCCTTCGCGTATGAGGTACTCAAGCTGATCTACAGCCTCAATAGCTTCCGCAAGTTTCTGATCAATCAGTGATGGCGCGTCGGGTTGTTGGAAGTTCTCATTGTCCGACATGAGGTCGATACTCCTTAACGCACAGTTTAGCCGAAACAGATGCTTTATCAAAGGGGGTTCTCAACAGTGAGGGCGATCATGGCGGCGAGGGCGGCGTCTTTCTGGTCTTTGCCCCAGGGAGGGCCGATGCTTTTGCCGATCGCGGCGATGGTTTTTGATAGATCGGCGCCGGATGTGCGCAGCGCTTCCGAAGCGTAGCTTAACAAGGTCTTCTCCGGCAGCTCAATAACTTTCGTCGAACACTTCTGCGCGGCGTTTATCAAAGCGTCGCGAAACAGGACTCCCTCGGCCTGATGCATGCGAAAGTGTACCGCCAGAATCTGTTCGACACTCCACTCCGGCATCGGATTTCCCACCAGAACAGCGCACGCCGCAACCTCATTCTTCCGTTTACGCTCTCGATCAAGCATCGCGCGCAATTCGCGAGTTGCGATGCGATACGCCGCATCGATCCCCCGCTTCACCACCTTACGCGCATCATCCGCCTCCAACTCTTCCGCCGCGTGATACGGCTGCCGCGCCCATTCTTCTTCAACCAGCTCCACCCGACGTCGATCGACGACAACAAATTCGCCGTCACTCTTCCCGAGTGCGACCAACGCTGCCCATCCGGAATGCGCCTTTAGTCCATAAGCAACTTTCATAAGGGACGACTATTAGAACACGGTTAACGCAGGTAAACTACAATCCATGCCATCATTCCAGGACGAGCAAATCAACCTTTCCGGTCGACCAACGTGGGCCGAGATACATCTCGACAATCTCGCCGCAAACTTCAAACAGATCAAAAAACTCGTCAGCCCAGCAGCGAGAGTCATGGCGATCGTCAAGGCCGACGCGTACGGTCACGGCGCCGTCGAATGCTCGCGCCGTCTCGCGAAAGAAGGCGCCGACTGGTTCGGAGTCGCCATTCCGGAAGAGGGAATACAACTGCGCGCCGCAGGCATCACGCAGCCCATCCTTTGCCTCGGTGGTTTCTGGCCGGATCAGGCAGCCGCGTGTCTTCAGCATCGACTCACGCCGGTCGTCTATCGACTCGACATGTTCGAGTCACTCAACCAGGCGGCCGCGGACGCCGGCACTGTTGTCGACGCACACGTCAAGATCGACACCGGAATGGGCCGGCTCGGCATTCGTTTCGACGAACTAACCGATTTCGTTCCGCAGCTCGCGCGCTTTAGCAACGTACGCATCGACGGATTGATGAGTCATCTCGCCGCCGCGGACGATGCGTCCTGCAAACCGTTAACGCGCGAACAGATCACCCGTTTTGACGAAGCAGCCGGTGTGTTTCGTCAGGCCGGCTACCACCCGACGTTTCTTCATCTTTCAAACTCGGCAGGCATCTACGGTCATCGCGAAGCGTGGGGAAACATCGTCCGCCCCGGCGGCGTGCTGTACGGACTGTGGCGTGATGTTCTGCCGATGACGGTTTCAGATCCACAACTCGCGCCCGTGATGTCGCTTCATTCACGGATCAGCATGTTGAAATGGGTCCCGCCCGGCGAGACGATCGGCTACGGCTGCACGTTCGAAGCGTCACGCAAGAGTCGGATCGCGACGCTGCCGATCGGTTATCACGACGGTTACATGCGTGCCCTGTCGAACCGCGCGAACGTAATCGTGCGCGGCACGTTTGCGCCGGTAGTTGGACGCGTCTCGATGGATCTCACGTTGATCGACGTCACTAATATCAACGATGTCCAGGTCGGCGACAAAGTAACTCTGCTCGGCTGGGACCGCGACATTGTTGGACCAAACGTGGCCGCTGAAGATCTGGCGCGCACTTCCGGAACACTCTCATACGAAGTAACTTGCGGGATCGGCGAACGCGTTCCGCGACTCTATCTCCAGCATCATTGACTCCGCCGTAACGCGTTTACTACTATTCGATTCCTCGCGAACGGTCTAATAAAAAAGGAGATCCTCTCGCAATGACTTACACAATAAAGCCCGGTGACACACTCTCGAAAATCGCCAAGCTCAATGGCTGCTCGACGGATCAGCTTTTGAAAGCGAACCCCCAGATCTCGGATCCGAACAAGATCAAGGTCGGCGACGTGCTCACGCTCCCCAATGGCTTGTCAGACTTAACGACCGACAACACGAAGCCCCTGCCGCAGATTCCCTCGACTCCTCCCGCACAATCAGGAGCGGGCGCACTGGGTCAGGCGTTGGCCGACATGCTCGGCGAGTTGTCGGCGAAGTACGAAACAGGCGGCCGCGGACCGGGAACGGTTTCGACGGGCTCCGGCGATCCCGGCGGAGTCTCGTACGGCTCATATCAGATGGCGACGAAGATGGGCACGGTCGCGCGTTTTGTTGGGCAAGCTGGTTTTAAATGGGCGAACGATTTTCTTGGACTCGCTCCCGGCACCGCACCGTTTACGGCTTGTTGGAAACGCATTGCCACCAACGAAACGGACGCCTTTCAACGCGCCCAGCACGCGTTCATCAAGAAGAGTCACTACGATCTGCTCGCCGCGAAGATACTCGCCGACGACGGTCTCGACGTGAACACCCGGAGCCGCGCAGTGCAAGACGTCGTGTGGTCCACCGCGGTGCAACACGGTGGCGGCACGCCGATCATTCACAAAGCGCTTACCAACGTGATGAGCAAACCCACGGATCCCGACTTCGACAAAAAATTAATCAGCGCGATCTATGCGGAACGAGGTCGGAAGAAACCTGACGGAAATCTGGCCTACTTTTCCAAGAGTTCGCCGAGTGTCCAAGCGGGCGTATCCAAGCGATTCAAGAACGAAGAGCAGGACGCGCTGGCGATGTTGGCTAAGGAAGCCTGATCAAGTAAATGCCCACGGAAACAGAGAAACTGACCGTCAGCGTCAATGAAAACGATTCGGTGACGGCCCTTCTTTACGCCGCTGCCAAAAAAGAACGCGCCGCGTTGACCGCGGTGCTGGGCCATGGAGCGGGCGCAAGCCAGGACAGCGGTTTCATGCGCATGTTTGCGAGTGGTTTGATGACGCGTGGCGTCGACGTGATGACGTTCAACTTCATCTACATGGAGCAAGGGCGCTCCGTCCCCGATCAAAAAGGGAAGTTGGAATCCTGCTTCCGCGCCGTGATCGACACGGCAGTCAAGCATCGAAAACTGAAGAACAATCGGTTGGTGATCGGCGGAAAGTCGATGGGTGGGCGCATCGCTTCGCAAGTTGCGGCGGCGGCGTCGGAGGAAAAGGAGCCGCTCGCCGATCAGATCGACGGCCTGGTCTTCCTTGGTTATCCGCTTCATCCACCCGGCGCTCCGGAAAAGCTTCGCGTCGAACATCTCGCGAAAATTCGGAAGCCGATGTTGTTTGTGCAGGGCACTCGCGATGCGCTTGGCACACCCGAAGAAATTCAGCCATACATCAAGGGACTGCGGCCGGCGGCGAAGATTCACGTAATCGAAGGCGGTGATCACTCGTTCAAGGCGCCGAAGAAGTTTGGCGTGCCGCAGGAGGAGATTTACGAGAAGGCGATGGACGAGATTGTTCGTTGGGCTAAGGGGATTTGAATCACAAGAGGCTTGGATCACAAGAGGCACAAAAGGCACAAAAAGGCTTTAAGCAGGTACGGCACCTAATGCAATTAGAAATCTGCGTTCTCACCTGATTACTTCTTTTTGTGCCTCTTGTGCCTTTTGTGCCTCTTTGTGGTTAACTCTCGAACATTATGAAAACCGGCGATACGTTGTCATGGAAGCGGACGTTTACGGAGGAAGACATTCGTTTGTTCGCCCGTGTGTCGGGTGACGACGGTGAGCATCATCACGTGCCTGACGACAAGGGGCGGTTGATGGCCCACGGGCTTTTGACTGCGAGCTTGCCGACGAAGATCGGCGGCGACATGAATCTGATCGCGTATGAGATGACTTTCCGGTTTCATCGTCCGGTTTTTGCTGGCGACACCATCGAGTGTGTTGTGACGCTGCTCGAAGCGACGCCGGCCGATGGTTACACCGACATCGATTCGGAGTGGAAGTGCACGAACCAGCATGGCAAGGAAGTCATGACCGGACGCGGCAAGGGAATCATTCGCGATCGAAGCTGATCTAATAAGAAACTGAGAACGGCGGGAGAGGTACGAGAAGCGATTGCTCTCGTACCTCTTTGCGTTGGCGGGTAGCGCGTCTGTATCTGTATTCGTCGTTGATTCTCTACCTGAGCTTGAAGTCGTAGGTGATCACACCCGAAACCTTCACTGGCTGATCACTCAAGAGCGTCGGCCGGAACTTAGCCTGAAGCGCCGCTTTCTGGGCCGCCATCTTGAGCGTCGGATGTCCATCAATCGGCGTCGCCGAGATGACGTTGCCGTGCTCGTCGATTAGCACTTGAACACTCACTCTTCCCTGAATACCTGCTGTCTTTGCGATTGGCGGATACGGCGGTTGAGGCAACGAGGTTGCCTGGCCCGTGATCACTCCTTTGCTGATGACCTTCGGTATTTTCGGTTGTTCGGGTGGCGGCGGTGGTTCTTCGATTTGAACGGGCCGACCAACTACCGCTGGACCATTACCGCCGCCAGATGAATTCCCTGGTACACCCAATCCCGGAGGATTGGAATCCACGCCAGTGACACGATAGATACCGTTGGGTCTCGGCAGATTCGTGTTTGGAGTTGTAGAAACGACGTCCGGTGGTCTTTCCGGAGTATCAACTGTTGCCATCGCAATCGCGCGAGTGGGTATGTTCGATTGGTTGTCTCGGGTTGGTTGTGGCCTGTCCGGCTGCACCGCTGGTTGCCGCTCCGGTTGCACCCATTCAACCGGAGCAACCAAGCTGACCAGTTCCAGATTTTGTTGTTCGAGCCGCGCGTCGTACGCGTAAATGCTGATCACGCCAGTGACCACAAACAGCACGACATACGTCGCCGTCGTGAACAGTAAAAACGATCCACGACGCTTGAATTCCTTCGCGTGTGAGCTTGATTCGATAAGGTTATTAAACATTCCGCTCCTCCGATGCCGTACGCGGTTCACGGTTTTGCAACATGAAATCGTGAGTCCGCTAGTTGCCGGTGCCATCGGGTCGCGGGAGCTACTCGAAGCCATTAGACACCCTGCCCACCCAACTGGTTCCCACAAACTTGAAACATCTTTTCGCACCCCTTACGATGGCACCGCTTTCCCACCTAATCTTTCCCAGGAGCTGAATGCATGGCGACTCAAAAGGCTTTCCAGGAACAGCTCAATCCCTACGAAATTGCCAAACAACAGTTCAATCGCGCGGCTGATTACCTGGACCTCGAACCCTCGATGCGGCATGTGTTGGAGAATGCCAAGAGACAACTGATCGTTTCGATTCCCGTGAAGATGGACGGCGGCGACGTCCAGGTGTTCGAAGGATTTCGCGTGCAGCACAACATCGCGCGTGGTCCAGCGAAGGGCGGCATCCGCTATCACCCAAACGTGACGCTCGATGAAGTCAAGGCCCTCGCTTCATGGATGACCTGGAAGTGCGCCACGGTCGGTATTCCGTACGGCGGCGGCAAAGGCGGCGTGATTTGCGATCCGAAGAGTCTTTCGCAAAACGAGCTGGAACGGCTCACGCGGCGTTACGCGTTTGAGATCGCCCCGATCATTGGCCCAGACCGCGACATTCCCGCGCCAGACGTCTACACCGACGAACAGACGATGGCCTGGATCATGGACACGATCTCGATGGTGCGCGGTCACACCGAACTCGGTGTCGTCACTGGTAAACCGATCTCGCTTGGCGGATCGCAGGGGCGTGCGGAAGCGACTGCTCGCGGTTGTTTGTACGCTTTGCGTGAAGCGTGCCGCGTGAAAGGAATGAGTTTGAAAGACTCGCGCGTTGCGGTACACGGCTTCGGCAATGCAGGCGCGAACATCGCCAGGCTCGTCGCCGAAGACGGCGCGCGCGTGGTTGCCGCGTGTGACTCGAAGATCGGAGTCGTTTGTGAGAGCGGCATCGACGTTGCCGAGGCATTGAAACACAAAGAGGTGACGAAGTCGTTGGCGGGTTTGAAAGGCGCGAAAGAAGTCGCGCCGGAAGACATGATCGGGATCGATTGCGATATTCTTCTTCCGTCGGCGTTGGAGAATGCGATCACGATGAAGAATGTCGGAACGGTGAAAGCGAAGATCATTGCCGAGTTGGCGAACGGTCCGACGACACCGGGCGCCGATCGTGTGCTCGACGATGAGGGAGTGTTCTTGATTCCTGATATTCTTGCGAATGCTGGTGGTGTGACG
>Ga0111538_10009260_pt1 | contig 13154 bp, 26 predicted proteins | sample SoiMethybrSBSTD1_FD_79669 | JGI IMG/M metagenome (GOLD analysis project Ga0111538, IMG submission 79669) | Bulk soil microbial communities from a Populus tree surrounding site in Tennessee, USA - Soil MetaG P. TD hybrid SBSTD1 (version 2)... | ecosystem: Environmental > Terrestrial > Soil >...
TGCCATCCGGTGCCACCGCTCCCCAGCCGACCCATGTCTTAGCCGTATAGCCCCAATCAGCTGCGATAACTCGTGGCCACCAATATGGCGGCTCGAAATCTGGAATAACATGACACGCAGTCGCTGGCTCCCCTTGAAATGGTGATCCAACGTATGGGTCTCGCCATTCATTGAAAACTTGTCCGGAAAAAACCCACCAGTCGCCATCTATCTTCGCGCGCTGCTCTGCCTCTGGGAGGATTCGGAGCCGGTTGATGTAACCCGGGTCCTTCTCCATGAGGTAGGGATTGTCGGTGAGCTTTGCTCTAACGAAAAAACGGTATGATTGCGTGTAGGCATCGTAGAGCTTTGCTCCTCCTTCAGGCGCTGGAGCAACAAATCTTGTTCTGACCCAAACGTGACCGATGTTTCCAGGATTCGATGCTGCTCTAATGAGTGCAGGAACTCCGTCAAGTGTAGAACGAACTCGGGATGTGAGATACTTATAAACAAATTCGAGGAAAGCAGTGAGTTCGTCGAATCCGACGTAATGATATTCAGCCGTATCATGTTCACGCGCGTCTCTCTCAGTTTCCAAATAAGAGAGTCGAATCTTAGCTCCCGAGGGGAAAGTCCAGACGTGCTTGGTATCGTTGTAAGACGCTCCAAGAGGTTTATAAAATCCATGCGAACGAGGGATAAGGCTTTCTTCAAGTTGTGGGAAGGTCTGACGAAAGAGCGCACCGTGGAACCCACTTTTCTCGTGAAAACCATAAAGTATGGGGAGCATTAGGAGGAGTTCTGACTTACCTCCCCCTGCTGCCCCACCGTAAAGCGCCTCGAAAATCGAGAAGGGTAGACGGATGAACTCGACCTGTTTAGGGTGCGGTTTCCAAACCTTCTCGAATCTCGAAGTTACCTCGATCACCGCGGTCCTACAGGATTTCGCTTGTCTTGTCCTGTATTGGGTTCATCCTGAAAGAGCAACGTGCGGACCGCTGCATCCTTTGCCTCCAGGAGTTTTCTCAGAGTCACGGTCCTCTCAGGATTCTGTGGGTATTTCTCGACGATCTTCTCCGCGAGTTCACAGAAATCCTTCGAGACCTCTTGAAGATGAGGAGGAAGATGCTGATAGACGAAGAACTGGAGCATCCGGTCCATGACTACTTCTTTGGAGTCGGAGCCGGAGGATTCGGATAGGTCGGAAGCTGAGAAGCAACCGGTGGCTTGACCCCTGGGAGACCCTGGTCCGGCTTCGGGGGCTTCGTTTCGGCGATGGGAGGCGTGGGAGAAGGCCCTCTGCGCGCGTTTCCGATGTTCACCGCTCGAACGTCGAGGGCTTCCGGGAGGTTATCGGAGGTGAAATCATCCTGGAGTGCCATGAACGCGGCTTCGGTCATGACGATGACTTCTTCGAGCTGTTCTTCGAGATCTGCACCAGAAGCATCGTGCTCGTGGTAGTAGAACCCGGCGATGATGTCTCCCGAGTTCACCTTGATGAGGCCCCGCTTCGTTTCGTAGGCCAGAGGTCCGACGCCTCGGTAGCGACGAACGAAGAAGAATGGGACGGGAAGACCCTCGGTGATGACGTAATCGCCGTCGGGGTTCTGACCAGCTTCCCATGCCTCGGCGCGCGCCTTCTCCATGTCGAGAGCCTGAGCTTCGAGTTCGAGACGCGTTTCCTCCGCAGGGTCCGGGAACGGAGTCGGGACCAATTCTTCCTTGGGTTTCGGTGCAAGTGCAGTTTCCATCATTTCCCTTTCTTAGCAAAGATCTTACGTTTCGCGGGAGGAGTTTTTTCTACAAACTCGCGCGCCACGCCCTTCGGAACCTTATCTGAGGCCCCGTGGAGTGCAGCCTGCATCAGTCTATACTGTGCAGCAGATTTCGCAGGCATCAGAGACGGTTTCCGAGAAGAAGGTAGATGAGGAGGATAAGGAGAACGACTCCCAGAAGCCCAGAAGGTCCGTAGCCCCAATTCCGAGAGTAGGGATACCAGGGACCAGAAAGCGCCAGCACGATGAGAACAATCAGAAGGATCAGAAGCATGTTACTCTCCTGCAGGCGGAGGGAGGGAAGCGTCGAACTGAGGATGAGAGGTAGGTCTATCATCAATTACTCGAATCTCAATCATCCGAGGGCCTCGACCTTCAGTCTCGTCTATCACGGAGCCTTCTACTCGATCCAGAATCTTCAGATCGTTGAAAGCCTTCGTCGTGCGTTGGAGAGCAGTCCAATGGAAGAAGTAATCCCTGCCGTCGTCTCCAGAAATGAATCCGAATCCCTCTTTGAGCTTACGAACCTTTCCGCGCATCAGAGGGAGAATCTTGTCTTGGTAGTTTTCGAAGGTTGTTGAGGTCATGATACTTTCTACGAAGGATCTTTAGGGAGGTCCGGAGAGGAGTCGATGTTGATCGTGGGGTAGTCGTCGTGGAGAGCAGGCTCCGGACGCATGATATGAAAGTGAACAGACTGCTCTTTCTGGTCAACGAACTTATCCTGCGTGGCGGCGGAAGCGGAAGCGATAATTCCGGAAAGGTTTTTCGCGACAACGGAAAGTTCCGTAGCCCTTTTCACTTGAGAGAGCTTGTTATCGTCGAGTAGGTCCAGGGTAGCGAGAAGTCGATTGAAACACTTATCAACAATGACCCCGTGACCCCCAATAATCTTTTCTCGCAGTTCCTCTTTTGGTCCCCGGCGAGGGTCGTATTGAGTATGATTCCCTTCGTAGCCGTTTCTGAACGAATGCCCCGACGCGTAAGTAACGTCACCAAGATTAGAGCCTTTTGTCGTTCCCAAGATCCCAGCGGCAACTCCGATAGCAGCCTGCTCATCGACGTGTAGACCCTTCGGACCTCGACCGGAGTATTCTTTTCCATTCTTTAAGATTCTGGGATTCAGGATTTTGTCGAGGGACTCAGGAGAGAATTCTGCCGGGAGGATTTCTATCGGGGTGCAAGGGTCCAAGGGTGCGGTAGGAGATATGGGACCCTTTTCTTCCTCGGAAACTTTGGGAACCTCGGGAATTTCCGGAAGGGGAAAAGAAGAAGGGATAAGATCATTATCCTCTCTCCGCAAGCGAGACACGAGGTTCGCTTCTGAAGATAAACGAGCAGCGAGTTCGGCGTCCGAGATAAACATTTCAGATAGATGACGGGTTACGTGATCGTAACACAGAACACTTTTCAATGTCAATACCCGAAAGATTGGAGTTTTAATTGTTCTCTGGGCGAACGGTTTACTTTCCCCTGAAAGAACAATAAATATGGGACCCGAATAAAACCAGGATAAGAAAAGCAGATATGAGTTGGCTACCACCCCCCCGTCCGGGTTCATGGGACCCAAATAGTTAGTAACTATACTTTAGTGAGGACCTGGGGGAAGGTAAGGACCGGAGGGGAAGTAAGTAACTCACAAAAAATAAGCAGCTTACTTTATCTTAGCAACTTACAAATAGTATGTCAGCTTCGGATACTACGATATCGGACTATCCGATAAAAGAATGGACGCGGTGTGCAGTCCCGCGTCCGTGAGTTTACTTGCGTTTACTTGCGGCCGACCAGAAGTAGACCGGCCGCAAGTATGAACAGCCAAACGACCCCGGCGGCCGTCATTAGACCGGCAGTCCCTTGCGGAGTCGGCCAGCCTTGACCATCGCGACCGCGTCCTCGATTGTTTCCGCGACTCCCTGATCCAGCATGGTTTGCGCTGCCTTGGCAATCGCTTTCGCCGGACCCTCGATGAGTTCCGCCAGCTTCGCCCGGAGTTCCCGCTTTACCTCCAAGTCGAAACCGTAGTTGAAGTGATCCGCCGCACCCTTCAACTTCTCCGCGTCCGATCGCGTGTCCTCGCCGTTTTCCGGCTTCTCGGTTGCGACGACTTCCTTTCCGCCGCAGAGAAGTTTCGCGCCGTCGAAGTTCAGCGCAACCAACTTGTCGTAAGTGACGAATTCGTCCTTTACGTTTCCCTTGCCGCGAATGACGACTGCCGTGTTTCCAACCGACTTGATCGACTCCGCCGCAATGGCCGCGTCAATCTGATCCTGCGAGAGTCCGTATACAACCGACTCCGCGTAGTGACCGCGTGATTCACCCTTGGGCGTTTCGCCCGTTTCGATCTGTGTATTGCTCACAACTTCTCCTGCTGAAGTGACCAGCTGAGAATTCAGCTTGGCCGGTTTTACTGCCGTCTGCTTTTTTGCCATCTCGTTTTCTCCCGGCTGAACTCCGCTGCGCCGTTTCGCCGCCGCAACCGCCAACCGAGTCACTAGAATAGCACGGATTCAAGCTGGCGCACCAAAAATCAGCAGCCCGGCGAAAAAAAAATCGCTTGCCTTTCCCCCCGCTCGACCCGGCCCGGCGCAGCCGTATCCTCCTCGGCACCCGGTCCTCCGGCCCGGAGACCCAGGGTAAGCGCGACGGAGGCGTATTCCGGTCCCAGGCTCGAGACCAAGAGGCGCGCGTATCTAGAAAGTGTTCGCCTTTCCCGAACAATCGTTCACGGAGGCGCAAATTCGGGCCGGTCTTACCCACGCGCGCGGAGTTTCGGAGGCTTAGAACAATTTCCAGAGGCTTAGAACGGTTTCCTACGGAACCTCTCAGGGATGATCACGGGGAGGCGCGTATCGCTCCATCAGGCTGATTCCAGGCTTTCCCCGACCTTTCCCTAGGCTGTTTCTCACCTGATTCTATCCTTACCCGAAAAGCGATCGACCCAATGAAAACGCGCATGAAAAAGCGATCTACCGAAAGAGGATCTATGTATGTGGGGATCTCCCTCCTTCTCGAAAAAGATACCGTTCGCCGGGCGAACACTTTATTTCTCGTATCCTTTTCAGTTTGATGAAAAAAAAAAAAAAAAAATAAAAAAAGAAACTAGATACGAAAACCAAGGATACCTGGAAAATTCAAAACTTTGGACGGCTACCGACCCCCTCACATACATATACCTGTTTAGAATAACCCGTTTGTTTTCAATACTTTACCGTGAAATAACAGCTCGGAATCAGCTTGGAATAAGGTTGGAATCAGCTCGGAACAAGCCAGTAATTAGGTAAGAGAAGTTTTCCCGAAACCTCGATCTGTCAAATCTTTGACATACCTCTTGTATCTGGGAGCACCTGGACCCAGTTCCATAATCCACACATCCAAAACGGCTAAACCCTTTGATCACAAGCACTTGCAACCGTTCCAAGGGTGTGCTACAATGGCTTAGCTCGGTTCGCCGGGCGCTCTTTGCATCCCGTGCGCGTCCCGGTTTCTCCTCCGCCAAAATGAGAGGTTCGAAACTCCGCGTAGTAGGGAGGGCTTGCCGGTCTTTGAAAACTCAATACGCTCGCAACACGGTTGAAGTTACGCCGTGCGCTGAGGCAAAAGGCCGGGAGCTGCCCTGTCATGGGGGTCCGGAGCCTAAGCGACTTAGTTGAGCACTAACTTACCACCTAAACACTCACTGCGCGCTTCTGCTGGCACCGTAGTTTCACCTACACGGTCTGGCGGTTGAAGAAACCTGAAAACGGGGACGAAGCAAGGTGAGACCTAATGGCCCTTACTGGGACTGGACAAACTCCTTTCTTGGTTTGTGAATATGGCCGGAGGGATCAGGTAAGCCATAGTGACAGCGCCCTTGAAAAAGGGTAACAGGTCGCCGGTTCCCAGTCACGTAGGCCGTATAAGACGAGCATGAGCATATTTAAGCCGCTCTCGCAATTATGAGAGACAACTTAGACTATGTGGAAAGTTCTCTCATTCACGACGATTGCATATACCGTCGGGGATGGGTTAGAACTTTCTAGATGGCCTAATTTCGGGCGATTAAGGAGAAGCTATGGATAAAAGGGTGTTGGGTAACGAGCGCTGGCATGCGCTTCTGTTGGAGCTGGGTCGGCGTCGGAACAAAGTTGACGCCTGTTACATTCCCAACTGCACGAATTCAGCAGTGCGCGCGTTTCGGGGTCTCGAGAGCGGACAGGTGGCGTTCTACTGCGCCGAATGTTCCGAGGATATTGAGAACATCTTCCCCAACTTGTTTGTTGAGGTGACCCGTGGCGCTTAAGAACGCTTACATCGAAAAGTTCCACGCGCTTTCATTTGAGGAGCTGAATCAGGAAGCCCTGAAGATCGAAGCGCAGCTAAAAGCTCTCAAGCATAAACGGTATGTCTTGGGACTCATCCGGGCGGGTAAGCGAGCCGAGGTGATCAACGATGGCCGTTCTTAGCGTGTCTGGTCGGCCCACTTCGGAAACTAAGGGCGCGTATATTGAGCGCGTGTTTGAACTTCTCGAATCCTACGACTACCCGGACTTGGTCATGGGCTTCGAAGAGCAGCAGGTCGGAATGGCAATGGCGAAAACTATTGACTCCTGCTGGATCTGCTCACTCTCAGAGCGCATGTGTGCGATCATTATCTGGTCGTTCACTTTCAACTCGCAGATCATTGAACCTGCGAAACGGGCTACTAAACACTAACTTCTGGAGACTACAGTGGAACAAAAAGATTACTACGTTTTTGTGCGCGAGCACCTTCTCTCAGGTTGGGTCCAAGACGACACGATCTGGAGCACGCACAACGAGGCGAAGGACGCAGCCGAGGAGATTTACAAAACTCGGAAGGATTTCTTCTCCACGCTGGCTGTTTGTGTTGCGGTTTCGGAGAACGGTGGCTTTCCTCACGCCTACTACACTTTGGAGAATCGCGAGGAGAAGCGTTCGGAGGGCGAACAGTTTACTGACGGCACGTTCGCTCACTTCTACCGCGAGGCAAAGCGCATCGGGAATCACGAGACTTCAGAGGAACTCGCTAAGCAAATTAAGCGGTTCCGAGCTTCCATCAAGGCAACTACGCTCCGCATGAGAGCACTGCCCCACGATCCCGCCGTCATGAGAGAAACGGTCTACGAGCGCGCGTTCATTGTGGGCCTCACCGAAATTCTGGTGTCTCGGTCAACCACCGTCAAGGATCTACGATGAGATACGAAGTTGAGATTCGCGTAGAGCGTGCGCGTGTTGAAACTATGACGCTCGAACAGATCGCGGAACAGTTCGTCCGCTATCGTGAGGAAATTGAGCGGCTTGAAATAGCGGTCGAGCAGCTCACAAGCGGCGAAATCGAGATGCCGTAATTCGGACCATGTTACTGGCCTTCCCGTTCGGATCATGAGCGGGAAGGTCACATAGATGGCCTAAATTCACATGGCGATTAACTTCTCAACCACGCAACATTTGAGAAACGCAGAGCAATGGAACAAAAAGACAAACTGTCGGAATTGGTGAATGAAGTAGATCAGGAAGCTCAGAAATTCGAGAGCTTTGACGACTACCTCGCAGCTCGTGAACAGCAGAATGGAAAGGCCGAGCAGACCGAATGGAAAAAATCTGTAAGCGATGCGGTGGTGAGCTTGCCGTCAAACGGGAGCGAAAAGGCGGACGTAATGGACGAATCGTCGAAACCCTCAAGTGTCGAGCCTGTTTCTCCAGCCAAAAGCCCGGAAGAAAAGCCGACGCCGAGACCGATTCCTCCAAGTAACAGCCTTCCTCGTCCTCTCGCCGCTCAGCCGCTCTTTGAACAGGAGCCGCTGCCGGAGAGCGCCGCACAGAGCCTCCCTTACGTGATCACGAAGCTCTCCATTGTGGAGACTGAGTGGGTCGCGAATACTGCATTTGTTTCCGAGGAGCAATTCGCCGTTCCCGAGCCGAACGAACCGAATTCGATTTACCTCGCTGGGCGCAAGTTCTCGGTCACGGCGGCCACGGACGAACAGGTCATTTCGAAGTTCCACGAGATCGAAGCCTACATTTACAAGGCGCGCGAATTTCAGAAGGGTCTGCGCTCGGGCCTCGCTGAGAGGTTGAACGGGCAAAGTTCTGAGAGAAAAGCGAAAATCAAGGAACTGGACAAAACCAAGCAGCACATTCTCGGGAATAACAAGGGTGCTGCGACTCGGATGACCAAGGAGCGGACTCCCGCTGCTCCTAAGGCTGGCGCGGGAATCAAGCTCGCAGACGTATACGCCGATGTTATGGGTGACTCGAAAGAGGAAGTCATCGACAAACTCAAGGCGTTGGGTAAGTTGGACGAAGCCACGATCGCGCACATCGAGAAGAAGTTCAAAGGAGCTAAGTAATGGGAAAACCCATCGCTACGCTCCGACAGACCTGTCCTTTCTGCGGCAAAGTTGCCGTGGAGACTAAGAGACAGGACATGATGACTCGGTGGTTCATTTTCCTCGAGTGCGGCCACTGCCTCATTCAAGACAAAATCGAGACACCGCTCGAAGACATCATCGTCGCACGAAACGGCCACAAGCCGTATGATTACCAGCTCAGGTCCGCTAAGTTCGCAGAGGAAGCGGGTCTGAACTGCATTCTGGCTCACGAGATGGGCGTCGGGAAAATGGTTATCGCTGCAATTCTCGCTAAGAGAAACGAAGCGTCCATGTCTCCCATCCTTTTCGTAACTAAGTCCGGTCTCCGTTACAATACTTGGATGGAGTTCGTGAATTGGACGAACGGAGAAATGATTCCCCAGATCATAGAGAACGGGAATCAGCTGCCCTACGTAGAATACTTCCCAGTGGTCATCATCTCCTACGACACGCTGCGTCTGGTTCGCCCGGACGTGGATTTGGACTGGGAGAGGTTGAACGCAGCCGGTCTCATCGGGGAAGAATTCACGAACGGTCGGACTGGTAAGAAACTGAAAAAGAACGTCATTCGTTGGGACGACGCAGTTTGCAGCCAGTTCAAATCAATCATTCTGGACGAGTGCCAGATGATCAAGAACCCTGCTTCCTCAAGGTGCCGTGCAATTAAGAAGATTGCCTCTGCATGGCAGCGCACAGGGACCGAGCGACCGAGCGTCATGGGTCTCTCCGGCACCCCGATCAAGAATTCGGCTCACGAGTATGCGCCGATTCTGCATTTGGTCAACCCGACCTTGTATCCTTCTGAACAGCACTTCATCCAGAGGGAAACCACGCCGGTCGGTTCTGGTTCGCGTTGCATTCTCACCTATCCCGACCGCTTCCACGAGAAAACGAAGGGATTCATTCAACGATTCACGAGGGCCGAGGTATTGCCTGAGCTACCTGCAATTTCCAGAATGTTCCGTCACGCCGAGATGGGTGGGGACGTTCTGGAGCGCTACAAGGCAGTGATCAAGGAGTTCCAAGAATTTATGTCCGACGTTGAGGAAATCAACTTCAAGGACATAAGCAACATTCTCGGATACTTCTCCAGAATGCGGCGGCTGACCGGAGAAGCGAAAGTTCCGGCAGCCACGGAGTTCGTTGAAGAATTTCTCACGTCCACCGACCGCAAGTTGGTCATATTCACGCATCACAATTCAACTCGGAAGATGCTCTACGCCGGTCTCTCCCGGCTCATCGACGAGTTGAACAAGAGCGGTGAGTATGGCACATTCGAACTTCCTCTCATGCTTATCTCTGACTTAACGATGGAACAGCGCCAAGATGTTCTAGCTGAGTTCAAGGGTGTCAGGACTGAGAGAAGCTACGACGCGGAGAACAAACCGGTTCTGCTCGAAGTTCCAACCGGCAAGAATTTCCGCATCATGATCGCATCCACGCAGAGCGCAGGCGAAGGGCTGAACATGCAGTTCTGCTCTGACTGCCTCATGATGGAGCGTCAGTGGAATCCCTCCAACGAAGAGCAGGCTGAAGCACGGTTTCCCCGACCGGGTCAGCTGGCCGACAAGATCATGGCGACCTACCTGATCGCCGCAGGTTCGATCGACGACTTCCTGACCGAGCTGGTCGAGAGGAAGCGTAGCATTCTCCACGCGACTCTGGATAACGTGGAGACGATCTGGGACGAGTCAGACCTCATGAGAGATTTGGCCGACGTTCTGAATCGCAACGGTCTCAAGAAATGGGCGGCGTAACTCGGATGGGTGGGTCTTCGGACTCACCCTTTTTTCTCTGGAGCATCTTAATGGAAAGACAACTTCTCGACCTGATCTCGCAACTCGGCGACGACATGAACAAGAGCGACCATGCTCTCCTCGATCTCGTCGAGGCGATGGGTAAGCGCATCATCTCCCTTGAGGAAATCGTCAAGACGATGCTCGAGGTTCAGAAGGCTCACTTGGAGCTGAGCAAGTCGTAGGCCTCCGGCTGACTAATAGCTCCTGGCGTTAGTCGGTCTTTGGACCGTGTGGTCCCGAGCGGTGGAGATTCGGGACAACTTTAACTGGAGTTTCAATGCGTATTCTTTTCTACCTACTTATTTCGTTCACTCTCGGAGTCACGGGCACCATGCTCGCATACGTCAAGTATAACCAGCCGGTTCGCATCATTTGCGAGTCGGGGACGTTCGAGCCTGCCTCCGACGGGGAGTATCTCAGGGAGCGCGCGTTGTGCAACATTGGCGACGCGAACGGTCGGGAAATCGAAGTTCTGGTCATTGATTAACTGGAGAGTTATGGCTAAAAGATTGCGTGGAAACGCGGACGGCGTGGTCGTTCGCAATGGCAAGGTGTTTGATCCCATCTACATTCGACCCTTAGAGATTAAGTGGTCGGCGTGGCGGGACAAGATTCGTAAGGACACAGAGGAGGCAATGGACCTCCTTCGTGAGAAGAACGTCGTCGGAGCTATGAAGCTCATGGGTCAGCAAGCTCAGGAAACTGATGCTTGGCTCCGGGGACTCACCGAGAACCAGAAGGAAGATATTCAAGCTCTGGCTCGGGCTGAGATGGACATGCTGTGGGAAACGATCTACCCCTCCTACGGTGATCAGCCACTGCTACTTTCCGACGATTGGTCGGACTTCCGGATTCGTTACTTCGAGCTGGTCCCCTTGGTCGTCGCATTCGAACGGGTGAAACTCTCGGACCATGAGAGGGTTCGCTTCCTCCTGACCCAACTCGAAGAAATCGGGATGGAAAAGGAGTGGCTGCCATAATGTTCAGGATTGGATACTGGACTGGCCGCCACTGGGACTGTTACCACGACCGTCCCGATGACCTCCTCGACAAGAGCCTCGGTATTTCTTACCGGGGCTTTTTCTTCGGCGTGACGTGGACCGTGCAAGACGTCTACGACTGGAATCTCATTGAAGCCAAGGTGACCTTCGAGGTCTGGCATCGGTGGGAGCCGCACTTCTTCTTCGCTCCTCGTCCCTTCAAGGCTCCTGAGTGGAGGGCCGAATAATGACTCTAGCGTGTCAATGCGGCGGGCGTTATAAGCGCATCGACATCGAACCGGTGTGGTCTGAGCCGTATAAGAAGTTCTTGTATAAGGACTCGGACCCACTGGTCGCACACTGGTCATGTGATCGGTGCGGTGCTCCTCGGACTCAGCGTAAGAGGCAGGCGAAGGCCATGAACAAGACGATTTATACCAAGAACTCTAGACTCTGGGAGTCTGCAGTCTCATACGCTGAGCGGGAAGGCATCTCGGTCTCAGAACTCATCGAGCGCGCGCTTTGGCAGTTTCTCGAAGGGCCGGACATGGCCCAGCGTAGGCTTGAGGAGATTCGTCGTATCCTTGCAGAGAAGACGTAGTTCGAGGAATGCCCTGCCTGTGAGGGTATTCTTGGGTCTATGTCGGCAACCGGAACTGGAACTGGAGTCTCATCTTGCACGGAAAAGCGTCAGCGGTTCAGATGGCACTCTCCGATCTTCCTTCGATGGAGACCGAGAGGCAGTGGGCAAAGCTCGTTATTAATCCCCACATGGTCGCCATCTACTACGGTCCCATTCATTCCAACGGATTCGAGGAGGCCGCCATCGGCTCCTTGAGCTACTTTCCACAACCCGATGGCTCAGTCATGAAGGTGCCGGGGAGGCACTGCGGTTAGGTATGCACCAAATGCTTACGTCAAAACAGAGGGATTACAAGTGGTCGCTCGTTTACTCGGGTAAGACCCAGAGCTACCAACTCACCGAACACCGGCTCATTGACGGCGAGTGGGTCAAGCTCAACTCGTCGGAATGGGACACGATCAACTCCGTTCTCAGTCACATCGAGGTCACGAACGAGAAGCGGTTGAAGGACGGGAGGCCGTAATGGGATACCTGTTCGCGATGGGTCGTTGCCTCTCCTGTGGGGCGATGGTAAGTTTCAACCCACGCAAGGTCCCATCCATCAAAGGAGAACCAATCTGTCAGTCGTGCTTCGAGCGTTGGTGCAAGCTGCATCCCGACTCACCGAGGCCTGACATCACCGGGGCGTATGAGCCTATCTCAGAGGAGGAACTCTGATGAAACAGGCTGGGAAAAACAAGCGGGTATCAACTCCGAGGCTACCGAAAAGGAGAGTCATGGTTTACAAGGTTTCAGACTTGAAGGCAGACATTGCTGGCCTTCCTGACGACGAGGAAATTGTGGTCGTTGTGGAGAACGAGCCGGACTATGAAGGTGACGCCATCGAATTGGAGGAGGGCGACATCCTCAACATCTTGGAGGCAGGTGGTTACGTCCGGGGGATGCGAGTTATCCGAGCGAGGCCTCGGTGATTCGCTCGATTTCAACCATCGGCGCGATGTGGCCCCATTGTGCCTCTTGCGGGCACATTGCACAGGAGCATGATAGCGGCAAGTGCTCCGCTCAGATGCGAGGTCAGTGTCCTACCTGTGGGGGATACGAGCATCCAGTCCCTTGCGCGTGTGAGGCTTACCTCGGACCAACGTGGGACGAGTTCAAGAAGCAACTGACTCCCGAGGAACTTGTTTATTATCGGTGGGAGCAGTGAGTGTATTCTTCAAGGTTCACTGTCCCTCCTGCGGCAGAGAACGCTCAGAGGAATTCGAGTGCTACACCGAGCAAGAGTTCCGGATCAGATGGGACAGGTGGGCACAGGGTCGGCATGTCAACGAGGCATTTCCAGAACTCTCCCCTAGACAACGGGAGGCCATGCAGACTGGAGTATGCGACTCTTGTTGGGAGAAGATCTTTGACGAACCCTCTACCGAAAGTTAAACAGCTTCCCCGTGAGCAAATCGTTGACGACATCTGCCAGCTCATACTGGTGATGCCGCTCACGTTGAGGCAGATCGAGCAGCTCTACGACGCAATTACTCAGCGGAGGGAGAAGGAGAACCAGTAATGTGGGACCCGACTAAGTTCGATGGGATGTCGGTCGGTTTCTCCTCGGAAGGCAACAGGGTCTTCAAGTGCAGTGATTTTCCAAAAGAGAATTGCTGCACTTGTTGCCA
>Ga0111538_10009262_pt1 | contig 13153 bp, 10 predicted proteins | sample SoiMethybrSBSTD1_FD_79669 | JGI IMG/M metagenome (GOLD analysis project Ga0111538, IMG submission 79669) | Bulk soil microbial communities from a Populus tree surrounding site in Tennessee, USA - Soil MetaG P. TD hybrid SBSTD1 (version 2)... | ecosystem: Environmental > Terrestrial > Soil >...
CCTCATCCCGATCGAAGTGATGGGCATGTTCGTACGGCCGTTCGCGCTGACGATGCGACTCGCGGCGAACATGACCGGCGGCCATATCGCCATCCTGGCGATCCTGTCGTTCGTGTTCCTGTTCACCGAGATGTTCGGCACCGCGCTCGCCGGCATCGGCGTCGGCTTCGCCGTGTCGGTGCCGCTGGCGGTGGGCATCTCGGCGCTCGAGATCATCGTTGTCCTGGTGCAAGCCTACGTGTTCACTTTGCTTTCGGCCGTGTTCATCGGCATGGCCATTCACGTGCATCACTGAGCTCCACACTTACCAAAACGGACGGAGGATAGAGGAATGGAAGTTCTGCACTACTTCGGTGCCGCGATTGGCCTCGGCATGGTCGTGATTGGCGCGGGGTTCGGCATCGGCAAGTTGGCGGCGGCGGCCGCGGAAGGCGTCGCGCGGCAGCCGGGCGCGGCGGACAAGATCACGGGCGCCGTGAACCTCCCGCTCTTCCTGCTCGAAGGCGTGGCGATTCTGGCCGAGGTGTTTGTCCTGTTGGTGGTGCTGCTCAAGTAGGAGCCGGTCCATGAACAACCCACTGGTCCAGCCCGATCCGGGACTGTTCATCTGGACCATCCTGACGTTCCTCGTACTGCTGTTCCTCCTTGCGAAGTTTGCCTGGGGGCCGCTGCTGCAGGCCCTCGAAAGCCGTCAGGACGGCATCAGAAAAGCGCTGGACGACGCGCAGCAGGCCAAGGGCGAGCTGGAGCGGCTGCAGCAGGACTCAGCGCAGATCATCGTGAAGGCCCGCCAGGAAGCCGACGCGATTATCTCTCGCAGCCGGAGCGATGCCGAGAGTCTGAGAGAAGAACTGCGCGCCAAAGCGCGAGCCGAGGCAGAAGGCATCGTGCGGAACGCCGAACGGCAGATTCAGGCCGAGACCGCGCGCGCCGTCCAGCAGATCCGGCACGAGGCCGTCGACTTGTCGGTCGCCATCGCGTCGAAGATACTCCAACGGAATCTGTCGAAGGCAGACAACGAGCGGCTCATCGACGACACGCTCAAGCAGCTCGGGCCGACGCACTGACGCATCAGGCGTGAAGGGCAGGGGAGGCTGGGAGGGCAGGGAAGTATCTGCCCTCTTCTTCATGTACGAGTGACCTCGAGGCTCTGCCTTCCTCTCGGCCTTCCCTGCCTCCCCCGCCCTCCCAGCCCTATTTGGACACGCCGAGCCCCACCACCTTGGCGCCGGGGACGCGGATGCCGATCTTGGCGTCCTCGCCTGACGATCCTGCGGGGACCATGTAGTCGATCATCACTTGCGTGGCGAGCGTGTCAGCCAGTCGATCGAGCGCGATGCCGTACGACGCGGTCGCATAAATCGGCACGTACTGACCGCGGGTCTGATCGGCGAGCGCGCGCAGGAGATCGATCGGTTCGGCGGACGCCGAATCGGCGCTTCGCAAGGCGATGACGTGGACGGCGGCGCCGCTCTCGAGAATCGGGGTGAACCGCTCGTTGGCGGCCTGTTCTTCGGGATCGACCGGCCGGGCGGAGATGACGACGACGACGGAGAACGGCGACTCGGTGGCGGCAATCATGTTGGCTGCGCGAGTGACGGCCGACAGCGGCCGAAGCGTCCGCGACGGCGCCGACCGGATGGCGTTGAGCCGTTCGAGGACATATGCCCGTTCGTCGTCGAAATCGGCGACGAACTGCGGCGGGTCGGCGAGCGTGCCGACGGCCACGGGACGCTGACCGATGCGCGTGATGAACCGCGCCGCGGCCTGACGGATGGCCGCCAGTGCCGTGTCGGTGCTGGCGCCGTTGTCGATGAGGATGGCGATCGGATAATCGGCAACTCTGACCGACAGCACCTCCCGCTCGTCGTGGCCTTCCTCGATGACGAAGTCGTCGGCGCCGACGTCGACCGTCGGCCGGCCTGTGCGATCGATGGCGGTGGCGAGCATCACCCGGCCTGCGACGTCCTGTGCGGCGGCGGGCGTTGCGAGCTGTATCAAAACGGCAACCACAATGAGCCAAGGCGCTCGGATCTGATGTGAAAGGAGCGCAGCTATGTGAACCCGGTCGTGACGATTTACGATACGAAAGTATCGAGACATAGACAGATCCGCCAGCTGAGCAGCAAACCGACCGGCTTTTTGGATCGTCAGTGCACGTGACCTCATCAGATGGCGAAATCGGGGCATTGACAGCCCGACAGTCTCCTATGATGTATCAATCGTGAAAAGGCCTTCGGCCCAGCATATCGGCGATTCGTCACGCGGAATCGCCAGTCAATCCCTCACACTCATGAGAGACACGGTCGAGTCTCTCCCCAATCAAGGAGCATAAGCAATGCGAATGCGGTTGCGCATTCTCGGAGTGTTTGTGCTTGCCCTGGTGCTTGGCACCCTGGGCACGGCGAACGCTCAGGAGCGGTTTGGCGGTATTGGCGGTACGGTGACTGACGCTCAACAGGCGGCGGTTCCCGGTGCCACCATCACCATCACCAACAAGGTCACGGGCGCAGTCCGTACCACCGTCAGCGGTGCTGACGGGACCTTCCGGATTCCTGACCTCGATCCAGGCCGCTACAGCGTGGCCGTCGAGCTGCAGGGATTCCAGAAGGTCGAGGCTGACGATGTGCTCGTCCTGCTTGGACGAACGGTCGACTTCCCGGCCCAGTTGAGAGTCGGCAACGTCAGCGAAGTCGTCAACGTCACCGCTGACGCGGTCAGACAAGTCGATCTTCGCAGCGTGACGATTCAGCACAACGTCACCTCCGAAGAAATTGACCGCATGCCGAAGGCCAGGACGTTCCAGGATGTTGCGTTGACAGCTCCGTCGGTCAACAAGGGTGAGATCGAGGGCGGCATCCAGGTGAACGGCGCGAGCGGCTCGGAAAACGCCTACACCGTCGACGGCGTGGTCACCAACAGCCTGATCAACGGATCGTCCCGCCAGAACACGGTCTTCGAATACCTGCAGGAAGTCCAGGTCAAGACGACGGGCATCCCGGCTGAATACGGCGGCGCGCTTGGCGGTGTCGTCAGCGCTGTGACCAAGTCGGGTGGCAACACCTTCCAGGGTGAGGGTCACTACTATTACCTCGGCAGCGGCCTGAGCGCGGGACCAGTCAAGCGGCTCCTGCTCGATCCGCGTGACGACAAGACAGTCACCTTCGTCCAGGACGACAAGCAGGCAAACCATCAGAACGAGTTCGGCGGATCCGTAGGCGGACCGATCATCAAGGATCGGTTGTTCTTCTTCGGATCGTACTCGCCACGAATCGTCCGCCGGACGAACGAGTACCTCTTCTCGAGCGGCACCGAGCCCGGCGACATCAAGCGCGATCAGACCTTTACGCAGGCGTTCGGCAAGGTCAGCGTCGCCAGCAACCGCGTCAATGCCTACGGTTCGGTCTTGTATACGCCAACCACCACCACCGGCGTTCCGCTGGCCTACGACAGTTTTGGTGCTCAATACCTGACCGCCAGCGCTTTCGCTGCCGAGACGAACAAAGCACGTGGATGGAAGACGACCCAGACCAGCGGAACCGGTAACGTGGACATCCTGCTTGGAACGTCGGCGTTTCTGACTGCGCGGGGTGGCTACTTCTACGACAACTTTGTGGATAAGGATATTCCGCAAGTCAGCAGCGTGACCTACCAGACATCAGCGATTGGTCTGCCGTTCAGCATTCCGGCCAACCTGCAACAGCCGCTCGGCTACTACAACGTGCCTCGGGCCCAGGAGTCGAAATTCGACAAGACGACGCGCGGTTTCGTCAACCTCGATTACCAGCAGGCGTTCAGCGCCGCCGGAGCGCACTCCCTCAAGGGTGGCGTGGGCTACCAGCATGTCGTCAACGACGTGGATTCGGCTTATCCGGGGCCCGCATACGTGTACGTCTACTGGGATCGCAGCTACACCAGCGGCTTCAGCGGCCGAACGGATCGCGGACAGTACGGATACTACGAGGTTCACGATTTCGGGACCTTCGGCAAGGTCAGCGGCGACATCACGTCTCTGTACGTGCAGGACCAGTGGAACGTGACGCCACGCCTGGCGCTGAACCTTGGCATCCGGACCGAGCAGGAATCGATCCCGGGCATGGGGACGGGCGAAGAGGCGTTCAAGTTCGGATTCGGTGAGAAAATCGCGCCGCGCCTTGGCGCCGCTTACGACGTTCACGGCGACGGCCGCATGAAGGTGTATGCCAGCTGGGGCCGCTACTTCGACTGGACGAAGTATGAACTGTCGCGCGGCTCGTTCGGCGGCGATTTCTGGCGCGCGTACTACCGCTCGCTCGACACCACGGACGTGTTCAACCTGAGCCTGAACAACAAGCCGGGGCGCGACCTGTGGGGCAGCTCCACGGGGTTCCGCAACCGCCGGGTCAACTACGTCGGCAACGTCGATCCTGACATCAAGCCGATGTTCCAGGACAGCTTCAGCGGCGGTTGGGAATATCAGGCTCTGGCCAACACGGTGTTCAGCGTCCACTACGTGCACAACGACCTGAAGCGGACCATCGAGGACATCGGCGCCCTCGACGCGAATGGCGACGAGGCCTACGTCATCGGCAACCCCGGCGAGGGGCTGTCGACTCTCGAAGCCCCGAGCGGCCGGACCCCCCTCGGTCAGCCGATGCCGAAGCCGAAGCGCCAGTACGACGCCATCGAGCTGACCGCGACGCGTCGGTTCTCGAACCGCTGGTTCTTCAGCGGCAACTACACGTTCAGCCGCCTCTACGGCAACTACGCCGGCATCGCCAGCTCGGACGAGATTACGACGCCCACGACCAACCTCAGCGCGGGATCAGCGCAGCAGCAGGGCGGCAACGTAGCCCGCCAGGGCGGCAACGCCAATCGCGCGTGGGACATCGACGAGCTGCTCTACACGTCGACCGGACAGCACGATGTTCTCGGACGGCTGGCAACCGACCGTCCGCACGTCGTCAAGCTGTACGGCTCGTACGAGTTCCCGTTCGGAACGCAAGTTGGCGCGTTCTTCTACGGTGGCAGCGGCACGCCAATCAGCACCTATGTGAACACCATCAATCAGATTCCGGTGTTCGTAAATGGGCGCGGTGACATGGGCCGGACACCCGTCCGGACGCAGACCGACGTGCTGCTCTCGCACGAGCTCAACGCAAGGGGGCAGCAGAAGCTGCGGTTCGAGCTGAACGTGCTGAATGTCTTCAATCAGAAGACGGCTACGCACATCTTCAACTACCTGAACCGCGGCGCCGGTGCGCCGCGCCAGTCGTCGGCGATCAGTCTCGCGTCGACCGACCTGACGAAAGGCTACGACTACAACGCGCTTATTCGCGGCACGTCGGACGGCGCCAACGCCTACGATCCACGCTACGGGCAGGAAGACCTCTTCCAGACCGGCACGCAGGGGATCTTCAGCGTCAAGTACATCTTCTAATCGAAGCTTAGAAGACGCTCGCAGAAAGGGGATGCCCTTCAGGGGCATCCCCTTTTTTGTCTTCGTTCGAATCGAAAGACCGCGAACTACTGCTGAGTGGGAACCGTGTGCGGCGGGGACGAGTGCTGCTGCGCCGCGGCTCTGACTGCCGCGGCGCGTTCCCGATCGCCGAACGAGATCCAGAGACGGGCCGAAACGTCGAATGCGTCGGGTGTTCCAACGACGTCGGTCAACCGGGTGAGAATTGCGGCGGCTTCGTCGTCGCGTTTCTGCGCGTGATAAAGGGTCGCCAGGGCGGCGTACGCGCGGGTGTTCTCCGAGAACGATTCGATCTCGGCAAGATACGCGTCTTCGGCTTCCGCGGCCCGATCGAGCTTCAGCAGCGTTTCGCCACGCAAAAAGTGCAGGTCGACGATCGCATCGTGCGACTGCCCGGCGGCCGCCTGGTCGAGCAGCGGCAGGGCATCGTCGTAACGAGCGCGCTCGAAGAGCAGCCGCCCCTCGATGAACGACGGGAACTGCGACGTCGGGTCGATCTCGAGCACGTGCTGAGCTTGAAGTCTGGCGCCGCCGGGATCGTGGGCAGCGACCGCAATCCGGGCCAGAAGTTCGCGTGCCCGAGCGCGGTCCGACGCTGCAGCGGTGGCATCGCCCGCTGCGAGCTCCGCCTGCGCCCGCGCATCGTCCAGCCGCCGCGATCTTAGGAGCGCCATCGACAGCCCCAGTCGCGCGTCGACGGCGTCAGCGTCGGCTGAGAGAATGCGGCGGTATGCGTCAATTGCGATGTCGTGCCGCTCAGCCCGCATCGCCACCGACGCGAGCGAGGCCCACAGATCCAGCATTCCGGCGTGTTCGCGGGCCAGCGCTCTCAACTGATCGATCGCCGAGCTCCATTTGTGCGCCGCGACCGCCGCCGAGGCAGCCTTGTAGGATGCGACGAGCCTGGCCTGGGACGCCGGATCGACAGTGGCGTCCACGTCGCTGTGCTCCGCACCTGCTCGCGGGCCCAGGGCACCCAGAGCCAGAAACCGCTCGCGTTCCTCCACAGCCGGCGGCTTCGGCTCCAGAGGGCGCAACGCCTGCGCTGCGTCTTCGAACGACTTCAAGGCATGGGCGAGCTCGGCCGTCTCGTCGGCCCGAGAGCGGACCGGACTCGGGTCGGTGCGCCCAGCGGACGAGGCTTCGGCCGACGATTCCAAAAGGGCCGGCGAAGGACCGACGACGTAGCGGAAGCGCCCATCGGTGACCGAGACGATTGGACTCCAGCCGTACTGATACTGTGCGAACAGCGACTCGGCGTACGCCACTCTCCCGGGCAACGAGCCGCCTTCGAAGATCGGCCGCAGCGACCGTCCGGCGAGCCCATTCGGTGCGGGTGCGCGAGCCAGATCGAGGATGGTCGGCACGAGATCCACGTGCTGGACGAGATCCGGGACTCGCCGTCCTGCGCCTTCGCCGCCCGCCTGCTTGATGATCAGGGGCACTCGGACGGTTTCGTCGGTCACGAGCAGGCCGTGTCCGCGCTCGCCGTGCGCGCCAAGGCTCTCGCCGTGATCGCCGACGAAGATGATGGTGGACTGCTCGTACAGTTGCTGCTTCTTGAGGTATGCGACGAGGCGTCCGACCAGCTCGTCGACATACGCGACCTCGCCGTCGTAGGGGGCGTACTGCGCGAACCTGTCGGGCGGCATGTACGGGGCACGAGGTTCGTCGAGGTGAAGAAAGAGAAACGCCCGAGAGGTTCCGACGCCACTCAGCCAGCGCTCAGCCCGCTTCTCGGACTCCGCGCCATCGCGGCTGACGATCGGCATACCGTCTGCCGCTCGCTCGCCGTCGAGCCCGTCGTCGAAGAATGCGAAACCGCGGGAAAGGCCAGTGTCTCTTCGCAACGCGAACGACGAAACGACGCCTCCGGTCGCGAAGCCGCGGTCAGCGAGCATTTCCGCGAGGAGCCGATCTGATTCGGGAACAGCGAACCCGACGTCATCGCGCACCCCGGTTTCGAACGGCAGCCTGCCAGTCAGCAGCGAGACATGCGCCGGCAACGTCTGCGGCGCGTGAGCGTAGGCGCGATCGAAGACGAGGCCGTCCACGGCAAGCGCATCGATGGCCGGCGTGGGCACGCCGGCGTATCCGAAGGCCGGCAGTCGATCGGCGCGCAGGCTGTCGACGGTGATGAGGACAATCGGACCGCTGACCGGCGACGAGGCGCGGGCATAGCGCCACCCGGCGACCGCCGCCAGCCCTGTCCCCAGCGTGAAGAGGACGAGTATCAGTACGTAGCGAAACGACCGCGGCACTAGCGGCCCGACTGGAGCGCGCTCTTGGCGAGGGCCGCTTCCGGCGATCGCGGGTCCACGGCAATCACGCGTTCCATGAACGTCGTTGACGTCGAGGCATCACCCTTCGCGGAAGCGAGCTGCCCGAGCCGGTACAGAGGCTTGCCCCAATACGGGTCGCTCGCGCTTGCCTTGTGGAACCAGTCGGACGCTTCGTCGCCACGTCCGGCGGTGGCCAACAGATCGCCCATGGCGAAGAACACCTCACGGCCTGGTGTTTCGCCCTCGGCCGCTCGGCGCAGGGTGTCCTCGGCCGTTTTGGCGTCGCCCTGCTGCACCGCGATCTGAGCGAGCCCGACGATGGCCTTCTCGCTGGCCGGATCGACTCGAAGCAGATCTTCGTAGGCCGCCTTTGCCCGGGTCATGTCGTTCTTCTCGACGTAGGCCGCGGCAATCTGCAGATTCAGGAAGATGAGCGGCGAGCGGATTTGGCCGCCTTCTGGACTGGCGCGTTCAGTCGAGGCGATGATCGTGCGATATGACGCGATAGCGTCGTCCCACTTCTTCTGGTCGAACAGTGCCCCGGCCGCCGCCAGCAGCGACTGCAGGTCCTTGGCCGTGATCTTTTCGAGCGCTCCGCCGGCGCCCGGACCCGTGCGGCGGATCGTGAAGAGCATCGGCGCGTTCAGATTGGACGCCGCCCGGACGTTCATCCGGCCGCCCGTCACGCTGTATCCCGGCGCCTGGGCGATAAAGGTCCACTCGCCCGCACGAAGCCCGATGACGGTGAATCGACCTTTGTCGTCCGTCGTCGCCGTGAAGCTGGCGCCGAAATTCTCGTTCTGGGCGGTGACGGTCGCGCCCTTCACCGGTTGCTCTTCGTCGTCCCGGACGACGCCGTTCACGCGGCCGGGAGGCTGTGCGACGGCGGCGGGAGCCGCAAAGCCCACGAGAAGCGCGCTCAGGACGACGCGCCGAAGAAGATGACGCTCACGCATACGAGGCTCCTCGAGTCGGCCGCGCGGGCGGACTTGGCCAGTATAGCTGGATTCAGAGCAGCCAGGTTGGCTGGTACAACAGCACGTAGACGAGCACGCCCGTGACCGAGACGTAGAGCCAAATCGGCAACGTCCACCGCGCAATGGCCCGGTGCTTGGCGAAGCGCGCCTTGAGGCCTCTAGACAGCGTGACGAGGGCGAGAGGGAGCGTCGCTGCGGCGAGAACCACATGCGTCAGCAGAATCGTGAAATAAAGCGGCCGGACGAACCCCTGCCGGGTGAAGGGCACCGACCCGACCTGCGCGTGATAGATGAGATACGAGGCGAGGAATAGGGAAGACGCGCCGAACGCTGCCATCATGCAGATGCGATGCGCCTCAATCCGACGGCTCCGGATGAGTACCCACCCGATGAGCAGGAGCACACCGGAGATGCCGTTGAGTGTGGCGTTCAGGGCGGGCAAGTCGTGGACGGACATTCCTGGGTCTTAGGTCTTAGGTCCTATGTCTTATGCCTGCAGCCCGAAGCCTGATTAGTTCCGGCCTGAGACCTGAGACGTAAGACCTAAGACGGTCGGATGTGATTCGCGATCATCACAATCCAGATTACCGGCAGATAGATGATGGAGAAGGTGAAGAGCAGGCGCGCCGCACGATCCGTCCGTAAGGTCGCGAACTGCCATGACAGCCCGACCATCGCCAAGCTGAGCGCGAGCGCCAGCCAGAAATAGATCGCCCCGGTCATGCTCAACGCCGGCGGGACCAGGCTCACAGGCAGCAGCGCTCCGGCGTAGAGGAGCGCCTGACGGCCGGCGCTGCGGCCAGCCGGATCGATGACCGGCAGCATCGGGAAGCCTGCCTTGGCGTAGTCGTCGCGATAGAGCCACGAAATCGCCATGAAATGCGGAATCTGCCAGAGAAACACGATGGCAAAGAGCGCCCAGCCACCAGAGGACAGCGAACCGTGTCCCGCCGCCCAGCCGATGAGTGATGGCAATGCACCCGGGATCGCCCCGACCAGCGTGGCCAGTTCCGACCGCCGCTTCATCGGCGTGTAGATCACGACGTACACGAGGAGCGTCGCCAGCGCGAGGACTGCAGAGAGCACGTTCGCCGTGGTGGCCAGCAGCAGGATGCCGAGGGCCGACACCCCAATTCCAAACAGCCGCGCATCCTCGGCCGCAATACGGCCGTCGGGAAGCGGACGGAGCCGCGTCCGACGCATCATCGCGTCCGTGTCGCGTTCGAGCACCTGATTGAGGGCGGCAGAGCCTGCGGCAACGAGCGCGATGCCGCTGACGGCGAGCGCCAACGGTCCAGTGGCCGGCGGTGCGGGTGAGCCCAGATAGTACCCGGCTGCGCTCGTCGCCACCACGAGGACGTTCAGCCGTGGCTTCGTGAGCGCCACGTAGTCGGCGAGCAGTGCCGCGGTTCGACGGCCAGCCGTCAACGAAACCGGCGCGGCCCCCGCCCGCATATCCTTCACGCTCGCACTCCAGTTGCGCCGGTCGTGGCTCCGCGGCGGACGCGAGTGTCGGCGAATTCGACGGCTGGCGTGACGGCGGATCCGGCTGGCGCCTCGAACCGGATTCTCCAACTGCGCAGCGTCAGGACGAGTGACGTTGCAAGAACGGATGCGCCGCAGACGACGTGAAAGCTGTTGATGACTTCATGCAGTCGACTGAGCACCGTCAGAGCACCGAGCGTCACCTGCATGAGCACCAGAACCGCCAGCAGTATTGCCGGCCGCGTGAGGCGAGTTCGCATGCGGTGCTGATACCACACGTATCCGGACGAGGCGAAGATGGCGAGCGTCACGATCAGCGCACCGACCCTGTGAGCGAAGTGGATGGCAATTGCCGAGGTCCAATGGTCGGGGATGACGCCGCCCAACATCAGCGGGAAATCCGGAATGGCGAGGCCGGCGCCCGTATGACGCATCGTGGCGCCCACGAGAATCTGCACGTAGATGAGCGCTGTGGTCGTCGTCGCGACGCGGCGCATCACGACGTCGTCAACGCAATCGTCGCCGTGTGCCCAGGAGGGGGAGGTGAACAGCGCGATTGCAATCGTGAGACAGAAGAAGATTTCAGCGAGCCCGGCGTGTGCCGTCGAGACGGCAGCCGGCAGGAAGAACAGGACCGTGAGACCACCGAGCACGCCCTGCAGAACCACGGCGCCCAACGCGGTGAGCCCCAGCCATTTCATCCACTGTCGCGATTCGGCCCGCCATACCCAGGCGGCGAGCACGATCGTCAGGAATCCGACTGTGCTGGCGATCAGGCGATGGCCGTGCTCGTAGAAGATCCCCCCGACCCACTTCGAGGGCGGGAACGTGAACATGTTCCAGCCGTATGACGTGGGCCAATCGGGAACAGAGAGACCAGACCCGGTGCTCGTGACGAAGCTGCCGGCGAGAACCAGGACGACCGTGCAGGCGGCAACGAACGCGGCAAACCGGTGGAGCATCTTCCTATAAGGGCAGGGGAGGCGGGGGTGGCGGGGTGGGCGGGGAAGCGCCGGGACGGAACGACCTGACCGCCCAGCCTTCCCAGCCTTCCCAGCCTTCCCAGCCTAGTTCGTCGTCGTCGCGCCAGTGGCGTTCAGCGTGAAGTTGACGTCCTTCGACTCCTTCGCGGCGATGGTCACGCTCTGCGTCGTGGCGCCCGCCTTCTCATGCCACGCTTCGATGGTGTAGGTGCCTGGCGGGAGGTTCGGAATCTCGAACTTGCCCTCGGCATCGCTCACCGCAAAGTACGGGTGATCCAGCACGCCGACGTAAGCGTTCATCCAGCCATGGACGTCGCACTTGAACGGCACCATGACTTCCTTGGCCGTGAAGGTGTGCGAGGTCTTCATGCCCTGGATCGGCTGGCCGTTATTGAACTCCTGGTTCGCCTTGGGCAGCGCATGGATGTTGTGCAGCGTGGGGTCGCTGTTGAGAATTTCGAGCGGCTGACCGACACGGATGCCGAACACGTGCGGCGTGTAGTGGCAGCCTTCCTGGTTGAGCGTCACATTGCCGCTCGGCGGATCGTACGCGTAGTTGCCCAGACCGTCCTTGACGTAGACGAACACGTTGCCGAGGGACTTGCCGTCCGCGCCGACCTTATAGGTCTCCTGGAACTGTTCGCCCTTGGCCTGCTTGAGGCACACAGGATCGGCATTCATCCGGATGGGTTCGTTCTTGGGAGCCGTACCGTTGAGGGTGACCACGCCTTTGACGCTACCGGCCGTCGCCGGATCGATCTTCTGGGCACCAGCTGCAGGGGCAGCCGACGCCGTGGGCTTCGGCGCTTCAGAACCTCCGCCGCATGCAGAGACCGACGCCGCCAAGGCCAGACCCAGGGCATGAACCCAGACGTTTCGTAAACGCATTTACATCTTCTCCTACTAAAAATTTGAGCACGAGGACAACACGAGCGAAGCCGACCCTACATCTTACTCCAGACCCGCGCTCTACCGCCCCGCCTCGGACCCACTTAGCTTGCGGTCGATGCGGTCCTGAATCCAGTGCGAATCCCACCATTCGACTGGATTCACCGCCCGTCCGCCGACGAGCATGGTGAAATGCAGATGGTCGCCGCCCGCGAGGCCGGTCATGCCGCTTCGGCCGAGGATGTGGCCTTTGGTGACTGTGTCACCCGCTTTGACATCGAGCGAGGAGAGGTGGCCGTAAAGCGATGCCACGCCCATCCCATGGTCCAGAATGATGCAATTGCCGTAGATGCCCAGCCATTCGGCCAGCAGGACTTTACCGGCATTCTCGGCCGCGACGGGGATTGCCGCGGTGACCGCGAGATCGAATCCGAGGTGCACCTGCTGATCGATCTCCTTGCCCTTGTAGAGATACGTCCGATGATCGGCGAAGCTCGCCTCGACCTGGGCGTTGCCGAGCGGCAGGAACTGACTCGACCACAGGCGGGTCGGCGCAGTCTGCTTCGTCAGGGCCATGATCTTGTCAGCGTTCAATTGCCGCAGATCCCCGTTGATCTTCACGAACTCAGGCACCAGATCGCCTGAACCAGGTTGCAGGCCGAGCTCCGGCGAGTGCGAGAGGATTTCCGGCACCACGCGCTGGAGAAAGCGGTCGTCGATTTCGATGCGACTCCGGCGAAACGGCTTCGGGAACACCTTCTCGATGAAGCTGACCTTGGCTTCGTTGCCCGCCTCGTCGCGCGCGAAGGCGACAATCGGCGTGTTCAGATCCTGGTCGTGCAGCAACGCGAAGAAGGCGACGCGGGTCGCGTCATCGGCGCCGGCCATTCCGGCGCCGCTCGCCGGGTATCCGACGTACTCGACGTCGCCGACCCGAACGCCTGACGTCACGTCCGGCGGTGTCGCGCGATAGACGACCATCTCGGCGCCGCCGTGATTGATGTAGTGGTGCGTCGACAGGACGGCGACCCGCGGCGGCTCGAGCCGCACCTGCACGTCACGAGCCGCAGTCCCCGACAC
>Ga0111538_10009263_pt1 | contig 13153 bp, 4 predicted proteins | sample SoiMethybrSBSTD1_FD_79669 | JGI IMG/M metagenome (GOLD analysis project Ga0111538, IMG submission 79669) | Bulk soil microbial communities from a Populus tree surrounding site in Tennessee, USA - Soil MetaG P. TD hybrid SBSTD1 (version 2)... | ecosystem: Environmental > Terrestrial > Soil > Tree...
GAGAGGGCGAATACGTTGCGGAACGAGCAGCGATCAAAGGCGACGCTCAGCGCGCGACGAAAAGTGGTCTGCCGGACCCCCGTGCTCATCGAAGTCGATCGTCGCATTGCGGTCTTACGCTGTCGAGAGCAGCCGCGACTTGCTCCTACATCAGAAAAATTCAGCGCACAGTCTTGACCCTACCCCTTAGGCTGCCTAGGTTAGGCGCACTATTCGGGCAGGCCGAAGCTCATGCTATTTGGCGAGATCGTCATCGTCGCACTGCAGTCGATTCGCGCGAATCTGTTTCGCGCAATTCTGACGATGCTCGGCATCATCATCGGCGTAGGCGCGGTCATCACGATGCTCGCCGCCGGCGCCGGGGCGCAGAAGCGCATCGACGATCAGATTGCGGCGCTCGGCTCGAACATCCTCACGGTCAACGCCGCGCAGTTCTTCTCCGGTGGCATCTCGCGCGACCGGCAAACGCTCGTCGTCGACGACGTCTATGCGCTGATCGCCGACTCGCATTACCTCAATGCCGTCGTGCCCGAGATGCAGAACCGCGGCCAGCTCAAGCTCGAGAGCATGAACACGAATACTCGGCTCATCGGCACGACGGCCGACTACGCCGAGGTGTTCAACTACAAGCTCGCCGTCGGGCGGTTCTTCACGCCCGAGGAAGACGAGCTGCGCAGCCGCGTCGTCGTGCTCGGCGCGGACATTCCCGGGCGGCTCGAGGTCGAGCCGGCCAAGCTCATCGGCCGCATGATGGCCGTCAACGGCCAGCCGTTCCAGGTCATCGGCGTGTTCGAGAGCATCGGCGGCGGCTTCGGCAACCAGAGTCCCGACTTCGCCGCGCTGATCCCGTTCAAGACGGCCGAGCAACGAGTCTTCGGCCGCGATACGTTGGACAACATCAGCGTGCGCGTCGCAGACGAAGCGTCGATGGAACGCGCGATGGTCGACATCGAGCGCGTGCTGCGGAGACGCCACAAGCTGATGCCCGGCGGCGCAAACGATTTCTCGATCGTCGATCGGCGCGAGTTCCTCGATACGCAGCAAGAAGCGCAGCAGACCTTCACGATGCTGCTCGCGAGCATTGCCGGCGTCAGCCTCCTCGTCGGCGGCATCGGCATCATGAACATCATGCTCGTCAGCGTCACGGAGCGAACGCGCGAGATCGGAATCCGCATGGCGCTCGGTGCGACGCGGTTCAGCATTCTCTTGCAGTTCCTCGTCGAGTCCGTCACTTTGTGCCTCTTGGGCGGCGGTTTGGGGATCGCGCTTGGTACGGTTGCTGCGCGAACGCTGTCGCGGTTCGCAGGCTGGGAAGTCTTCGTCTCGCCGGAGTCCGTGGGATTGGCTTCGGCGTTTAGCATCGGAGTGGGACTCTTCTTCGGCATTTGGCCGGCGCGTCGCGCAGCTCGTCTCGACCCGATCGAAGCGCTGCGCTACGAGTAACGCCTCGTCGCCTGTGTACGGCCGCGCGCTGGGCCGCCACCTGTTTATCATTGCGCTCACACTCGCGTGCACAGGCTGCGTGTTGCACGTCAATCGCGAGCTCGCGCCTCCGCCCGGTTTCAAGTACCAGCAGCAGCCGGCCGCGGTGCCGTTCGAATCGTTCGACCGCGAGCCCGTGGTGCTCTCCGAACCATTCGACGAGACGCGCACGCACGAGATCGTCCACATCTCGTTTCCCTCGAGCGGCCACAACGGCAACCCCGAGAATCTCGTCAAAGGTCAGTACTTTCGTTCGAAGGAACCTGGCCGCAAGAGCCTCGTCGTCGTCATGCCGATCTGGGGAACGAGCGACTATCCGCCTGCGAAGATCTCCGAGGGCTATGCGCGGCGAGCCGGCAAAGACACGCACGTCATTTGGATTTACGGCGACACGCCGGTGTTTCCGTGGGACGAGCTCTCCTCCGTGCCGACGGAAGAAGGCTTTCGTGCGCTGGCGCGCGACAGCGTGGAGCGCTATCGCGCCGCGGTCGTCGACATGCGGCGGCTCGTCGACTGGGCTGCGACGCAACCGGAGATCGATCCGGATCGCATCGCGTTCGTCGGCTTCAGCATGAGCGCGCTCGTAACGGCGACGCTGCTCGCGAACGAGCCGCGCGTCGCGGGCGGCGTGCTGATGATGGGTGCGGCTAAATTCTCCGACGTGTTCGCGCTTTGCCGCAACCGCGCCGGCGACGTGCGCAATCACGCGATGCGCACGTTCGGTTGGACGCTCGACGAGTATCGAGACTTCTTTCAAGAGTTGTTCGAGCCCGCCGACCCTGTGCGCTTCGAGGGACGCTACGATCCGACGAAGATCCTCATGATCGACGCGATGTTCGACGACTGCATGCCGGAAACGTCGCGAGCGGCGCTGTGGGAAATCACGGGCCATCCCAAGCGCGTGACGTTTCTCTATCAGCATCGCAGCGCGTTCTATTCGCTCACGCCGCTCGGATTGAATGTCTCGCGCCGCAAAATCTATCGCTTCCTCGACGGAATCGTCGGCGCCGATCGCAAGCAAAACAAACCCGATTGACATAAAGCCTGTCGCCATCTGGCGTCACGTTGCGCGGTCGCTTGCAACCGACAGGGCAACTCGGCGATAGTCGGCACTGCCGATTAAAGGTAAACCCGACGAAAGTCGGGGACACAAAGCTTCCGGTCTAACGGGCGTCAACGAGCCCTATGACAGCGGGGTTGCCGGCCACTCGAGCGTTTTCGTTCGCTCGCGGCACTCCCATTCGTCAGGACCGGTGCACGGATATTTAGGGAGTCCGTCCGCCGATGAACACCGCCGTCGCGCGCAAACGCATCATTGCCCCAACCGCGCCCGCAATGGGCCCGGCCACCACCGTCGAAGTTTCCGCCCCGAGCGAGATTTCTCAGGTCCTGATGGACCAGAGGCGTTACCCGAGCCCGGTACGCCCCGTCGGCTCGGCAAGCTCGATGACGCGCTGCATCACGGCCAGCGGCGGCACTCAGCTCGACCTGTCGAAGATGAATCGCGTGCTGAAGATCGACGGCGACACCGTCACGGTGCAACCTGGAATCTCGCTGACCGAGCTTGCCGACGTTTTGAGCGACGAAGGCCTCGAGCTCCTCGGCGGATTCGATCTCGCGAATCGCACGGTCGGCGGCGCCGTTTCGGCAGCGGGCCTCGAAGCGTCGATGGCGGGCGACCTCGGTCAGTTCGCATCGCATGTCGTGCAGCTCAAAGTCCTGAGCCCGAACGGAAAGAAATTCGTCGTCAGCGAGAAGACCAAGAGCTTGCTGGCGCTGATGCGATTGAGCTACGGCCTTCTTGGCATCGTCTACGAAGTCACGCTGCGCGTGCGCCCCGTGCAAGGCTTCGCCGTGCAAACGGCGAAAGTATCGTTCAAGGACTTCGGACAGCTCGGCCAGAACCTGCTCAGCGCAACTGCAGGCGTGAAGCTCTATCTGCTGCCGTTTCGCGATCGCATCTATCTCGAGCTGCGCAAGCCCGCGGCCGAAGCCGATCCGGGGCGCAAGCTCGCGTGGCGTTTCAAGGACTGGGCCGTGTACTCGGCGCTGCCGGAAGCAGCGCGCTCGCTCGGCATGGCAATGCCGATCAAGCAGCTCCGCTACCCTTTGATCGACAGCTTGAGCGAGGTTGCGCAGAAGCTCGTCAGCAACTCGCTCGTGCGCAGCGGCAGCAACTCCGTCGAGCAGACCGGGCGTTACAAGATGCTCGGCAACAAGAGCCGCTTCACGTATACGACGTGGGCGTTCCCCGCCGGCGAGTTCGCGAACACGGCGCTTGCCTACAAGCTGTTCTGCAAGGAGCACTACGCGCGAACAGGATTCCGCTGCGACATGCCGACCGTCGGCTTCCGCCTGAACCGCGATCGCAGTGCCCTGCTCTCTCCGTCGTTCGACAGCCCGATGTTCACGCTGAGCCCGCTATCGACGCAGGACGCAGGCTGGGACGACTTCGTGCTCGATTTCTCGGAGTTCGCTGGGAAGCATAACGGCATGCCGTTCTTCAATCAGACGCGCAACGCGGCACCTGAGGTCGTCAATCAGCGCTTCGGTACGCGGCTCGCGTTCTTCAACAAGGTCCGCCGCGAGCTCGACCCTTACGACCGCCTCGTGAACCAATTCTTCCAGTCCTACCTGCCGCTGGCGTAGCGACGCGCTTACCGCTGCTGCTCCATGTCGGTCTGGACTTCCGCCGCCGTCAAGGCGCGGTTGAAGATATGCACTTCGTCGATTCGGCCGAGGAAGTTGAAAGCCTCCGGCTCATCGGGCCGCTGCGCGATATTGACGTTGAACGGAGCATCGAACTGAGCGGCCGGAACGGGGCCAGTGAGATCACCGTTGCCCAAGACGCCGTTGACGTAGATGTCGAGAGTCCGGGCGGCCGCGTCGTAGACACCGGCGATGTGATACCAGTTGCCCACTGTGAGCACGCTCGCGCTGTACCGCTGGATTGAATCCGAACCGTCCGAGCTGATCTGGATCGCGGCCGTGCGCACGCCTGTGTCGAGACTCGTCTTCAGCTGCCAGCCGTCGCCGCCCGATTTGGCGACGATCGCGCCGTCATCGTCCGGATTCGCAGCGATGTTGATCCAGGCGCTCAGCGTCATGCTGCCGGTCAATCGCAATGGCACCGGATTGCCGAGCTCCACGTAGTTCGTGCCGTCGAAGCTCACGGCGCCGCCGTAGCGGCCCGTCGTCCATGTAGCCGCATTGACGAGCGTTCCGGTCGCGTTGTTGCCGGAGATGTCGGCGGTAACCGCGCCCGCGCCTTCGTCGAGTCTGTAACCGGCGACCAATCCGGGCGGGAACTGCGGCGTCGTCACGGTGTAGGTCGCCGTGTAGGACCGATCGACGGCGGGCACCACGATCGTGTGTTGCTGGTCGCCGCCGTCGGACCACGACGCGAAGGTATTAACAGCCCCGCTCACCGTTTGATTCGGCGCCGCGATCGTGTGATTGAAGTTGATCAACGTATCGTGCACGAACGGTGTCGTGTGCGGCAAGCCGTCGATCTCGATGACGAGGCCGCTCGGCGCCGCGTCGAAGGTCAAGTCGACCTTGTCCGGGAATATCGTGACGGAGCGGCTCGACTTGAGGCCATTGGAATCGGTCACGGTCAGCGTGATGCGGTAACGTGTGTCGCCGCTGAAATCGTGACCGCTCGTCGCGATCTGGAACACGAGATTCTTCGTGCCCACCGTGGGCACTCCGGGATGGACGTGGCCGGCATGCAGGAAATCGACCGTCCAGGAGAACGCGGTGGCGGGGAGCGCGCCATCCTCGACATCCACGGCATTGCCGTCGATCACGATCGCGTCGCCGCCCCGGAACAGCGAGCCATCCGCGGGACTCGTGATGGCGGGCTCCGGCTTGTTGCCGACTGTGATGGGCACGGGTGCGGAAGTGGTCGACGACGTTCCGTCCGAGATGGTCACGCGGGCGACGTACGCGCCGACTTGCGAATAGACGTGAGTTGGATTCGCCTCGTCTGACGTCGCGCCGTCGCCGAAGGTCCACTGATAAGTCAGCGGCTCGTCCTCGGGATCGACCGAGTCCGCGCTCGAGAACGAGACCGTCAGAGGCGCGGTCGGACTCTCGGTCGGCGTCGCTGTTGCGGCCGCCGTCGGCGGCAGATTGCCCGAAACGAACCGAATGCGGCGAATCTTGCTGATGCCCGTTTCGCCGGTGGTGTCGGAGAATCCCAAATCCACGTAGTACAGCGCGCCGTCCGGTCCCTCCGTGAGGTACACGATGTCGCCATACGGCCCATCGGCCGACCCGTCGGGCGGCTCGAACGCAAACGTACCGTTGACGTTGCCGCTCGCATCGAAGGTCAGCCGCTTGATCCAGTTCTGCGCGTAGTCGGCAAAGAAGTAGTTGCCGTAGTACTCCGCCGGGAACTGGTTCCCGCGGTAGATGAAGCCGCCGGTGATGGACGCATCGCGGCCGAGGTGCGGGTATTCATAGATCGGACTCGCGTAGATCGGATCCTCGGCGCACGACGAGCCTTCGCAGTCCGGCCAGCCGAAGTTGGCGCCGGCCACTCCCAAATGGACCTCTTCTTCCGCGGTCGAGTAGTCATTGCCGCCGACGTCGCCGATATAGAGGCGCGCGCTCACGCTGTCGTAGAACGCGCGGAAGGGATTGCGCAGGCCCAACGCCCAGACGTCGTCGCGGTTCGGCCCAGCGCCGTCGGCGAACGGATTGTCGGGCGGAACGGTCCCGTCCGAATTGATTCTGAGAACCTTGCCGCGTGGGCTCGCCAAGTCCTGTGCGTCGCCGGGACCCATGTGCTCGCCGGTCGTGATGTACAGCTTGCCGTCCGCGCCGAAGCTCAGTGCGCCGCCGTGGTGCTCGGCGTTGGCATCATCGGGATCCTGGTACAGCACCAACTCGCTTCCGGGCGCCGTGCCGAGATGATCGTCCGTCACCGTGAAGCGCGAGACGCGGTCGCGATTCGGTGTGCCCAACGTGTAGAACACGTAGTAGTAGTGGTTGTTCTCGAAGTCCGGATCGAGAACCATGCCCATCAACCCCTGCTGACTCGCGAGCCCGCCGATGTTCGTAAGGGTGAGGAATGGCGTCGGGCTGACTGCGGTGGTCCCGGCGGGAACCAACCAGATGTTGCCGCCGAGCTCGAGGATCAGCATGTCGCCGTTCGGCAAGAACTGCAGCGCCGTGGGCAGGTTCATGCCGCTGATCAGAACCTCGTTCTGGAACGTGCCGCCAGCGCCCGCGGGCAGCGTGGTGGCGCTACTCGTGTTGGAGTACGGCCCAGGATTGCCGGCCGCATCGACGGCTCGCACGCGGTAGCTGTACGGCGCCTCGACGGAGAGCCCCCTGTCGTTGAACGTCGTGCCGCTCGGCGTCGCAATCTGCACGAAGGTCGTGCAGCCGGCGCCGCTGCAGCGCTCCACTCGATAGCCCGTTACACCGACGTCGTCCGTCGCGGCGCCCCAGGAAACATTGATCCGAGTCGCCGAGGCCGCGCTCGCGGTCAACGCACCCGGCGCGCTCGGCGGCGTCGTGTCCGGTAACTGCTGCGTGATCGTGATCGCCGTGTTCGAGAATCCGCTCAGGTTGTTCGCCGCATCCTCCGCGCGCAGCCGATAGCTGTAGCTCGTCGACGCGGTAAGCCCGAGGTCGCTGTACGCGGTGCCGCTGAGCGTCGCGATCTGCGTAAAGCTCGTGCAGCCCGCTCCGCTGCACCGCTCGACGCGATAGCCCGTGACGGCGACGTCATCGGTTGCAGCTGCCCAAGAGAGATTGATCTCCGTCGCGGAGACTGCCGTAGACGTCAACGTGCCAGGTGCACTCGGCGGGGTCGTGTCCGGCGTCGTCGCACTGCTCGTGTTGGAGAAAGAGCCGGGATTACCGGCCGCATCCACGGCGCGGACACGATAGCTATATGACGTCGAGACCGTCAGTGCCGTGTCGCTGAAGCTCGTGCCGGCCGGCGTCGCGATCTGCGCAAACGTGGAGCATCCGACTCCGGTGCAGCGCTCGACTCGATAGCCGGTCACGCCAACATCGTCCGTCGCCGCACCCCAGCTCAGGTTGATCTGCGTGGAGGAGACAGCGCTCGACGCCAATGCCCCCGGAGCACTTGGCGGCGTCGTATCCGGCGGCGCTTGCGTGGTCGCGCTGCTAGCGTTCGAGAACACGCCAAAGTTATTTGCAGCATCGACGGCTGCCACGCGGTAGCTGTACGACGTCGACGCGGTGAGACCCGTGTCGTTGAAGCTCGTGCCGGCCGGCGTTGCGACCTGCGTGAAGGTCGTGCAACCGGTTCCACTGCAACGCTGGACTCGATAGCCCGTCACACCGACGTTGTCCGTCGCCGCACCCCAGCTCAGGTCGATCTCCGTGTCGGAGACGGCGCTCGAGATCAACGTGCCCGGAGCACTCGGCGGTGTCGTATCCGGCGGTGCTTGCGTCGTCGCACTGCTCGTGTTGGAGAACGCGCCAAAATTGTCCGCAGCATCGACGGCGCGGACGCGATAGCTATACGACGTAGAAGCCGTGAGCCCCGTCTCGCTAAACGTGGTGCCGGTCGGCGTCGCGATCTGCGCGAACGTCGCGCAGCCGGCTCCGGCGCAGCGTTCGACTCGATAGCCAATGACGCCAACGTTGTCCGTCGCGGCGCCCCAGCTCAGGTTTATCTGCGTATCGGAGACGACGCTCGAGCTCAATGTCCCCGGCGCACTCGGCGGCGTCGTGTCCGGCGTCGTTGCACTACTGATATTCGAGTAAGTCCCAGCATTACCAGCGGCATCGACCGCGCGTACGCGGTAGCTGTAAGACGTCGAGACGGTCAGTCCCGTGTCGCCGAAGCTCGTGCCGGTCGGCGTCGCGATCTGCGCGAAAGCGTTGCATGCCGCACCGCTGCAACGCTCGATGCGATAGCCCGTCACGCCAACATCGTCAGTCGCCGCGTCCCAGAGGAGATCAATCTGCGTGGAAGAGACCGCGATCGCCGTCAACGTCGTCGGCGCGCTCGGTGGACTCGTGTCCGGTGTCGTCGCGCTGCTGATATTCGAGAACGCCCCGGCATTGCCGGCGGCATCGACCGCGCGCACGCGATAGCTATAGAACGTCGATGACGTGAGCCCGGTGTCGTTGAAGCTGGTCCCCGCCGCCGTCGCGACCTGCGCGAAGTTAGCGCAACCGGCTCCAGTGCAACGTTCCACCCGATAACCCGTCACACCGACATCGTCCGTCGCGGCGCCCCAGAGCAGGTCGATCTCGCTCGACGACTCGGCGCTCGACGTCAACGCGCCCGGCGCGCTCGGCGGACTCGTGTCCGGCGTCGTCGCGCTGCTCGTGTTGGAGAACGTGCCCGGATTACCGGCCGCGTCCACGGCGCGCACTCGATAGCTATACGATGTCGAGGGAGTAAGCCCGGCGTCGCTGAAACTCGTCCCCGCCGCCGTCGCAACCTGCACGAAGCTGCCGCAACCGCCCCCCGCGCAACGTTCCACCCGATAGCCGGTCACGCCAACGTCATCCGTGGCCACGCCCCAGTTCAAGTTGATCTGGCTCGAAGTGACCGCGCTCGACGTCAGTGTCCCCGGAGCGCTCGGCGGCGTCGTATCTGCCGCCGCCTCGGTAACCGCGCTGCTGATGTTCGAGAAAGGTCCTTGATTGCCCGCCGCATCGACCGCTCGCACGCGGTAGGTGTAAGTCGTCGAGGCGGTGAGCCCCGAGTCGCTCACGCTCGTACCGGCCGGCGCCGCGATCTGCGCGAAGTCGCCGCAGCCCGCTCCGGTGCAACGTTCGACTCGATAGCCGGTCACGCCGACATCGTCCGTAGCCGCGTCCCAGCTCAGGTCGATTTGCGTGGTCGAAGCCGCGCTCGACGTTAGAGTCCCCGGCGCGCTCGGCGACAGCGTGTCCGGTGTCGTCGCGCGAGTCGTATTGGAGAATGCGCCCGGATTGCCAGCTGCATCGACTGCGCGCACACGATAGCTATAGGACGTCGAGGCCTTGAGCCCCGTGTCGCTGAAGCTCGTGACTGTCGGCGTCGCGATCTGCACGAAGTCGGCGCAGCTCGCTCCGACACAGCGTTCGAGTCGATAGCCCGTGACCCCCACATCGTCCGTCGCCGCAACCCAGGAGAGATCGACCCGGCTCGAGGATGCGGCGCTCGACGTCAGCGTTCCCGGTGCGCCCGGTGGACTCGTGTCCGGCGTCGTCGCACCGCTCGTGTTGGAGTACGCACCGAGATTGTTCGCTGCGTCGACCGCGCGCACGCGGTAGCTGTACGGCGTCGCGGCAGTAAGCCCGGTGTCGCTGAAGCTGGTCCCCGGCGGTGTGGCGATCTGCGCGAAGCTCGCACAGCCCGCTCCGGCGCAGCGTTCGACTCGATAGCCCGCGACTCCGACGTCGTCCGTCGCCGCGTTCCAACTCAGATTGATCTGCGTGGAGGAGACGACGCTAGACGTCAACGTGCCCGGAGCACTCGGCGGGGTCGTGTCCGGCGCCGCTTGGGTCGTCACGCTGCTCGTGTTGGAGTACGCACCAGGATTGCCAGCCGTGTCCACGGCGCGCACGCGATAGGAATACGGCGTCGAGGCAGTTACCCCTGTGTCGCTGAAGGTCGCGGCGGTCGGTGTCGCGAACTGCTGGAAGCTCACGCAGCCTGCTCCGGTGCAGCGCTCGACTCGATACTCAGCGACGCCGACGTTGTCCGTCGCCGCACCCCAGAAGAGATCGATCTGCGTTGACGAGACGGCGCTCGACGTCAACGTGCCCGGGGCACTCGGCGGCGTCGTATCCGGCGGCGCGTGCGTCGTCGCGCTGGTGCTATTCGAGTACGGCCCGAAGTTGCTCGCGGCATCGACGGCTCGAACGCGATAACTGTATGACGTCGAGGCATTCAGGCCCGTGTCGTTGAAGCTTGTGCCCGCTGGCGTTGCGATCTGCGAGAAATTGGCGCAGGGCGGTCCGGTGCAGCGCTCGACTCGGTAGCCGATCACGCCTACGTCGTCCGTCGCCGTGCCCCAGCTCAGATTGATCTGAGTGGCCGAGGCCGCGCTCGCCGTCAACGTCCCGGGAGCACTCGGCGGCGCCATATCCGGCGGCGCTAGCGTCGTCGCGCCGCTGCTGTTCGAGTACGGTCCGGCATTGTTGGCGCCGTCGATCGCGCGGACACGATAACGATACGCCGTCGATGCAGTGAGGCCCGTGTCGCTGAAGCTCGTGGCCGTTGGTGTCGCGAGTTGAGCAAAGTTAGTACAGGCCGCTCCCGCGCAACGCTCGACGCGATAGCCCGTCACGCCGACATCGTCCGCCGCTACGCCCCAATGCAGATCGATCTGCGTTGCGGATGCGGCGCTCGCCGTCAAAGTTCCAGTGGCACTCGGCGGCGTCGTATCCGCCGCGGCTTCCGTAGTGGCGCTGCTCGTGTTGGAGAACGGCCCGCTGTTGCCGGCTACGTCGGCGGCTCGCACGCGATAGCTGTACGCAGTCGAAGGGGCGAGGCCCGTATCGCTGAAGCTCGTGATCGCCGACGCTGCAATCTCAGCGAAGCTCGTGCAGCCCGCTCCGACGCAACGTTCCACACGGTAGCCAACTACGCCGACGTTATCGGTCGCGGTGCCCCAAGTCAGATCGACGCGCGTGGAGGACACAGCGCTCGTAATCAGAAGCCCAGTTGCAGACGGCGGCGTGGTGTCCGACGTTGCCGGCGTCGTAACGTTACGCGCTACGCTGCGAGCGGACGCGTTGAGCGCGTTGTCTCGTGCGGATATCTCGTAGGCGTACAGCGTGCTCGCCGTTAGCCCAGTGTCGGCGAAACGCGTAGTCGCGACCGTAGCTACCGCCGCTCCGTCGCGATAAACGACGTAGTCCTTGACGCCGGAGCCTCCCGCATCCGTGACGGCGCCCCAGCTCACGTCGACGGTCGTCGCGCTAGTGGCTGTCGCCGTCAGTCCCGTCGGCACCGAGGGTGGTGTCGTATCCGGCGTGGCCAGGGTGGTTGCGGTAACGACGGATGAGCGGTTCGACACGTTGTCCGTGTTGTCGCGAGCGGAAATCTCATAGCTGTAAAACGTGTTCGCCGCGAGCCCAGAGTCGACGAAGCTCGTCGTCGTGATCGTCGCGACGGCCACGCCGCTGCGATAGACGGTGTAATCCTTGACCCCGGAGCCGCCCGGATCGGTGGCTCCAGTCCAGCTCACACTGACCGTCGTCGCGCTAGTAGCCGTCGCCGTCAGTCCCGTCGGCACAGACGGTGGCGTGGTATCGGGGTTGGCCAGAGTCGTCGCAGTGACGACCACTGACCGGCTCGACACGTTATTCGCGTTGTCGCGCGCGGCAATCTCGTAGCTGTACTGCGTGCTCGCCGTGAGGCCAACGTCGATGTCCTCGGTGGTACTTACCGTGGCGACGACCACTCCGCCGCGATAGACGATGTAGTCCTTGAGTCCCGAGCCGCCCGAGTCAGTCACTGCATTCCACGTAACGTCGATCGCAGTCGGGCCGGTGGCGGCCGCGGCAACACCGGCGGGTACGCTCGGGGCAGTGGTATCGATGGGCGCAGCGTCACCTCCCGAGCCACCGCCACCACAGCCGGCGAGCACCACGAGGGCGAGTGCCATTAGGAAACAGCGAACCGCGCGCGAAATCATTGTTGTTCTTAGCGAGCGCTGCGCGGATTCTCGCGCGCTCCGGCCGTGGCTTACAACCGGTCGCATTATGTTCTATTCGCATACTATTGATTACACGCAAGAAAGATGCGGCTGAGCGGCGCTTGCCCGAAGCAAAGGCGCCCTCCCGGGGATCCGACGCCCGGAGGCCAAACCGGCAATGCAAAACGATCGCGGCCCGCCAATGCGGGCCGCGATGCGTTTCAACGGTACGGTGCGGCTAGCGAATGAAGCCGAGCGACTCGAGCTTGACGATGATGACGTGCGCGGACATGTCCGGCGTCGACTCCGTCGTGTCGAGACGCAGCTCCGGCTTCTCCGGAACTTCGTACGGATCGTCGATGCCCGTGAAGCCCTTCAGGATGCCGGCGCGCGCTTTCGCGTAGAGGCCCTTGCGATCGCGGGCCTCGCACACCTCGATCGGCGTCGCGACGTGAATCTCGATGAAGCCGCCGAGCGGCTCGATCATCTCGCGCACGCGCTTGCGCGTCGCCGAGTACGGCGCGATCGGCGCGCAGATTGCGATGCCGCCGTTCTTCGTGATCTCGCTCGCGACGTAGCCGATGCGTTGAATGTTGAGGTCGCGGTGCTCCTTCGAGAACCCGAGCTCGCTCGACAAGTGCTTACGAACGACGTCGCCGTCGAGCAGCGTCACGGGACGGCCGCCCATCTCCATGAGCTTGACCATCAACGCGTTCGCGACGGTCGACTTGCCCGAGCCCGAGAGCCCCGTGAAGAACACGGTGAAACCCTGCTTGTGGCGCGGCGGATGCGTGCGGCGCAGCTCGGCGACGACGGTTGGGAACGAGAACCACTCCGGAATCTCGGCGCCTTCTTGGAGCCGACGGCGCAGCTCGGTGCCCGAGATGTCGAGCGTGCGGGTGCCCTTCTCGATCTCATCCTCGGGGAAGTACTGCGCCTTGTCCTCGACGTACACCATGTTCTTGAACGGCACCATGACGATGTCGAGCTCTTTCTCGTGCTTCTTCATGAGCTCTTGCGCGTCGTACGGGCCGTAGAAC
>Ga0111538_10009264_pt1 | contig 13153 bp, 12 predicted proteins | sample SoiMethybrSBSTD1_FD_79669 | JGI IMG/M metagenome (GOLD analysis project Ga0111538, IMG submission 79669) | Bulk soil microbial communities from a Populus tree surrounding site in Tennessee, USA - Soil MetaG P. TD hybrid SBSTD1 (version 2)... | ecosystem: Environmental > Terrestrial > Soil >...
AATCTGCGGAGGAATTGCCCAGAAGCTGACGGCTACAGGTGGAACTTCGTATACCTGGCTTCTTGACGGAGTAATTATCGATGGAGAGACAGCCGCAACACTCACCGTAAGCAAACCCGGCACCTACAGTGTTGTCATTTCGAACGGAGGCTGCAGTGGTGTTGCAACAAATACCGTGATCGTATCTTCTTCAGGGAATTCGGCTGCTGGTATCCGTTATACCGATGTTTCCGCAACAGCTAATGTCCCCGTCCAACTAAAAGCAAGAGAAATCGGTGTGGCCTATGAATGGAAACCATCTATCGATCTGAATAACCCATCATCAGTTATTCCTACAGTGACCACCGCCAGCGAACGCCAATATATAGTGAATATCACAACCGAACAGGGATGTATTATTACAGACACTGTTCTGGTAAAGATCAACGGAGATAAAAAAATTTTCGTTCCCACAGCATTCACTCCGAACAGCAACGGAGTTAACGACAAACTGCGGCCGCTGGGTAACCTTTCCACGATAGAATATTTTAGAGTATTTAACAGGTGGGGCGCAATGTTGTTCCAGACTAATGAATCGGGTGCCGGATGGGATGGAAAGTATAAAGGCATTGATCAGCCTTCAGATACTTACACCTGGATGCTTTCGGGAAAATCTGCAGATGGAGAATCCTTAAAAATATCAGGCAAAACTTTTTTAATCCGCTGAAATGAAAAAATATATACTACTCATCATATGTTTTGCAGTTTGCGAGCTCGCCAGATCGCAGGCTACACACTTTTCACAATTTTATTCAACCCCGCTGCTCATCAATCCTGCTTCAACCGGATTAACTCCCGGACCATACAGGCTGGCGGGAAATTACAGAAGCCAGTGGAATGCAGGCGGTTCACCGTATACAACGATGACATTTTCGGGAGATGCACAAATATTATCGGGTAGATTAGCAGAAGGAAATATTCTTGGAGCAGGTCTCGCATTTGTTAACGATAAAACGATGGATGGCGCAGTGCAGATGAATGGACTGACCGTTAGCAGTGCTTATCATATTTCATTGAGTGAAGAACCATCTCAAACGATCAGTCTTGGATTCCAGGGCACTTATAATGAAAAGAAAATCGACTTCACCAGGTTGCAATTCGAGAACCAGTTTGGTAATGGTGGTTTTGATCCTTCAGCACCTGTGGGTGAAGGATTACAAAGCGGCAAAAAACAATATTTCGACATCAACGCGGGCGCGATGTATTCTTTTTCCCTGGAAGACCGTTCAATGTTCGCAGGTATCTCCATGTATAACATTCTTAAAAAACAGGACAACTACCTTACAGAAGAATTCAAAACCCCTCCATTATTTTCGGCTATCGCAGGGGGTGATATAGATGTGGGATTTAACCACAGTTTTTATTTTTCGGGCAACTACCGCAAACAGGGTAACAGCAACGAACTTACGCTTGGCATGGCTTATGGATTTTTTTTAGATGGTGAAGGTTTCAGTGCATTACGATTAGGATTGTGGCATCGTTTGAAAGATGCAATTATTCCGTATGCCGGCTTAACCTATAAAGGTTTACAACTTGGCGCCAGTTTCGATTACACAGTATCATCTGCGAAAACCGGTTCACAGATCAGGAATACATTCGAGATCAGTCTTGTTTATTTAGCGGAAGATAAATCTGAGTTGAAGAGAATGATACCATGGTATTAAGATTTTTTCTTCTTTACCTGTCCGGGTGCATAAGGTTTAGCCGATTTATGGCCTGTTGCTTTTTTAGCTTGTCCGGGAGGCACCTTCTTGTATACGTAAACATTTCTAGTACAGGATAACAAGCTCACAACCAAAACAGTAGATACAAGAAGAAACTTATACGCTTTCATAAGGGATTTCGATTTCTTTTATAACGTTTTTCAGGGCATTTTATTGAACTCCCGGATGTTCTTATTGAACTCTTGGATCTTCGGCAAACCGGAATGGGGGTTTGTCGGTAAGGTCGGATGATAGCACTGTAGGTGCAATGTATTTTTCTATATACTCTATCATTAATCCCAATCCATTAAAGTGATTTACAAAGGGTGCCTGCCTTGCATCATACATCACATCTGTCAGATCGCGCATCAGAGCAACATTCATCCCGTAAGAGCTCATATTGCGCAGTCCGAACGGACGATTAACTACGCACATATTGGTATGCACACCCATCAGTATTACCCGGTTTATTCCTTTCTCTTTGAACATACGTATCATCTCGTTGCCTGAATCCGAGATCACATCGTTTTCCTTTATTTCAAGCAGGCCGTTTTCTTTTATCCATGGATAACGTTCCGTGCACCGGGGAGTATCATTACAACCACCATTCGACTGATCTAAAGGCCAAACGGCATCTTTCTCAGTGGGCAGCAGTTCCCTACCCTCTTCAGCCTTATCAGTGGGTAATGCATATTTTTCAGCGAACTTTCTCTGGGGATAATCTTTATAAAACTTCATACACTCGCTTGGGGAATGAACAATGAGTATTCCCTTTTCACGCGCAATATTCAATACGTTGTTCATATGGGGTGCCAGTTCACTCACCCTTTTTGTAGCGCCTTTGCACCAATGCTGGTCCCACATATCGCAAATGATGATTGCCGTTTTTGTCGCATCCCAATGCTGTGTTTCTGTTACCAGTTTAAAACTGTCGCTTCCGGTTAATGGAACTCTTTTCTGAACTGTGAACCTGATTTTTGGAGGATTGACAGTTGTTTCATTTTTCGTGGATTCAACCTTTGCTATGCTTACCAGGCAAAATAACAGTAAGTATTTCATCATGTGCTTTTATATACATGGAATTTACCATATTTCAGGGTAAATTCGGAGAGCAATTATGGTTTACGATAAGTTCACACCTGCTTCTGAACTTGCACCGTTTGTGGAGTGTTACTTTATTTGGCACTCGTCTGGTGTGGAAGTGAAGGATTTTGTCGTAGAATCTCCGCCAAGTGGTTTTTGTTCGATCGTATTTAATGCCGGAAGCGATTATTTTCTCAGCAATAAAAAATATAAAAGGCTAGAGGTACCAAAACAATTTGTTTCAGGACAATCAATATACAGTTACAGTTTATTTTTTAATGGCATCATCAATGTTTGCGGCATTGTTTTCAAACCTGCTGCGCTTGCATCTGTCTTCGGTCTGCCCACTTTTGAGTATACAGAAGAGAGAATTCCTCTGGATAGCGTTTTCAAAAAAAATATAGTTGATGAACTGGCTGCAAAACTCTTAATTGAAAATGATGCAAATGAAAAAGTAAAATTGCTTGAGGCCTTTGTTTTATATGCATATCATAAAAACAAACCGCAACCCGACTTCATCGATACTGCGGCCAACCTCATTATTGAAAAGAACGGAATGGTGGATGTTAGCGGGATCATGGAAAACGTATTTATGTCAAGGCGCAACTTTGAGAGAAAATTTTTTAAGAAGGTTGGTTTAAGTCCCAAATATTATGCGCGCATCCGACGCATGGCCTACCTGCTGAACATGATCTCAGGCAAAAAGAATGCTGATTGGGGATCATTGTTTTCTGAATGCGAGTTTTATGATCAGTCGCACTTCATCAAAGACTTTATGGAATTTACTGGCAGAACGCCTCAGCAATACCTGGACGGCAATCGCGAGCTTGCAAACTGGGTCGACAAGCCAAAACCCAACACGATACAGTATTGAAGTTGTCGCATAATTACAATTGCTATGTCGCATTCTTACAACAATGACGGCTGGCTGCTGCTGTACATTTGTTCTGCAATAGACAACAACCTAAAATATAAAAAAAGTATATGCACACTCTCGATCAACAACTTGAAATCAGCCTTAAGAATAAATGCGTCCAGTTCATGTTCGCTTACCAGCAGAAAGACATCAGCAAAATGCTTTCTTTATGTGACCTGGATGGTACCGTTGAATTCATCCCTTTGGGTGCAGCAGGCAAAGGCACCATCGGAACCCTCGGAAAAGCTATTTGGGAATCTCTGACAGAATGTTTCCCTGATATCGATAACACCCTCGACGCAGCCGTTGCTGAAGATTCGCATACAGTAAGATGCCAGGTTGTAATCCGCGGAACACAGAAAAAAGATTTCGCCAATATTACCAGCAAGGGTAAAAAATTCGACAGCGATCACATTTTTATTTTCCATCTTAACGATGAAAATAAGATCGATCACATCAGCGTGGAATGGAATCATGAAGATTTCCAGCGTCAGCTGACCGCATAAATTCAAAAAACATATTGATTTTAAACTGCTGAATCATCGGCATGAAATCGCTATGCATTTTCAAATTCACAAATAAAAACAGAAACTAAAACAACAAACACTCAAACAAAATGAAACTCATCAACTTCGCGATCTTCGCAATATTAACTACTTGCTTTATCGCATGCAGTAAAGATGAAGCCTCTACTGCGCCAATACCAACATCCGCTAAAGTGGAAGGACTATATAACGGCAAATACGGATTTGATAACGAAACTCCAAGTAAGAACTATACATTGAAATTCACTAACAGCGGCACGATACAGGAAATAGGACAGGCATCTGGTAACGCTACAGGACAGGGAACGTACACACTCTCCGGTAATCATTTGTCTGCTTCTTACACCATGTTGTTCTCACCATACAATGATTACTTCATCGACGCAACATATGATCCTGCAACCAAAACCCTTTCCGGAACATGGGGTTACAATCCGGGTGGAACTGACGGAGGTAAGTTCAGCGTAAAGAAGAAATAGATATAAGGCAATACTCACTCAACAGATATATGGAGAGATCAGCGGGAGTTGGTCTCTCTTTTTTTATTATTTAAAGATGCAAAATGGTAAAACGAATTAATTTCGATTTATATGAAGAATCGAATTACTACAAGGTCAGCGAGGCCTGAGGATCTTGATATACTTTACCAGTTCGAGCAGGGCATCATCACCGCCGAGCGTCCATACAATGAAACACTTAAACCAGGACACATCAATTACTACGACCTGAAAGAAATGCTCGGCCTTCCTTACGCACATATTGTAGTTGCGGTTGATGGAGATAAAATTATCGGTTCAGGTTATGCGCGCATTCAATCTGCCAAACCTTTCCTGCAGCATGAACAATACGCTTATCTTGGATTCATGTATGTTGAACCTGATTACCGCGGCCAGGGAGTGAACCAGTTAATACTCGATGCATTGAAAACATGGAGTGAATCGCGTGGTATTTACGAGTTAAGACTGCATGTTTACAACGGCAATGCTGTGGCGATCCGTGCCTATGAAAAAGCCGGCTTTGAAAAGCATCTGCTTGAAATGAGGATGGGATTATCGAAATAGAAAAGGCCCGGATAGAAATCCAGGCCGTGTTTTAAATCCAATATCCTATGAAAAACCTGAACTATATTTTCAATTGACGTGCCAATTACTAAACCCATGTCCAGTGCGGATTTCAGCCCTTTGTTATTTCCCCTTCAGTTCCAAAACGGGAATAAATATTTCATTACAGGAATGTATATGCGAGATCTGGCTGTTTAAGACCCGCAACTAACACATCCATCCTGCATCGAGCATACTTCGCCATCTGCCTCCTGTTTCGCAACATTCTTTTCCACTGTAAACTGTACGGCCTGCGTAGCTGCCTGAGTACGCAAGTAATACATGCCTGTTTTTAATCCTTTTTTCCACGCATAAAAATGCATTGATGTCAACCTGGAAATGGTAGGGTTTTCTATAAAAATATTGAGCGATTGCGACTGGCAGATGAATGCGCCGCGATCCGCTGCCATGTCAATGATGTTGCGCTGTTTTATTTCCCAAACTGTTTTGTACAATTCTCTCATATCTGCCGGAATTTCTTCAATATGCTGAATAGAACCATTAGCTCCAATGATCCTGTTCTTCATGTCACTGTTCCAGAGGTTTAATTCAATCAGGTCTTTCAACAGGTGTTTATTGACAACAATGAATTCGCCGCTAAGCACTCGTCTTGTGTAAATGTTCGATGTATAGGGTTCGAAACATTCATTGTTTCCAAGAATCTGGGAAGTGCTTGCTGTGGGCATCGGCGCGACCAGCAACGAATTCCTGAGTCCATATTGTTTCACATCTTCCCTGAGTGCGTTCCAATCCCACCTGTCGCCTGGTTCCACTCTCCATAGGTCAAACTGAAATACACCCCGAGATGCGGGAGAGCCGGCAAATGTTTCGTATGCTCCATGATCTTTTGCAAGATCCTTGCTGGCTGTCATAGACGCAAAGTAGATGGTCTCGAATATGTTTTTGTTCAGCATCTTCGCAAGGTCGCTTTCAAATGGAAGGCGCAATAATAAAAATACATCAGCAAGTCCCTGTATGCCAATCCCGATTGGACGGTGAAGCAAATTTGAACGCTCCGCTTCCTTCACCGGGTAATAATTATGATCAATGATCTTATTCAGATTCTTAGTAACCTGGTAAGTAATGTCGAATAATTTTGCATGATCGAATTTTCCATTTACCACAAATTTTGGTAGCGCGATAGATGCAAGGTTGCAAACAGCCACTTCATCCGGGCTGGTGTATTCAATTATTTCTGTACACAGGTTACTGCTTTTTATTGTACCCAGATTTTGCTGGTTGCTTTTGCTGTTCGCTGCATCCTTATACAACATGTAAGGTGTGCCTGTTTCTATTTGTGATTCAAGAATGGCGAACCACAGTTGCTGCGCCTTGATCGTTTTTCTTGCACATCCTTCGTTTTCGTATTTCCTATATAACTCTTCAAACTTTTCTCCCCAGCAATCACTTAAACCAGGTGCTTCATGCGGACAAAATAAACTCCACTCTCCATCAGCCTCTACTCTTTTCATGAACAGGTCAGGAATCCAGAGTGCATAAAACAGATCTCTTGCACGTAATTCTTCTTTACCATGATTTTTTCTCAGTTCAAGGAATTCAAATACATCCGCATGCCATGGTTCGAGGTATATCGCGAAAGCGCCTTTGCGTTTGCCTCCGCCCTGGTCAACATATCTTGCAGTATCATTAAACACACGCAGCATTGGTACCAATCCATTACTCGTACCGTTTGTGCCGCTGATGTAACTGCCTGTTGCCCGGATATTATGTATAGCAATCCCGATCCCACCAGCGCTTTGTGAGATCTTCGCAGTTTGTTTAAGCGTGTCGTAAATACCATCAATGCTGTCTTCCTTCATTGTCAGCAGAAAACAACTGCTCATCTGAGGTTTTGGTGTGCCGGCATTAAATAATGTAGGCGTTGCATGCGTGTACCATCTTTCACTCATCATCTGGTAAGTATTGATCGCTGCCTCGATATCCTCTTTGTGTATACCAATAGCTACCCGCATATACATATGTTGAGGACGTTCCGCGATCTGGTTATCTATCCTCAACAAATAGGATTTTTCCAGTGTCTTGAATCCAAAATAATCAAAACCATAGTCGCGATCGTAAATAATAGTGCTGTCGAGGAGATCAGCGTACTGTTCAATAATGTGTAAGATTTCATTTGCAATCAGTGCATGATGATGAAGGCTGCGCATCGTTTCAGAAAAACTCTTGATCGTATTCTTATGCAGATTACTTACAGCAATCCTTGAAGCGAGAATGGCATAGTCCGGATGTATAGTCGTTAGAGAAGCTGCTGTTTCGGCCGCAAGGTTATCGAGCTCTGTTGTTTTTACCCCATCGTAAATCCCTTCTATGGTTTTTTTTGCCACTTCGTGCACATTCACCAAAGGACTAAGGCTATAAGATAACTTCTCAATCCTTGCAGTTACCTTATCGAATTTTACGGATTCTTTCTTACCGTTTCTTTTTATTACGAACATGATCATTTAAATTTTTGCTTTTAGAAATCTTCTTCAGTTGTAAATACCTGTTCTGCTACACTTGACATCACACCCGACTTCTGATAATCCCCTACTCTCTTCTCAAAAAAATTCGTCTTTCCCTGTAGGGATATCATTTCCATGAAATCAAAAGGGTTAATGCTGTTAAACATTTTAGAATAGCCCAGCTCTGTGATCCAACGGTCAGCAACAAATTCAATGTATTGCTGCATCAGTCCAGCGTTCATGCCTATCAGGCCGACGGGTAATGCTTCTGTGATAAATTCTTTTTCTATCGTTACCGCATCTCCTATGATATCATGTATTTCTTTTTCTGATAATTTCTGTTTCAGCATACTGTAAAGAAGGCAGGCAAATTCGCAATGCAGACCTTCATCGCGGCTGATGAGTTCATTGCTGAAGGTGAGCCCGGGCATGACTCCTCTTTTCTTCAACCAGAATATAGAACAAAAGCTGCCACTGAAGAATATTCCTTCCACTGCAGCGAAGGCAACAAGCCGTTGTGCAAAGTTTCCTTTCTCAATCCATCGCAGCGCCCACTCTGCTTTTTTCTTTACAGATGGCACTGTATCGATCGCATGAAACAATTTGTATTTTTCGACCGCATTTTTAATATATGTATCGATCAGCAGCGCATACGTTTCGCTGTGAATGTTTTCCATCATGATCTGGAATCCATAAAAGCATCTCGCTTCAGGAAGCTGCACTTCGCTCATAAAGTTGACGGCAAGGTTTTCATTCACTATGCCATCGCTGGCAGCGAAAAATGCAAGAACATAAGATATAAAATGTCGTTCACCGTCATTGAGTGATGCCCAATCTTTAAGGTCCGCACTAAGGTCGATTTCTTCTGCCGTCCAGAAGCTTGCCTGGTGTCGTTTGTAGTGGTTCCAGATGTCGGGATAATTGATGGGAAGAATAACAAAGCGGTCTTTGTTTTCCTGTAAAAGGATTTCAATGTGCTGCTCCATGGTTAAATGTTTAATTTACCTGCAGATGAAAAATTGTGCTGAAAGAAATGCTGTTATGGACAGCGAAGCCTGCCAGTACATGCTTTTCCTCCGAAAGCGTTGTGACTAAATGTTTGAGCCTGGCAGGTCTTCTGACTTGCTCCGTTGTTTATTGCCTTCCCGTATTAAATACAGTGGCGTGTAGCATAAACAATAAAATGGAGCTTACAGCTACGGGGATAGTTCCCGAATTTCACGGGATTCCCTTTTCATCCGCGTTGTGCGGAACCTGGTTCTGGTTACAATAGTAACAAGTGAATGGGAAAAATAGAGAGAAGGTTATACACGTGTTGTTGAAAAATAATATTAAGAGATTACCAGCAAAGCATCAAGTGCGTGGATGAGCTCCACCTGGTAATCTCTCTGATCAATACGAAGCGTGTTATCACATGGATACAATCAGTTCGATTCTTATTCATCGCGCTGCCACCCTGATTTCTTTTTTTGTTAAAACGATGGTTGAAATTTCTATATCTTTTTTCAATCTCGTTTTTCCATCCTGTATAATGAAGGTGTAAACGCCATCTTCGGCACCATTAAAATCAAATAATTTACTAACGTGGGGCGCAGATGCATAATAAGAATATCTTACTCCACCTGCATAAAGATAAATTTTCAATTTTTTTCGTGATGGATTGTCAACCTTCAATGTATAGTTCTCATCATTGCCGTCGCGAACGAGGTAAGCCATAACATCTGTTTTACCATGGGTACCGGTGTTTTCAAGTGCATATGTGTTTTCTGCTGATTGAGCTGTTCCTTTTACAGGTATAAAAAATAAACCTGAAAATAACAGGATTACCAATGAAGGTAAAGTGAAACGGGAATTGAGTTTCATAACATAAATTTTTTATAGTTAGAGATAAGCACAGGCGACATTTTCTTTGTATCGCTTTCACATATAAGGACGAATGGCATGCCAATCCTTATCCTATTGATATTCAATCACGATGATTTTCGTAGAAAATAAATGTGTACGGTTTTGATATAACACTGTACGGAAGAACGACAGAATGAATTGTTAACGAGTGTTAAAGTGAATGCATTATTGCAGAAAGTGTTATAACGGTAACGGACAGGTGTTATAATTCGAGAGAACTAACATCAAAATTCCGCGATCAGGGAAAGCCATCTGGCGGCAGGAGCACCCCATATCTCTTTATAGGTAGCTGTGTTAAACTGCGGCCAATACGGCGTATCCCCATTAAACTTCGACTGCAAGCCCACAGGGATGGCTCCAACAGTTTCCCCCGGCAGCGCCACATACAATTGCGGATAATTACTTCCCTCACCCCAAATCAGCGACTGACCAAAAGGGTTCTTCCCTACAATCCAGAACAACTGCTGCTCGGCAATATTCATCAGTTCCTTATCTTTTAAAAATTTGCCGCACAACGCTGCTGCTTTACCCGTAGCCAAATGCACTGCAGCATTACCCTTAAATGAAAACCACACCGGGAACACACGCAGGTAATGTTCATCATCCAGCTTCACCCCATTTTCAAGCTGTTCCTTGTAATCCTTATCCGCACCCCCATGGATTCCTACCTGCACTTTATAAAAATTTACTGAATCCCTGATCTCATCGATGTGATACACCCCACTCGGAACCATACCATATGGTTCCACATACTGCATAATATTTTTCAAATACTCACCATACATTTTTATCGACGCTTCCCATTTCTTATAATCAATATGGTCAGGTTGTGTTTTACACAATGAAGTCAATGCCTGCATGAATGCATAATCACGGGACTGGTGCGTATAATGCACAATAGATTTCTTAGTGAGATCGCGATAAAAAAATCCCCTTGTTTTGTTTTTATCTTTCAACGGTTCTGTGCGCTGACAATCCAATGTATAACGGATCGCTTTAGCTGCTTCCTCTGCATAATATTTATCGCCTGTCAACTTGTACAATAAAGTGGCCGCGTATGATATATTTGCCATGTACTGGCTATTTGAGGCCATCGCAGCATGATCGCCTCCGCCACCTCCACTTAATTCAGCGTAGCCTACACTATCAAAACGTTTCCTTGCGTAATTAAAATCTTCAATAGCCACTTTTCGAAGATTCCCTTTCAACATAGTATCGTCAGTAATATTCATCGCCGCAAAAGCTTCAATGCCTGCAAACATAAAATTTTCAAATGCACGATTGTGAATACGAATCCTGCGACGCCTTGTAGAATCATCTTTAGTTCCGATAAATCCATCGGTCCACAAGTTGGTTCCCCACGTTTGAGCGCGATATCCATCACCAAGCCGCGTTTTTAAAATAAAATCGATACCCCACTCCGCTTCTTCCATCAACCGCAGATGTAAATTCTTATTATGCTTTTCTTTCGCATTCTTCGCCATCTCAATCAACGAGTATATTATTTCGGCCGATTGCAATATCTGTTGCGACATGTCGGCCGCATCATGCCATCCGCCATTCAGCGCAAAAAGTTTTCCGTTGTAAGTTCCATTAAGATCGGTATGACAAACTCCATGTTTGCCGGGAACAGGATAACCGCATCTTTCACAAAAAATAAAATTCAGCATTCGCCAGGCAGAATTTTCCCATATGTTGCTTTGTATATCAAAAGACTTTGATGATATATTGCCTGCACGAAGAAAATACCTGCCTTCTTTTTTGAATTCCGAAAAATCGATCGTTTCAAAATTGCCAATATTGGTTTTTCGCGTTTTGATGTTTCCTTCATAAGCCAGTTTGCCGTTTACCTGGTTCACCAACTGAAATTTTCCATTGTGGTTGCTGACGTTCACAATCGCAGATTTCACACTCTCCATGCCATAACCTGTTGTAGAATGAATGATCCTGTTCTGAGCAGGCATCCATCCGCTTACCACTTCGGGATGTTCAACTGTTTCCAGTGTAACTGCATCTATGTCGAACTTAAGTGAATCGCCCATCGTACGTTCTTTGCCGAACACTTCAATTGCAAATGATAATTTGGTCACCTTATCGCGGGGCAATTCAGCCATTTCAACAAAACATTCGTTCCATTGACCGTTTATCAAATTGATCTCATGGTATCCTTCGCGTTCATATTTGTCGGGCACTTTAACTTTACCATCATTCTCCACATACAGGTTAAGATAAATACTGCGCGCTCCTTCACAATCTGGATAAATGAATAACCTGATGCGATTGTATTTTTCCCAATCCGCGCCACCAACGTCGTAGCTGGCCAGGGAGGTTCCGAATCCCAAACCCCAATCAAGAAATTCAGGGTTAGTACTGGGAGCCACCAGTCGCAAACTATGTTTACCACTCTTACTTCGTTCAGGTGTAACTGATATGCCGCCAATTCCTTTGTGTGACCATTTGTTGAGGTCTTCCATATCGAGGAGCATCGTTGACGACAAAACTTTCTTGGTAAGCCCAAACTTTTCGAACGATTTGGAATAATCCAGTGGAAGCGGACGGTGTATATAGCCGCTGTTAATAATATCCTGTTTCAGCCTGGCATCGAATTGCGTAAGGCCCGGGATCGATAGAAATATGAATAGCAGGGCAAATAACAATTTAATTCTCATAAGCGTGAGGCTGGTTAGAAGAAATACCAGTACTCTAATTTATTGATCAGACCCGGTATTTTGAGAATTTTTTTAGGCCTGTCATTTCCACTTCTGTAAGTGTATGTTTACTTATACTCGTTGGCAGTAAAATTTAACCTGATTATTTCCACTCCTTTTTTATCCCTGTATAAATATCCCACAGTAACATTATTTTTTCGGAGAAATTCAAATGCCGGATCTGTTTTCACCCGTTCAAGCAGAATTGGCCTGACTGATATTTTCAATTGATCAATGGTCAATTCTGCGCTATCGGTATCTGTCAGGGTATAATAATACACAACCGTTTTATCCTTTTGAATGCCGGCACTGTCAAACCTCGTTGACTTATCCATCATGTATGGACTGCGATGATTAACAAGGTTAAGATGCTCTTTCATGCGACTCTCAAATGTGTTTACCGGAAAAAACAGTTTTATCAATGTGAATAGTAATATCACGGCAACCAGCGTAACTCCAAAAATGGAAATAAAGTTCTTCCTGTTATTTTTCATATATAATTCTCCTCTATTCAAACAAAATTATTTTAATCAGAACATTTATGTTGTTCGATTAATCTTTTCTGCGACTGTTTTCGCCCTGGATAATAAACGTGGTTCACCTGCTTTTGCGGTAAATTTTGCGAAAGCCGATTGAGGTCCTTTCCATTTGAGCTGGCCGACATTCTTAAATAGCTTTGCATCGGTTTTTAA
>Ga0111538_10009266_pt1 | contig 13152 bp, 11 predicted proteins | sample SoiMethybrSBSTD1_FD_79669 | JGI IMG/M metagenome (GOLD analysis project Ga0111538, IMG submission 79669) | Bulk soil microbial communities from a Populus tree surrounding site in Tennessee, USA - Soil MetaG P. TD hybrid SBSTD1 (version 2)... | ecosystem: Environmental > Terrestrial > Soil >...
CACGACGGCGACGTCGACGCTGCTCGTGGCTCGCCTTCGGCTCGGCATCAGAGCCCCGATTTAACACCGCTGACGTGCGCCCGAACGATTCGCGCGGGCACGATCGCGGAATTCATTTAGACTCGGGCGGCTCCCGCCCGTTTTGGTCGAGGGCGCTGTGATGGGCAGCGCGCTTCGACCGCACAAGCAAACCAGCCGAACATGCCGAAGCTTCTGCGCTTCGCAGCAGTGCTCTTGACCCTGCTTGCGAGCGCGACCCAGTTCATCGACTCTCCCGAGTGGCCGAAGGCCGGGCTCGCTGCTCGGGCTTCGAGCGCGGCCGACGTCGATCGCGCGCTGGTGGAAGCGCAAACGGTGTGCATCGCCTCGAGCGTTTGGTCCGCGGGCGAGCTCGGAGAGACGCTCCTCTACCATTTCGAGCGCCAGGGCGATCGGCTCAAGGTCGGCTACTTCGCTTACTGGTCGACGGAGCGACCCTGGGGAATGAACTCGCTCTCGCTGAGCGTTGCGCCCGCGCTCCTGCTCGACGGTGTGTACAGTCATTTGTTCTACGTGCTGCCGGGCGTGCGCGACGCGATGTACGGCTCGGGCGACGTCGAGGGTGCCTCCGTGACCTACGCCCTGGCCGGCGCGAAGCTGGAAGTCGTGTCGGGGCTCGCGGACGACGAAGCTCACGATGCAGTGCGGCTGTCGCGCGATGATCTGGTCGACGAGCGCGGGCGCTTGATCCTGATGAGCGACGTCTGGAGTCATCAACTCGGCGGGCGTGGCGCCGCGCACCGGCTCGAACGCGCCGCCGAGCAACGCTGCTACCACGGGCACCAGCTGGTCCCGCTGACTCCCGAGCTCGCGGCAGCGTTTCGACTGGGCAACATTGCCCAGCCGCGCCGTGCCAAGCCTGCGTGGCGTATCGGCGAGCGGTAAAAACTTCGCGGGCACGCCCAAAGCTGGGACACGGCGTCGATTTCGCCACGCGGAAGCGACGCGGAGGCCGAGTAAACCTGCGCGGTACGAAGCCTGCAATGCGGGTAAATCCATGCAATCCGATGTCATCAAGCTCGAGCTGCTGCGAGGCGGCATCGACCCCGAGGATTATCGCGTACTCAAAATGTTGCCGTTGGTCTACGTGGCCTGGGCCGACGGAGTGATCGAACCACTGGAACGCGAACGGCTGTTCTGGCTCGCCCGCCATCGCTTCGGCGTCGGACCCGAGGGCGAGTACGTGCTCGAGGAGTGGCTGCGCCGGCCGCCGTCCTTTCCGTACGTGCGACGTGGCTTGCGTAATCTGCTGGCGCTTGCGCTGGCACCGGACGAGGTCGCGATCGAGCACGAGGATCTTCGCGACCTGGTGGTCTGCGCCGAGCTGATCGCTCGTACGACCAGCGCGGCGCCCGACTCGCCCTGGGCGGTCGGACCCGCCGAGGAGCTCGCGCTTCGCGAAATCTCCAGGGCGCTCCGCGTCGATTACGGTCGGAGCTGGGCGACCTTGCTGCGCGAGCTCGACTCCTCCGCGGTCTCGCGAACCGCCGCTGAACTGAGGTTTCGCTGAGACCGTATGCGAGCCGCGAATCAGCCGCCGACGCCTTGCGCACCCGTCGCGCCGAACGAACCGCCGACCCCGCCGAACGGCGATCCGCCGCTGCCGCCGGACGCGGCAGTGCCGCCGTTGCCGCCGAACGGCGAGGTGCCCGAAGCGCCGCCGAAGGCGCCGGTGCCCGTGGTGCCACCGAACGCACCGGTGCCCACGCTGCCGCCGAACGCGCCCGCGCCGGTAGCTCCGACCGCGCCGCCAGTGCCGCCGGCGAGGTTGGCGCCGGTGCCGCCAGTGTTGTTGGCACCCGCTCCGGCCGAGCCGCTGACCCCCGCGACCCCCGCGCTGCCACCGGACTGGTTCACGACGCCGCCGATGCCGCCGATGCCGGCGTTGCCACCGGGGATGGGCGCCGGAGGATTTTCGGTCTGGTTGCCGCAGCCGGCCGCTTGAGCGGCGATCGCGAACCCGATCACACAGAAGAGACGGCCACTCAACTTCACCGCGCGAAGGTAAGACGGCAGCGCGAGCCGGCAAGCGCAGCGAAAGCGCGCGCAGCCGGCGAGTTTGCCGCGTGGCTGCTTGCTACGCCGGCGAGCCTCTGCGCCCCGCCAGAAACAACCCCGCTGGCAGCGCGAGTATCGCCGTGACCAGACACGCGATTTCTCCCGCCACTGCGAACAGCCCGAAGGAAAACAGCGCGCGATTTTGCGCCGCCAAAAGCGAGCCGTAGCCGATGATCGTGGTGATCGAGCACAACGTCACGGCGCCGCCCGTGGCGGTGAGGGCAGCGCCGAGATCGTCCCGCCCGTCGGCCTGAAAGCGCTTCAGCATGTTGATCGAGTAGTCGGCCGCGATGCCGAAGGTGATCGGCAACACGACGAAGTTCGAGAAATTCAGGCGTTCACCCGACCACGCCAAGACTCCCAGCGTCAGTACGACTCCCGCGCAGATCGAAAACAGCGCGGCCAGCGACAGCCCGAGCGAACGAAAGCTCAATCCACACACGACCAGGAGCGCGAGCGCGGCGATCAGCGTGGCGCGCGGACCGTCGGTTTCGATCGCCGAGACGATGTCGCTCGAAAGCAGCAACGGGCCCGCGACGGAAACCGGTGCTCTGCCCACGCTGGCGGCTTTTCTCAAATCCGCTGCGTACTGATCGATGCGCCGAGCATCCCAGGTTCCGGCGTCGAGCTTGGGAAACACGAGCACGCTGCGATCGCTGCACCCGTCGCGCTCGCGTAGCCCGGCGAGCAAGGTCATCGGGATCCGATCCTGGCGCAACGGCAAGAGCGAGGCTTCGCTCAGCGCGGAATCGACGTAGCGGCGCTCCTCGGGCGAGAGCGTGGCGAGCAAACGCGGCGTGAGCAGCGCCTTCAGCCGGGCTGCCTGTTCGAGCGAGCGAGAGCGATGCTCGGGCAAGAGGTCGCGCAAGGTTCGCACACTGGCGATGAGATCTCCGGCTCGGCCTTCGCGCTTCAGCTGCAGCACGCGCGTTTCCACCTCGCGCGCCTGCGCTGGATCGTCGGCCAGGATCAGGGTCGGCGTGAGATAACGCTGAAGCGTTTGATCCATGCGCTTACCCCAATAACGTTCGCCGCTCGCCCAGGAATCGCTGCGCCGGAGCTTCGAGAAGTCGTATTCGAAGAAATCTCCGTGGCGTCGAGCGATGCCGATCGCCGAAACGACGGCGAGCGCCAGCATCGCCGCCAGCAGCGACCGCGCCCGGCCCAGCACGGACAGGCTGAAGCGCGTGCCCGCTCCCGTGGAGGCAGCGCCAGCCCTTTGCATCGCTCCGCCGAGCAGCGAGCACAGCGGCGGAATCAGCAGCATCGCGTAGAGCCAGCACACCACCATGCCGAGCGCGCCGATCCAGCCGAACTGGTTGAAGCCGCGGAAATCGGTGAAGATCAGCGAGCCGTAGGCGGCCGCGGCAGCCAGCGCCGCGGCGAGCGTAGGCCGCCAGGTGGTCCGGAGCGCGATGGCGATCGCCGTTTCGAGCGCGACGCCCTTTCTCCGCTCCTCACAGAAGCGCGCGAGCAGAATTACCCCGCTGTTGATTCCGTTGCCGACCACGATCGAGCCGAGGAAGGCCGTATTCGAATTGAGGTGGCGGATCGAAAGCGGGGGCAGCGCGACCAGCGCGAACGCCGCAGTGGTGCCGCACAGCAGCGGAAACCCCAGGATCGGCAGCGCGCGCCAGGATCGGAAGTAGCCGAACAGCGCGGCGACGACCAGAATCGAAACCAGCGCTCCCGAGATCCCGAGGTCGTTCTTCAAGCCGTCCAGTTCCTGGACGCGAGTGGCGATGTCACCCGCGAAGCCAAAGCGCATCCCGGGCGCGTACGCGTCGGGGAACCCGAGCGCACTTACGTCGGCGCCGACACGCTGCAAGAACTCGCGCTCGGCGTCGAGCGTCGCGCCGCGCGATTCAGTCTGAATCAAGAGCACGGCGGTCTGCTTGTCGGTGGAGACGAAGCGATCGCTTTGCGCTCGCTCCGAGCCGCCGTACCGGGCTCGGTACTTCTGCGCCAGTTGTTCGAGCGGAATCGGCGGAGGCGGATCTTCTTCGGCGTCGAGCAAATCCATGCCGGTTCGGCGCGAGACTTCCCAGTCCCGACGTTCTTCGACCGCGTTCACCAGGCGCTCGACGTCCTCCGGCTCCATCAACTGCAACGCGTAGGTTTCGAGAAATCGCCGCTCTTCCGCGGTGCCCGTGCGCACCGCTCTGACGAGCGAGGGCGGATACGCCGCGATCCGCCGCGCCAGGTCGTCGACGAAGCGCTCGGCAGCGGGCAGATTGCCGGCGGTGTCGACGACGATCCCCAGATGGCGAGGCGCGAACATACGCGCGCGCACGCGCTCGATCGCGCCGACACTGGGCGCGGATTCGGGCAAGAGCTCTTCGAGCTCGCCGCGCAGCGCTCGATACGTTTCGAGCGTTCGCCAGCCGGCGCCCAGCGTCAGAATCAGCGCCGCTGCCAATACCGGCCAGCGGAAGCGCACGAGCCAGCGTGCCAGACGCTCGCTGGGGGTTCGAGTGCGTGTCGTGTCGAACAGATCCACGGCCGGCTATCGGCACAGGCTTTTGCCGTCGCCAAGCTATGGGGACCCAGAGTCGATCTTGCAAGCTCGTGAAGCGTGCAAATCAGCGCCGCGCTTCGGGCTCGCGTTGCGACAAAAGGCCGCGTACGCTGCTCTGTGAGCGCACATGGGCGCCATGTTCTATGTCTTCCTGCTGATCGTCGCCGCTGCTGGTGTCGCGATCTACCTTCTGTTCATCCTGCGCGAAGTGCCTGGCGCGGCCGAGGAACGTCTCGGCCGCCTCGAAGATCTGCCCCCCGACCTCGGCCAGTGGAAAAAAGACGAGGACTCGCCGGAGGGAAAAGACGCGCTCGCGCGCGGGGAACGCCGCGAGGTGCGCTTTTTCTACGATCGTACTCACGGGGGATTTCGCGGGTCCCGGCTGCTGCGCCAGGTGCGTTATAGAAGCGCCGAGACCAACGAAATCCTGCGGGCCGAGCCGGACGAGTTAATCAAGCGAAGGCGCGTCCGTAGCTCCGATGTGCCGGAGCGCTCATGACGCGACGTGTCGTCGAAAAAAGCGAGACACTTCTGTGAGGTCGCGCAAAATCGAAAGACGCTTCGGAAGCGAGCAACCGAGTAGGAGCAACGATGACAGAGAGTGCTTCGGGTCCGGCGAGTCTCCGTAGCTCTGGGCCGCCGACGTCGCGCCGGCGTTACGACACCGATTCCGCGCAGGACGATCGCGGCTCGATGCCGCCGAGCCTGCGGGCTCCGGGTGAGCGTTACGAATTCTTCCAGGTCATCCAAGGCTACCTGGACAAGGCCTCGCGCATCATCGGGATGCCCGACTACATCCGCACGATCCTGAACCAGCCGAAGAACGAGCTGATCGTGCACTTCCCGGTCAAGATGGACAACGGCGAGTACCGCCTGTTCAAGGGTTATCGCATCCAGCACTCGAACATCCTCGGGCCCTACAAAGGCGGCATGCGCTACCACGAGAACGTCACGCTCGACGATCTCAAGGCGCTCGCCGCGTTGATGACCTGGAAGTGCTCGTTCATGAACCTGCCGTTCGGCGGCGCCAAGGGTGGGATCAAGTTCACGCCGCGCACCGCATCGCGCGCCGAGCTCGCCCGCATTACCCGGCGCTTTTTCCACGCGCTAGGCTCGAACATCGGGCCCGACTACGACATCCCGGCTCCCGACATGGGCACGAACTCCCAGGTCATGGCGTGGGCGATGGACACGTACATGAACACGGTGGGCATGGTGTCCAAACAATCCGTGATGGGCGTCGTGACCGGCAAGCCGATCACCAGCGGCGGCACCTACGGCCGCGACAAGGCGACCGGGCAGGGTCTGGTCCACGCCGTCAAGGAATGGAGCGAGCGTTCGCGCTTCAAGCTCGAAGGTCAGAAGCTCAGCGTCCAGGGCTACGGCAACGTCGGTTCGCACACCGCGGTGCTGCTCAGCCAGCTCGGCGTCTCGCTGGTCGCGGTCGGCGATCACACCGGGTACCTCTACAATCCCGAGGGCTTCAACGCGCATCGCCTGCAGCGTTACGTCGAGGAGCACGGCTCGATCGAGGGTTACCCCAACGGCCAGAAGATCGGCCGCGAGGACTTTTTCGGAGTGCAGGCCGACATCTTCGTGCCCGCGGCGCTCGAGAATCAGATCGGTCCGGCCGAGGCGGAGGCGCTCCAGGTACGCCTGGTCGCCGAAGGTGCCAACGGTCCGTGTTCACCCGCGGGCGAAGAGACCTTGAAGAAGCGCGGCATCGAAGTGCTGCCGGACGTGATCGCCAACGCCGGCGGCGTCACCGTCAGCTACTACGAATGGGTACAGAACCGGCGCAGCGAGCAGTGGACGCTCGAAGAAGTCGAGACCCGGCTCGAAGGCGCGATGCGCGATGCGTATCAGCGCATGATCGACTTCTCGCGCGCCTATGACTGCGACTATCGGCTCGCCTGCTACGGCGTCGCGCTGCAGCGTCTGGTCAGCGTTTACAACGAGCGCGAGATCTTTCCGTAGTCAGTTCGACACTGTTTTGTTCGTGTCGTCGAAGGCGAGCGCGCGGTAGCCGCGCCAACCCGGCGCGTGGTCCTGGCCGGCGCGGAAGTCACTGAAGGCCTGAATCAGCGTGGTCGTGCGCTGGCCGTCGAGCTGCTTCGGATGGCGCGGATGGTGATTCATCCAGGCCCGCACGAACAGCGTGTTCGCGTCGGACGGCAGCGCGGTGACGTTGTCGACCCACTTCGGCCACACCTTGTCCTCGAACAAAAACTCCTCGACGTTCGACACGTAAAAAACGCTGAGCTTGATCGAGTTTTTCCGCAGATACTCGGCCACGCCGGGAAGCGCCTTGTGGCCCGCGAAGTCGCCGACCAAAGGAATGATCCGATGCTCCGCTTGCATGCGCTGCACGAAGCGGAAAGCCTTCTCGCTGGCGAGAAAGCCGAGCTCGCGTCCATCCGGCGCGCGCATCGCCAGTTGATCGCGGAGCTTCGGATAGCGCGGGCGCGTTTTCATGTGGAGCTCGAACTGGATGTCGAGCTGGTCGTCGAAGAACGCCTGATGCGCTTCGCGCAGCGCGGTCGTGTCGGCCACGTCGAGCGGAAACCGATAGCCGCTCGTGATGCGCTCGATCAGCCGCGCGTGGATGCCGCGCCAGAGCTCGCGATCGCGGGGCGCTGTTTCGGCGTGCGCGATCACCTGCGCGACGGTCGCTCCGGTTCCGGGATCGCTCTCCTTTTGGAATGGGCGCCCCACGAGCAGGGTCAAAAAATGCGAGCGCGTGGTGGCCTCCTCGAAGATTGCCTTGTAGAGGAGGTGCAGGAGCATGTTGCGGCGCCGGATGTCGATGATGAAACTAACCTCCGGCCGCACCAGCGCGATGTACGAAAAGTTTTGCTCGGGGCCCACGCCCAGGTACGCCCCGCCGGACGGCAACTTCTCGAGCAGCGGCGCGACCTGGAGCTGCGACGTCTCGTTCGAGACGTAGTTGTCGGAGAAGTAGTAACGGTCCTTTTCCGAAAGCTGCTGGATCAGCTCGCTCAGCGGTTGCGCCGGGGGTTTGCCCGGAAGCGCGTCTTGGGCGGGCTCGGCGGGCGCCACGGCCGCGACCGGCGCCTCGCTCGGGGCGGAAGCGGCCGGCACCGCGGTAGCACCGGGGGGTGGCTTCAGCTCGGCGACGGGCGCGGTCGGGGAGCTCGGCGGCGGAGTGGAGGCGCAAGCGAAAGCGAGCGGGATGGCGCACGCGAGACGAGTGAGGCGCATGGCGCGAGCATTGGAGCTCAGCGCGGCCGATTGCGCCAAGAAAGCCGCGACTATTCGCGGTGCCGCGCGGGCGCACAAACGCCGCTCGAAGAGCCGTCGCCGCCATCGGAGGCAACGCCTCTTCAGGACGATTCGGCAGCGCCGCCCGAGAGCGCGCCGGCACCGCCTTCAGAGCCGGACTACGCCGATGCTGACCCGAGTGCCCTCGATGATTTTCGCCCGGCGCTCGAGCCGTATGGGCAATGGTTGGAGGATCCGACGTACGGTCTGCTCTGGGTGCCGAGCTCCGCGATTGTCGGCCAGGATTTCGTCCCTTACGTCACGTCGGGCCACTGGGCGCTTGCCACGGACGGCGATTGGATTTGGCAGAGCGACTTTCCCTGGGGGTCGATCGTGTTTCACTACGGCCGCTGGGTTCGGCTGGGGGACGGCCGTTGGGCGTGGATCCCTGGCCGCCAATACGCGCACGCTTGGGTCGACTGGCGCATCGGCGCGAGTCACTGGGACTACATCGGTTGGGCGCCCGCGCCTCCCACGTTCGTATGGTTCGCCGGTGCGCCGGTGGTGCTCCATTTTCATCCACGGCCCTTTTTCGTGTTCTCTCCGACGCGCTTCGTTTTTGCGCCGCGCCTTCATCTGGTTCCTCACGAGCACGTTCCCATCGTTCTGCCCCACACACAGCCTTTCCGGCTGCCCCCCGGTCGCGTCCGCGTCGGGCCGCCTCCTCAGGTCGCGCGGGTGCCGACCGAGGTACTGCCGCGCGTTCGCGTCGCCGCGCCGCCCAATACAGTGATCGTGCCGCGGACGGTCGTGCCGCCGCCAGTGCCGCCTGCTCGCACGGTGCGGCAATTGAGTCCGAGTCCGGGTGCCGCACCCCGGAGTGTGATGCCGAATCGCGCGCCGCAAACCGTACCGCCAACGCCGTTCTATGCGATGCCTCGCGTACCGCCCCCGGCAGGACCGCCGCGGGCACTCCCCTCGCCACCGCCCCCACAGCGACCCGTGCTCCGCGCGCCGCCTCCGCGTCAGGCGCCGCCAGCGCGGGCACCGGCAGCGCCCGCGCGGCCGGCGGCTCCGCGCGGCCGCTGATTGCACTTTCAGAAGTAGCGCTGCTTCATCAGCGGAAGGGCGAACAGCGCGGGACCCTCGGCCGCGGCCATGAGCGGGAGCGGCGCTTCGATCGTCACACTGCCGCGATTGTGGAGGAGCACGAGGCCTTCGGTGTTTTGGCCGCCGCTGCCTTCGACCACGAAGCCGAACTGACTGCGGCGCGCGTCGTTGAAGACGACCACCGTGTTGCGGGAGCCGGGCAGCGCCGGCGTGACGTTGCCGCAGCAAGTGTTGCTGACGAGCACGCCTTGCGCGGGGGCTTCGGCGTCGGGGTTGTCGGAGATCGCGATCTGGTTGTGCGAGACGAGCGTGCGGTCCGCCGTGAAGACGAGGATGCCGGCCATGCCGAAGATGTCGAAGCCGTTCGGCGGCGTGCCGCTGATGGTGTTGCCGACGACCACGTTCTGTTCGGGGCGATTCAGCGGAGCGCCTGGTCCGCCGGGACCCGCGAGCGCCGTGCCCGAGCTCTGGATCACGATGCCGTCCCCGCCGGTGCAGAGCCCGGGGCAGCCGAACAGCGTGAGATTCGAGATGCGATTTGACCAGATGAACCAGCGATCGCCGGCGGTGTTCGTGACCGCTTGCGCGGTGCCGAGGAAGTGGTTGTTCGCGACGTACACGTCGTTCGCGAAGCGGCCGAAGATGCCGAAGGCGATCGGGTTCAGATTGGTGTTCGACACGCCGCGGCCGTCGAAGACGAAGCCGTGAATCTGTGTGCCGCTCGCGGGGTTGCCGCCGGCGGCAGTGCCGGGCAGAAAGAAGCCGACGCGCGCTCCGCTCGTGAACACGGGACCGCTTTCACAACCCGTGACCACGGGGTGGCCGAAGCCGCGCAGCACGACGCGCTTGGTGATCGTGGCGCCGCAATACGCGCCGGGACCGACCTGGACGTGGTCACCGGGAGCCGCGGCGTCGACGGCTTCCTGAATCGTGGCGAAGTCGCTCGGGACGCGCACGACGGCCGCGCTCGCGGCGTGGACCCCGAGGGCGCAAGCGGCCGCGGCTCCATACGCAACCAATTTCGAGCAAGCCATGATGCCCTCCTGGTCACCCATGGTGCGTGAGCGCGCTCGCTGCTCGCACGCCGGGTGCAAGCTCTATCGGTGCACGGCACTATCGGGCCATTCACGTGCAAATCCTGCGTGCACTTTCGTCACGGCCACGACGCGGAGAGCGAACCGAACCCCGAGATACCGTGCCGGGCCGACAAAAAATCAGCCCGTACAGAATCGAGTCGCTCGACACCAGCGCGAAGCGCCGGTTCGCCACGCTGTTTGATTTTCGGACGAGCGTTCACGTCCGGGGCTGCTGGGTAGGTCCCTGAGCGGCTTCGAGCTTTGGCGCATGCGTTGCTTGAGTGTGAAAGCATGCGCTACCTACTCGAAGATGCGGGCTTTCTGCTCCGCAATTGGTGGGCGATCGTGATCCGCGGTGTATTGGCCGTGGTGTTTGCCATCATCACATTCGTGGCGCCCGGTATTTCGCTGGCCGCCCTGGTGCTGTGCTTCGGCGCCTATGCGCTGGTTGACGGAGTACTGACGCTGGTTGCCGCCTTCCGGCGTCATGGCGTCGATACTCCGCGCTGGTACCTCGTGCTCGAGGGTCTCGCCGGCATCGCTGCCGGAGTGATCAGCCTGCTCTGGCCCAAGATCACCGCGCTCGCGCTGGTCTTCGTGGTGGCCGTCTGGGCGCTCGTCAGCGGCGTGCTCAAGATCGCAGCCGCGATCAAGCTCAGGAAGGTCGTCACCGGCGAGTGGCTGCTCGCCCTGGCCGGCATCGCGACCATCGCCCTGGGCGTGCTCTTGTTCATGATGCCTGTCACCGGAGCGCTGGCGCTGACGCTGTGGATCGGCGCCTATGCGCTGATCTTTGGCGTCAGCCTGATCGCGCTCGGGTTTCGACTCCGCTCCTGGCAAAAGTCTCACCCCATCGACATCGAAATGCCCACTCACGGACCGTACGGCACCGCCGGCGCCCACTGACACTCCACTCCCAAACGCTCAGGCCCGTCGTGCAAGGCTCGCCGTCAAAGGCGGGCCTTGCGCGTTCAAAGTAGTGGCTTTTTCATGACGAACTTCGAACAAGCGTTCGGGAAACCGGGAAACTCGCAGGCGATCTCGTAGCCGAGCTTCAGGTAGAATCCCGGCGCCTGAAAGCTGAAGGTTTCGAGATAGAGCAGCGTGCAGCCTAGCTCGCGCATCCGCTCCTCGAATTTCGCGACGAGCTTCGAGCCGATCCCGCTCTTCCGTAGATCCTCGCGCACCCAGAGTTCTTGCAGCTCGCTGGCCGTGCCCCAGTAGCGTCCGACCGCGCCGCCGATCAACGTTTTTCCCACGCGCGCAAAACAGCCGGAGCGCCTGATCTCGTCGAAGTTTGCGGCGCAGAGGTTGTGAGCTTCGAGTCCCGCGCCGACCGCGGCCACGTCGGCCGGGTCGAGGACGTCGCGCGTGTCCCAGGCGATCGAGTCGTTCATTTCGACGCCACTATAACCGGTCGGGTTTAACCCCGTTTAACTCGCTGCGACCTGGTCGCGGACCCAGGCTGCCGGAAGCGAGCGGCCGGTAACCGCTCCCCGGAGGACCAGGATGCGTAACGCGAAACGACACTTGAAAAACTGCGGTCTCATCAGCACCGCGGCTCTGCTCATGGCTTGTTCGGCGCTGGTGAGCGCCGTCGTGGTCGGCTGTGGTGATGGCGACGACCCGAAGGGCGGCGCGGGAGCCAGCGGCTCCGCGGGCACCGCTGGCAGCGCCGGTTACGGTGGCACGGCAGGGTATGCCGGCAGCGCCGGCACGGCCGGTTCCTCGGGTACCGGCGCGGGCGCAACGGGTGGCCAGGCGGGCAGCGCGGGCTACGCAGGCACGGCTGGCGCGGCTGGCGCGGCTGGCGCCGACGGCGGCGTCGAGGCGGTCCTCAAACGCTCGTCGCGCTCGAGCCCGATCGCGATCTCGGACGACGACGCGTACGTGGTAGAGACCAATCCCGACGACGGTTCGATCTCGATCTTCGACGCCGTACGCGAGGTGCGCACCGCCAAGGTGCCCACCGGCCGCGAGCCGTCGAGCGTGGTGATTCATCCGAACAAGACCAGCGCCTTCGTCGCCAATCGCGCGGACGCCACCGTGGTGCGCGTGGACGGGATCAACCTGGCACAACCGACGGTGTCGTATTCGGTCGACGTCGGCTCGGAGCCGACCGGGCTCGCATTGTCGCCGACCGGCAAGACCCTGTTCGTCGCCGAGCACGCCGAAGGCCGCATCACGGTGATCGACACCGCGTCGATGAAGGTGACCTACACCATCGAAGCCGTCGACCATCCGTTCGCGCTCGCGGTCACCAACGATCTGGACACCGACGATGCCGACGAAATCCTGGTAGCGCCTGAGTTTTTCGGCGAGCCGAACCAGGCCGTCGAAGGCTCGGACGACAGCCGCACCGGACGCATCCGCGTGTTCCGCCTCTCCGATCGCAGTGAGCTCGGCTCGATCACGCTGTCGCCTCGGGACAGCGGATTCAGCGACGTCGCCGGCAATCCCACCGTGAAGACCTCGCCGAATCAGCTGGCGAGTGTCGTCATTCAGGGCGGCAAGGCTTACGTGACCAGCGTGTCGGCGTCGCCCGCCGCGCCGCTGAAGTTCAACGTCAACGTGCAGCCGGTGGTCTACGTCGCCGACCTCGCGACGCGCACTGAGGACACGTCGAACATAGGTACCGCGAATCTGGCGCGCGTGGTCAAGGACGCGGTCGGCAACAACCCGATGTTCTTCATGGCCGACTTGATCGACGTTTCCTTCATCGGTGACTCCAACGTCGCCTACGTGCTGTCGCGCGGCGGCGACGTCGTGCAGCGCCTGATCTACGACGCGGCGAAGGGGATTCAGGTCGGCTCGGACTTCAACAAGCAGATCGACGTCAACGGCGCGCCGGCCGGCTCGTACGGCGGCTGCTTGACGCCGATCGGCATCACCACTGCGCACGCCGCGCCGCGCGCGTTCCTGAACTGCTGGCTGAGCCGTAGCCTCGGCGTCGTCGACCTGTCGAAGCAGGTGCTGAAGTCGACGGTAGAAAGCACGCCCGCGCCGAACGCCGGAGCCGAACAGGCGGTAGCGAACGGGCAGCGCTTCTTCTACACAGGGCGCGGCCGCTGGTCGGACAACGCATGGTCGAGCTGCAGCTCGTGCCACCCCGGTGGCCTCAGCGACAAC
>Ga0111538_10009267_pt1 | contig 13152 bp, 9 predicted proteins | sample SoiMethybrSBSTD1_FD_79669 | JGI IMG/M metagenome (GOLD analysis project Ga0111538, IMG submission 79669) | Bulk soil microbial communities from a Populus tree surrounding site in Tennessee, USA - Soil MetaG P. TD hybrid SBSTD1 (version 2)... | ecosystem: Environmental > Terrestrial > Soil > Tree...
GGCATGACCGAGGCGCGCGCGAACGTGCGCGCCGCCGCAGACTCCGCCGTCCAGCGCGCGCAGGCCGCGGCGGCAGCGCAGAAAGCGCTGCAGCAGCGAACGACCGAGGCAGCACGGGCGCGACAGCGCACCGCCGCGCAACGGACCCCGGAAAAGAATGCGGGCAATACGAAAGGCAGTCAGAACTCGATGTCGTACGAGTCGGCGCAACAGGCGCAGCAGCTTGCGAAGGAACAGCGCGAGCTCGCCGAGCGGATGCAGCAGCTCCAGCAGACGGCGGAGCAGCTGGAGAAGCAGCTCAAGCAGACGGGCGCCCTCGACAGCGCGCTGTCGCAGCGACTTCAGGAAGCGCAGAAGCTCCTCCGTGACGCCCTGACTCCCGAGCTCGCCGAGAAGCTGCGGAAGCTGGAGGAATCGGCGCGGCAGCTCTCGGCCGAGGATGCGCAGAAGGCGTTAGGCGACCTCGCGCAGCAGCAGCAGCGGTTGCGCGAACAGCTCGAGAAGAGCGTGGAGATGCTGAAGCGCGCCGCGCTCGAGGGCTCCATGGAGACGCTGAAGGAGGAAGCGAAGGACATCGCGAAGGACGAGCGCGCGAATGCCGATTCCCTGCAGAAAGCGCGCGATGCGGCGCAGAAGGAGGAGGCGCAGCGCGATGCGCGCGAACTCGCGGATCGGTCCCGTGATCTCGCGAAGCAGGTCGAGGAACTGCAGAAGCGCCTCGAGCGCGAGAACGCGGACCCGGGCGCGCGCCGCGTCAACGACGCGAATCAGCAGGTGAAGGAGTCGGCCGAGGCGATGGAGCGCGCTGCGCGCAATCAGCAAACGGAGCAGGGTCGCGGCGAGGGCCAGCAGCAGAACGCGCAACGGCCGCAGCAGCAGGCCGGGCAGCAACAACAGCAGAACGGCCAGCAGCAGGGCGGGCAGCCACAGCCACAACCCGGCCAGCAAGGTCAGAAGGGTCAGGAGCAGAACGCGCCCGGCCAGGAGAAGTCGCAGGAGCAGAAGGGCCAAGGCCAGCAGAAGGGGCAGGAGCAGGCGCAGCCCGGGGCGCAGAAGCAGGGTCAGGAAAGCCAACAGGGCCAGCAAGGTCAGCCCGGCCAGCAGGGTAAGCAGCAGGGCCAGCAGCAAGGACAGCAGGGGCAGCAAGGACAACAGGGTGGGCAGCAGTCCGCGAATGCGGCCGCCGATGCGATGCAGCGTGCTGCCGACCAGCTCGCAGACGCACGAAAGCAGCAGATCGACGCGTGGAAGCAGGAGTTGACCACGGAGCTCGACCAGTCCATCCAGGAAATGCTGCAGTTGTCGCGACAGCAGGAGTCGCTCGAGCAGAAAGCGCGTCAGGGCGCGGACAAGGCATCGCTTCAGGGGGAGCAGAGCGCGCTGCAACAGGGCGTGCAGCAGGCTGGGAAGCGTCTCGGCGAGGCGGGCCAGAAATCGTCCCTCTTCTCGCCGAGGGCACAACGGTCGGTCGGCGACGCGCAGAAGAAGGTCGAACAGGCGACGCGTGACCTCGCGAACGCGCGGCAGAGCGAGCAGGCAGCGGGGTCCATGCGCGAGGCGTCCGAGGCGCTGAACCAGGCCGCGGCGTCGCTCGTCCGCGATCGCGAGCGCGCGCAGAACGCGAGCTCGGCTTCCGGCTTCTCGGAGATGCTGGAGCAGCTCAAGGACATGGCGCAGCAGCAAGGCTCGCTGAACGCTCAGACCGCGGAGCTGATTCCTCGACCGGGGGCGCAGCTCGACCAGCAGGGTCGTGAGCAGGCGCGTCAGCTCGGCCGTCAACAGCGCGAGGTCGCGGCGTCGCTCGACGAGATGAGCGATCAGGATCGTACCGGTCGCGCCGAGGAGCTCGCGAAGGAAGCGCGGCAGCTCGCGCAGGCGCTCGAGAGCGGCGGCATCGATCCGAACGTCATTGACCGTCAGCAGCGACTGTTCCGCCGCATGCTCGACGCGGGACGGACGCTCGAGCGCGACGAGCGCGAAGACAACGGGAAACGCGAGGCGAAGGCGGCGACGGGCGCGGAGCTATTCCTGCCGCCTAACGCCGCGGCGAACGGAAAGGCTGCCTCGCGCTTCGCGCCGCCGAACTGGAACGATCTCCGCGGGCTGACGCCGGAGGAGCGGCGCCTCGTGCTCGATTACTTCAAGCGCATCAATGCGGAGAAGCCGTAGCGCCGCGTTCGCCGTCTCGATCGCGTGGGGATTGGCGCTCGCACCAGCCAAGCTGCAAGCGCAGGCGCAACCGGGGATGCCGATGCGGGCGATGGAGCTCGAGCAGGCGGGGAAGTGGCGCGAGGCGCTCGTGGCGTATCGCGCGGCGCTCGACTCGTCGTTGACTGCATCGATCCTTGGCATGGAGCGGGTCTACGACCAGCTTGGCAAGCGGGACTCGGTGCTTCCGCTCATCGACACCTTGATCGCGAAGCGGCCGAACGAGCCGACGCTGCGGACGATTCAGCTGCGCACGCTCGCGTATCTCCACCGCGATGAGGCCACGGCGGCGGCATTCGAGAAGTGGCTGCGGACCGCTCCGCGAGACGCGGCGCCCTATCGCGAATATTCCCGGATCCTGCTCGACGCGGGCCGGTCGGCCAGTGCCGACACCGTGCTGCAGCGCGCACAGCGAGCGTTAGGTGGTACGCGCGACATCACGGTCGAGATGGCGCAGCTGCGGGCGGCCACCGGCCTGTGGGAGCTCTCGGCGCAGAGCTGGCGCGAAGCGATGCAGACGTCGCCGTACCTCGATCAGGCTGCGGTGTTCTCGCTGTTCCCAACGCCCGATTCCGTCCGCGGCGCGGTCCGACAGATCTTTCGCGCGCCGCCAGTCCAGGTCGAATCACGGCGCGCGCTGGCGATCCTCGAGCTTCGCTGGGGCTCGGCGCGCGAGGGCTGGAACGCGCTGCGCGATCTGCCTCCGACGGACGATGCGGTAAAGGCGTGGACCGAGTTCGGCGACGAGGCGGAGGCGTCAGGCGCCTGGCTGGTTGCGCGAGACGCATTCGCTGCCGCGCTGGCGAAGACGCCGACGCGCGAGCTGGCAGTGCGAGCGGCGAACGACGCGCTGAGCGGAGGCGATCCGACCTCCGCGGTGAGGCTGCTGGAGCCGTACTCCGCCGCGACGGACTCCGAAAGTGTGCGCTCGGTGCTTCCCGTTCGCGTGCGAGCCCTCAGCGCACTCGGTCGAGCCGAGGAGGCCGAAGCACTCATCAGCGCGAACGCGACGCGGCTGGATTCGCTGCAACGCGTCCGACTCGTTCGCATGGCAGCCTGGGGATGGGTGCGCGCCGGTAACCTTGCCAAGGCCCGCGCGGCCATGGGGACGACACCGATGGGTGAGGACGACGACCGCACCATGGGCTGGATCTCCCTCTACGAAGGCGATCTGCGCTCCGCGCGCCATATTCTCAAGCGATCGAGCGAAACGAACCCGGAGCAGCTTCTCGCGCTGGCGTTCCTGGGGCGCACGAAGGTAGACAGCGCGCCGCAGGCCGGGAGCGCGTTTCTGGCGCTCGTGCGCGGCGACAGCGCGGCCGCGGCAGCGCAGCTGGAGTCGTCCGCGGCTACCGTACCGGATGCGGCGGCGCTGATGATCAACGCCGCGGCGCGCATCATCGCTGCGCGCCACGACGACAGCGGCGCCGTCACATTGTGGCAGCGCGTCGCCGAGCAGTACCCCACCGCCCCGGAAGCCGCCGAAGCGGAATTGGAATGGGCGCGCGTCCTGCGCCGACGGGGCGACACGGCCGGTGCAGTCCAGCGGCTCGAGCACATGATTCTCACGTATCCACGCAGTGCCCTCGTGCCGCAGGCTCGGCGCGAGCTGGATCTCGCCAAACAGAGTGTGCCTTCTCCATGACACCACGCCTCCGTCAGCCGCAGCCGCATCGGCCGCATCCCGGTTTGGCCAACCTAACGAGACGGTGTCGGCTTGGCGTCATCGGCGCGGTTGGCTTCGCGCTGTCGTCGTCGATTGCCGGCGCGCAGCACCTGCTCATCCCGATGGACGATGCCCAGCAGAACCACCTCAAGGCGTACGGCCTGACGTTCAACGCCCTGAAGGCAGGGAACCGCGCCGAGTGGTTCATCAACTATCGTGGTGGTTCGTTCCTCCTGCCCGATGCGCCTGATCTGCGCCGCCTCGCGACGCTGGCCGGCATCACGCTCGAACCGCTCGACAACGGACGGCTCTCACAGATCCGCGCCGAGATCGCCAGCGGGAACATGGACGCCGTCACGCTGGAGAAGGCACCGAAGATCGCGATCTACACCCCGCCCAAGTCACCGCCGTGGGACGATGCCGTGACGCTCGCGCTGCGCTACGCCGGCATCGAGTACACGACCGTGTGGGACGACGACGTGATGAACGGGGACCTGAAGAAGTACGACTGGCTCCACTTGTTCCACGAGGACTTCACCGGTCAGCTCAACAAGCTGTACCTCGGCTTCCGCGATGCGCCGTGGTTCGTCGAGCAGCGCGACCGCAACCTCGAGACGGCGAAGCGGCTGGGCTACGCGTCCATTCCCGCGCTCAAGAAGGCCGTCGCCGAGCGGATGCGGCAATATGTGGAGGGCGGGGGGTTCCTGTTCGCCATGTGCGGGGCGACGGAGACGCTGGAGCTGGCGATCGCGGCGCATAACGCGGACATCGCGGCGGCCTACGCCGATGGGACGCCGATCGACGAGGACGTAGACTCGCGAATGGACTGGAAGCGCGCGATGGCGTTCAAGGACGTCCACGTCGAGCAGTCGCCATTCACGAATTCGATGAGCGACATCGACGGGCACCAGGTGAACGTGCCGGCGCGCCGCCAGCCGCTCGGCCAGTTCACTCTGTTCGCATTTTCGGCGAAGTTCGACCCGGTCGCGACGATGCTCGTGCAGGATCATCGGACCGTGATCCCCGACTACTACGGGGTCACGACGAGCTTCAACAAGGCGGTGATCAAGCCCGGCGTGACCGTGCTGGCGTACGAGGAGGGCGCACCGTGGGTGAAGTACCTGCACGGTGACTATGGGAAGGGGTCGTGGACCTTCCTTGGTGGTCATGACCCCGAGGATCCGCAGCACAACATCGGGAACGCGCCTACTGATCTGGCGTTGCATACGACGTCGCCGGGGTACCGGCTGATCCTGAACAACGTGCTGTTCCCCGCGGCGAAGAAGAAACCGCTCAAGACCTAGCTGCTTCCCGTCGCTCGCCGCCGGTTCGTGAAATCTTCGGTCGCAGCGTATCTTTTCGGGCGTGCCCTCCGCCGCAGTCTCCGAGCCACGGCAATCCCGCCTCGCGTCCGCCGCCGCCGCTGCCATGCGCGCGGCGATTCGGCTGGCGGGCGGGCGGGAAGTCTGCTTCGTCTGCACCCTCGATGAGGACGCCGTGCTGCGCACCGCTCGCGTGGCAGCGCGCGGCGACGTCGAGAGCGTGTTGGCGCTGCCCGGCTTCGCGCAGCCCGGGGAGATGCTGGTGCACAACCATCCATCCGGCGTGCTCGACCCGTCCGAGGCCGACTACGAAGTTGCCGCTCGTATCCACCGGGATGGGATTGGTTTCGGGATCATCGACAACGACGCGCGCGAGCTCTATGTCGTCGTGGAGGTCCCGGCGGTCGATCCCGAGACGCCGCTCGACATCTCGTCTATCGACGCCGATCTCGGACCCGACGGCCTGATCGCGCGACTGCTGCCGAAGTACGAGGATCGGCCGGCGCAGCGTGAGCTCGCCGCGACGATCGCGAAGCTGTACAACGAGGGCGGTGTCGGTCTGCTCGAAGCCGGGACGGGGATCGGGAAATCGCTCGGGTATCTGGTTCCGGCGCTGCGCTGGGCTGCGGCGAACGGAGAGCGAACGGTCGTGTCCACGAACACGATCAACCTGCAGGAACAGCTCGTCGGCAAGGACCTTCCGTTTCTCGAGCGAGCGCTCGCCGACCAGAAGGTGCGATTCGCGCTGCTCAAGGGCTGGCGCAACTACCTCTGCCTGATGCGCCTCGAGCAGGCGCGGTCCACCGGCATGGCGCTGTTCGAGGAATCGTTAGGCAACGAGATCGCCGCCATCTCCGCCTGGGCCGAGCGCACGGCCGATGGCTCGCTCAGCGACCTGCCGGCGCCGCCGCGTCCCGAAGTATGGGACGAGATCTCCGCCGAACCGGACCTCTGCACGCGCATCCGTTGTGCGCATTACGACAAGTGCTTTCTGTTCGCGGCACGCCGGAAGGCCGCGCAGGCCGACGTCATCGTCGTCAATCACCATCTGCTCATGTCGGACGTGGCCGTTCGCCGGGTCTCTCAGAACTGGGACGATTCCGCGGTGCTGCCCGCATATGCACGACTGGTCGTCGACGAAGGGCACCACATGGAGGACGCTGCCGCCGCCCACCTCGGCGCGACGGTGACGCGACGGTCGCTGCAACGACTCTTCGCGCGTCTCGACCGCACGGGCAAGGGAATCCTCCCCGCGCTGATGATGCGGCTCGCCGAGGGCAAGGATCTGCTGAGCGCGGCAAGCCTCGACCTCGCGACGACGAAGCTGCAGCCTGCGGTGCTGGCGGCACGCGACCGTGCGGGGCTCGTTTTCGACCTGCTGAGTACAGTGCTGGACGAAACCGGCGTGCCTGTGATGCGGTTGACCGACGACTTCAGGCACCACCGCGTGTGGCGAGCCGGTCTCGATCTCGCCCTGACGGAGCTGCTTGCAGAAATCGAGCTGCTGCACGAGGGCCTTCGCGTCGTCCGCGAACGCATCGAGACCGATGACGCGCGGGCGGAAGCAGTCGCGCCGCTGCTCAACGAGCTCAAAGGCATTGCGCGTCGCCTGCAGAACGGCGGCGACGCGGTCCGGCGGACGCTGCGACCTGCGGATGATGCCGAGGCGGCCGTGCGATGGATCGAGGTGCGCGGCAAAGAGAAGAATCTCACCGTGACTTCGGTCCCGCTCGATCTCGCCCCGGTTTTGCGCGAGGATCTGTTTCGCCGCGTGCGGACCGCCGTGGTCACGAGCGCGACACTCGCCGCTGAACAGCGGTTCGACTTCCTGAGCCGCCGCCTTGGGCTGGACGATCCCGAGCTGGCGCCTCGCACCGCCCTGTATCCGTCACCGTTCGACTTTCCGCGCAACGCACGTCTTGCCATTCCGACGAACGCTCCGGCACCTAACGTGGACGCTGCCGCGCACATCCAGTTCGTCGTTCGGGTGGTGCTGGATGTCGCGACCGCGTCCGACGGCGGGCTCTTCGTTCTCGCGACGAGCCATCGGGACGTTCGCCTCGTCGCCGCCGAGCTGCGCGCGCGAGGAATCGAACGGCGATGGCCGCTGCTCGTGCACGGGGACGACGGGCGCGACCTGCTCCTGCGTCGGTTCCGCGAGAGCGAGCGGGCGGTGCTCGTCGGAACGGCGAGCTTCTGGGAAGGCGTGGACGTGCCCGGCCGTGCGCTCCGGGGGCTCGTCATCGCGAAATTGCCGTTCAAGGTACCTAACGAGCCCGTGACCGCCGCCCACTGCGAGTCCATCGAGCGGAGCGGTGGCGACGCGTTCCGACAGTACATGCTGCCGCACGCGTCGCTCCGCCTCAAGCAGGGCTTCGGCCGCCTGATTCGTACGGCGACGGACCGCGGCGTCATCGTGTTGGTGGACTCCCGCGTAATCTCGAAGTCGTACGGCCGCACCCTCCTCGAGGCGCTGCCGCCAGCGCGGCGCGTCGTCGGGCCATGGCCGACGGTGCTGGAGCACATTCAATCCTTCTACGCGAGCGGCTGACGCCACCGCTCCATTCCCGTTCCGCCTTTCCTGCAATGACCGGACAACGCCCGTCGAAGATCGTATGTGTCGGCCGCAACTACCTGGAGCACGCGCGCGAGCTCGGCAACGACGTCCCCGCCGAGCCGCTGATCTTTCTCAAGCCGCCGTCCAGTCTCATCGATGGAGGCGAGTCGATCGTGCTCCCACCCCAGTCCGAGCAGGTGGAGTTCGAAGGTGAGATCGGTATCGTGATCGGACAGCGGCTCAAGCACGCATCCGAGGAAAGCGCCGTCGCCGGGATTGCCGCGATCGTCGCGGTCAACGACGTCACCGCGCGTGATCTGCAGCGCCGGGACAGCCAGTGGACTCGTGCGAAGGGGTTCGACACGTTCTGCGCGGTCGGCAAGCCGTTCGTCGGTCGAGCGTCGGTGGAGCAGCTCCGAGCGTTGGAGGTCGTCACGCGCGTGAACGGAAAGGAGCGCCAGCGGGGGCGAGCCGCAGACATGGCCTTCTCCATTCCGTTTCTGATCTCCTACATCTCCGACATCATGACGCTGGAACCTGGCGACCTCATCGCCACCGGTACGCCGGCCGGCGTCGGTAAGCTCGCGCCTGGCGACATTGTCGAGGTCGAAGTGCCGGGCGCAAGTATGGTCACCAACCCGGTGGCCGCTCCATCTGTATGACAGAATGAGGCCTTGAGGACGGTGGCGCGGGTACTGCGCTCACGCTATCCTGGAACACAGGAGGCAATGTGGGCTATAAGCCGGGGCGGTAAGTGTTGGCCGTCTGGAAAGACTCTGGAGGACCGCTGAACCAACAGTCGACGGACGACGTGAAACGGGGAAGCGAGGCCGCTCGACGACCGTACCCGAGGCGCGCGACCGAACGGGACAGACGCCGGCGGTCTGGGCCGGTAGTGGTTTCGATCGCCCTCCACGTCCTCGTCGGAGCGGCGTTGTTGCGTGTGCTGCTGATCCCGTATCCGTTTACATCGATTTTCGGGCCGAACGAACAGCCAGTCGAGCCCGAGCGGATCAGCTTCCTCGCGTTGCCGCAGGCGAGTCCTACGCCGTCTCCGGGAAAGAGTGGCGGCAATGCGCGACCGCTGACCCCTGGCGCCAGACCGGCTCCGCCGATCGTCGCGCCGACCGAGGTCCCCTCGTCGCTCCCGCCGGTCAACCCGGCCCCAGCTGCCCCCGTTGCGCCGTCGGATGAGGGCACAGGCCCGCTCATCGGACGCGGCGGTCCGACGAAGGGAATACGCCCCTCATACTCGGATCCGCGGATCTGGGTGCCGGCAGCGCCGGTCGTCAGCGCGCCAAAGTCGGCCGATGCGCGCATGGACAGTGTGGTGGCGAGCGGAATCGAGCGGGTGCGGGACTCCCTTGCCGCGAATACGTACTCGCCGAACAAGTTCGAGCGCGGTGACTGGACCGTCGAGAAGAACGGCCGCAGGTATGGCATGGACCAGCAGGCCATCCGCCTCGGCAAGGTCTCCATTCCGACGGCACTCCTTGGTCTGCTGCCGTTCAACATGCAGGGGAATCCGATTGCCGCCGAGCGCGATCGGTCACAGGCGTCGATGCGCGCCGAGATCCTGTACCAGTCGCAGCGTGCGCTGAACGAGGACGAGTTCCGGAAGGCCGTGAAGTCGCTCCGGGAGCGCAAGGAGCGCGAGCGTCAGGCGCAGGAGAAGGCCCGCGCGCCGAAGACGGTCGCTACGCCCGAGGCGGCCCCGACGCCGTAGCGTCCTGGGGGCGTACCGAACGCGGGCTATGCGTTAGGCGGCCCGTCCCACATCACGACGATCGTCAGTCTGCCGCGTCGGGCGGCGCGTCGCCGTTGTCGGATTCGTCGCGCCGGTCGTGAAACGGCCGGAACACGGCCGCGATGGTGCCGATCACCGCGAAGTCGTCCGTGGGCGAGATGATGATCTCGCGCTCGTCCGGGTTCGCTGGCTCGAGCACGATCGTCGCACCGCGGTGTTGCAGCGTCTTCACGGTGGCTTCCTCACCGACCCGCGCGGCGATGATGTCGCCGTCGCTGGCACGTGCCGACGGGTTCACGAGCACGAAGTCCCGGTCGAAGATGCCACGACCGATCATGCTGTCACCGACGACGCGCAGGAAGAAACAATCCTCGCTGGGTACGAACGCGCGGTCGAGGGTGATGAAGCGCTCCCGATTCTCCGGGATCAGCATGGGCTCGCCGGCCGCGATCCTCCCGTAGAACGGCACCGGCTGCATGCGGCCTACGGTCGAGTAGCCGAGCAGTCGCACACCGCGGGAGCGCGCGGGGTCGCGCTGGATGTAGCCCTTGTCCGCCAGCGACTGCAGGACGTCGGAAACCGTTTTTGTCGACTTGATTCGAAATCGTTTCCCGATTTCGCGGATGCTGGGCTGGTACGTATTCTCGCCGAGGAAATCGAGCAGGTAATGGTAGACCCGCCGTTCCATGGTACTCAGCTGTTCCGGCACGGCACCCCCCGGGAAAACGGCTCGCCGGGAGGCTTCATGAGCCAACCCGGCGACCCTCGTTCTCCGCCAAATGTATTTGCCGTAGCATCCGGCGGTCAACGGCAAACGGCCTCGAGCGCACGCGCGTTACACCGACCTGCACGGCTCCCCGGCTCGAGGTACACCGCGATCGGTCGAATGAGTCACCTCAGCCGCGGCCCAGCTGCCGAAGTGCGGCATCGAGCCTCCGCAGCGAACGATCGCGACCCAGCAGGACGAGCACGTCGAAGATCCCGGGGCTTACGGCAGATCCCGTGAGTGCAACCCGAAGCGGCTGAAAGAGCTTTCCCGCGCCGACTCCACGACTCTCCGCGACCCGCCGCAGCGCGTCCTCGAGCGGCGGGGTGGACCACTCGGCGACACCGGCTAGTGCCTGGCGGGCATCGGCGAGGACGTCCGCGGTCGTCGGGTCCTTCCATTGCTTTGCGACGGCGTCGGGATCGAGCGCGACGTCGTTGCCGAAATACGGAGCGGCCTGACGGACGACGTCGTCGACCGTGCGGGAACGGACGCGGAGAAGATCGAGCAACGTCGCATACCAGTCGTGGTGCGACGCGATCCACTCGGTTGTTGCGAGGCCGGCACCAACCATGGCGGGCGTGATGAGCGGCTCCACGTCGGCGAGCGGGAGCATGTTGAGATGCTGGCCGTTCATCCACTCGAGCTTTTTGGGATCGAATACCGACGCCTTCTTGAGCAGGCCGTTCTCCGAAAAGTGCTCGATCAGCTCCGGCGTCATCATCACCTCGCGATCGCCCCCCGGCGACCAGCCGAGCAGCGCGAGGAAGTTGACCATCGCCGTGGGCAGGATGCCTTCATGGCGATAGTCGCCAACGGCCATCGCGCCGTGGCGCTTGCTGAGCTTCTTGCCGTCCGTGCCATGGATCATGGGCAGGTGGGCGAACACGGGCAGGTCGGCGCCTAACGCGCGGTAGAGCAGGATCTGCTTCGGCGTATTCGAGATGTGATCGTCGCCGCGCATGACCACCGTCACCGCGGACGCGATGTCGTCCGAAACGACGGCCATGTTGTAGATCGGCGTTCCGTCGGAGCGGAGGACGACGAAGTCCTCGATGTCCTTGTTCGGGAACGCGATGCGCTCGTGGACCAGGTCGTTCCACTCCGTCGTGCCCTCGGGCACGCGGAAACGCAGCACGAACGGCACGCCGTCGGCCACCCGCTGGCGGATCTCGTCGGGCGTCAGTCGATCGCAGCGGCGGTCGTACTTGAATGCGTCGCCGCGCGCCTCGGCGTCGCGGCGTCGCTCGTCGAGCTCCGCAGCGGTGCAGAAGCAGCGATACACGGCGCCGCCGTCGAGCAGGCGAGCCGCGTCTGCCTGATGGCGAGCGAGGTTCGCACCCTGGTGCGTGACCTCCTCATCCCACGAGAGGCCGAGCCACTCGAGTCCCTCGAAGATCGCACGCGTGCTCTCATCGGTGCTGCGCGCGCGGTCCGTGTCCTCGATGCGAAGCAGGAACTTGCCACCGTGCTTCCGGGCGAGGAGCCAGTTGTAGAGTGCCGTGCGCGCGCCGCCGACATGCAGGTAGCCCGTTGGTGATGGCGCGAAGCGCAGGCGGAGCGGGGTGGGAAGCGTGGTCATCGACGAGCAGAGCTGCGAGTCGTACTGCGATCGTGCGGACGAGGCCAGAGCGTACGAAAAAGGTGTCGAGGACGAGAGCCGCACACCGCGCCTCTGTCCCGACACCTCGTTTGGAACGTCAACTCGACGGAGAGAGAGGGATTCGAACCCTCGATAGGGGTTTACCCCCTATGCCGGTTTAGCAAACCGGTGCCTTCAGCCTCTCGGCCATCTCTCCAGGGGTACATCGGCGTCCGGGTAGAGGTATGACGCCGAGCCGCGAACCTCGCGGCGGACTCGCAACCTAGCCGTCCTGTAGAGGCCAGTCAACCGGTTGTGGCGGAGGGGGTTCGGCGGTCGGCTGGTCCGTCGCGTCGGATGTGAGCAGGCCTTCCCAGACGAGTGCCTCACGTTTCCAGAGAAGGCGCTGGCCGCGTTCATCCAATTTTGTCCAGAGGCGAACCTCGTACAGCGCGCCGTCGAGCTCGACGTTGTGCTTCGTGCGCAGGATGAGCACCACGTCGCCGTCTCTCGGGCCGCCAACGCACTCGTAGCGAATGGTTTTCCGAGGGATCTTCACGAAGGGAGACGGGAAGCGGGAGACGGGATGCGGGAGCGGAGGGCGCTGAAGAACGCGACTGCGAATTCGCGGGCAGTGAGTCTAGGGAAAACGCAGACGCGAGGCAACGGGGCTCGTCACGCCTGCGCCGATTTGCGCCGATTTCGCGCGGTACATAGGGACCTCTCTCGAGGAGCACTTCAATGCTTGTCGTATGGCGCGGGTACGGATTATTGGTCCCCCCGATCTATGCCGCCGCGCTCGCGGGATGTCTTGCGCTCGGCTACGCAGTCGTTCCCGCGGAGGACCCCGAGAAACTGCCCGACTGGCTGTTCGCGCTCAGCTTTCTCATCGCGGGCATCGTCTGTTGGCTGCTTGGGCGACGCCTCAACTCACCACCCGCCAATCCGTCCGCCAGGCCAGCTCGCCTCGTCGCGTATGAGCCTGGCGAGTGCCACGACCTGTTCTACCTCAGGGTAGAGTACTGGGGCGTGGTATTCGGCGTGGCCGGCGCGTGGATGCTCCTGACCTCGTTGATCTAAGCCAGCGGGGTGGATGAGCGCGTGGCGGGGTCTCCCCTGCGCTCACACTCCGCGCGCCACTACTGCGCATCGACGTACGCCTCACCGGTGGGGAATCATTGACCTAAGTCGAACGGAGGGCACAGGATTCGAACCTGTAAGCGCCTTTCAGCGCGGCGGTTTTCAAGACCGCTGCATTAGCCATTCTGCCAGCCCTCCCGGGGATCAGCAGTCTATTCGGCGAA
>Ga0111538_10009268_pt1 | contig 13152 bp, 8 predicted proteins | sample SoiMethybrSBSTD1_FD_79669 | JGI IMG/M metagenome (GOLD analysis project Ga0111538, IMG submission 79669) | Bulk soil microbial communities from a Populus tree surrounding site in Tennessee, USA - Soil MetaG P. TD hybrid SBSTD1 (version 2)... | ecosystem: Environmental > Terrestrial > Soil > Tree...
CGCGAAGCGAAGCGTAGCGCGTCGCCCCTGGGAAGAGAAAACAATCTGGTCCAGCGCTGAAAGCGCGTAATACCCGTGATATTTCGGCCTTTCAGGCCTTATCCAATCGTGCATATCGCACCAGGGGCGACGTGCCTCGCTTTGCTCAGCACTTGCCCCTGGCTTTCATATTCCGCGCCTTCGGCGCTCCGTTTCGACTTTTTGTGCAAAGCTACAAGAACAGACGTACCCTCAGACGCTCGAAAGACTCCGGGGCGGCGCCTCGTCTGATAAACGTAGTTTCAGGCGATGTTGGCACCCGCTAAACAAAACCAGCAGAAGACAACCGCACGTAAAGCCAAAATAGCCGAACCCGCGCGCGGTAGTGCGAACTCGCGCGAAACGAATCCGGTTTGGCAGTCCCTCGCGCTTAACGTGGTCGGCATTCAACCCAAGCTGGCTGTTGGCGAGGCGGACAGTCCCTACGAAAGGGAGGCAGATCAAATCGCCGATCGGATAATGAGAAAGGCGACTCCGCCCATAAGTGATTCCGAATGTTCATTGACGTCGCTCACGTCTGCCCGAGCCCAGCGTAAATGTAATGAATGCGAGGATGAAGATGCCGCCAAGGTGCAGCGCCAGACGCAGGAAATGAGTGCGGATTCTCCGCAGACCGCTCCGCCGGTAGTGAACCAGGCTCTCAATTCCGCCGGCCAGCCTCTCGATCCAGTGACGCGTTCGTTCTTCGAGCCTCGATTTGGCTACGACTTCAGCGGCGTTCGAGTACACACCAACGCGGAAGCGTCACAGTCTGCTAGTGCAGTGAATGCGCGTGCTTACACTGCGGGACTCGATGTGGTGTTCGGAAGCAATCAATATTCCCCGGCTACTGCGGAAGGCCGAAGGCTGCTGGCCCATGAACTGACGCACGTAGTACAGCAGCATGCAGCCGGTGGCGTCCAAGCCCAGAAGTTCCTGATGCGCGAAGCTATTTCGCTGCGTTCAACGAATCTGGTGACCGATACTGCGCCCGCCCCAACTGATAACAAGCGGGAAGAAGTCCTCGATCTGCTCGATCGCCTACACATGCTGTGGAGCATCGACAACACTAACTTCGACAATCAGTATCGCTACATCTCCGCACTCGCCGCCGGTGCACAGGTGCCACAGACCGATTCGACCACAACGCCGCCGTGGAGTTTCCAGCCGACAATGGATGCGCTTCGTCGCAACCGCGAGCCCACGCTCGCTGCCCCCGTAATCAATCACCACATGGGTGGACTCCGCGTCAGCGACAGTGTCGGCCGGGGCCTGACTAACAATAAAGCGGATGTTCTGGCCGTGCAGGACCGTCTCAACTTTATTAAGCCGTATCCGGCGTACGCTTCTGAGCATGCTGCCGTGATGGCGCTGACAACGACCACCGTACCCGACTCAGCTTTAGCGGGAACCTACACTGCGATCACCGAGTTCAAGATTGGCATCGCGTCAGGCACGGCTGGTTGGCAAACGACGCGCGCCAGCGAAAGTGAATTTGGCGGGGATCGCTTTGCCGGTCAGACTACCACCCATACGATCACGGTACTCGCCAACCACACCGCGAACGATAGCGCCGCGTCTGAAACGCAGGAGGCGATCCAGGTGTCGATCTTTCTACCCGCGGGACTAGCCCCCGGACGCAATAAAGTATTCCTTTTCTTTAGCCCCGGCGCCGGCACTGAAACGGCGCCCGATCGCCCGGGTAGCAATGCAACCAACGTGCATGCGATCCGTTCTGGCGCAGATGCGAGCGAGTGGATTGTGATCGGCATTCCGGGTTTTCGTGCTGCAACGGCGGAAAAGGGTTGGAACACCATTAATACAGCGGGCATTCAAAGCTGTCTGAGCCGGGCGGGCCGCGGTACCCAGATCGATGCACTACGCCTGGCCGGCCATAGCCGCGGCGGTCGGGGCCTTACTCGAACCGTGGGACGCCGGTTGATCGATGTGGGCCTAATTGATCGGGTCATCATGCTCGACCAGCCACATCCAGGTCTTGGCACCAGTCTCAGAACCGGCGTGCCGGCCGGCACTACACCCGCTCCGATCACCGACTACACTCAGGGTCCCGCTGGTGGGGCAGGCACAGCGCTCAAGGATAAGGGCGTTCGGGCGATTGGCTTCGCACGCCTGGTGCAGGACCGACCTGATGTGCCGCCGCCCGCTGCCGCCGCGACCCTGCTTCAACCAATTCTTGCCGACCTTCCACCACGGGGAAGTTTCACTACGCAGCCAGTCGCGGCCGGAACTCCGGGCAGAGTCAACATTCACGATTGGATTCGGACGCACACTACTGCGGTTGACGCGATCGCTTTAGCGGATGTGCGAGCCCAAACGGAATGGACGCGGTGGCTCCGAGCTCCAAGCACGACTCTCAACCGGGCCATCGTTGACCCGAGCCCGTGGTTTCACGTTAACACACAGAACCTGATGCGCTTTTTCTCTGGTCCATTGATCGATTCGTCGGGCGCGCCTGTGGAGTTTGGTTTCTCGCTGGGCATTTATTCGCACCACTTGTTCGTCGCCGAAGTTTCTGAGGAATTGTTCCAATGATTCTTACGCTATTCGTATCGCAGAATCACCAACGGATCGACTTTCATCGCTCTGCGCGCGGGGACGTAACAAGCTAATAAGGCGACCGCGGTCAAGATTGAGGCTACGCTGCCGAAGACCAAGGGGTCGGTTGCGCTTACGCCGTAGAGCAGGTTGGTGAGCAAACGTGTCACTGCCCACGAGGCCACTAAGCCGATGGTCACGCCTGCGAGAGTTAGTGTTAGACCCTGCCGCAGAATCAGATAAAGCACGTCCCGCCTTTGTGCGCCGAGCGCCAACCGCACTCCAATCTCGCGAGTGCGTTCGGCAACGCTGGCGGAGAGGACGCCATAGAGTCCGACCGCTACGAGCACGACCGCCACAAAAGCGAAGGCCTCGAATAAGATCAACGCGAAACGACGTTCGGCGGCTGAGGTCGCCAGACGCTGGTCCATGGTCGCGACGCGAACAATTGGTTGATCTTTGTCAACCGACCAGATCGCTTGTCTGATCGCAGGCGCCAGCTCTGCTGGTTCACCACCACTCGCTCGAACCACCAACCACAACGCTCTATCCACGAAAAGACGCCATTGCTCGGTCGTCATGTACACGGCGTTTGTTTGACTCACCGTCAGCGATGTTTGCTTCACATCACCAACGACTCCCACGATCGTGCTCCATGGCCCATCGCCACCACCCAGGCGTAAACGCTGCCCAAGCGGATCCTGATCCTGGAATTTACTTCTCGCCAACGACTCGCTGATCAAAACGACCGGCGGTGTATTCGCCGTGTCGTGCTCGTTTAGTAGCCGTCCACGACGCAGCGGGATTCCCATCGTTTCCAGGTAGCCTGGGCTCACCGCATAACGAAACGCTCCTACATTGGCCTCCTCTGTCGCACTTGACTCAAACTTAACGCCGTAGCCGTCGTCGAGATCGCCGCTCAACGGCAGTTGGCTGCTGAACGCAGCGGCCGAGACGCCGGGAAGCCGGCGTACCGCTTCCAGAGACTGAGCAAAGAAACGGTGCGTTTTCTCATCGTCGAATCGAGTACCAGACGCCTGCACGTGCATGGTGAGTAGTTGAGACGTGTTAAATCCAGGATCGATCGAGAACAGACGCGACAAGCTGCGGAACAGCAACCCCGCCCCCACCAGCAAAACAAGAGCGAGAGACACTTCGGCAATGACCAGCGTGCGGCGCATCCATTGGTGGCCACCCGCGGTGCGCCGCGAGCTTTGCTGTAACGTTGTATTCAGATCTCCTCGGCAGGCTTGTAGCGCCGGGATCAATCCGACACCGATGCCGATTAGTGTTGTGATTCCGAGGGCGAAGACGAATACGACTCCATTGACGCCAGTGTCCACCATTCGCGGCAGTTCGATCGGGCTGAGCGTCACCAGCGCGCGTACTCCGAACTGAGCGACGAACAGACCGAGTGCGCCGCCCATCATCGCGAGCAACAGGCTCTCTGTTAGCAGTTGCCGGATCATTCGCTTGCGTCCGGCGCCGAGCGCGATCCGCGTTGCAAATTCACCACGCCTGCTTGCCCCGCGAGCCAGCAGCAGATTAACCACGTTCACACACGCGATCAGGAGTAGCAGGACAACCGCCCCAAGGACAGCCATGAGTGCGGGTTTGACACCTCTCGTCACCTGATCCTGGAGCGAAGTCACGAGCATGCCGCTTTCAAGTGACGCGTGACGTGGCCGGGGAAATTCCGGTAGCGGACTGCGCGCAATCGTATTGAGTTCAGATCTGGCTTGCTCTGCGCCAACGCCCGGCTTCAACCGGCCGACCATCCGCAAGTGACGCCCCCACTCTCTACCGTCCAAACTGGGAAGTGAAGCGTCGTATTGCAAAAGCGTCCAAACCTCAGCCTTGGGAGACAGGACGTTCTCGAACGCTCTTGGCATGACTCCGATCACGATAAAGCTGCTGCCATTCAATGTGACCTGACGTCCGACGATTGCGCTCTCGCCGTTAAAGCGACGCTGCCACAAGCCCTCGCTGATGATGACGAAGTTGCCGCCGTTGGGACGATCGTCGGATGAATTAAAGTTCGATCCGAGTGCAGGCGACACGCCCAGCACCTGGAAGTAACCCGCGCTCACGCGCTGGCCCTCGAGCCTCTCGGGCTCGCCCACGCCGGTCATGGCAGGCTGCCATGGTCTGGAGACAGTAATGGCTGAGAAGGATCTGCTTCGCTGCAACAATTCACGGTACGTTCCGAAGGTCATCCCGATGCTGGCGTCGTTCGTGCCGAAGTCGTCGGAGATCGTGACGATTTGACTCGCATCCGGATACGGTAATGACTCGAACAGAATCGGGTTGACGGCGCTGAAGATCGCAGTGCTGGCGCCTATTCCGAGTGCAAGCGTAATGACCGCAATGGCGGTGAAACCGGGTCGCTTGAGCAACATTCGGATGCCGAAGCGCAAGTCGTTCCAAATATCGACGACCATATTGATCCTCCGATTAGTTCCCGTGACGATCGGTTCAGGCGGTGTCTTGCGTTCAACTCTCTGCAACTCACTGAATAATTCGTTTTCACTTAATTCGGCGAGTGTCAGTCGTTCGGCGTCGGTGTCTGAGGCGCCGCCTGCCAACAACCCTTGATAGCGATCGTCGAGATGTTGGGCCAACTCTTCGACGATCTCCGACTCACGCGCAGGCGACAGCTTCAGCCTGGCCATTCGTCGTCTAATCTCTATTTCCCAATCAGGCATTTTCGATCGAGCATTCCTGTGCGATATGTGTCACAGACACATATTACTATGAAGCACACGTTGATCGTCAAACCACGGCAACACAAAATTCAAGCTGGCGCTGCTCAGTTTGAATGGCGGTTGACGTACTTAACGCACTGTCCCTGATTTGGAAACGCGAGCGCACGGAAGTTCTTGTAGCCGCCATCCTTGCACTCATCCTTGTTCTTCGGGACGGGTGTGATTGCGATCCGAAGAGGACAATCAAAACCCGGAATGGTGGCGACCAGCGTGTTAGTCGCCGTGTCGATGACGGAGACCGTGTTCTCAACATTAACGGTATAGACGCGTGTGCCGTCGGAGGTGATGGCCGGAAAAATTGGACTGAAGCCAATCGGGACGTTATCGACCACGGCGTTTGTGCTCGTGTCTAAGACGACGACCTTCGTGAATAATGGGCTCGTCACGTAGAGGCGCGTCCCATCCGGTGTAATGGTTAGATGATCGTAAAAAATGTCTGTCACCTCGTGGATGATGACCGTGTTAGTTGCGGTGTCAATTACGTTGAGGAGTTCGTTCGATTCTTCCACGTAGGCACGCGTACCATCCGGTGTGAAAACTACTCCTAACGGACGAAGGCGGATGGGAATGGTGCTCACTACCGTATTCGTTGCGATATCGAGAACCGTGACCGTATCGTTCCCAATACTTGACACATACAGGCGCGTGCCATCGGGTGTTACCGCTACTCCTAAAGGAAAGACGCCGACGAAGATGGTGTCGACCACCGTGTTGGTTTGCGTGTCGATGACAGAAACTGTTTGCGCTCCCTCATTCCCTACATAGACGCGCGCCCCATCCGGCGAGATGGCAAGTTCAAAGGGTGAAGCGCCAACCGGGATGGTAGCGACGACCGTATCGGTCGCCGTGTCGATAACGGAGACCGTGTCGCTCGCACGATTCGCTACGTAGACTTGTGCACCATCCGGCGTGATGGCCACTCCGAGGGGATTAAGGCCGACGGTGACGGTGTCGACCACTGTGTTTGACTCTATGTCAATGACACTGACTGTGTTGCTGCAGGAGTTCGTCACGTATGCGCGTGCCTGTGCGTGTGTGGTGGTTATTGCGCTGCTGCTATTCAGTAGGAGCCATAGTGAGATGGCAGCAACTGCGAAACGGTGCAAACGGAACGAAGAGATAAACATGGTAATAAGTCCTTTCAAGAGGATTGAAGGCGAGCCTATGCTGCTGGGAAACAGGAGGCTAGTGTATGACTTAGTGCTCACATTTCGCAACGTGATTAAGTCTGGTAACGAAATGGAAGTGAGCACGAGTGCAGGTCTGTTCGGCTTTGCACAAAAAGTTGAAGACGCCTTGCAAGTTTGGAGTCTTTCTCTGCGGTCCTCTGCGTATCTCTGCGATCTCTGCGCTGAAATAGCCTTTAACGCAGAGATCGCAGAGATACGCAGAGGACCGCAGAGAAAAAGCGGGTGATGAGCATGCAATGATTGCTATGGATTTTGAATTCCAGAGGTTGACCCACCCGCTACCATTCGGACTTTTGAGGGAACATGGCTATTGCCCCTCTGGCGGCTGCCACAACTCGATCTTGTTTCCCTCCGGATCCATGACCCAACCAAAGATCCCAAACTCCGACTCCTCAACCTTCTCCAGCACCTGACAACCCTCCTCACGAAGCGCTCTCAAAAGCCCGTGAAGATCCGCCACGCGATAGTTGATCATGAACGTGGCATTGCTCGGCGCAAAGTAGGAACCGTCTCCGATTGACCAGGCGGTTGTGCCATTTGCCGGAGTACCGGCAGCATCGACCCAGGGAAAGGCTGCGCCACCCCATTCCTGCACATCTATGCCAAGATGGGTTTTGTACCAGGAGCGCAGTTTGGCAGGATCTTTAGCACTGAAGAAGACCCCGCCAATGCCTGTTACTCGTTTCATATCTGACCTCCTCAACACGCTTTTCTATGTATCTTAACTCCTTTGCATTCCCGTTTGTCCGTCCGCTCAACAATTCTTCCTCAAAACCTCAACGGCGGCTGGTAGTAGTTTTTACGTTTAGCATAAATTGCACTGTCCCTCGCTCCCCTTAACACGAAAAAAGTAGAGGTGCAGAAGAGATGCTAACCCGGATTGGACGCAAGTTTGCCCACTTGACTGTCCTGCTTACATTGATGGCTTCGGCCGTACTCGCACAGTCGCCGAACACTGCCAGCATCGTCGTAACCGTCGTCGACCAAAACGACGCCGTCGTCAAAGGCGCGAACGTTTCGGTTGTCAACACGGCGACAGGCGCTGCTCGCGAGGCAATGTCGGGCGACGAAGGCACCGCTACGATCTCCGGTCTCCCACTCACCGGTCAATACAAAGTGAGTGTTGCGATGACTGGTTTCACCGCAGGAGAAGTGAACGACCTGACGCTGCGCTCGGGCGAAACCGCCCAGGTGAAGGTCAAGCTGCTAGCGAGCGGAGGACAAAACGAAGTTACTGTGTATGGCACCACGCAGGGCGTCCGCGCAGACCCGCAGATTGGATTGCCACTCAAAAGTGAATTGATCAATGAAACGGCAATTCTCGGCCGAAAGGTTTCGACGCTGCCACTGTTGAATTCAGCTTTCAGACAGGGCAAGGGGACCGGCGATCTCTTCGTCAACCAGACGTACTTCATCGCCGGCGTGGGTTCGCGTCGCGCGACCACGATTCTGATCGACGGCGCGAGCAACGACGAAGGTTGGGGACGCCAGACTGCGGTCGCGACAGTGCCGATGGGCGCCGTCGAAGAATTCAATGTGCTTGTAAACGCGTTCTCGTCGGAGTATGGCTGGACATATGGACCAGCGCTCAACGTCGTTACTAAATCAGGGACGAACGACTTCCACGGCGAAGGACTCTACATGTTGCGCCCGGGCGGCAAGTGGCAAGCGAAGAGCTTTTCGACGAAAGGCTTCTGTCCACCTTCGATCAGCAGTTGTGTTCTGCCGGCTAATCTCGTCGCGATCAATCCCGTGGATATTCCCGACAAGTTGAATCAGTTCTCAGGCGCCCTGGGTGGTCCAATAGTTCAGGACAAGACTTTCTTCTTTCTCGCCAGCGATTACACACGCCAGGATCGAACGACGTTTCTCTCCAGTGCATTGCCCGCTTTCGTGTTGCCGGCAGACGGTCGTTTGGATTACACCGGACACTATCGACAGTTTCTCTTTGATGGACGGCTCGATCACAAATTCACACCCGATCAAACATTGATGTTTCGCGTGAACGTCGACCGCATGTCGGACGACAATCCACAGGACGCGGTTGGCGGCACGAGTGCGCCGAGCGTTGCGCGCAGGTATTCGCGCCGCTCATGGACCATGCAAACAAACTTCACTTCAGTGTTGAGCCCGCGAGTCGTCAACGAAGCGCGCGTGGCCTACCTGCACGGCGATCCCGTCACTCTGTGGGAAGCCCAGAATCCTTCAACCACCTACACGAGGCCAGGCGTCGGAGGGTTCACGATTGGTGAATCGCGCGCCTCAGACCTTTGGAGTTATCAGTGGCAGTTTGCGGATACGGTGTCGTGGTCGGTTGGAAAGCATTATCTGCGCCTTGGTGGCAGCGTGATACATCACAGTTCAGGAGGCACTGGCAGCGAGCCTGGGACAGCAGTGTTGGGCACTTTCACATTCAGGACGGCGACGACGCCTTTCAGCCAGTTGACGCTGGCCGATGTTCAGAATTACACGCAGCCGATCAACTTCGGCGTCAGCAGTTACGATCTACCGCAGTGGCTGCTTACGGGATTCGTGCAGGACAGCTTTCGCGTCCATCCGGATCTGACGCTCGATTTCGGGTTACGTTACGACCGCCAGACGTTGACCGACGACAAGGATGATTTCGCACCGCGTGTCGGCTTTGGCTGGCATCCCGGGGGCGATTCACGGACGGCAATTCGCGGCGGATACGGCATGTACTACGCGCAGGTGCGAACGAATGCAGTTGCCGGCTATTTAGTAAATGGACTGGACGGACTGACGACATATACGGCGAATCCAACCGGCGCAAACTCCGTCGGATTTCCCACTTGTCTGACGTGCGTACCTGTCAACATCGATCCGCAAACACTTCCCCGGAACGAGCTACCGGCGCGCGATATCACGATTCGAGCAGGACGACGAGATTTTTATCGAGAGCAGTTCGCGCGCTTTGGGTTGAATTTCGATCTGTTACCGAATTACCCGGATGAGCTGGTCAATCCGCGGAGTCAGGTGTTTACGATCGGCGCAGAGCATGAGTTCGCGAAAGGACTGTTCTTTGGCGCTGACTACGTGCGCCAGCATTTGAGCGATATTCAACGGACGGTCGATCTGAATGCGCCGTCCGTCTTCGATCGTACCGCGCCGGGGCAAGTTAGAAGTGTGGCCATTGCAAACCAAACACGTCCGATCGTGCCCGCGCCGGGCGGCGTGCGACAGGTGAACGTGATCATGAATCTCGGAGTCGCGGATTACAACGCACTGCAAACGAATTTTGTTTATCGTGGCAACCGCAAAATGTACGCGTCGCTGAGTTACACACTCTCGAAAGCAACGAACACGACGGAGCCTGACGGTAACGGCATCAATCCGAACCAGAGCATCATCACGCGTCTCGGCGAAGAAGAACGTGGACCGAGCGTGGTCGATCAACGACATCGTGCTGTGGTCCAGTTTCACTACCGCTTTCCGTGGAATTTCACGGCGGGCACGTTGGGAATGTTTGCTTCGGCGCGTCCATTCAACGCCACGACAGGTGTCGACAACAATGGCGACGGCGCAAACAACGATCGACCAGTCATCAATGGTGCCGTCGTCAGCAAGTCGGCTTTTCGTGGCACGCCGACTTCAGAGGTAGCGATCTTTGTTGAGAACAGGATCAAGTTAACGGAACGCGTAGGCCTGCTGCTGAGATTGGAAGGATTCAACCTGTTCAATCATGGAAACTACCTCGGTCGCGGCGTGACTGTTTACGGTGATCTCCCTGCGCCGGTATCGACGTTTGGTTGGTTCACCCCGCAAACTGCAATCGGTGCGGATGGACATGCGATTCCGGCGTTTGCGAACATCGATCCTCCACGCATGTTTCAGTTGCAGGCGCGGATTGTTTTCTGATGAATTTCTCTGCGGCCCCCTGCGTATCTCTGTGTCCTCTGCGTTGAGAATATTTTTTACCGCAGAGAACGCAGAGGTACGCAGAGGGCCGCAGAGAAATGACGTAAGAATTTTGATGAAACGAATAATAGTCTCGGTGCTAAGAAGTCCATCCCTCAACGAGCGCGTCCGGGGCGTGGTCCAAGACGAAATTCGGTTCGATTCCGTGCTCGAGAAACACTTTCAGCGCCGCGAGCACGAACGTGAAGCCTCCGGTGGAATCGAGCGCCTGGGCTACGACATCTCCTGTAAAACCCCAGTTCTTGACGACGACGAAAGTCGTGTTATTGCCCTTGTCCTCGAATGTCCACTCAACCGTAGTCGGACTTTCAGGTCCGTTCCATTCGATGAGAATTCGCTGGTTCGGTTCAATCGCTTTCACGTCAACCTCAGTGTGGTGGCCATACATCTCCCAATCCCACCTGATCCGCTTTCCCGTCTCTAGCCGCCCACTACCTTTCGAAAACCAGAAGCGGGATGTAATAGCAGGATCTACCAAGGCTTCGAACACCTCTCGAACCGGTTTGCGGATTAACAATTGTGCCCTGGCTAACGGCCCCTCGATCGTGTTTGTCATGTGCAACTCCCTTCGTTAAGAAATGCTATCAAAGTTTTCGCAACGTCCTGTAGAATTTTTGAGCCTTATGCTTCTGCGCGCTACAGCGTTACTTGTTCTCCTGGCGGGCCTCAGCTTGCTTGTGCCGCGCGCTGCGACAACTCTCCAAACTAAGCAGACTGAGTCAAGTCGTTCGACTGTTTACGGTCGCGCCGTTTATTCCGACACCGAAAAACCGGTGGGCCACGCGAATGTCGTGTTGCGGAGCGTTACGAGTTTTGGTCCGGAACAAATCACTGGCTCAACTAATGGCCGTGGCGAGTTTCGCATCACGGGCGTGCCTGCGGGCCGTTATTTCATAGGTGTGAATTCCAGCGCCGTCGTTGCGCCGGAATCTTTCATCAACATGGATGAGAAAGCAGAGACTCGCTTTTACCTGGACCAAATGCGCGAGTATTTCGAAGAAATGGAGGTTGATGGAAAAAGCGATAAACAGGTCCTGGTCCGCGCCCGCCGCGGTGCTGTTATCAGTGGCAAAGTCACATACGAGAACGGCGAAGCTGCTGTCGATCATCCTGTGACGATATTGCGCCGTACGGGAAATCGGTATGCGATGTTCTGGACCAACGTCGCCACAATGAAGGACCAACTCATAACGGACGATCGCGGCGTGTTTCGCGTGACAGGCTTACCGGCCGCCGAATACATCGTCGGTGCGACACCGCGACTTCAACACGGAGAGTTAGTGATCAACGAGACGTTGGAAGCCAACATGGTCGGCAGCATGCTCGCTATGACCTTTCATCCATCGACCACGCTTCTGACGCAGGCAACAGTCGTTCGCGTTGCGACGGGCGAGGAGCGGACCGGCATAGACGTCACGCTCGCCGAGCGACAGATGCACAAAGTGTCCGGCGTTGTTAGAGCACGTGACGACGATCGCCCGGTTGCAGGCGCCAGAGTTCACATCATCAGGAAAGAGACATACGAAAACTTAAGTGGGACGTTGTTCTGGCCCTACTCCGAGGGAATGCCAGGCGTAACGACAGATGAGCTTGGTCGCTGGCGCTTCACGCAGGTGCCTGATGGCAAGTACATAATCGTAATTAAGCCACCCGCTGGATACGGCGAGGTTGCGTCAGAACCAAAGAACTACGGCGCAACGGAAAAAGAGGTCGAGATTTCAGGCGCCGACGTCGCGAACGTTTTGGTCGAGGTTGGTGGTGATTCGAAAGTGTCGGGAACGATCGCTGTCGAGAGTGGGCCGTTGCCAGGCAACATTTCTGTGGGCCTGCAAAGCGAAGGACTGCGTGAGGAGACTCTGGCCGACGCTATCGTGCAGCGCGGCAGGTTCGTGATCCGCAACGTGCCGCCAGGAAAATTGTATTTCTACATCAACCCTCCGGCAGAAGCCCCGCCTTTCTATTTGAAGTCGATTACGTGGAAAGGGAAAGATTTGTTACGTGAGCCGCTCGAGATTGGCGTTGAAGCAAATGTCGAAGGCGTAGAGATCGTCCTCTCTCCTCGAGTTGCAACATTCAATATTCGGGTTCGGACGAGTGGAGGACAACCGGCAGCGGATGTCGTGATGACACTGGTGCCGTCTGACCCGGCGCGATGGATTCGGAAAGAAGCTCAGCTTTTCGGCGTGACTGACAGTAACGGCAGGTGCACGATTGTTGGTGCTCCGGGTGAGTATCTGGTGTTCATCCTGCCGCCCGGTGTGCAAGGGAGCACGCTGCTAAAGCCTGAGATCGAGGAGCGTGCCGCTCGGATGCAACGTGTGTCTCTGCGCCCTGGCGAACGCGGATCGTTTGACGTGGTCCTACCGCTATAAGTAAGTCCGTCAGTGTGACCCCCCATTGTTGACCACTCCCTGTACTGACTGTGTCCAAGTGCGGTGTCCGACTCTTGAGGCCATTCGTGATAGAATCCCGGCTTGGTAGCCTATGATTGTCCTCTAAAAAAGTGAGTTGCGCGCGGCGTGTAGCCGCACGGTAACTCATCCATTCCAAAACCAACTAATCCAACCATACCTCGTAGTGTCTCGACCGCCGTATCACGGTGTCGAACTGGCACGTTTTCTTTAGGAGTGGACAATGAATACCTTATGCTGGGATGAATTCTTCGCAAACCATTTTCAAGCTTGCGC
>Ga0111538_10009270_pt1 | contig 13150 bp, 11 predicted proteins | sample SoiMethybrSBSTD1_FD_79669 | JGI IMG/M metagenome (GOLD analysis project Ga0111538, IMG submission 79669) | Bulk soil microbial communities from a Populus tree surrounding site in Tennessee, USA - Soil MetaG P. TD hybrid SBSTD1 (version 2)... | ecosystem: Environmental > Terrestrial > Soil >...
CAAGGACGTGGTGCTCGGCGCCGGCGCGTCCATCGCCGTCGCGCTCCAGCAACCGCTCGACGTCAAGGTCCCGATTGACAGGGTCAGGCGGGGAAATTGAGGTTAATGAGGCAATGGGGCAATACAACCTCTTGTCTCAGAGGACGCCAAGGCGGGTCGAAACCGCCCGCCCTACGTACATCGGGACAAGTGCTTGTATTGCCCCATTGCCTCATTGCCTCATTGCCTCATTAACCGATCGATAGTCTTCGCGGCGAGCAGCCCTGGGAGCCCCGTGAGGCCGCCGCCCGGGTGGCTGCCGGCGCCGGCCAGAAACAGCCGATCGATCGGAGTACGGTACTGCGACCAGCCGAGGAGCGGCCGGCCGATCCACGTCTGATCGAGCGCGAGCTCCCCGTGGAAGATGTGGCCGCCGCTGAGCCCCCACTGCGTTTCCAGGTCCTCCGGCGTCCAGATCTCCCGTTCGACGATCAGCGATGCGAGCGTCGGCATGTGGGGCGCGAGGACGCGAAGCGCGGCGCGATACAGCTCCTCTTTCTTGTCCGCCCACGTGCCGTTGCGCAGGTGCCGCGGCGCGAAGTGTACGTAGATCGACATGACGTGGCCCTCGTCCGACAGCGACGAGTCGATCATGGTCGGGATTGAAACCTCGAGCCACGGGTCGCGTGACATCTCGCCGTATTTGGTCGCGTCGTAGGCGCGCTCGAGGTAGAGCACGTCGGGCGCGATGAGCAGCCGTCCGCGAAGCGGCACCGGATCCCCCTCGAACTCGGACAGCACCGGCGGGCCGCTGAGCGCCAGGTTGATCTTCGCCGTCACGCCCCGCGCGCGAAGGCAGCGGATGCGGTCCAGGAAGGTCGAGGGCAGCTCGACCGGATCGACGAGCTCGGTGAACGTGCGCTTCGGATCGATGGCCGACACGACGGCGGTCGCCGTCAATTCGTCGCCGTTTTCGAGCACGACGCCCTTTGCCTGGCCGCCGCGGCTCAGGATTCGCACGACGCGGGCCCCGGTGCGAATCGTGGCGCCGCGCTTTTCCGCAATTTTGACGAGTGCCCCGGTGAGCGCGCCCGGCCCGCCGCGGACGGTCGCGCCGCTGCCGAGCGGGTGCGGATCGAGGCCGAGCCGCTGGAGCAGCATGCCGCCGCTGCCGGCCGACATCGGTCCGACCGGGTTGCCGAAAATCGCCTGGGCCGAGAGGGCGGCGCGCAACAGATCGTGCTCGAACCACTCGGCGGCAAAGTCAGCGACGGGCATCGTCACCCAGCGCATCACGCGCGCGAGATCGCGGCGGCCGAGCGCGCGCGCGCTGCGGCCGAGACGCAGCAGCCGCAACCAGTCGCGCGCCGGCACCTCGTCTACCGAGGGCGGCGTCTGGTGGCTGAGGCGGGCGATGACGTTGCCGACCCGCTGGGTGAACTTGAGGAACTCGCTCCACCGGACCGCATCGGACGAGGCGAGGCGGTTGATCGAGCCGGCCGTCAACACGGGATCCCGGTGGAAGACGATCGACGCGCCGCCGTGCCCGAGCGTGGTCAGCGTCGGCTCGGTCATCTTGAACTCGAGGCCGGCGCGATCGAGATGGAGCGCACGTACGACCTCGCGGCTGACGGGACCGAGCGAGTGACTGAGCGTCGGCACGCGATAGCCCGGCACGAACTCGGTGGTGATCGCCGCGCCGCCGGCGACCGGCCGCTGATCGAGGATCACCACCGAGCGCCGCCGCCCGGCGAGGTAGGCGCCGGCGACGAGCCCGTTCAATCCCGCGCCGATGACGATGACGTCCACTAATTGATCCTGGTTAATGGGGCAATGAGGCAATGGGGCAATGAGGCAATACGAACGCTTGCCTCGCTTGTCGCGCCATCCGGGGACCTGCCAGAGAGACGCTGGGCCAGCGGAGACAAGCGCTTGTATTGCCCCATTGCCTCATTGCCCCATTGCCTCATTAACCATTCCTCTTCAGTACTCTCATCGCGGCATTGCGTCCCGGCGCGCCCATGATGCCGCCGCCGGGGTGTGTGGCCGATCCGCACATGAACAGTCCGCGGATTGGTGTTCGATAGTCGGCCCAGCCGGGGACGGGGCGGAGAAAGAACAATTGCTCGAGCGTCAGCTCGCCCTGAAAGATGTTCCCTTCCGACAAGCCGAACTCACGCTCGAGATCGAGCGGCGTGAGCACCTGCCGGTGCAGGATCCGATCACGGAAGTTCGGTGCGTGCTCCGAGATCGCGTTGACGACGGCGTCGCCGAACGCCTCGCGATGGTCGTCCCAGTTGCACGGCGCGCCGTCGGCCGTCGGTTCCCTCAAGTCGTACGGCGCGTACTGCACGAAGCAGGACATCACGTGCTTGCCTGGCGGAGCGACCGACGGATCGGTGAGGCTGGGAATGACGATGTCGATGTACGGGCGCCGCGAGTACCGTCCGTACTTCGCCTCGTCGTAGGCCCGTTCCATGTAATCCACGCTCGGCGAGATGGAGACGGCGCCGCGCAGGTGCGGCCCCGCGCCGGGCCGCGCGGTAAAGTCCGGCAGGCCATCGAGCGCGAAGTTCACCTTGCCCGACGATCCCCTGAACTTGTAGCGCCGGATGTCGTCGGCGAACTCGGTCGGGAGCTGGTCGGCCCCCACCATGCGCATGAACGTCTGGCGCGGATCGACGCTCGAGAGGATCGCCGACGCCATGTGGTAGTCGCCGTTCTCGAGCACGACGCCGGTCGCCTGGCCGCCGCTGACGAGGATGTGCCGGACCGGCGCGCTCAGCCGGATCTCGGCGCCGGCAGCCCGGGCGGCGCCGGCGATCGCTTCCGACACGCGTCCGGTGCCGCCCTTCGACAGCCCCCACGACCGGAAGGCGCCGTCGATGTCGCCCATGTAGTGGTGGAGCAGCACGTAGGCCGTGCCCGGCGATCGCACGCCGAGGAACGTGCCGATGATCCCCGAGGCCGACATGGTGGCTTTCAGCACGTCGGTCTCGAACCACTGGTCGAGGAAGTCGATCGCGCTCATCGTGAGCAGCTGGATCTGATTGTGGCGATCGTGCTCGGGCAGGGCGCGAAACCGGCGTGCCAGACTTGCGATCGCGCCGAGATCGCGCAGCCGCATCGAGAAGGGATCGGGCGGCGTCATCGCCAGGATGTTCCTGGCGAACCGCCCCATGTCCACCATCGCGCGGCCGTACTCGTCGTAGACCTCGGCGTCGGCGCGCGAGTGGCGGGCGATCTCGCGAAAGGTGCGCGCGTGGTCGTTCACCCGCCAGAGGTAGTTGCCGTCCGGCATCGGCGTGAACGTGCCGTCGAGCGGGAGAATCTCGAGGCCGTGGGCCGGCAGATCGAGCTCGCGAATGATCTCCGGGCGCAGCAGCGAGACCACGTACGAGCACACGGAGTAGGTGAATCCCGGGTGAATTTCCTCGCTCACGGCCGCGCCGCCGACCACGTGACGGCGCTCGAGCACGAGCACCTTGCGTCCCGCTTTTGCCAGATAGGCCGCCGCGGTCAGGCCGTTGTGACCGGCGCCGATGACGATCGCGTCGTACGTCGAAGGCACGCACTGCAATTCTAGGTCACGAACGGTATCGACCTATAATTTGTTCTGCCCATGCCCGTCGGCACGCCGTTCCATTCGCGGACCCTTCCGCTCTGCGAGAGCCTGAGCTATCGCGACTGGGCGGGCTACTACGCGCCGAGCTCGTACGAGCCGCTCCACGAGCACGAGTACAACGCGATTCGCAACGCCGCGGCGCTCATCGACGTGTCGCCGCTCTTCAAGTACTTCATCACCGGCCGCGACGCCGTCAAGCTCGTGGACCGCGTGATCACGCGCAGCGCGGAGAAGCTGCAGCCCGGACAGGTGATCTACACGCCGTGGTGCAACGAGCACGGCCAGATTGTGGACGACGGCACCGTGAGCCGGCTGGCGGCGGATCGATTTCGCTGGACCGCCGCGGAGCCGAACCTGCGCTGGATTCAGAAGCATGCCGCGGGTCTGGACGTGCGCGTCGAAGACATCTCGGAGCGCGTCGCGGCGCTCGCGATTCAGGGCCCGACCTCGGCTGCCGTCCTCCGCGCCGTCGCCGAGGCGGACATCGACACGCTCAAGTACTTTCGCGTGACGGCGGGCCGGATCGCCGGCCGCGCCGTCGAGATCTCGCGCACCGGCTACACCGGCGACCTCGGCTATGAAGTCTGGATGCATCGCGATGACGCCGGTACGGTGTGGGATGCGCTCTCGCGGATCGGTCCCAGCTTCGGCCTCAGGCCGACAGGACTGCTCGCCCTCGATGTCGCGCGCATCGAAGCCGGCCTGTTGCTCATCGACGTGGACTTCTTCAGCGCGCGAAAGGCGCTCACGGTCTCGCAACTGTATTCGCCGTTCGAGATGGGCCTCGACCGGCTGGTCGATCTCGGCAAGAACAGCTTCGTCGGATTGCGGGCGCTCGTGGCCGAGCATCGCCGCGGCCCGGCGCGACGGATTGTCGGACTCTCGATCCACTGGCCCGACGTCGAGGCGCTCTACGAGGCCGTCGGCCTGCCGCCGCTGGCTGTCGCCACCGCCTCACGCGTCGCCGTCCCCGTCTTTGCCGGCAGCCGCCAGATCGGCCGCATGACGTCGTCCACCTGGTCGCCGGTGCTCAAACAGATGATCGGGCTGGCCACAGTGGACGCCTCGTTCTCGGGTCCGGGATCGGAGCTCGAAGTCGAACACACCGTGGACGCGGTCCGCCAGGTCGTCCGCGCCCGGATCGTGCCGACCCCGTTCTTCAACCCGAAACGCAAGACCGCCTCAACGGCTAATTAGCGGCTGGTTAATGAGGCAATGGGGCAATGGGGCAATGGGGCAATACAAACACTTGTCTCGCTGGCCCCACCACCGATGCGGCAAGCCCAAGACAAGCGGTTGTATTGCCCATTGCCCCATTGCCCCATTGCCTCATTGCCCCATTAACGAAAGCCCATTAACGAGAGCCCCATTAACGAAAGTCCACCGGTCCCTTCCAGTCGTCGTAACATCGAGCTTTCCAGCCGTTCGTTCCCGAAGCCGTGAAGAGCAGGGGTGACCTATGAGACGAGGCATTCGCGGGCTGATCGTGGTGGGGTTGATGATCGGGGCGCTGGCCGTGCCAACCGTGGCGAGCGATCCGATGGGCGTGTACTGCGTGATCGAGAAGGTGACCCTCGAACCCGCTGATTGTCCGGTCCGGGCGGAGGTGCACGGCGTGTGCGCGATTGCGAACACCAACAACTGGGGTTTTCAGAGCCCCGCCCGCGGCTATTTCTCGTACGCGGTCCCGGCCGGCCGGGAAGAGACTGCACGGGCCGAATGGAAGGATCTGAAGTCGGCGGAAGGCACCGGGCAGGTGGTCGGATTTGGCCGGCGTTATAACAGCGTCGGAAAATTCCGTCCGGAGAACGAGCGCGCGGCCTCTCCGGATACGTACCCCCTGCACCTTGGCGTCTTCAAGGTGACCGGTCGCGCCGTCGCGCCGGAAGTCACCGAGATCGCTCAGAAGCTGCGCGCGTTCAGGACGCCATAACGTCCTGACGTCTGCTTCGGGCACGACGATGGCATCCACCCTCGTCCTCGCGTCACGACGCGTCCCGCGCTATCTGGCGTGGGACGCGCTCTTCGTCGGGCTGTCGGTTGGACACGGCGCGTTGCTTCTGATCTATCCGTCGATCGCGACGATCGCGCTGGGTCTGTGGTGGAACGCCAACACGATCGCGCACAACTTCATCCATCGGCCGTACTTCCGCGGCGCTCTCGGCCGGCGCGCCTACTCGGCCTACCTCAGCCTGCTGCTCGGATTTCCGCAGAGTATCTGGCGGCGCCGGCACCTGTTGCATCACGCCGGGCGCGCACGCCGTCTGCGCCTCACGCCGGAGATCGCGTTCGAGCTCGCGCTCGTTGCCGGACTCTGGGCGGCGCTCGCGATTGGTTCGTCCTCATTCTTCCTGACGACGTATCTGCCCGGTTGGGCGATCGGCCTCACGCTTTGCCAGCTCCACGGGCACTACGAACACGCGCGCGGGACGACGAGCCACTACGGGCGAATCTACAACCTGCTGTTCTTCAACGACGGGTTTCACGTCGAGCACCACCTGCGGCCCACCGCACACTGGACCGAGCTCTGGACGCTCACGAACGGGACGGAGCCCGCGAGCCGCTGGCCCGCGGTCTTCCGCTGGCTCGAGGTCTTCAGCCTGGAGGGTCTCGAGCGCCTGGTGTTGAAGTCGCACCGGCTCCAGCGTCTCGTGCTCGCCGCGCACGAGCGCGCGGTGCGGCGGCTGCTTCCCGCCGCCGGCCCGATCGATCGCGTCACCATCGTCGGTGGCGGCCTGTTCCCGCGGACGGCGCTCGTGATGAAGCGGGTGCTGCCCGGCGCGGCCATCACCATCGTGGACGCCAACGCCGATCACCTGGCTGTCGCGCGCCGGTTTCTCGATGACGCCGTGCGCTCGGAGCACCGGGCGTATCGCGATGGCGAGTCCGATCCGGCCGATCTCGTCGTCATTCCGCTGTCGTTCCGCGGCGATCGGCGCGCGATCTATGCCCGTCCTCCCGCGCGCGCCGTCCTGGTGCACGACTGGATCTGGCGGCCGGCGCCGGCGAGCGCGGTCGTCTCCTGGTGGCTGCTGAAGCGCATCAACCTCGTGCTCCAGTGAGAGGCGCGAGCCTCGTCGCGGTCTTCGTCGTGGCGAAGATCCTGATGCTCGCCGGCCGCGACGTATCGTGGACCTGGTGGACGATTCCCGCGTACTTCTGGCACGACGTCGCGGCGGGCGCGGCGTTCTGGATCGTGGATGTCCTCGCCCGCCGGCGGCGCCTCCTGTGGCTGTTCTACACCGTCCTGGCGTTGTACGCCGCCGTGAATGTCCCGGTGGCGCGCGCGTTGTCGTCGCCGCTCACCATGCCCATGTGGCGGGCCGCCGGCGGTCCCTTGCTCGACTCGATCACGTTCTATCTGACGCCGGCGAACCTCGCCGCGATGGCGGCCGTGATTCTGACCGCCATCGCCGCACCCATCCTGCTGGCACGTGTATCTCCACGCTGGCGGAGGCCGGCCGTCGCTGGCGCGCTCGTGCTCCTTGCGGCGGGTCCGTTCGCGGCGGCCCGCGTTGACACTGTCGGGCTGCACCGCAACGCCGTCACGGCCCTCGTCGCCACGATGACGCCGAGGCTGGCGTCGCGCAGCGGACAGGGCGATTGGCGCACCAGTCCGTTCTCGGAGAAGAGCAGCGACGACCTCGCGGCGTATCGGGGAGCGGCCGCAGGGATGAATGTCGTGCTCGTCATCCTCGAGTCAACCGGCGCGCAGTATCTCGCGCCGTACGGAGCGGCCGACGATCCGACGCCGACGCTCTCGCGCCTCGCCAGCGACGCCATCGTGTTCGAACACGCCTACGCGGTGTATCCCGAGAGCATCAAAGGTCTGTTTGCGACGCTGTGCGGCCGCCCGCCGGCGTTCGACGTCGATGCGGAGACGCACGCGAAATCGCCATGCGCGCCGCTGACCCGGCTTCTGGCGTCGCAGGGATATCGCACCGCGCTCGTTCACTCGGGACGCTTCTCGTATCTCGGGATGGAGGCTGTGCTCGGGCAGCAGGGCTTCGACGCGCTGGCCGATGCCGGCGACATTGGCGGCAACCATCAATCCAGCTTCGGCGTGGACGAACCGGCCGCCGTCGACCACCTGCTGCGGTGGATCGACACGCTGCCCGCCGGCCAGCGGTTCTTCCTCGCGTATCTGCCGGTCGCCGGCCACCATCCCTACAGCGCGCCGGAGGCCGGCCCGTTTCCGCCGGCGACCGATCTCGGCGCCTACAAGAACTCACTCCACTACGGCGACGCCGCCCTCGGGACGTTCCTCGAAGGACTTCGCCGCCGCGGGCTCGATCGGCGGACCATGTACGTCGTCGTCGGCGATCACGCGGAGGCGTTCGGGCAGCACGACGGCAACTACGGCCACTCCTTGTTCATCTACGAGGAGAACATCAGGGTTCCGCTCGTCATCCGCCTTCCGGAGGAGGCGCGGCGCACCGGTCCGGTGCGGGTCGCCCGCGTGGCGAGCGTCATCGACATCGCACCCACGATCCTGGATCTGCTCGGCGTCACGGCGTCAACGCTCCACGACGGCGTGTCGCTCTTGCGCCCGCGCGAGCGGATGGCGCTGTTCTTCACCGACTACGCGCTGGGCTGGCTCGGCCTGAGAGACGGATGCTGGAAGCTCGTCCTCGAAGTCGAGTCGAAGCGGTCACGGCTCTACGACCTGTGCCGCGATCCGGGCGAGACGACCGATCGATCGGCGGAAGCGCCAGAGCGGGTGGACGCCTATCGTGATCGAGTCGAGCAGTGGGCGCGCGCGCGGCGCGCACAGGTCACTTCTTCCCCTGCGTCGCCTCGCGGTACGCCACGCTGAGGCCGGGCGATCTGAACTGAAAGTCGAACAGGAATTTGATGAGCTGCGAATCGCCGGCAAACGCCTTTTCGAGCTCCGGCACACGCACGGTCTTTCGCAGTTGCGGCAACGTCGATCCCGACACCGCAGGCGTCCGGACCGCAGCGAGGAGCTCGGTCATCGCGCGGCTCTCGAGCGCCGCGTAGTCGAGTCCCTTGCGAATGCCGCCATGGCCCGGCACGAGCACCGAAGGCTTGAGCGCCGCCAGGGCGGCGAGGGTTGCCGGATATTCGGTGAGGTGCGAGGCGGGACCCAGCATCGGCACCGGCGCGGTCACGAGGTCGCCCGTGAAGACGATCTGTTCCTGCGGCAGGTGCACGACGAGATCCTCGTTCGTGTGGCCCGGGCCCAGATAGCGCACGTCGATGACGCGCTTGCCGCGCGTGATCGTCAGCCTGTCGGTCACCGTCACGGAGGGCGGGACGGCCGGCACGTTCTGCGTTTCCGACGCGAATCGCTCCCACCCGGCGACGTCGTTGAGGTGGCTGTGCCGTTCGTCGTCGCTCAACGGCAGCCCGTCGAAGTTCTTCTTCTGTTCGACCGCGACGCGGAGCTGCTTCGTCATCATCGGCATCATCTGCTGCAGGCGGTTGCGGTCGGCCTCGGCCACGGCCTTCACCTCGCCGGCCATCCGCGCGTGGCCGACGAACTGTGCTTTTGGAAACGCGTCGCGGAAGACCGCGTTGCCCATCGTGTGATCGTCGTGCCAGTGCGTGTTGATGACGTGCGACACCGGCTTCGGCGTGATCCGGCGCAATGCCGCGAGCCACGCCTTCGCGTCGCCGGGTGTTCCGCCCGTGTCCACGACCACCACGTCGTCCGCATTCACGATGAATCCCGCGTTCGCGACGGGAAAGAGCCCGGGCGGTCCTGTACGAATGATGGTGTGCACGCCGGGCGCGAGCTGGACGACCTCGAAGCCGGGATCGAGCGCGGGCTGCTGCGCCCGGGGCCCCGCCACGAGGACGACCGCGGCCAACCACAGCGACAGGCGTGTCGCAGGATGGGACGTCCGTCCCGTCTCGCAAGTGCGCGTCATTCGTCCCCCAGCGTCTCGACGACGAAGCGATCGAAGGCGTAGAGCAAATCCTCGCGATTCGAGTACGGGCCCGGCCGATAACCGCGCGAGCTGATGCCCGCCTGCGCCAGTTCGCAGACGTGCCAGTCCTGGCGGTTCGTCATGTCCCAGAAGGTCGTGACGTCGGACAGATCGAAGCCGGCGCGCGCCGCTTCGTCCGGATGGACGAGCCACTCGCAGACGATCTTCGTCAGATTCGGCGCCTGGGGCCAGAGCGTGTGTGTGAGGACGTAGTCGGGATGCGGCGCGAAGAGGAAGTTGGGGAAGACCGAGTAGTAGTAGACGCGACGCCGTTCTGCCGCAGGCAGTCCCGGGAGGGGCTCCCGCCGGCACTGCCCGTCCATCGACATCGTCTCGATGCCGGCGTTGAGATCCATCCGCCCGCCCATGTAGGTGGGATGCAGCGGCTCGTTCTCGCCGCTGAGGTAGTGCGACAGCTTGTTCAGCGCCGGGTGCAGCGTCGGGCAGTGGAGACACTCGTTGTAGTTCTGAACGATCAGCTTCCAGTTCGCCTTCACGTCGTAGACGACGCGGTGCGCGAGCGTCAGATCGCCCATGCGCCAGGGCGCAAACTTCTCCGGCAGCGATGCGAGGTGCGTGCGGAGCGACGGCCCGGACGCCGACAGCCGGACGAACACGAATCCGTCCCACGTTTCCGCGGCGACCGCGGCCAGCGGAAATTCCTCGCGGCGGAATCCCGGCGATCCGTCCATGTGCGGCGCGCCGATCAGCCGGCCCTCGTAGTCGTAGGTCCACGCGTGATAGGGACACTGGATCGAGCCGTTGAACGTGCCCGACACGTCACCGCAGAGCTGCGTCCCGCGGTGGCGGCAGACGTTGTAGAACGCCCGCACGTGATCGCCGTCGCTGCGCACGACGATCAGGCTGTCGCCGGCGACCTCGCGGGTGATGTAGTCGCCTCGGCGCGGAATGTCCGCGAGCCGGCCGACACCGACCCAGAGCGTGCGATAGAACCGCTCGCGCTCGCGATCGAAGAGGGCGGGATCCGTGTAATACCGCGCGGGCAAGGTGAACGCCGTTGCGGGCAGCCTCGATCTGGGCTTGAAGGACACCAGCCATGATACAACCCTCCCGGACTTCATGATGACCGCACGATCCGAGGCGCCCACGCCTCAACTCCGGCGCGAGCTCGGCAAGTGGGATCTCACCGCCATCGGTGTCAACCAGGTCATCGGCGGCTCGGTCTTCCTGATGCCGGCAACGCTCGCCTTTCATCTCGGCGGCTTCAGCTGGATCGCCGTCGGGCTCGTGGGCGTGCTCGCACTCATGATCGCGCTCAATTTCGCGGAGGCCAGCAGCCGGTTCGAGGGCACCGGCGGTGCCTACCTCTACACGCGTGCGGCGTTCGGCCGGTTCCCCAGTTTCGAAATCGGCTGGATGCTCTGGGTCACGCGCGCGACGAGCTGGGCGTCGGTCGTCAACGGCCTCGCCGACGCGCTCGGGTACTACTGGCCGGCGGTCCGGACCGGGTCGTGGCGCACGGCGCTCATCGCGTTCGTCGTGCTGACGATCATGGGCATCAATGTGCGCGGCATCCGGCAGAGCTCGCTCATCGTCAACCTGCTCACGATCGGCAAGCTGATCCCGCTGCTGCTCTTCATCGTGCTGGGGTTGCCGCACCTCTCGACGGACGCGCTCCGCCCCGACATCGCCTTGACGTGGGAGCACACCGCGGCGGCCGCGCTCGCGTTGATCTTCACCTACGGCGGATACGAAGTGATCCCCGTGCCGGCCGGCGAGGCCCGCGATCCGAAGAGGGCAGTGCCATTCGCGATGGTCGCGACGATCGTGATCGTCGCCATTGTCATGACGCTCGCGCAGGTCGTCGCCCTCGGCACCTTGCCGACGATTGCGGCCTCAAAGACGCCGCTGGCGGACGCTGCGCTGATCTTTCTCGGCGGGTGGGGCGCGCTGATGCTGACGACGGGTGCGGCGGTGTCGATGACCGGTAACAACGTCGGGCAGGCGCTGTCCGGATCGCGCAACCTGTTCGCGCTGGCCGAGCAGGGCGACCTGCCCCGGTGGTTCGGCCACGTGCACCCGCGGTTCCAGACGCCTGACTACGCGATCGTCTTCACGTCGCTGGTCGCGCTGGCCCTCGCGCTCACCGGTTCGTTTGCCACGCTCGCCGCGACGAGCGCGGTCGCCCGGCTGCTCGTCTACAGCAGCACGTGTGCGTCGGTCCTCGCGCTGCGGCGCCAGAGCCGCGCACCCTTTACGATCCCATTCGGCCCGGTGATTCCCGTGCTCGCCCTGGTCATCTCGATCGCGATTCTGTTTGGCGCGACCGCGCTGCAGGTCAAGGTGGGCCTGTCGTTCCTGGTCGCGGGCGCAATTCTCTACGGAGTGGCGGTGTGGCGAAAACCCTGACGGCGCTGTTCGTCCTGTCGGTGCTGGTGCCCGCGTCAGCGGCGGCGCAGAAGCTCGTGATCCTTTCCCGGCACGCCGAACGGGCAGACGGCGGCGCGATGTCCGGCACCGCCGAAAAGGACCCGCCGCTCTCGAAGGCCGGCGAGAACCGCGCCGCGAAGCTCGCAGCGATGCTCGCCGACGCGGGCGTGACGGCGATTTTCGCGTCGGAGTTCAAGCGCACGCAGGACACGGCCAAACCGCTGGCCACCAGGCTCGGGCTGACCGTCCAGGTGATGCCCGCCGACGACACGTCGCAGCTCGTGGCGCGAATCAGGAAAGAGCACGCGAACGGCATCGTAATGATCGTCGGTCACTCGGATACGTTGCCGGCCATCATCAAGGCCCTCGGCGGACCCGGCGTGACGATCCCCGACAGCGAATTCGACAACCTGTTCGTTCTGGCGCCAGCCAGCAAAGCGTTCACGCGCTTCCGGTTTTCGCCCGCGCCGTAAGGCGGCGCCGATAGCGTCGGCGACAGCGCCGGGCCGGGCCGGGTTCCGAGCGTGCCCAGACTGAGGTGAAAGACGCGCCAGGTTGGCATTCCGGCCCCGATTATCGGCGTCGGCCGACCCTTTCCCGGACGGGACCGCCAATAGCCCCGTCCCCCTAACTTATTGTCCAGTCAACGGATATCGCGAGAAGCCAGAATCGGCTCGCAGCCGTAAATTGATCGGCACACATCTCGCATTGATGCAAGAGAACGCCGGAAACGCAGCCGTCGTAGTTCCGGTGTAGGATGGCGCCGAGTGGAACATACCCGTATCGTCGACTCGCCGTTGAGCGAAATTACGACCGAGGGACGAACCCTCGATCGCATCACGGCGGCTGCGCGCGACATCGAGGGTGTCTGGGCCCACGAGGTGCGCGAAGGCGACTGGGTCGTCGTGCGCACGCGCAATTCCACGTATTCGCTGGCGAGCGTCGGGAACGGGCGCTATCAGGTGGTCGGTGGCTGGTTTGCTTCGGAAGGCTGCGACAACGTCCGCGTCCGTGTCGTCGGCTGCACGTGGGGCGGCACCGCGATTCACACCGGGCTCGTCGCCGCGCCGGGCATGTTCCTCGAGTTCGACAACGGCGTCCGCACGACGCGCATTCGCGAAGTGCGGCTCATGCGCGCCGACGAGACCTGCACGCACTGACCTTTTCGCGGCTCAAAGCCCGAGCCGCGCTACGTACGTCA
>Ga0111538_10009271_pt1 | contig 13149 bp, 11 predicted proteins | sample SoiMethybrSBSTD1_FD_79669 | JGI IMG/M metagenome (GOLD analysis project Ga0111538, IMG submission 79669) | Bulk soil microbial communities from a Populus tree surrounding site in Tennessee, USA - Soil MetaG P. TD hybrid SBSTD1 (version 2)... | ecosystem: Environmental > Terrestrial > Soil >...
AAGATGCGCGACATCGCCGCGCGCAGCTCGTCGGCCTGCTGCTCGGCGTTGCCCTGGAGGTTGAGGCGGCTGATCCCCGCGACCGTCATGTCGACGGCGAGCTTGATCGCGTTGTCCGCCCACGCGACCTTCTGGGCGCCCTGCATCTGCTCCGCGAGCTCGGCCATCCGGCGCTGGAGCTCGTCCGGGTCGCCGAAGAGGCCGCCAAATGGATCTTCCGAAGACACGAGGTGATTGTAGGCTGCGGCCAATGGCGCTCCCAACGCCCTCGCCCGGCGCCACGGCGGTCGTCACCGGAGCCTCCTCCGGTATCGGCGCCGACATCGCTCGCGAGCTGGCCGACCGCGGCCATGAGGTGACGTTGGTGGCGCGGCGCGAAGGCCGGCTCACCGCGTTGGCGGAGGAGCTCGAGTCCAAGAAGCACGTACGCGCAGATGTGATCGGCTGCGATCTGTCGGACGCGGGAGCGCGCGCCGCACTCGTCGCCGAGATCCGCGCCCGTGGGCGGGACGTATCGGTTCTGGTGAACAACGCGGGCTTCGGCAGCGCAGGCGACTTTCAGGACCTCGACCTCGACAGCGAGCTGCGCATGGTGCGGACGAACGTCGAGGCCGTCGTGCACCTCTCGGGCGAGTTCATCCCCGGGATGATCGAGCGCGGTGAGGGGGCCGTGCTCAACGTGGCCTCGACGGCCGCCTTCCAGCCGCTCCCGCGCCAGGGCACCTACTCGGCGTCGAAGGCGTTCGTCCTGTCTTTCACCGAGGTGCTGAGCAGCGACCTGAAGGGCACCGGCGTGACGGCTACCGCCCTCTGCCCGGGTCCCGTCAAGACCGAGTTCATGGATCAGCATCCCGGCTTCGACGTCTCGTCGCCCGACTTCGTCTGGATGAGCTCCGCGGACTGCGCCAAGGCGGCGGTGAGGGGGCTCGAGCGCGGCAAGCGCGTCGTTGTACCCGGTGTCGGCAACCGGATCGGCACCCTGGCGGGTCAGCACGCGCCGCGGAGCGTGCTCCTGGCCGCGGCGCGGCGCTTCTATCCGCCCGGCCGCTAGCGGCTCCTCGATACGGTTCCCGCCCGTGCTCATCTCGGACGTCATGACCCACGCCGTCGTCAGCGCCGATGTGGCCGACACGCTCAAGCACGTCGGCGCGCTGATGCGTGAGCGGAACGTCGGCTCCGTCGTCATCTGCGACAGCGGCCGGCCGGTAGGCGTGATCACCGACCGCGACCTCGCCCTCGCGGTGCTCGCCGAGGATGCCGACCCCGACGGCGTGGCGGGCGACCATGCGTCGCAGCCGCTCGTGTCAGGCGACGTCGGCATGGATCTCGACGCCGCCGCCGACCTGATGATCCAGCACCACATCCGGCGCCTGCCGTTGCTGGACGATGGCCACCTCGCTGGCATAGTCACGATCGACGACGTCGCGGTTCGCGCGGGCGACCTCGACCTCGCCCAGCGCGTGACCGCCGAGGTCGCGAAGGGCGCGATTCCCGAGTTCTTTTTCCACAGGAGGGGCGGTTGAACGCACAGCTCACACCGGACCAGCGGCGTACGCGCGAGCGGTTCGAGTCGCTCATTCGCCTCGCCGCGCCCGCGCTCAACGTGGTGCTCGCCGCCGGTGAGCGGCTGTCACGGATCGTCGAGTCCGACGATCCGGACTACTACCCGCCGCGCGTCAACCAGGAGCCGCCGCCGGAGCCTCCGCCCGAACCGGGGAGCTAGCACGATGTCGCACGAGGAACAGCTCGCCTGGGAGGCGCGGGCGGGCAAGCCGGCCGCGGCCGCATCGCTCGCCGCGGCTCTGATGGCGATCGCCGCGGGCGTCTATCTGCCGCTCGCACTCAGCGGCAACCCGGACGGCGCCGACGAGCTCTTGCGAGCCGCCGACAGCGAGTCGGGTGACTTCATCGTCGCGGGTGCGCTCCAGGCTCTCGGCTTGCTTCTGCTGGTCCCCGTCCTGCTCTACCTGTTCCGCGCGACGCGCTATCGCAACCCGCGGCTCATGCCCGCTGCCGCGGTCCTCGTGGTCCTGGGCGCCGTGACCCTCGCGGTGGTGACGGTCCTGCGCCAGCTCGAGCTCGTCGACATAGCCGACAGCTTCTTCCCCGACCACGCCCAGGGCGCACGGGACCTCGAGCAGGTCGCCGAGGACTACATCGAGGACGAGCTCTCGCCCGTGTTCCAGGGGATAAGCCTCGCGGGCTCGATCGCGCTCGCCTTCGCGATGATCATGATCTCGCTGAACGCGATGCGCGCGGGGCTGCTGAGCCGCTTCATGGGCATCCTCGGCATCTTCGTCGGCGTCCTGCTCGTGATTCCGCTCGGGGTGCAGATCCTCCAGCTCTTCTGGTTCGGCGCGCTCGGAATCCTGTTCCTCAACCACTGGCCGGGCGGGCGCGGGCCGGCCTGGCAGACCGGCGAGGCGATCCCGTGGCCGGGGGCTGCGGAGCAGCGCGAGGAGATCGTGCGCCGCCGCGCCGAGCGCGAGGGCGTGCAGGACCCGCCGCCCGAGCCGGAGACACCCGAGGAGCCGCGTCCCGCGTCGCGCAAGCGCCGCAAGAAGCGCTGACGACCTAGCGCCCGATCGCGAGCTGTTCCGCCGGCGCGGGACGTCCGAGGTAATACCCCTGGGCGAGGTCGACGCCGCAGTCCTGAAGCAGCGCGAGCGTGTCGTCGTCGCCGACGAACTCGGCGATCGTGCGCTTGCCCAGGCCGCGCGCGATGTCGGCGACTGCCTGCACGACCAGCTGGTCGGTCCGGTTGACGGGAAGCGACTGGACGAAGTCGCCGTCGATCTTCAGATAGTCGAACGGCAGGTACTTCAGGTAGTAGAACGAGCCGAAGCCGGCGCCAAAGTCGTCGAGCGCGAAGCGGCAGCCGAGCCGCTTGACCTCGTCCGCGAAGCGGCGCGTCTCGTCGATCCGCGCGACGGCGGTCTGCTCGATCACTTCGACGATCAGTCGTCCGGGGTCGACGCCGGTGGCCGCGAGCTCCTGGTCGAGCGCTTGCGTCAGCGCGTCGTCTGCCATCGACTCGCCCGACACGTTCACCTCGAGCTTCAGCCCGGCGTCGGTGTCCGCGAGCAGTCGGACCGCCTGCTCGATCACCCACCGGTCGACGGCGGGCATCAGCCCGAACCGCTCGGCGCTCGCGAGGAAGGAGCCGGGCAGCACGATCTGCCCGTCGTCGACCAGCCGGAGCAGGAGCTCGTGGTGGACGGTCTCTCCCGTGGCCACGGAGATCACCGGCTGCGAGTAGAGCGTGAATCGGCCCTGCTCGAGCGCGGCGCGGACGCGGCCGACCCACGCGAGCCTGGTCTCGACCTGCGCCTGCTGGACCGCCATCGGCGTGTAGAGGGTGAAGGTGTCCCGCCCCGCGGCCTTTGCGTCGTACATGGCGAGGTCCGCCTCGACGAGCAGTGACTCGCCGTCGATCTGGCGGTCGCCGAACGTCGTGATGCCTACGCTCGCCGTGACGCGGATCTGCTCGCCCCCAGCCGTGACCGCCTGCGTGCGCACGGCCTCGACGATCGAGCCTGCGACCGCCTGGGCCTCCTCGACCCGGGCCTCGGGCAGGATGATCGCGAACTCGTCGCCGCCCAGCCGCCCGAGCGTGTCGGTCTCACGCAGCCGGCCGCCGACGTTGCGTGCGACGCGCGTGATCACCTCGTCGCCGGCCTTGTGGCCGTATGTGTCGTTGACGAACTTGAAGTTGTCGAGGTCGAGCGCCAGCACGGCGCCTCCGCTGCCGTAGCGGGCGTCGTAGGTCAGGTGGCGTGTGAGCTCCTGCTCGAACCGGCGCCGGTTGTACACGCCGGTGAGCGGATCGTGGTCGGCCAGGAACTGAAGCTGTGCCTCGAAGCGCTTGCGCTCGGTGACGTCGCTGAAAGTCAGCACCGCGCCCATCTGCTCGCCGCGGTCGATGATCGGCGACGCGGTGTACTGCACCGGGAAGCTCGTCCCGTCGTGGCGCCAGAACACGTCGTCGTCCATGCGCTCGACCGTCCCGCGCTTCAGCGACAGGACCACGGGGCATTCGGCTGCATCGTGCGGCGGCGCGGCGGGGTGGTAGCCGTGGACGAGGTCGTGGATGTTGTGTCCGCGCAGCTCGTCCCGGTCGGCGCCGAGCAGAGCGGCCACGGCCGAGTTGGCGAACATGACGACGCCGTCGCGATTCAAGCCGAGGATTCCCTCGGCGGCGGACTCGAGGATCACCTCCTGCCAGTCGTCGCGCGCCGCGCTCGCGCGGGTGACGTCGGACGAGATGACGAGCGCCGCCAGGACCTCACCGTCGCGGTGGATCGGGCTCCAGCGGCTGATGTAGCGGGCGGGCTCCCCGTTCGCGCCCGGCGCCTCGACCTCGTACTGCATCGACCGCCCCGAGTTGAAGACCTGGTGGAGAGCGGCGCGCATCCTCACCTCCGCCTCGACGCCGAGGTCGTGGTCGAAGACCGTCGTGCCGATCATCGGCCGCCCAGGGGCCTCGCGGTTCGTGTAGAGGATCCGGCCGTCGCGGTCGACGACCAGGGCGACGTCGGCCAAGCCCGCCAGCAGCAGCCTGGCGGACTCCAGGCCATCGCCCAGGATCCCCTCTATTCCGTGCCCCTCAGCCCCCGTCACCCCATACGCATGATCGCACGGTGCGTATGGGTCAATCGTCAGTTGAGCTGGCGACCTTCTCCCGGATGGTTTCGGTGACGGCGGGGTCACGTAATGTGGTCACGTCGCCCAGCTCGCGCCCTTCCGCGATGTCCTTCAGCAGCCGGCGCATGATCTTCCCCGAGCGGGTCTTCGGCAGATCGTCGGCCCAGATGATCCGCTTCGGCCGCGCGAGCTTCCCGATCTTCTGGGCGACGTGCTCGCGCAGCTCCTGATCGAAGCCCTCGGGCGGGTCGGCGCCGCCCTCGCAGGTGACGAACGCGCAGATCGCCTGGCCTGTGTCCTCGTCCGTCTGCCCGATCACTGCCGCCTCGGCGACGTTCTCGTGGGACACGAGCGCGGACTCGATCTCCATCGTCGACATCCGGTGCCCGGAGACGTTGATCACGTCGTCGGTCCGGCCGACGATCCAGAAGTAGCCGTCCTCGTCGACCTTGGCGGCGTCACCGACCACGTAGATGTCCTTGCCCCAGCGCGACCAGTACGTCTCGACGTATCGGTCGGGCTCCTTGTAGAGCGTTCGCGCCATCGCGGGCCACGGGCGCCGCAGCGACAGGAAGCCGCCGCCCTCCTCGACGATCTCGCCGTCGCCCTTCACGACAGCCGCCTCGATGCCGGGGAACGGTTGCGTCGCGGAGCCGGGCTTCGTCTCGGTGATGCCGGGCAGCGGGGTGATCATGATCTGGCCCGTTTCCGTCTGCCACCACGTGTCGACGACAGGGCAGCGCCCGCCGCCGATCACTTGCTGATACCAGATCCACGCGCGCGGGTTGATCGGCTCGCCGACCGAGCCGAGCAGCCGCAGGGACGAGAGGTCGTGCTTCTCGGGGTACTCGCGCCCCCACTTGATGCACGCGCGGATCGCGGTCGGCGCCGTGTAGAGGATCGTGACCTTGTAGTCCTCGACGATCTGCCACCAGCGATCCTTGTCCGGGTAGTCGGGCGCGCCCTCGTACATGACCGACGTCGCGCCGTTGCAGAGCGGCCCGTAGACGATGTAGCTGTGGCCGGTGACCCAGCCGATGTCGGCCGCGCACCAGTACACGTCGGTGTCCGGTTTCAGGTCGAAGACCACGCTGTGCGTGGCGGACACGCCGGTCAGGTAGCCGCCGGTCGTGTGCTGGATGCCCTTCGGCTTCGCGGTCGAGCCGGACGTGTAGAGGATGTACAGCGGATGCTCCGCGTCGAGCGGCTCGGCGGGGCAGTCGGCGTCCGCCTTCTCGCACTCCTCGTGCCACCAGACGTCGCGGCCATCCTTCATCGGGGTGTCGGTGTCGGCGCGCTTCACGACGACGACGTGCTCCATCTTCGGCAGGTCGTCGAGTACCGCGTCGACCTGCTCCTTCATCGGGATCGGCTTGCCCCGGCGGAGGTTCGCGTTGGCGGTAACGAGCAGCTTTGCTTCGGAGACCTCCATCCGCTCCTTCACGGCCTCGACGGAGAACCCACCGAAGACGACGTTGTGGGTGGCGCCGATGCGGGCGCACGCGAGCATCGCCGCGGGCGTCTCGGGGATCATCGGCATGTAGATCCCGACCACGTCGCCCTTCTCGACGCCGAGCGACTTCATGACGTTCGCGAACCGCTTGGTCGTCTCGAGCAGCTCGGCGTAGGTGACGTCGCGCGTTTCGCCGTCCTCGCCGATCCAGTGGTAGGCCACCTTGTCGCCTCGGCCGCCCTCGACGTGCCGGTCGAGGCAGTTGTGGGAGGCGTTCAGCTTGCCCTCCTGGAACCACTTCGCCCACGGCGGGTCCCACTCGAGCACCGTCTCCCATTGCTCGAACCAGTCGAGCTCCTTCGCCCAGCGCTCCCACCAGGCCTCGAAGTCGCGCTCGGCCTCGTCGTACACGGAGGGATCGGAGAAGTTCGCCTGCTCGACGAACTCCGGCGGCGGCGAGAAGCGGTCCTCCTCCTTCAGAAGGACCTCGAGGTCGACCTCGTCAGCCATTCACGCTCCTTTCGATCTCCTCGTAGGCCGTGCCCGGGTCCGGGGCGCCGAACACGGCGGAGCCGGCCACGAACATGCTGGCCCCCGCGGCCGCACACCGCGGCGCCGTGCTCGCGTCGATGCCGCCGTCCACCTCGATCGGCACCTCCGGCGGCAGCAGCCGCTTCAGCCGCTCGATCTTCTCGATCGAGTGCTCGATGAAGGCTTGACCGCCCCAGCCGGGGTTCACGGTCATGCAGAGGAGCACGTCGAGGTCGTGCGCGACCTCGTGGACGACCCCGGCCGAAGTGCCCGGGCAGATCGCAAGCCCGGCGAGGCAGCCCGCGTCGCGCACGGCCTTGAGCGCGTAATGCACGTGCGGCGTGGCCTCCTGATGGATCGTGATGATGTCCGCGCCCGCGTCGGCGAACGCTGCGATCTGGCGTTCCGGCCGTTCGATCATCAGATGGACGTCGACGATGCCGCCCGCCTCGTGCACCTGCTCCTGGATCGAGCGGGCGACCAGGTCGCCGATCGTGATCGGCGGGACGAAGTGCCCGTCCATGACGTCGACGTGGATCACGCGCGCGCCGGAAGCCATGACGGTCTCCACCTGCTCGCCAAGGCGGGCGAAGTCAGCGCTCAGGATCGACGGGGCGACCCGCGGGGAGGCGAGGAGCTCCTTGGCGCTCACCAGCGCGACTTTAGACGGCTGCTGCGCGCTTCGCCTGCGTGCGGATCTCCGACAGGATCCGCTCGAGGCGTGGCTCGGTCTCACGGTCCACGTGCTTCATGGCCGCCGCGATGCGCGGGTGGACGGCTTCGATCTGCGCGTGGAGCTCGTGCGCGACCGCGCGATAGGCCGGGTGCCCTTCGCGACCCGAGCGCAACTCGATGAGCTGCATCGCCTCGCGCGCGTTCATGTCGAGGATGTAGCGGATCCGGTAGCCGAGGCAGAGTGAGTAGGGCGCGAGCTCGGCGTGGCCGGCCTTGACGAGGCGCTCGTACTCCTCGCGCGAGCGATCTAGCGCGGCGCGGTAGTCGTCGGCAACGCCGGCTTCGACGAGCTCCTCGGGCAGCCCGGCGCCGAGGTGGGGTGTGAGCGGCTGCCACTGCACGGTCAGCATCCGGTGGCGCTGGAGATCGCGGAAGGCGCCGTAGTCGGACACGACCTCGAAGCGGTAGCTGACCGCCTCGAACCCGCGGCCCGGGCGGTGGCGGCGGTTGGCGCGCTCGCCGACGAGCTCCGCGAGCAGCTGCTCGCGCTCGTCGGGCGGCAGCACGCGGATCGTGGCGCGGATCTCCTCCTCCGACGCGGACGTGGCCTCGAAGAGCAACGCCGCCAGCAGGTCGTCCTCCGAGCCGCGGACCTCGAGCAGCCGAACCGACGGGGCGGACGACGCGCGGGCACGTCCGCGGTCGAGGCCGAACCGCGCGGCCCACCGCTCGGCCGCCTCGCCGCGCTCGCGCAGGTAGTCGATCCACTCGCCGCCGCGATCCGGGCGCTCGACGCGCGTCAGGAAGCTCGGGATCACCTTGTTGAGCTCGGACAGGATCATCGAGCCGTAGTCGCGCGCCTCCGGGAGGGGCGACGCCATCAGGTGCAGGACGAGCTGCTCGTACGCCTGGCCGCTGGCGAAGATCCCCATGTGCGACAGGGACGCCGCCGGGAGCACGCCCCGGAGGAGGTCGAGCGCCTTCGCCTTGATCGAGCGCCGGTACGCCGACTCGGGCTGCGCGTCGTCGCGCGGGAAGCGCTCAGCCGCCCATGCCTCGACGACCGGCAGGCTGCGCGCGTAGGTGTCGAACAGACTGTCCATGGCGCGCTCGTACTCGGGCCCCAGCTCGGGGTGGCGCCAGTAGCGGTAGCCGCCGCCCGGCATCGCGGCGTCGTAGGCGATGTAGCGCGTCGACTGCTCCAGGTAGGCGGCGAGCCGAGGGCGCTGGAGAACCTTGGTGAGGATGTTCGAGACCCACTCGCAGGCGATGTGGGCGCCGCCGAGCTGGGCGACGGAGTCGTCGCCGTACCCGAGGAAGATCCGCTCGTAGAGCTGCGCCGCGCGCTCGCCCTCGCCCTCGTGCGGGGCGGCCGGCGCGACGTCGCCCGCGAACTCGTCCAGGTACAGGCGCCGCAGCGTGCCCTGGTACCGCGAATAGCGCGCAAACAGCGCACCTTTCACCGTCTCGGGCAGCCCCACGAGTGCGAACACGGGGCGGTCGAGATTCGTGAAATGGGGGGCGAGGCGTGTCTTCTCCTCCTCGCTGAAAGTCTCGACCGGGTACTCCATGGGGGGCGAGCAGTGTAGGCAGGCTTCCGGCGGGAGTAGCGTTGAGCCGTGGCACTGGAGACGGACGTCCAGCGCATCGGCCGCGAGCTCGCCGAGTCGTTTCCGGCCCGCGCCCGCAATCCACTGAAGGCGATGGACGAGCGCGCGATGGAGCTCGCGTCGCGCGACATGGAGCTGCGCGCGGCGCTCTTCCGGCTGGTCGACGTGACCCCCGCGACCCGCTCGCTCGACGACCTCGCCCGGCATCTGGGCGAGTACCTCGGACAGGTCGACGACCGGACGCCGCCGCTCGCCGCCGCGATGCGCGCGGCGGACTCGCGCACGGGTCGTAAGGCGCTCGGCGTGGCAGCCGCGGCCGGGGTCAGGCACATGGCGCACCGCTTCATCGTCGGCGAGTCGCCGAAGGCAGCGCTCAAGACGCTGCGCGGGCTTCACGATGACGGCGTCCTCACCACCGTGGATTTGCTCGGCGAGGCGACGGTGTCGTCGGCGGAGGCCGACCGCTACGCCGAGCGATGCGCCGACGCGCTCGAGACGCTCGCCGAGGCGATGGCGTCGTGGCCGGGCGCGCCGCAGCCCAACCTCTCGGTGAAGGTGTCCGCGCTCACGCCCGCGCTTCGTCCGCAGGCACCCGAGCTGGGGCGTGACGACGCCGCGGGGCGCCTGCGGCCCCTGCTCGCGCGCGCGCGTGATCTCGATGCGCACCTGCACGTGGACATGGAGTCGCTCGACTCGCTCGAGACCACGCTCGAGCTGGTCTTCGGGCTGCTCGACGAGGACGAGTTCGCGGGCGGGCCGTCCGCCGGTCTCGTGCTCCAGGCGTATTTGCGCGACTCGCCGGAGGAACTCGATCGGATCCTCGAGTGGGCAAATTCGTCGAACCGGCGCGCCCCCCTCGTCATCCGGCTCGTCAAGGGCGCGTACTGGGACCACGAGGTGATCGAGGCGCGCCAGCACGGTTGGAATGCACCGGTCTTCGAGACCAAGGCGGAATGCGACCGCAACTTCGAGGAGCTCACGCGGCGGCTGCTCGACGCGCGCCCCGTCGTGCGAGTCGCGGTCGCCTCGCACAACCTGCGCTCGGTCGCGCACGCGCTTGCGTACGCGGGCGACACCGTCCTCGAGGTGCAGGTCCTGCGCGGCCTCGGCGACGACCTCGCGCAAGCGCTCGCGAAGCGGTCGGTGCCGGTTCGCGCGTACTGCCCGGTCGGCGATCTGGTCGCCGGGATGGCGTACCTCGTGCGCAGGTTGCTCGAGAATACGGCGAACGAGTCGTTCCTGCACGAGCAGGCGCGCGGCGTGGCGGTCGAGGAGCTGCTGGCGGCGCCATGAAGCCGTTCGCCAACGAGCCGGAGCTCGAGCTGCGGCGAGAGTCGAACCGGCTCGTCCTGAACGAGGCGCTCGCGCGCCTCGAGGACCGGCTCCCGCTCGACGTGCCCGTTCTCGTCGGCGAGGAAGAGGGCGCGGCGGTCGGCTTCGAGTCGACCGACCCGGGGGCGCCCGCACGGATCGTCGCGGTCGCGGGCCGCGCGGGTGCCGACGAAGTGGACGCCGCGGTCGAGGCGGCTGCGGCCGCCGCGCCGGCCTGGGCCGACACGCCCGCCGATGACCGGGCGGCCGTCCTGGTGCGCGCGGCAGACCTCATGCGACGCCACCGGCTGGACCTGTCGGCGCTCGAGGTGCGCGAGTGCGCGAAGCCGTGGGCCGAGGCCGACGCCGACGTGTGCGAGGCGATCGACTTTCTCGAGTACTACGCGCGCCAGGCGATCGAGCTCGACCGCGCGCCCGAGCTGCTTCAGGTCCCCGGCGAGCGGAACACGATGCGCTACACGGCACGCGGCGTCGCGGCGGTGATCGCCCCCTGGAACTTCCCGATCGCGATCCCGTGCGGGATGACCGCGGCGGCGCTGGCCGCGGGCAACGCGGTGGTCCTCAAGCCCGCCGAGCAGTCACCGGCCTGTGGGTATGCACTGGCGACTGCTCTGCGCGAGGCGGGCGTTCCGCCTGACGCGATCTCGCTGCTGCCCGGGTTCGGCGACGTGGGCGAGGCGCTGGTGCGCCATCCCGGCGTGCACACGATTGCCTTCACCGGCTCGAGCGCGGTCGGGCTCGAGATCGTGCGCGCCGCCGCGGAGACGCCCGACGAGCAGCGGCACGTGAAGCGTGTCGTCTCGGAGATGGGCGGCAAGAACTGCGTGATCGTGGACGCCGACGCGGACCTCGACGAGGTGGTTCCGGCGCTCACGTCGTCCGCGTTCGGCTACGCCGGCCAGAAGTGCTCGGCCGCCGCCCGCGTGCTCGCACACGAGAGCGTCGCCGACGCTCTCCTCGAGCGGCTCGTGGGCGCCACCGCGACGCTCGTCGTCGGGCAGGCGGAGGAGTTCGGGACGGACGTGCCGCCCGTCATCGAACGCGAGGCACGCGATCGGGTGGAGCGCTATGCGGAAGACGCGGCGCGCACGGGCAAGCTCGAGCGCCCGCGCGCGGACGTGCCGGTCGAGGGGTGGTTCTGCGCGCCGGCGGTCGCGCACGAGCTGCCGCCGGGCTCGCCGGTGCTCACGGAGGAGATCTTCGGCCCGCTGCTCGCCGTCGAGCGGGTGGCGAGCGTCGACGACGCGCTGGACATTCTCGAACAAGCGCCGTTCGCCCTTACCGCGGGCGTGTTCTCACGCAGCCCAGCAGTTGTCGAGCAGGTCAAGCGAAGGGCGCCGGCCGGCAACCTGTACGTCAACCGCGGGATCACGGGTGCGAAGGTCGGCCGGCAGCCCTTCGGCGGGAACCGGCGCTCCGGAATCGGCTCGAAGGCGGGCGGCCCCGACTACCTGCTGCAGTTCGTTGAACCGCGCGTCGTGAGCGAGAACACGACCCGGCACGGCCTCGTCGTCGATGGTTAGACTCGCCCGCTCTGCCGGTCTTCGAGTGCCGCCGCTGCAATGAGATGACGTACTCCGCCTCTGGCGGGGTCGCGGCGCCCTGCGGCAATTGCGGCAGCGAGCGTCAGCGCTTCATCGACGGCTATTTCGACGACGCGCGGCGAGCCCCGCGTCCACTCGCGGCTGGTGACCACGCGACGCTCGTGTACGACGACCCTGCGACCGTCGCGCCGTTTTGCGCGCGCTTCCTGACTGACGGTGTGAACGGAGGCGAGCGCGTCGTCGCGCTTCTCCAGGACGACCTTCGCGACGCGGTCACTGCCCATCTCGCCTCCGATGTGGAGTCGGCTATCGAATGGCAGCCGGCGTTCTTGCTCGACGACGACTTCGACGCCGGGCGGGCGGCGGCCGGCTACGAGGCCATGATCACGGCGGACTCGCGCCCGACTCGGCTGCTGGCCGGGCCCGACAGCGAGTCGACCGCCGGCGTCGATGTCGACGAGTTCTCACGCTTCGAGGCGATGGCGCACGCGACCATCACGGAGCACGGCGCGACCGTGGTGTGCGTGTACGACGCGAGCTCCGTGCAGCCGGCGTTCGTCGACATCGCCGCCCGCTGCCACGGCCTCGAGGTCGCGGGCGACTCCGCCCGCCGCAACGAGCGGTTCGAGTACCAGCCCGTCTAGGCCGTTTCCGCGACTAGGTCGCGCAGCATCTCCTCGATGCCGCCGCGCGCGTGCGCGTCGCGGCGGCGGCGGGCACCGCCGCCGCGTGCGACGAGCTCCTCGACCTCGGGCAGGTCGAGCTCCGCGGCGAGCTCACGGGCCGCCGCGGACACGGGCACCAGGCGGCCCTCGTGGAGGATCTCGGCGTCGAGACCGGCGCGCGCCGCGCTGAAACACGACCAGCCGATCGCCTCGGCCGGAGGCAGGTCCGCAGCGGGCGCTTCCGCCTCCCGCCGGGCCAGCGCCTGCGTCAGCGCGGCGAGGGCGACGGAGTCGTCGAGCGAGGCCTGGGCGTCCAGCTCGCGGATCTCGACGGTGCCGAAGCGCGGGTGGGGTCGGATGTCCCACCAGACCAGCGTGTAGTCGGATGGGCCGCCCGCCTGCGCGACGCGCGCGAGGTGCTCCTCGTACTGGTCCCAGCTTTCGAAGGCCGGCGGGATGCCGCGCCCGGGATAGGAGCGGACGAGCGCCCACCGCGCGCTCGCGAGCCCGGAGTCGCGCGCGAACCACCACGGCGAGTTGGCGGCGAGCCCGATCAGCAGCGGCAGGTGCCGCCGCAGCCCGTTGAACACCCGGATGGCCGTCTCGGCGTCCGGCATGCCGATGTGCACATGGAGCGCGGCCTCGGGCGTGCGGCCGAACAGGTCGCGCATGGACTCGGCGACCTCGGCGTAGCG
>Ga0111538_10009273_pt1 | contig 13148 bp, 7 predicted proteins | sample SoiMethybrSBSTD1_FD_79669 | JGI IMG/M metagenome (GOLD analysis project Ga0111538, IMG submission 79669) | Bulk soil microbial communities from a Populus tree surrounding site in Tennessee, USA - Soil MetaG P. TD hybrid SBSTD1 (version 2)... | ecosystem: Environmental > Terrestrial > Soil > Tree...
ATGGTCATCCGGTTATAAGGTAATGACTCAATTGGAAAAGTTTCTCCTTCAGTAAATGGACCAACCAAAATATCAACTCTCTCACCGGGGACAAGAAGAACTTCCTCTCCTTCAAACGGCTGCTCAATCAAACCGCCATCTGTTGCAATAATTCGAAACTTTTTTCCACCGAGATAAAGTCGAAAATATCGCGCACTGGAAGAATTGACAAACCTCCAGCGCTCGGTTTGACCTCCATTTATTGTCGTCGCAAAATTTTCTCTTCCATTGATAAGGAGAGTATTACCTTCCCGCCCATCATGGCGCTCTATCCATCTTGAGATGGCATTACCGTTCTTAAATTCTTGTTTGCTTGTCAGCTTCATATCGTCGATCATAAAGATCTGTTCTGAGTCAACTCGCGGATCTTCCGGATCGCTGACGATCAACGCACCATACATTCCCCGTTCCATTTGAACAGTTTCGTTCTGGTGAGCGTGGTACCAGAATGTACCTGCGTCGGGCACCACGAACTCGTAGCGAAACTCTTCGCCTGAAGCGATGGGTCTCTGCACTGAATCGGTGCCATCCATCTCTGCTGGTAACCTGATACCATGCCAATGGATAACCGTCGCCTCATCCAATTTGTTTTTGGCCGTGATTATAAGCCGATCGCCCTTTTCGGCTCTTAATATCGGACCAGGTACTGTGTTATTAAAACCCCAGGCCCGAATGGTCTTTTCATCCGATATTGTCCAATCGAATTCTGAGATCTCAAGGTCATAACTGATGGTTTTCATGATTTTTAGAAGGTTAGTTTTTGGGATTGTTTACCATCTTGAACGATTAACGTTCACGCCGGGACTTTCATAATTACTGGAAAGATTTACAGAATTACTCATCCCGGAGTTTCAGGATATTTACCCGTTCAGTTCGGGACAATCGCGTCCTTTAATAGATTATTGATCTCAGTAACTGCTGTTGTCATACATTCAATCAAACTAAGGCGTTCTAGGGAACCGACAATTAGTCAACGCTACACTTGTCCCGTTTATCGGAAGTACCGCATGGTGCCCATTAACACTCGTCGACTCAATGCATTATTAAGATGGAAACAAGAGAATTAACCACGATTTCCTTATCCCTATTTCCTTATAAAATCTTTATAGCCACGTCATCAATCTTTGCAAAATCTTTATAATCAAAACCCTAGTATTGAGTCATAAAATATTCAAAAGTGTAATGTGATACAGGACGCGAACACCGAGCGAATTGATACTTTAATGACCAAGCCGTCTATCCTTATCATCGACGACGAACCACAAATCCGAAAACTCTTGACGATCACTCTTCATTCTAATGATTATGAGGTGATGGAGGCAGCGACGGGAAAAGGCGGAGTCAAAAAGGTATCGACATTTTCACCGGATTTGATACTGCTGGATTTAGGCTTGCCTGACGTTAGTGGACATGAAGTATTAAAACTCATAAGGGAGTGGTTCAGCAATCCCATCATTGTCATTTCTGTTTTGAGTGATGAGCAAAATATAGTAAGAGCCCTCGACAATGGTGCCAACGACTACTTAATAAAACCTTTTAGAACCCATGAGTTTCTTGCTCGAATAAAATCAGCGCTGAAAAATGCCAGCAGCCAACCGAATATTCCTTCTGTGAAATTCAACAATCTGGCGATAGACTTCGCGACCCGGGTCGTAATTAAAGATAACTCCCCGCTGCAGCTTACATCAAAAGAATATTCCCTTTTATCACTCTTCGCGCAAAATGATGGGAAAGTATTGACCCATCAGTATCTGCTCAACAAGGTTTGGGGACCGGCCCATGAAGATGAATCCCAATATTTGAGAGCATTCATAGCACAGCTAAGAAAAAAGATTGAGGCGGACCCAAACCGTCCAACCTATATCATAACGGAATCAGGTATTGGATATAGGTTTCAAGGTAGTTCATAATAATTAGACTTCGTTAGAGCATTGAACATGGAAAGTAGCAAGCTTCAAAAGTTTTCATTCGCAGGTGTATTAGTTTCACTTGGAATCATTTACGGCGACATCGGGACGTCTCCCATTTATACAATGAAATTTATTGTCGGTGATCGGTTGATCTCGGAAGACTTGATTTTAGGAGGACTCTCTTGTGTTTTCTGGACACTGACATTAATTACAACTATCAAATACATTTGGCTCGCACTAAATGCCGACAACCGCGGTGAAGGGGGGATTTTCGCCCTTTACGCTCTCGTGCGGAGATACAAAGCAGCCTGGCTGATTTATCCGGCAATGATTGGATGTTGCACCCTCGTTGCCGATGGATTTATCACACCCGCCATTAGCGTTTCATCCGCTGTTGAAGGATTGCTGCTGGTCTATCCGCAAATTCCGACGACCACAATTGTGATAATAATTTTACTTGTTCTTTTTGTCTTTCAACAATTCGGTACCGCCGTTGTTGGCCGGACTTTCGGACCTATTATGGCCGCGTGGTTTGTTATGCTCGGGATCCTTGGTTTGGGGCAGCTGGTTCAAAATCCGGAAACACTAAAAGCTGTTAATCCCGCTTACGCGTACATGCTGCTTACAAAATATCCGCAGGGATTCCTATTGCTCGGTGCTGTCTTTCTCTGTACAACCGGCGCCGAAGCATTATACTCTGACCTCGGACACTGCGGCAGAGAAAATGTAAGGGTCAGCTGGATGTTTGTCAAGGTTTGTTTGTTGCTCAACTATTTTGGACAGGGCACATGGCTCTTAACGCAACAAGGAAAACAGCTGGGGGAGCAGATACCTTTCTATGCGATCATGCCTGAATACTTTCTTATAGTTGGAATCGTAATTGCCACGATGGCTACAATTATTGCAAGTCAGGCTTTGATATCCGGCACATTCTCCCTGATCAATGAAGCAATGAAGCTCAAGTTATGGCCGGCGTCACGCGTACGGTATCCAAGCGAATCAAAAGGACAGATGTACATACCCGCAATGAACTGGATCCTCATGTTTGGAAGTATTATGGTTGTTGGCATTTTTAAAGAATCGTCAGCGATGGAGGGAGCCTATGGTCTCGCCATCACCGTGAATATGCTGATGACAACGTCACTGCTTGTGTATTATTTCGCGACAGTCAAAAAATCATCCAGTCGCGCTGTGTTACTAGCGGCGGTCTTCTTCACGCTCGAAGGAGCATTTCTAGCTTCTAACCTGCATAAGTTCGAACACGGCGGTTGGTTCACTTTCCTCATCGCCGCGATTCTTTTCTTTTTAATGTTCGTGCTGCTCAAGGCGCGTAACCTTAGACAGCGGCACACGGAATTTGTCGATCTGAGGCACTACGAAGCGATGATAAAAGATCTTCAGGAGGACAAGTCCATTCAGAAAGAGGCAAGCAATCTCGTTTATCTAGCCGTAGCTGACAGTCGGAGGCATATAGATTCAAACATCATTTACTCCATTTTTAAGAAGCGACCGAAACGTGCCGACGTCTATTGGTTTGTGCATGTGGAAACGGTTGACAATCCATTCACAAGCAAGTATAGGATCGATACCATTATCCCGAAACAGGCATTTTTTATCAACATAAGACTTGGATTTAAACAACCGCATCGGGTGAATGCACTCTTCAATAAGATTATCCATGAAATGGCAGATAACGGCGAAATAGATCTGACAAGTCCATATCCTTCATTGCACCGATATAGTATGATGGCGGACTTCAAATTCATATCCATTCATTCGTGGGCTTCGGCGGATAGCGAAATATCAACCTTTGAACGCTTCATCATTGCAGGATATCGTTTCATTAAATTAATCAGTCTATCCACCGAAGAGATGTATGGCCTCGAGGCCGCTAACATAGAGATAGAAAAAGTGCCGATTATGGTCGGCCCTCTTGCCAAAGTAAAGATCAAGAGAGAACGGGAAGAATTCAGCCGGGCAAAAGTGGCAGTTTAAACGAAAAAACATTTCCTTCACCCATAGCGCACCGCCCTGCGCTTCAATGAATTCCTTTGATATCGTAAGTCTCAATTCTGTTTCTTGCAGCATACTGTAGGACTTACCCACACGATAGGACTTAACCATGTCGGCGCCTATCCCGGTATAGATCTTGAACTTTCCGCGTTTCGAATTGCGAATAGTTCTAGAAAATGCCGGACTGATTTTTCCTTTTCGCTCATTAAAACCACACCGTAATATTTGTTGTCAACATATTACTTGAATTGACGGGGTTTCCATTTTCGCTATATACTTTTTTATCTGAAAAGAATGTCCGGCCTTCAAGCCTCAATAACACGTTGTCAGCAACCTTGTAGTTAAGGCCCAATGAACCACTCGAGGTTTCAAATCCTGACACATCAGTGATTGGTACAATCTGTGCACTCTTGGTGTCTTCAAAGTATTCGAATCTACCGGTAACAGAAAGCCCTTCTGTGATGTTAAATCGCCCGATCACATTGAATTGCCACCAGGTGGCATCACCCTCCGCTTGCTTCTGTTGACCGATGTAAAAACATGAGGTGACAGACCACTTGCCCTTCGTAATGATCATATATACATCCGAAAAGTAGCGCATACCCACGGTAGTATCAGACGCGCTGCTCTCTTTCCCAAAATACGTGTCCCAATTGAGCAGAAGGTTTTCATTTGGCCGTACCTCAACCTGAGTTGCAATTGACTTGCTTTCGTTTTGATCAACTATTTGCTGCCAGCCATTGAGTAAATAAAGATAGGTATTTACTTTGGCGGACACAGGCACGGTCACTTTCACTCCAGTCAGATAATAAGGCACATATTCAGGCGCGAATGAACGCGTATACGCAAGGTGATCTCTTGAGAAAGCACTTTCGTTAGTGAACGGTGAACCCAATACGCCTGCATCAACCCAAATATTTCGTTTTTCAGAAAGCCTGATGCCGGCACTGGCTTCGACGATATTCTTGAGTGATCCCGGCTCGGCCGCATAATTCGCATTAATATAAGTTCCGAACCCGGGGACAAACCGGGCCCTAACACTTGAAGATGTATACTTCAAATCAATGTAAGCAAGGTTGATAGTTGCTTCGTTATGCCTGTTCATCGACACGAAATATGGCCTGTTCTTATCAGAGGGTTCATTAAAATCGTACGCGTAATAGGCATCGATATACCCTTCGATGGTAACCTTCCCTTTATACGTCAGTGTTGATGTATCCATCATTCCAGTATTTGTTACTTGTGCATGTGAAGCAATGGAAACTAGTACAATCACAAGAAATATGTAAAGTGAAGTTTTCATCTTAGTTAGTAGGTTTAAGATGGTCTAGAGCAGCTCTCTCGTTCAATAACACGCGCTAACAGCTTCCGGAGATTTTCTTCATCATCGATGATAAGTATGTTGACCACGGGATAAATGTACCTAGAGGAATATAAATATTTTATAAAGATTTGAGAACGGGAACAGGCTTGCAAGCCACCGCTTTTAGCACGTTCATCATTCTGGATTCATTGATTCATTGCTTATCGATCATTGTTCATTGATTCCTCGGCTCTGCCTCTTTATTACCCCTTATCACCTTATATCCTTATCCCGTTATCTCCCTAACTCCTTCCTCGCTATAAACAAATTCATTAATTTCAACGAACTTACTATTAAGCAGAAGACAATATGCACGATTAAACCAAAGACAAACGGTTCAAACCCGGTAGTAGCCTGACCTGCTGATCATTGATGCTTTCTGAATTGGCAGCCAGCATTACAAAGCAGTCCTACTAAAAAGGGTGCGGACTCAATTGGCATTGGTTTAACAGAATACTCAATCACATGAAAAAAAATCTTCATATCGCGATCGCCGGCGGACTGCTTTTTTTGTTGGCAACACTCTCCTGCACAAGACCGAGGGATGGCCAAAAGGTCAAAGAGCAAGAAAGCAATGGAAATGTCCCTCTGATCATCAAACAAGATACGGGAGCAAATACCCTCTCTGTATTCCGCCAAGGCGAAACGAATCCTATTGTCGTGCAAAATGCCAAACCTGATTTCCGCCCTTACATGCACCCTATTGCAGCGCCGGATGGTAAAGGTGTGTTGACAGAATACAGCCCAGGCCATCACAAACACCAAACCGGTTTGTACTGGGGGTTCACCCGTGTAAACGGCCGCGACTATTTTCATCACCCGGAAGGAGATTACTGGCAACGAGTTGCCGTCAACGTGCTTGAAGCAAAAGGCGATGAAGTAAAATGGCAGACGATCTACAACATGCTCGACGAAAAAGGCACCACGGTCATGACAGAAACGCAGACATGGTCAATGCGTGAAAGCGAAGGCAAATTTTTTCTCACGCTCGAATGGCGCGGTGACGCCAAGACAGACATCACTATTGGCAAATATGATTACGGTGGATTGTTCCTGCGCATGCCCTGGAAGGAAGGAATCAACGGTGAGGTGGTGAATGCTGCACGCCAGAAAAATGAGAAAGCCGAAGGTCAACGAGCAATGTGGGTGGATGTCGGCATGCAGGTAGAAGGACGCGAGGACCTGGCACATATAGCCATCTTCGACCATCCAAAAAACGTTGGGTATCCGCAGCCATGGCGAGTTGATGGGCAGCTAGGCATAGGCCCAGCACGCGCCCGCGAAGCTGACTGGCAAATCAAAAAAGGTGAAACTGAAGTGATTCGTCACCAACTCTTTATTTACACTGGCACACTGAATGATGTATCACTGACGAATACCTGGGCAGAGTTTTCGGGCGTCGATGGCACATACAATACCGCTGTGCTATGGAATATTGCCAGGGCGGAGGCGAAGGAATCAAAGTTTTTAAAGCCGGAAGAATCTGTTGCAGCAATGACTGTGAAGGATGGCTTCACGGTAAACACTTGGGCTTCCGAACCAATGATGACACAACCCATGGCATTTTGTTGGGATGACCGCGGCCGACTATGGATCGCGGAAAATAAAGATTACGAATCACGTGGTCATGGATTCTCAAGTTCTGGTCAGAGCCGTATCCTGATTTTGGAAGATACCAATAGGGATGGCGTTGCTGACAACAAGAAGGTATTTATGGAAGGTATTGCCTTTCCTGCTGCTCTCGCCGTTGGCTTTGATGGTGTATTTGTAGGTGCACCGCCCAACTTGTTGTTTGTTCCAGACCGCAACCATGATGACAAGGCGGATGAAAATGATATTGAAGTGCGTCTTACCGGATGGGGTATACGCGATCGTCATGAAACACTCAATAGCTTACACTGGGGACCCGACGGTTGGCTCTACGGCTGTCAAGGTTTTGCCACTCCATCGAAGGTGCGCAAACCCGAGGGTAAGGGAAAATTGTATAAACACAACGACCCATTTCCCGAAGACATTTTAGAAGGTGACGGCACTGAGATCAATGGTGGCGTTTGGCGTTATCATCCAATCAAAGACCGCTTCGAAGTAGTTGCGCATGGCTTCAGTAACCCATGGGGTATTGACTATGATGCCAACGGTCAGCTCTTTATCAGCGCATGTGTAATTCCTCATATGTGGCACGTCATCCCCGGAGGAATTTACCATCGTCAGGGAGGTCAGCATTTTAATCCATATGTGTACAACGACATTAAAACCATTACTGATCATAGTCACCGCTCTGCTCACGGCGGCGCTCGTATCTATCAATCTGATGCATTCCCCACCGAGGAGAGCGGGCGCATCTTCATGGCAAACATCCACGAACACGCAGTGCTTTCTGACGTGCTACAGTCGAAGGGCTCCGGATTTGTAGCTCATCATGGCGACGATTTCATAATGGCGAACAACGGACAATGGGTCGGTTTCAGCATGGAGATTGGCCCGGATGGCGCATTGTATGTACTCGACTGGCATGATGCCGACATCTGCGGTCAGGAAGTATTAAACTCTGAAACCGGCCGCATTTTTCGTATAGCGCCCAAGGTTACACGAGCCGAAAACTTTGAAAACAGGTATAGTGACTTAAGAACATTAAGTGATAAACAGCTTGTAGAATTTCAACTGAGTAATAGTGACTGGCATGCACGTCGTGCAAGAGTCATCTTACAGCATCGCGCATCAAGTGGAACTTTGAAAAAAGAAACTCACGGCCATCTCAAAGAGATCTATCAAACCAACAAAACGCTCAACATACGTCTTCGCGCCCTATGGTCATTGCATATGACGAACGGCCTGACTCCGCTTGAATTAATACAGGGACTAGATGATACACAAGAACAAATCCGCGCGTGGAGCATTCAATTATTATGTGAAGATAAAAACCCGCCCACTGAAGCAAAATCCAAGTTTGTATCAATGGCTAAAAACGATAAATCCGCGATGGTCCGTTTGTACCTTGCCTCCGCATTGCAACGCGTAGATAAAGAAACAGCGTGGAAGATAGCCAGTGCATTGACGCAATGGTCAGAAGATATTGCGGATCACAATCTTCCATTGATGACCTGGTTTGGATTTGAGAAGCTCGCGGCCGAAGATCCGGCACGCGCATTAGAGCTAGCGTCAAATTCTAAAATTCCGTTGCTCGCACAATACAGCGCACGCCGCGTGGTCGACGCCGATGCGCTGGAAGCTTTAGTGACGGCAATAGGAAACGAGTCTGCTATGCAAAAAAGTCTGCTAGAAGGTATGCTAAATGGAATGGAAGGCCGCACAGATCTGAAAGCTCCACCCAACTGGAAAACTGTGCTGGCAAAGTTGCAACGGTCAGACCATACAAAACAACTTTCCATAAATATTGACGAATTGTTTGGAGATACAGAAGCTGCACAACGGTCATGGGTTACGCTGCAGAACACAAGTATGTCCACTGACATCCGGCGGAAAGCGCTACAAGCCCTTGCCGCACAACAAAATAAACTACTACTAAAAGGATTACCAGACCTGCTAAACGATAAAGATCTGCGTGTAGATGCAATCCGTGCTATGGCGGCATTTGATGATGATGCGCTGGGAAAGTTGTTACTCGAAAAATATGGTTCTTTTTCGCCGTCTGAAAAACAAGAAGTGATACTTACTTTGTCATCGCGGCCCCACTATGGTTGGCTGCTTACCCAGGCGTTAAAAAACAACGTTGTCCCTAAGCGCGATGTGCAGGCTAACGTGGCTCGCCAGCTGCGACGCGTGGTTGGAAGCGGCTTTGTCGAGGTATGGGGGCCAATTGACGATATACCGCACGATGCGAAGACCTATGCGAAATATAAAACGATGCTATCCGAAGAACAACTTAGTAAGGCAAGTCTGGCGGAAGGCAAAGTATTATTCCAACGAACCTGTGGCGCGTGTCATAAACTGTTTGGCCAGGGTGCAGTTATAGGGCCCGAGCTAACTGGGTCAAATCGTTCTAATGTTGACTACCTGCTTTTGAACATCCTTGAGCCGAGCGCAGAGATACAGGACGACTACCGGTTGATCGTAGTCACCACTCGCGACGGTCGTACGTATTCAGGCAATGTTATTGCAGAAAATCAAAGACAAATAACCATGCGCGTAGTCGGACAAGATGCAGTTGTTATCAACAAGTCAACCATACAGTCACGTGAAGTAACGCCTACTTCCATGATGCCTCCCGGCCTGCTAGAGCCGTTGACCGATGCTGAAGTTACAAGCCTTGTGGCATACTTGCAGAGTCCGATGGATGTACAGTGATAGGGAACCAGCTGACATTGAAAGAATGGGACTCTCAAAACCGGAAGTTGCTTCGTGTTCCCGTAGTGTAAACGAAAACTCCGACGGCGGCAGGAAAATATGGACGAAAGGATTGTATCGTTGGTTTGTCAACAGTGTATGTTCTCAAGTCTCCTTACATTCGCTTATAGTACAATGTCAGCACAAACGTCGCCATATTGATCAACGATGCAAATGAATTGGATGCAACAATTATCCAGTCCTTCTTAAGAATACCATAAAAAATCCATAAGGCAAGGCCGGCCAGCAGTATCGTTAACATGAGGATAGATACCTGGTCTGAGCTACGCTCCCTGAGCAATTTGACGAACTGAGGGATAAGCGAGGTGGCGGTTAATACACTTGCGCCGATCCCGACAAGGGTGATTAGATCCATTGACGTATAATTAATTTTGATTTTATATCAGCTGGATAAGGTCACGAGGTCGACAAATCTCCTACCCTGATCCCGTCTCCATAAAGCTGGCATCAACAGGCTTTGATTCCGGCGAACCTTTTTGGCGCAGGTAAATGGAAAGAACAACAATAGATATTACCGCCACGAATTCGCTTTGCCAATTTTGGAACGACTCGAACCAAAATCTGGATTCTCCCATGAAAGCTTTCATTTCTATTGTTGGTTGTCCCTTTAACTCTTGTTCCTCATTATAATTCTTCAGACTTCCAAAAGCATGAAGGAAATAGCTTAGTAAAAACAAAATGACGAATGCAATGGAGAGAGAGTTTTTATAAATAGACAATATCCAACCTCCTTTTTTAACTGGCCAAGGTGCATCCTTTTTTTGGGGGTTGGGTTCCCGGTCTACCTCTTCCTTTTTGTCAATGTCTTTTGATTCGCTGGATCCTATTTGCCGCAGCCATATGGTAAGTATTACATACATTGCCATTTGTAAGAATTCACTTTCCCAGTTTTCGAACGTTGTCTGAATAAAATGTCCCGATGAAAGGTATTCGCTTAGTGAAACGGCCACGCGTCCGTATTCCTGCAACTCGTTGTTATGCTCATGAAGTCCCGTGATAATCTGACCTGTCATGGATAGAGTAAAGAGGATCAGTAAAACTATCGTCAGGCCGTTTTTTAAAAAGAAAGAGTGAGATTTTTTCATAGTCTTGTGACGAGCACAAAAAAAATATTACCCCGCCTGGGCAAGGGTAATATTTCATTAATTAGTTAACGGTATTTATTCCTTTGCCTCGCTGGCCGCCTCAATATTGACCGTGCTTTCAGCGATCTCTGTTAGAGTAGTGTCAGCCTTCTTCTCGTCCTGCAACGTGGAATCCAGGATGGAAACTGCCTTGTCAAGGCCGATTGTTTGAGCAAATGTTTTGAGAGTGCCATATGTGGCAATTTCATAGTGCTCCACTTTTTGAGCTGCGGAAATAATGGCCGCATCACGCATAACACCTTCATCTGCCTCTTCCATGATCTCTTCCGCCTCTTTGATGAGACCTGCCATGGCCTCACATTTCTTGGCGGCCGCTTTTTTACCCATGAGTTCAAAAACCTCTTCCGCACGAGTTACGTGCTTTTCAGTTTCTGCCAAATGCTTCTCCAATGCCTTTACCAACTGTTCAGAAGTGGCGTTCTTGATCATTTTTGGAATGGCTTTGGTCAATGCTTTCTCAGCCCAATAGATGTCCTTCAATTCGTCTTCGAATAGCTTGCCCAACTTAGAGGCAAGTTCTTCTGGTTCTTTCCCGTTTGTATGTTTCATGATCTTTTGAGTTTTCCTTCTCATTGCTAAAACAATGCCGGTATACAATCGCTAGCCATGTTGAATTGAGTTGTATTTTTGAATTGAATTGTGGAATTACTGCTCATTGCTGCTGTAGAAAGTCGCCGTTATTCTGACGTATTAACCAGGCTTACGTCAATAAAACATCCTCCCGGAATGTGACACTACCCCATTCTAGCGTCTCAAGTCAATATTTTCGAGTGTGTCTAGCATGAACATGTCGATGAACTTCGTCATTTGATTCAATACCAAGGCATTTGTAGAATAATAGTCCCGTTATACTTTAAGAAACCACGCATCAGTTGTGAGCCAATCACGGGCATATTGATTTTCATCACTATTGACAATCTTCCACCGCGACATTCATGCGGCACGATTTTTACAGCTCGAACTGAATCGAAGTTTCATTTAACTCTTTCACATCATGGCAAAAACTAAGAAGGTGTCCGCCAAAAAATCAATACATAATTCCAAACAAAAAGACCTTGCATTAAACACGGAAGAAAGCACTGGCGAATTTCTCACCACCGATCAGGGTGTAAGGATCAACGACGACCAGAACTCGTTAAAGGCCGGCGAGCGCGGGGCGTCCCTTCTCGAAGATTTCATACTGCGAGAAAAGATCACCCACTTTGATCATGAAAGAATTCCCGAACGCATTGTGCATGCACGAGGGTCTGCCGCTCATGGTGTATTCAAGGTATATAAGTCGATGTCTGCCTATACACGCGCTGGCTTTCTGCAGGATCCTGAAAAAGAAACGCCGGTGTTCGTTCGATTCTCTACCGTGGCCGGTTCGCGTGGATCGACAGACCTTGCTCGTGATGTCCGCGGATTTGCTGTGAAGTTTTATACCGAAGAAGGAAACTTCGATCTGGTCGGAAATAATATGCCTATCTTCTTCATCCAGGACGCCATAAAATTTCCAGATCTAATTCATGCAGTAAAACCGGAGCAGGACAACGAGATACCTCAGGCGGCATCCGCTCACGACACCTTTTGGGATTTTATCTCCTTGATGCCAGAATCTGCGCACATGATCATGTGGGCAATGAGCGATCGGGCCCTTCCACGAAGTTATCGCATGATGGAAGGATTTGGTGTTCACACATTTCGGCTGGTGAATTCAAAGAATGTCTCGCACTTTGTGAAATTCCATTGGAAGCCACTATTGGGTGTCCATTCCGTGGCTTGGGACGAGGCTCAAAATATTTCGGGAAAAGATCCGGATTTCCATCGTCGCGATCTGTGGGATGCTATTGCGAGCGGAAATTTTCCGGAGTGGGAATTTGGTGTGCAGATAATCCCTGAAGCTGATGAACACAAGTTCGATTTCGATCTCCTGGATCCTACAAAGCTCGTCCCCGAAGAGCTGGTACCTGTACAACGTATAGGGAAGCTCACCCTCAATCGCAACCCTGACAACTTTTTTGCCGAAACGGAGCAAGTAGCTTTTCACGTCGGCAACATTGTACCGGGTATTGATTTTACGAACGATCCGCTAATGCAAGGAAGACTATTTTCTTATACTGACACCCAATTGATCCGGCTGGGAGGTCCTAATTTTCATGAGATCCCCATCAATCGATCCATAGCGCCAGTGCACAACAACCAACGTGATGGCCATATGCGCCAGACCATCAACAAAGGAAAGGCGAGCTATAGTCCAAACACCTTGGGCGGTGGTTGCCCCTTTCAGGCCAAAGCGATCGAAGGAGGATTCACTTCTTACACTGAAAGAAT
>Ga0111538_10009274_pt1 | contig 13148 bp, 12 predicted proteins | sample SoiMethybrSBSTD1_FD_79669 | JGI IMG/M metagenome (GOLD analysis project Ga0111538, IMG submission 79669) | Bulk soil microbial communities from a Populus tree surrounding site in Tennessee, USA - Soil MetaG P. TD hybrid SBSTD1 (version 2)... | ecosystem: Environmental > Terrestrial > Soil >...
CGCGACCTCATCCGGATAGCGCTGGGTCAAACAGCCGGTCACCACCAGCTTCTTGCAGGCGCCGTCGCTCTTGTACTGCGCCATCTCGAGGATGGTGTCGATGCTCTCTTCCTTGGCGGCGTCGATGAAGCCGCAGGTGTTGACCACGATGACCTCGGCCTCGTCCGGCGCGTCCACCAGGCGGTGACCGGCCTGGTCCATGGCGCCCAGCATCACCTCGCTGTCGACCCGGTTCTTCGGGCAGCCGAGCGAGACGAAATACACCTTTCGCGGCGCCGAGTTCATCGAGGAGGGCCCGGAGTCTGCGATCCGCCCTCCGCCCTGTCAATCGCGGGCTTCGAGGGCACCCCAACCGCGCGTCTGGACTGATAACCTGGACGAGGGGCGGCCGGTCGGCCGAACAGGGGGCGCAGTGGCACGAACCTGGTCGAGGTGGCTTTGCGCCGCGGTCTTCGCGGCCGGTTGCGGCAGCCGCGGCGGCGGCCGCGGGGAGCGCGCCGACGCGGGTGGCAGTCCCGATCCCGACGCACGAGCGGCGGATTCCGACGGGGCGGTGGCGGCGGTCGACGGCGGGTTCCGCCCGGCCGCCTGCCAGCAGGATGCCAACGACGCTCCGACCTGCCCCGCGCCGGCGCTCGAGGAGCGGGTGGCGGTCGAGACCTACCCGGGCATCGCCGTCCTGTTCCACGATCCCGACGGCTGCCTCGTCTGCCGGACCGTGGCCGACGAGGCCGGGCTGGCGGAGGCGGCCCTGCCGGGCGGCGGCATGGCGTCCATCACCGATGGCGAGGTCGCGTTCACGGTCGGCGGCCTGTCGGCTGGCGACAGCATCCACATCGGCTACCCCACCATGCCCGGAAACACCAACCCGCGGACGTTTCGCGTGAGCGCGCCGGATCAGGTGGGCGCGACCAGCTACCGGGCCGTGGTCGGCGGCTGCGCGGGGAGCGCGGCGACACCGCCCATCGACCTGGTGGTCGACGACTCCTGCCTCGACGGAGACGGCTCGGTCTCGATCATCATGGTCGCCAGCGACGCCGGCGGGACCATCCTCGCATACGGCTGGATCGCGGACGCCGCGGTACCGCCGGCCGGCGAGATCGCGTCGGTCTCGCTGTCTGCCTGGGCGACCGGTTCCTCGCCGGTGACCTTCGCCGTCTCCGCGATCCCCGACGACATCGGCGAGGTGTCGGCCACGTTCGGCTGGGCCGGCGATCGGTACCTTTATGACTGCTGCAGCGCGTCCAGCCAGAGCGCCGCCGCGGTCGACCTGGACCTCGCGATCCCCTCCCTGCCCGGCGCGCCCGACCTCTACTCCATCACGCTCGATCGCGCGATGGGGCACGACACCGACATGGACCTCCTGATGCGGGTGGTGGATGACGTCACCTCGCCGATCGCCATCGACGTCGCGTCCGACTTCCTGCCCCACATCATCAGCACAGCCCACGACCGAGAGGTCGACCGCCCGGTCTTCTCCTGGGTGACGGCCGCCGAGCCGAGCGAGGCCGACCTCCTCGTGCTGCGCGCCAGCTGGCAGCAGTACGAGTGGTGGTTCGCGCTGCCGCCGGACACCGCACCGCCGGTCGCCTTCCCCGACATGCCGGACGACCTCGGCCCGAGCGGGCTGCTCGGCCGCTACGCGTTCGTCATGTACGCCGACGTCTCGACGGTGACGACCTGGAGCCAGGCGCGCGCCGACGCGTACGCCTTGTTCTTCGTGCCCTATGTCCCGCGCTGGTCGGTGGGCCCCGGCTTCGTCTACCGCCTCGCGGTGTACGACGACTACGACTTTCCCGAACCCTAATCGCGGGCTTCGAGCGGGGTCGGCGCGGCCTGGGCGGGCCCTCCGGCGGTCTCGGATCGCGGAGTCGCCGCCGCCGGACGCGCGGTCAGCCAGAGCAGGATGCCGCCGGCCAGCCCGACCCCGCCACATAGATAGATGGCCGACGACGAGCCGAGGAGGCTCGCCGACAGGAGGAACAGCCCCATCGCCATCCGCCGCATGATGCTCTCGATCGACAGCACGGTGGCGCGCCGGCCCGAATCGGCGATCTCGCGGTTGATCATCGGCTTGACCAGCGGCGAGTAGAGGCCGCTCGCCACCGCCTGGACCGCGAGCAGGACCAGGACCAGCGCGCCGGAGACCTGGACCAGGAGGAGGAACGACGCCGCCAGCATGCCCATCACCCCCCAGACCAGCGCGTCCTCGCCGAACCGACGGCGCAGGGCGCTCGTCCGGGTGGCGACCAGCGCTGCCAGCACGTGGATCCCGGCGAACACGAAGCCGCGCCCGGTCAGGCTGAAGCCGCGCGAGTCGAGGTAGGGCTGGTAGAGGTCGATGGTCACCTTGAGCAGGGTGAAGGCGACCGCCGAGTAGCCCATGATCCAGAGCAGGCGCCGGTTCCTGAACAGATCGCCGAGCGCGCGGCGCATGACCGAGGTATAGGCGCGCAGCTCCTCGCCGACCGGCCGCAGCGCCTCGTCGTGCGGATCGTTGACCACCTCGTCGCGCAGGAACAGGGCCACCACGAAGGCGGCGCCGGCGACGCCCGCGGTGACCAGGTAGGGCAGCACCAGATCGATCTGGCCCAGCGCGCCGCCGGCGGCGAAGGCGAGCGCGTGACCGGCCAGGTGCCAGGCCGAGGCGGTCCCCTCGTGCACCGGATACTCCTCGGCGCGTCCGTGGCTCTGCAGGAGATCGAACAGGTAGGCCGAGTCGGCGCCCGAGCAGAGCGACATCGACAGCGCCGAGGTCGCCTGCACCAGGGCGAAGGCGGCGAACGAGTGGGCGTGCCAGGCGACCAGGCAGCTGGCCGCCATCGCCAGCGTGCCGGCCATCATCGACTCGCGGCGCCCGATGCGATCGGCCAGCGCGCCGATCGGAATGCTGACCAGGATGACGATCCCGCAGTAGATCGCCGACAGCCACATCACCTCGGTCCAGCTGAGGCCGCGCCCCGCCATCATGAAGGTGACGGAGATCGGCATCCACAGGTAGGAGGTGGCGAGCAGCCGGAACAGGTAGAAGAGGCGGAGGTCGCGCGCCATCAGTCGCGCTCCGCCAGCTTGGCAGGTCCGGTGAGAACCAGCAGCGCCTCGGCGGCGCTGACCCGCGATGCCTCGTCGCCGGTCTCGAGCGCGAGCGCGAGCGGCGCCAGGTCGACCTTCTGGTCGAGGCGGCGCAGCCACAGGGCCGCCTGCACGCGCATGGCCGACAGCCCGAGCTGCTGGGTCAACGGCTCCGCCGCCGCCCCGTCGCCCAGCGCAGCCAGCGCATCGGCCGCGCCGACGTTGTAGCGCCGGTCGTAGACGATGGTGCGCAGCTGCTCCTGCACGTCGACCTCGCCGGCCCGGCCGAGCGCGACCACCGCCCGCATCACGTTCTCGGCCGACGACTTCTTGCTGAGCTCGCCGCGCAGGGCCTTGATGCCCTCGGCGTCCTTGAGGCGGGCGAGCAGGCCGGCGGCGCCCAGCCGGTAGTTGTCGATCGGCAGCATCGCGCGCAGGGCCTTGCGCCCGCTGTCGTCGCCCAGCTGGACCAGGCTGCGGGCAGCGTCGAGCCTGACGTCGCGCCGTTCGACGCCGAGCTGCTCGCGCAGCTCCTTGAGCGCGGCCTGGTCACCGGCGCGCGCCAGGGCGTAGGCGATCTGGATGCGGCCGAGCTGGCTCTGCTCCTCGCCGAGCAGGGCGCGCAATTGCTCGAGCGCGGCCGGGTCGCCGGTGCGGGCCAGCGCCTGGGCGGCGAGCCGCTTCACCCGCGGCGAGCTCGACTTCGACAGGACGCCGAGCTCGGCGACCGCCGCCCGGTAGAGCGCGGCTGGATCCGGCTGGGCCGGGCGAGCGGCCGAGGCGGCGGGCGGCTCGGGGTCGGGCTGCCGCGGCGCCGGCTCGACCGGACGCGGCGCGGCGACTCCGCTCTCTGCCGACTCGCCCAGCGGCCACAGCTCGATGAGGAGGAAGGCGACCCCGGCGCCGAGCAGCATGGTGAGGACGACCAGGAAGGCGCCGCGCCCGCGGCGCGACACCGTGGTGGTCTCGGCGCGCAGTGGCACCATCGGCGCGCTCGCGGCCAGCTCCGACGATACCCGCCCCTCGGCCGGCAGCTTGAGGTTGGCCACCGCCGACGGAGCCGCCATCGGAGGTGCCGATGACCTCGCTTTGGCCCGCTCGACCGGAGCGGCCGGAGCCGCCGGCGCCGCCGCCGGCGCGGGAGCCGGAGCGGTTGCCGCGGCAGCCGGGGCTGCGGGCGCGGAGACGGCGGGCGCCGAGGCCGCGGCAGCCGACACCACCGCCGGGGCGCCGGTCTGGCTGCCGGCCGCCAGTCCGCTGCCGGCGCCCTCGGCGCAGGCGACCGAGCAGTAGGTCACCACCCGGGTGCCGCGGACCCGGGCGACCGGCGCACGCGTGGCGTCGAGCGGCTTGCCGCAGGTGGGGCAGGTCTGGCTCACGGAAATACGAGCACGGCCTCTTCCCCGTGCACCTCGATCAGGTGGTCGATGTAGCGCATCGCGTAGTCGCGGCGCGCCAGGACCGACTTGATCTCCGGGTCGGTCAACAAGTATTCGAACGGCTCGATGTCGGTGGCGAGCGCTTCTTGCAGCTCCTCGCGGTCGAGCGTCCGCAGCCGCGCCACCATCGAGCGCGAGAACTTCTGCGCGCGCTCGAAGTAGGTGCGCGTCTTGGTGTGCCCGTTGTCGTCGTCGCCGAACGACATGGTGTTGTCCATGAAGTAGAGCACGCGGCCGTCTTCCGATGCCTTCACGTTGCCGCCCGACCAGCGATCGGCGTTGTTGATGACGAAGTCGAACAGCACCAGCTGGCTGATCTGCGACACGATGCCGGTCGCGTCCTCCGGCACGGGCCGCCCCTGCGCGAGGTAGCGCTTCCACGTCACCACCCCGTCGGTGCTGTCGATGGCGAAGCCCTGGATCCGCGCCTCCTCCAAGACGGGTATCCACCAGGATAGCTCGGCCAGCACCGTTCCGTCCTTTTCCGGTGCGCCCTCGGCGATGACGCGCTTGCGATGAGTGGGCTCGCGCAGATGGTCGACGATGTCGGAGAAGCGGAAACGCCGACCCACCGCCGGCGGCACCGAGCTCAGGCCGAGCAGCCGGTTGATCCGGTAGGCGGCGATCTCGCGGCGCGGCTGCGAGTGGATGTGGATCTGGCTCGGCTTGCACGCCGCGCGAGCGCCGTTTTCGAAGTCGAAGCGAAGGGATATCGAGGTGCCACCGCGGTTGAACTTGACCGCCGTGATGGCCGTCTCCCGGAGTGGAGCCAGCAGCGCCTGGTCCGGCTTGCCGCCGAACACCCCCATCCACGGCGGCGTGTCGGAGGGATGCGACTCACCGACCGGGGCGGCGGCAGGCGGAGCGGCGTCGGCCGCCGGCTCGCGCGCCGGCTCCGGGCGCGACCGGGTGGCGGTGGCGGTGGCGGTGGCCGAGGCCAGCGGCATTCCATCGGCGCGCGCCTCGCGCGAATCGAGGGCCCGGAGCTCGGAGAGCCCCCACATCGCTGCACCGGCGCACGCCGCGGCGACGACGGTCCCCACGGCGAGCTCGATGGCGACACAACTGCGCAGTCGCACCGCCTTTGCTCCTCGAACAGCAGGATAACACGAGGTTTTGCCGGGAGACAAAAAGTCGCCCCATCCCGAGGCCGCGTATATAAACAGCTATTGCCGTCATGAACGAGGTCGCCGCCGCCCCGCGCCCGAACGCCGCCTGCTCGATGTGCAAGCAGGCCATCCCGACGGACAAGCCGCGTTATCGCTGCTCGGTGTCGGCGTGCAACGCCGGCCGCATGAAATTGCGCTTCTGCTCGGTCGCCTGCTTCGAGCGCCACATCCCGACCGCGCGCCACCGCAAGGCCGCGTGCCTCGAGGAGCAGCCCGGGGCCGGGTGATGGCCGCGGCGCGGCGGCGCTCACTCGGCCGGGGGCGCCGAGGCGCGGTCGAGGGCGTCGTCGATGGTGCTGCGCAGCGAGTCGGTCGCCACCCGGCGCTCGACCAGCACCACCCGCCCCGCGCGATCCACCACCACCACGTGCGGGATCGTGCTGACCCCGTACTGGTCGGCCACGTCCCCCTCGTCCGCCACCAGCATCGCGCCGGGCGCCAGCTCGTCGACCAGCCGGCGCGCCTCGCGGCTCCGCTGGTAGCCGTCGGTGCACACCGACAGGAGGATGGCGTCGCCCCGCCGGCGCGCCACCGCGCCGGCCAGGATCGGCATCGTCTGGCGGCACGGATGGCACCAGGTGGCCCAGAAGTCGATCACCACCGGCTTGCCGCGCAGCGACTCGAGCGAGACCCACTCCTCGGACACCACGCCGGCGGTGTCGATGACCGGCAGCGCGAAGTCGAGCGCCTGCTCGCCGAGGCGCGGCGGCCGCAGGGCGTCGCAGTCGCGCCCGATGGTGACGAGGTCCACCACCATCACGGCCGCGATCGCCAGGACGAGCGCCCAGCCGGCCGCGCGCGCCCGCCCGAGCGGGACCAACCGGCTCATCCCCCGTGATCCGGTCTCGGGCTCACGCGGCGGGGTTTCGACCGGCGTGGTCACGCGGGCGCCTCGCGGCGGCGCGCCTGGCGCACCGCGAGGAGGAGGATCATGCCGCCCCAGACGCAGCCGACCACCAGCCCGGCGCGCTCGAGGGCCGGATGGTAGAGGCCGAGCCGGCCGAGGAGCTCGAGCAGCACCGCCACCGCGCCGAGCGGGACGCCGGCGATGCAGGCGAGGTCGAAGTCGACGGCCAGCGCGCGGCGCCGCCCGGCCGCGAGCAAGACCAGGAGCCCGCCGCCGAGCGCGAACACCAGCGGCAACCGCACGGCGTCAGACAGCTGGGTGAGCAGCGAATCGATCGCCCCGGTGCCGTCGCCGTCGATCAGCATCCAGGCGGCCCGGGTGATCGACACCAGGTGGGTGGCGGCGAAGCCGGCGAGCACCAGCACCGCCAGGTCACCGGGCGCGCGGCCGGCCGGCGTCGGCTTCTCCGCCGCCTCGAGCGCGGCCACCGGCGCCAGCAGGGCGGCGCCCAGCCGGTCGATGACGTTCGGCGCCAGGGTCTTCTCGGCCATGCGCGCTACTTGCGCCCGGTCTGGCGCTGCATCATCAGCTTGCGCGCCTGGGCGGCCAGCGCCGAGGGGATGCCCTTGGAGCGGGCCAGGTTGTCCTGGTCCTTCTCGCGCAGGTGCGGCAGGAGGCGCATCGCCAGGCCGACCGGGCACTTCGGGTTGTTCACCAGCGAGAGCCTCACGCTGTACATCTTGGTCCACTCGCGCTGGTTGGCGATGTAGCCGATGACCTCCTCGGCCAGCGTGCTCATGCCGGCGTAGCGCATCACCTCCGGATCGGTCATTCCCGGCGACTTGATGGCCGCCATGGCGACGATCTTCTTGGGATCGCGGATGAGGATCGCGCGGTCGAAGGCGTTGCCGAGGGTGGCGAGCCGGATCTTCATCGGCGCCGGCAGCGCCCAGATCTCCTTCGATTCGGGCTCGGTCGGCGTGCCCGGCTCGGCGTCGGCGGCCTTGCTCGCGTTGACCCCGGCGGCGCGGGCGAACTGGGCGTCGGCCTGGGCGGGCGCCAGCTCGCCACCGCGCTCGCCCGGCGCGGCGTAGATCTTCTGGATCTCCTCCCACGCCGGGATGCCGGGCACCTTGACCCCGTTGCGCACCGCCAGCTCCACCACCCGGTCGACCGTCGACATGCGCGCGCTCCGGTTCTGGTACATGGCGGCGATGATGGTCGGCGCCCGCAGGAGGCGGGTCTCGTTGGTGGCGATGAGGTCGACCTCGGCGGCGCTGCCGCGGCCGGCGATGGCCGCCATGGTCTCGTCGGCGGTGGCCGGGTTGCCGATCACCAGCTCGGTGGCGACCGGCGCGGAGGCCATGAGGTCGGCGAAGAGATCGAGCACGCGCGGGTCGAGCGCCGGGTCGCCCAGCCCGCCGCGCAGCACCGGATCCGGCAGACCGGCGGCCGAGCCGGACGCTGCACTGGCGACCTTCTGATCGGGATCGAGCGAGAGCTGGTAGAGCAGCGCGAGCAGGTCGCGCGGGCGGGCGATCGGCAGGAGCCCGCGCGCCGCCATCATCTTGCTCTGCGCCGAGGCGAGCGCCTTCTGAGCGTCCGGGCCGAGCCGGGTGGGGTCGAGCAGCGTGCGCGCCAGGGCGGACATGTCTAGGACCGGTTGCGGTCGAACAGGATCTTGAGGCCGCGCAGGGTGAGGAGCTCGTCGGCCCCCTCGATGGTGCGCGACTCGGCGGCGATGAGCGGGGCGAGGCCGCCGGTGGCGATGCAACGGGCCTCGAAGTCGACCTCGGCGCGGATCCGCTCGACCACCGAGTCCACCATGCCGGCGTAACCGTACACGAGACCGGACTGCATGGACGCCACCGTGTTGCGCCCGACGACCTTGCCCGGGCGCACCAGCTCGACGCGCGGCAGCTTGGCGGCGTGCCGGTAGAGCGCCTCGGCGCTGATCTGCACTCCCGGCGCGATGACCCCGCCCAGGTACTCGCCGCGCGGGCTCACCACGTCCCAGGTGGTGGCGGTGCCGAAGTCGACCACCACGCAGCCGGCGCGCACGCGCTCGAACGCGGCCACCGCGTTGACGATGCGGTCGGCTCCCACCTCGCGCGGGTTCTCGTACAGGATCGGCATCCCGGTCTTCATGCCGGGGCCGACCGCGGTGAGCGGGATCTTGAGCCGGCGCTCGCACAGGCCCGTGATCGCGTGAAGCGCGGTCGGGACGACCGTCGAGACGATGGCGTCGCCGAGCTCGGACGGGTCGAGCCCGCTCGCCGCCATCAGCCCGCGGAGCAGGACCGACAGCTCGTCGGCGGTGCGCCCGTCGTTGGTCTCGATCCGGTAGTGGGCGACCAGCGCGTCCTCGCGCCAGATCCCGAGGACGGTGTTGGTGTTGCCGACGTCGATCGCGAGGACGGAGGACATGGGCGGGCCGCCCTCATCGTAGCGTAGAAAAGGTGTAACCTGGCCTGGTGGCACGTCCGTCCTGGCGGAACCAGTGGCTGTACCCGATGGTTCTCCTCGGGGCGCTGGCCGCGGTGGTGGTGGCGGCGCTCTACAGCGTCGATCACTACCTGAACCAGGCCGGATACGTCGGGCCGCTCGAGCACTTCCTCGACTTCGACGCCGAGTCGGTCTCGAACTCGATCGGCACCCTGTCGAGCATCATCGCGGCGGTGCTCGGCATCATCATCACGGTCGCCTCGATCGTGGTGCAGCTGGCCGCCACCCGCTACACGCCGGCGGTCACCGAGATGTTCTTCCGCGACCGGACCAACCGGGCGGTGCTCACCATCTACATCGTCGGCTGCCTGATGGGCATCTGGACCGCCTTCTCGGTCAACGACCACTGGGTGCCCCGGATGAGCCTGCTCGCCATGCTCATCCTGGCGACGGTGGGCTTCGTCCTGATGGGGCCTTACTTCGCGTACGTGTTCCGGCTGCTGGCCCCGCAGAGCGTGGTCGGGCGCATCCAGGCCGACGCGCAGGAGGTGGCGCTGGGCAGCGGACACCACCAGAACCGCTCGATCCGACAGCGCCAGCAGTCGGCGCTGCAGCTCACCGAGCAGCTGACCGACATCGCGATCAACTCGATCAACCAGAAGGACAAGATCATCGCGACCGCGTGCGTCGACTCGCTGCGCGAGATCGGCCTCACCTACCTCGACGGCAAGGCCAGCCAGAAGAAGCCCTGGTTCCGGCTGGGACCGATCATCCGCGGCAACCCGGACTTCGCGTCGATGGACAGCGACTCGGTCAGCGACATCGAGAAGGCGAAGACCTGGTTCGAGTTCAAGCTGCTGCGCCAGTACCAGTCGATCTACACCGAAGCGCTCGGGACCATGCGCGACATCAACTACGTCCTCGCGATCAACACGCGCCACCTGGCCGAGCGGGCACTGGCCAGGCGCGACGAGGAGGCGCTCGGGCTGGCGATCAAGTTCTTCAACACCTACCTGCGGGCCACCCTCAACCAGAACGACGTGAGGACCGCGTACACCATCCTGAACCAGTACCGGGCGATGGCGGAGGCGGTGCTGCGCGCCGGCGACGGTGCCACTGCGCTCGGCATCGCCAATCACATCAAGTACTACGGCCACGTGAGCTACCAGAAGAAGCTCGCCTTCGTGACCGAGACGGTGGCCTACGACCTCGGGACCCTGTGCGAGGTCGCGCACGACGTCAACGCCGAGGTCGAGCTCCAGCTGCTCGGCGCGTTCCTCGACGCCGATCCGAAGACCTCCGAGGGCGATGTCCAGGAGGCCAGCTTGCGCGGCGTGCGCAAGGCGCAGCTCAAGCTCGCGACCTACTACCTCGCGGTGAAGGCGGAGCCGATGGCCCGCCGGGTGTGGGAAGACATGCGCGACGAGACGGCCGATCGCCTGCTCTCGATCCGCGACGAGCTGCTCGCCGTTCAATCCAAGGATTTCTGGGAGATCTCCGACCGCGGCGGCAACTTCGAATACATGTCACCGCAGCGCAAGGAGATGCTCCGCATCTTCTTCACCTGGTTCCGGGAGGTCAGCGGCGAGCTCAAGGCTGTATCCTTGGACTCTCCCGGGACGACCCGGCCGGCCCGCGTGACTGGCGAGCGCATCAAGGGGAGCTCGTGACGACGACGAACACTCGATTCGCCTGGATCCTGGTGCTTGCGACGGCGGCTGCTTGTGGCGGCGCGAGCGGGGCGGTCAAGCCCAAGCCGCTCCAGTTCCACTTCAAGGAGCAGTACCTGGCGAAGGTGCCGCCCGAACAGAAGACCGAGGTGCGGGCGGCAAAGGCCGAGTACAACCGCGCCGTGCAGGAGAACCGGAAGGCCGAGTCGGACTACGCCAACAGCAAGAAGGCGGTCGAGCAGGCCGAGGCGGAGGCCAGCCGCGCGCACGGCCAGAAGGAGGCGGCCGACAGCCAGCGGAGCGCCGCCGAGGACTCGAAGGACGGCAAGAACTGGCAGGCGCTCAACGCCGCCAAGCGCGACCAGCGGGTGGCCGAGGTGACCCAGCGGGCGGCCGATCAGAAAGTGGACATGGTGAAGGCGCAGCGCAGCTGGCTCGAGAAGTACGTCAAGTACACCCGCGAGAACGTCTTCACCGTCGAGGCCAAGTACGAGCTCGCCAAGGCCAACGCCGCGCGCGCGCACAACATCGCGCCGCCCGACTTCGCCTACCAGGCCTACGTCGATCAGTACGAGAAGCGCCGCCAGAAGTCCGACAAGCTGAAGGGCCCGGCCGACGGCCAGAAACAGGCGTGGCTGGACGCGAAGAAGGACTACGAGGCCAAGCGGCACGACGAGAACGAGGCGCGCGGCATCGACACGGCGGCCACATCGGACAAGCCGGGAAAGTCGGGCGACAAGAAGTGAGCTCGGTCCCGACCTCCCCGACCGAACCGGCCGCCGCGTCCCCGGCGCACGACGGCGGCGCGTCCGCGTCCGCCTCCACCGGCGGCGATCTCTGGACCGAGGAGAAGTCGGCCCGCATCCTGGTGGTCGACGACGAGAAGGTCATCCGCGAGATCCTCTGCGAGTTCCTCGCCATGGAGGGCTACGTGGTGCGCGGGGTCGAGGACGGCGAGAAGGCGCTGACCGAGCTGCGCCTGCGCCCCTACGACATGGTCATCTCCGACCTCAAGATGCCGAAGCTGTCGGGGCTGGAGCTGCTCGAGCGCATCACCACCGACAAGCTCGACGTCCTCACGGTCATCATGACCGGGTTCGGCACCGTGGAGACGGCGATCGAGGCGATGAAGAAGGGCGCCTACGACTACATCCTCAAGCCCTTCAAGGTCGAGGAGGTGGTGCACATCGTCCAGCGCGGGCTCGACCGCCAGCGGCTGCAGCAGGAGAACATCCGCCTGCGCGAGGCGCTCACCCTCTACAAGGTGTCGGAGGCGATCTCGACCTCGCTCGATCTCGACCACGTGCTCGACGTCATCCTCAGCGCCACCGTCCACGAGATCTCGTGCGACGTGGCGACCCTGCACCTGCAGGATCCCAAGACCGGGCGCTACGAGGAGCGGATGCGGCTGGTCGGCCAGCAGGGGGAAGGAGCCGGCGCGCCGCCGGCGCCGAACGTCGACGAGCTGATGTCGTTCTTCTCGCGTGGCTCGCCCATCCTGGCCCACGGGGTCAAGGCCAACCGCTTCGTCGAGTCGCGACCGGCCGGAGCGATGCCGCTGGTGTCGTACGCCGCCGTGCCGCTGCAGGTCTCCAGCCGCGTCATCGGCATGCTCAACGTCTTCTCCTTCACGCGCGGCAAGCAGTTCGACGAGGGGGCGCGCAAGATGCTCGCCATCCTCGCCTCGCGCGCGGCGGCGTCGATCGAGAACGCACGGCTCTACGACGACCTGGTGGTCAAGAACGAGGCGCTCAGGACCGCCAACCTCACGCTCGAGGAGAACTTCCAGCAGACGGTGGCCGGGTTCGCGCAGGCCCTCGAGGAGTCCGACCGCTACACCCGCGGCCACAGCGAGCGGGTCGCGATGTACGCCGAGCTCATCGCCACCAGCCTCGACCTGCCCGAGACCGAGGTGCAGACGGTGGTCAAGGCCGGTCTCATGCACGACATCGGCAAGATCGGCATCCGCTACGAGCTCATCAACAAGCCCGGCAAGCTCTCGCCCGAGGAAGTCTCGATGTTCCGCGAGCACCCGGACAAGGGCCGCCGCATCCTCCAGCCCATCCCGTGCATGCGCCACCTCATCGAGGGGGCCTGGTGCCACCACGAGTTCTTCGACGGCGCCGGCTACCCGCAGGGCCTGTCCGGCGGTGCCATCCCGCTGCTCGGCCGCATCGTCGCCCTGGCCGACGCCTACGACGCCATGACCAGCGACCGCGCCTACCGCCGCGCGCTCAAGCACGACGTCGCCGTCGCCGAGATCGAGCGCTGCTCGGGCACCCAGTTCGATCCCGAGCTCTCCGAGCTCTTCCTCGCCCGCCTCATCGACTTCCGCGCCGAGGCCCGCAAGCGCGGCGAAGTCCACCTCGTCCCGCCCTAGCCCGCCCTCTCACGATTCGTCACATCTGATCGAACCGCCAAAGCCGCCATATTCGCCAAAGCGTCGGCGATCGCTCGAACGCCCGTCTCTCAGCGGTTGAACCGCGAAGGCGCGAAAGCCGCGAAG
>Ga0111538_10009276_pt1 | contig 13147 bp, 3 predicted proteins | sample SoiMethybrSBSTD1_FD_79669 | JGI IMG/M metagenome (GOLD analysis project Ga0111538, IMG submission 79669) | Bulk soil microbial communities from a Populus tree surrounding site in Tennessee, USA - Soil MetaG P. TD hybrid SBSTD1 (version 2)... | ecosystem: Environmental > Terrestrial > Soil > Tree...
GACGCCCGAGATGGCGCCGCGGGCGAAAGTGGTCGCCTACCAGATCCAGCCGAACAACGAAGTCGCGGCGGACAGCGTCGCCCTGGACGTGAAGCCGGCGGTAACGGTCTCGATGGCGGCCAGCTTCAGCGAGGACGTCGCGAGCCCGGGCGCGCCGATCCAGGTGACGCTCGACAGCGGCCTCGGGCGGCGAACTCTGCTCGGCCTCTCCGTGGTGGACAAATCCGTCCTTGCGCTGGGGCAGAGCCGACTCCACCTCGGAGACGTCTTCGCCGAGCTCGAGCGCCGTTTCCTTGAGCCGCAGGTGGAGGTCCACGAGGGCGAAGGTGGGCCCATTGGGCCCGGCGGACCGCCGCCGATCGACGGCGTAGCCGGCCCCGCCATCGATGGCGCTTTTTGGGGCGCACCGCGCACGCGCGGCGCTCTGGACACGCTTTCCGAGTCGGGTCTGGCGATCGCGGCCTCGAAAAACGTCACGGTGCCAGAGGGCAGCGTCGTCGACTGGTGGCGATTCGCCGAGGACGGCGTGGGGCCGGCTCCGCCGGCTGCCGGCGGGGAAGTCAACGGGCCGAGCGGAGCGCCGGATGTCGTCCGCGTGCGCCAGTATTTCCCCGAGACGTGGGTGTGGGAGCCATTGCGTTTGACGGATGAGGCCGGGCGCCTCACTCTCGACTTGACCACGCCGGACAACATCACGGGCTGGAAATTGGCCGTCGTCGGGACGGCGCCGGTAGCGTCGGGCGCAGGCATCGTCTTCGGTGAGGCAGACCTCACCGTCTTCCAGGACTTCTTCGTCGAGCCGTCGCTGCCGTACTCGGTCGTCCGCGGCGAGGTGTTTCCCGTGAAAGTGGACGTCTTCAACTACCTCTCGGAGGACCAGACCGTCGAGCTCTCGCTCGAAGGGTCCCCGGGCTTCGAGATCACGGGAGGCTCGACCGTCCAGGCTGCGGTGCCGGCCGATTCCGCGAGCGCAGTGCACTTCGAGATCCGGCCCACGAGCCTCGGCTCGTTCCCGCTCAAGATCACGGCCCGCGGCTCGCGTCTCTCCGACGCCGTCGAGCGGCAGATTCTCATCGTGCCGGAGGGCCGGCCGGTCGAGTCGATCGTCAACTCGGTGATCGAGCCGGGCACCTCCGCGCCCCTCGACACTTCGATCCCACCGGATGCGGTGAGCGGATCCGTGCGCGCGCTCCTCAACATCACGCCCAGCCCGGTGGCCCAGACGCTGAGCGGCGTCTCCGACCTGCTCGGCATGCCTTACGGATGCGGTGAGCAGAACATGATTTTCCTGGCGCCCGACGTCGAGATTCTCAAGTACCTCCGCGAGGTCGGCGAGCTCGCCCCCGAGGTGCGCGCCGATGCGGAGTACTACGTCAACGTCGGCTACCAGCGGGAGCTCACGTTCGCCACGGACGACGGCGGATTCGCCGCCTTCGGTGGGGAGCACGGCAGTCTGTGGCTCACTGCGTTCGTGCTCTCGACGTTCGCGGGCGCGCGCGATGTCCGCGACATCGACGAGGCCGTGCTGGCACGAGCGGCTTCGATGCTCGTGAGCCGCCAGGCGGCCGATGGATCCTTCCAGACGGACGATTTCTTGATCCATCAGGAGATGGACGGCGGATTGTCGAACGTCTACGCCATGGCGGCGTACGTCACGAACGCTCTGGCGGATTACGCCCTGCAGCCTCCCGGCGCGCCGAGCGCGGACGTCGTCACGGCAATCGACCGGGCGGCCGGATACCTCGAAGACCGCCGATCGACGGTGAACGATGACGCCTACTCTCTCTCGATCGCCGCAGTGGCCCTGTCGAAAGTGCCCGGCAAGTCCTCCGTCGCAAACGCAGTGCTCGACCGGCTCCTCCAGCTCGCCAAGTCGGATGGCCCTGGCCTCCACTGGGAGCCGTATCCCGTGGAGACGACGGGCTACGCCGCGATGGCGCTCCTCGCTGCCGACGGCGGCGTGGGTCGTCCGGAGGCGGCCTCGGCCGTCGAGTGGCTCTCCACGCAGCGGAATTCTCTGGGCGGCTACGGCGATTCGACGCAGGACACCGTGGTGGCGATCCGGGCGCTGTTCCAGGCGGCGCGGAAAGTGCGCCGGGACCTCGACGTCGACCTGTCCGTCGTGTCGGGGGGCACGACCCTTTTCGCCGCTCATATCGACGTCTCGAACTACGACGTGTCGAAGACTTTCGAGCTTCCGCTCGAGACACCTCTCGAGCTGCGCTCTGCGGGATCGGGCAACGTGGGCTACCAGCTCGTGAAGCGCTACAACGTGCCCGGTGACCTGCTGCCTCCTCCGCGCGACATGACCATCGAAGTGGACTACGATGCCGCTCACGTCGAAGTCGACGACATCGTCGACGTCTCGGTTGTGCTCGAGTACACGGGCGAGAAAGCGCGCACGGGAATGGTCATCGCGGACGTCGGAGTGCCCACGGGGTTCGAGCCGCTCCGCGCTTCGCTCGACTCCCTCGTCGACGCGGGCACGCTCCAGCGCGTCGAGGTGGCAGGCCGCAAAGTGATCTGCTACGTCGATGGGCTCGACACCGGAAAACCGCTGACGTTCGTTTTCCAAGTCCGAGCACTCTACCCGGTGCGCGCCGAGGGCCCCATCTCCCGCGTCTACGAGTACTATGACCCGAGCGTTGAGGCCTACCACCGGCAGGGCGGCGTGATCATCTTCTCGCCCCACGGCTCGCGCGAGTTTATCCGGGGCGATGCGAATGGCGACGGCGAGATCAACCTCGCTGACGCCGTGACGAGCCTCGGGTACCTGTTCCTCGGGGCGGTCCCGGCCGGCGGGGCGTTCTGCGAGGACTCCGCCGACGCCAACGACGACGGCACGCTCAACATCACGGACCCGATCCAGGTCCTGGGATATCTCTTCCTCGGCGGTACCGCCCCCGCGGCACCGTTCCCGGAGAAGGGGCTCGACGCGACTCTCGACACGCTCCGCTGCTGACGTCGAGCGGCGGGCCGGAGCGGTTCCTTGTCGCCCCGGCCCGCCGCTCGCTTGTCTTCGACGAGCTCTCGGGGAGACCCAACGGTGCACCGCGCCTCGGGCACGTTAGAATGGATCTTCCTTGCAGCCGGTTGCCGGCCTCTCCACGACGTCTCGTGGGCTCGAGGCTCGCGGCGCGGGGGAGTGAACGAGGCATCGCATGTGGCCTTTTCGACCCGAGACGATCAGCGACGTTTTGCCGCGGGATGATCTGAAGCTTCTTTTGCGGCTCGGCGACTCCGTCGGTTCCGCCGTCACGCTCATCGAGCGCGGCGAGGATGCGAACCTCACGCGCCTCGATCCGGAGGCAGAGCGGAGCTCCGATCCATTCTGCTCGTACTTCCGCCTGGGGAGAGTCGGCGGCAAGCTGGCATTCGACGGCGCGGATGAAGCGTGTGCTGCCTGCGAGATGCGGCTGGCGCGCCGCGCGCTCCAACCGCAGCCGGGGGCGTCGCTGCCGGCGCGCGACAGCGGGGCCGTCGCTTCGCGCTGCCACATGGGCCTCACCGACTACCTCGTGCCCGTGACGGTGGGGGGAAAGCCGCTCGCGGCCCTCATCGCGGGGCGGCGCGTCGAAACCGACGAGGATCGCATGCGCATCCGCAAGATCGTGGGCAAGCTGGGGAAGCTGACCCGCGCCGAGGCGGAGAAGGAGAGCGCCGCCGACCGCCTGATCGAACCGGCCGAAGAGAAAGCCCGAGATCGCCTGGTGCAAGAGATCGCATCGATTCCCCTCGCATCCCCCGAACTGGAGCGGGCGCTCTCGCGGCTCGCGAAACTCCTCGGCCGCATTGCGTCGCGCGGGTTCGAGGGCAGCCGCCGGATGGTGGAGGACCGCATCATCGAGCGGATCGACGCGAGGATGGGCGAGGCGCCGAAACAGTTCGGCGACCTCCGCCGAGAGACTTCCGAGCTCCTCGAAGAAATCCAAAATGAGCTTGGGTTCGAGCACCTCGCGCTCTTCGCTGCCACACCGAAGGACCTGGACGACCCCGATGCCCGAGCATCGCTCGTCGCCGAGAGCGGCCTCAATGCATCGACGGCGAAGCGCCTCATCGAGCTCGACTGGTCGAAGCTCCCCTCCGTCGCCGCGAGCCGCGACGCCGACGCCATGCGGGGTCTGTCCGCGCTTTCCGCCGCGCACAAGGCACTCGAGTCGACCCGGGACGCGCCCCCTGGCCTGAAAGATCGGATCACGTCGAGCTTCTTCTTCGCCCCCGTGGAGTGCGGGCCTCACCTCCGCGCCGCCCTGGCGTTCGGCGCTCCGCGCAGCACGGTCGAGCCCGATAGCACCGACCTCCAGTTCCTCGCGCGGATCGCGCGGGCATTCACCCGGCGTTACTACGCGCTCGCGGCCGACATCGAGCGCAGGTGGCTGTCGCAACATCTCGAGAACGAAGGGACAGCCCGCCGCGAGGCCGAAGGCGCTAAACGCGAGCTCGAGCGCACCGAAGGCTTCACCTACTTCGACGCACGAAAAATCCTCAACCAGTGCCTCGAGCGGATCGCGCGGCGCGTCGAGACGCGCAAAGTCGAGATCGATACGCGCGACTGCCTGGACCGCGTGACGTTCCGGGGCGTCCGCCGGGAGATCACCGCGCTCTTCCAGCGGCTCCTCGAAGAGGGCATCGAGCGGACGCTGGTGGACCCCGAGACGCAGAAAGGCTCGCCGATCAGAGTCTTTCTCCGTCGATCGCGCACGCGGCTGTTCTTCGGGACGGAGTCCATAGGCGATTATCTCGACGCTCACGAGCGGCGGGCGCTGTTTGCGAAAGACGCCAGCACGGGGAACGGGTCCGGCGAGTCCGAGCGGCGCGATCCAGCGCCGTCCCGGGCGCCGCCGCCGCTGTCAATGCGGCCGCCCGTGCCGCGCGAAGGCCGCGGTGAGCCACCCGATCGGTCTCTCGGCGAGGAGCTCGCATCGCTCCGGCGCCACGAGGGGCGCATCCGCGTGGAGAGCGAGCGACTGCACCGTTGGGAGCGCGACCGAAACCGCTGGCTCGGCAAGACGACGTTCCTGGTGGATCTGCCGCTACCTGTTCGTCCCCCGGATGGCGAGCGCCGCGCCGGCGCCGAGTCTCGTCCCGGTGCTGAGTCTTGCCGCGGCGCTGTGTCTCGAGAGAGGCGGAAGGCAACGCCAGCGCCCGCGGGCGGCACGAAAGTCGATGCGGCTCCGGTGGGCTCGGACGCTCCCGCAGAGGAGAAGGGCGTCGTGGAGGCCGGTCCCGTCGGGGAAAATGTTTCCGCTTGAAGCCGTTCCAGCGTTCCCGCCGCCGTCTCTAGGGAGAAATAGCATGCAGAGGCCACGTCGACTTCGCGGAGCCCGCCTCTTGGCAGCCGGCATCGTCGCCTCCGCTGCCGCGCTCACCGCTCAGGACGCGACGAACCCCGCGGGCGGCGCGCCGGAGCCGCCATCGGACTACGAAGGCTTCTGCTCGCCTCACGCGCAGCCGAAAGATGCTGCCGATCTTCGCCTCGCCGCCGATGCGATCCGCACCGCCAACTGGGCGGAAGCCGTCAAGCTCCTCGATCAGATCGCGGGGGCTCCCGCGCCGCCGCCTCGCGTCGAGACGGAGGGTGGACGGTTCGTCTCGACCGACGGAATCCATTTCACATCGGTCAGCCTCGCCGTGCGCCAGGCGATCGCGCAGCTGCCAGCGGAGCAGCAAGCGCAGTGGCGAGCGCGGCGCGGCGAGCCGGAGGCTCCGGCGGGCTCGCCGGACGGGGCGGCGCCTGCTGCGCCCGGTGAGTGGACCTGCATTCTCGGCCGTCCCGATCACGCGGCCCTGGAGCTGCCGGCGGAGCTCGAGTGGAAGCCGGGCGGCTACGCTGCATGGATTCATCAGCTCACAAACCAGCGGGAGCTGAAGTCTTCGACGCCGGCGAAAAACGCCTACTACGCCTACACGCCCATGCAGCTCGTGGCCGCGGAGGGGCTCCTGATCGGCCGCTCGCACCAGGACATCGTCGCCATCGACGCGAAGACCGGCGAGCTGCGGTGGCGCGTCGACACGGACGTGCCCGCCAACGAGCAGACCAGCAAGGACAGCAGAAGTTCGGGCTTCGACTCGTGGCGCTACTTCAGCGACGTGGGCGGGTGGTCGTTAACGTCCGTCGCCGGGGAGCCACCGCTTGTCATCGTGACCAACCGATCGGCGCGCGCCACGGTGACCGGCGGCAAGATCGCTTTCCCGAGAAACCTCCTCCGCGCCTACGACGCGCGCAAGGGGGCGCTCCTCTGGCAGCGCGGAGGCGCGCAGGACCCTGACGAGGTCCTCCGCAGCTTGACGTTCACCGCTCCGCCGGTCCGCGCCGGCGCGGGCGGCGAGACGCTTGTGGCGCCGGCCACGTCGGACGAAGGATTCCACGTCGTGGCGCTCAACCGCGCGGGCGCGCTTTTGTGGTCGCGCCGGGTCTACACCTACCTGCCTCCGAAATACGAGCTCATCGACGAGAGCCTTGGGTACGGGGCCGCGCTCGCCGCCTCGGACGGCTGCATCGTCGGGGCGCCCGGCCAGGGCCTGATTTTCGCTCTGACGCCTCTCGGCGAGCTGCTCTGGGAGGTGCGCTACCCGTCGAGCGTGCGCTCGAAACCCAACGACCCGCGCTGGGCGCCGGGCCACCCGATCCTGGCCGGCGGGAAAGTCATTGCCGCTCCCTTCGACGGCGACGCGCTCGTCTGCATCGACGCCAGCTCGGGCGTGACGCTCTGGTTGAAGCGGCTCACGACCGGGTACCAGTCACTCATCGGGGCCGACGCTGCACGCGTCTCTACCGTGGACGTGTCGGGGCGCGTCCGAGCTTACGCCGTCGCGGACGGCTCGCCGGCGTGGAGCGTGGAGAGCCTGGGCGCGCCGGCCGGGCGCGGCGTGATGACCTCGCAACGGGTCTACGTCCCGATCGCAAGGGCCGTGGCGATCATCGACGCCGAGAACGGAAACGTCATCAAAACGTGCCGGCTCGGCGACGAGCGCATCCCCGAGCCAGTGCCCGGCAACCTGATCCTGGCCGCCGGTCAGATCTGTCTCGCCGCGCCCTGGGGGTACGCGCGCCTCGAGGCTTACGAGGAGAGCCTTTCGAAGCTCGCAAGCCTTGGCCTGCGCGAGCAGCTTCAGCGGCGCGCCACGATCTCGCACGCCATGGGCAAGTACGAGGAGGCCTTGGAGGCGTTCAAGGAAGTGATCGCCTCCACGCCGGCTTCCGCCGCGCGCGAAAACCTCCGCTCGGAGATGCTGCAGGTCGCGCAGGAAGCGGCGATCAACATGAAAGACCTCCGGTTCATCCAGCGCGTCATCGCGGAGCCGGACCTGATCCCGTCGAAATCTGTCCGCACGTCGTTCATTCTCCGCTCGGCTGCGATCCTCGAGAAAGACGCGCCGGAGGAAGCCGCCCGCCTCTACCGCGAGATCCTCCACTCGCCGCGCGGATCCGACCTCGTCGCGTCGCCGGAAGGGGCATTCATCGACGTGGGCGTCTACGTCTCGGAGGCCGAGCGCGAGCTCGTGACCGCGGGTCGAGCAGCTCCGGACGCCGAAGATGAGCAGCGCGTGGCCGCGTGGGTCGCGGAAGCGGCCGATTCACCCGATCGGCTCGAGCGCCTCTACACCATCGCGATGCGGTTCTCGCACACGAAGGGAGCGCAGGCTGCAATCGCGCATCTGGCGCGCGCCGCGGAGGAAGCGGAGGACTGGGCCTCAGCGGCGAGCCTGCTCGAGCTCTTGCTCGCGGCCGACCCCAGGCTCGACACGAGCTCCGACCTGCGGGCGGAATGGCTCACGTGCCGGGCCAAAGCCGCGCCTCCCGCTCGAACTCCACCCGCCCGCTCCGCGTGGAACCTCGCGTCGCCGTGGGCGCGGAAGTTCTTCGGCAAGTCGGACGGCGCCGTGCTCGTGTCGAATGATGAAGGCTCGGAGCCGCTTCCCGGGATCCTCGTGGCAAAAGACGGCTTACTGGCGCTTCTCGACGAGGAGGGCAAAGTCGTCTGGCAGCACTCCATTCCGGGGGCGAAAGACCTGAGCGGCGCTCGCTCGAGCGTTCAGGGGACTCTCGTCGAGCCCGCGGCAGTGCACGCCGCGGGGGCCAGCGCGCTCGTGTTCACGGCGTGGGGCCTCCTCGAGGTGAAGGGACTCGGAGAGCCGGCGGCCACGGCAAGGGTCTGGCTCGAGCTCGAGCATCCGCTCCTCGCAGGCGCGCCGGCGCCGCCCCCCGCAGCCGTCGCTGCGCCCCCCGCAGGCGCGCCGACTCCGCCCCCCGCAGCCGTCGCCGCGCCGGCGCGACTGGTCGCGCCGGCTGCTGGAGCTGCCCCGGCGACTCCGGCGCCGCCAACCGCCCCGGGGCAGACCACCCCCGCCAAAGTGGGCCTCGACCCCGGCGCCAATTTCTACCCGCGCTGGTGCGTCAGTCCGGCAGGAGATCCGCTGATCATTGAAGCCGACGGCTCCCTGTCGCTCTTCGAGCGGCGGACTGGCCGTCGCGCTCTGGTCACCACGTCATCCGAGCGAGCGGCCTTGCTGAGCGCGGGTGCGCCCCGGCTGTCCGGCCGCCTCATCTCCTGCGAGCTCGCAAAGCCGCAAGGCGTCGTTCTCCGGGACGTTCCGTCGCGCAACCAGGCCGTGGTGCCTTGTCCCGAGACGCCCTGGCGCGCGATCGTCATCCCCGGCGTGGCCGTGGTCCTGGATTCCGCATCGGGAATTCAGGTGCGGGAGACTCCCCTTCTCGCGACGGGCGTCCCGTCTCTGGCCGCGAGCGCACCGACGCTCTGGCGCGACGCTAAGCCCCGAGGCTTTCTCGCCCTGGCGCACGCCGACGCCACCCAGGTGATCGCGGTCGAGCCGGACGGCAAATTGACGGGCCGCGCGCTCCGGTCCGGACGGGTACGCTGGAGCTTGCCGTTCACCGAAGGGGCTTCGCCCGTGCGAACTTTCGAGCTTCCCGCGCCGGACGGCGCCCCCGGAGACGTCGTGATCGCCGCTTCGAAAGGCTTCGACGCCGACGCGGGGCGTGGAATTCTCGGTCAAAAAGTGAGCCAGGATCTCATTTTCGTTCGGGTGAGCCGGACGGGCGAGAAGCGCTGGGAGCGGAAGATCTCGGACGGGGCGGTCGCCTACCTGGGAGGTCGCATCGTGGTGAACGATGCGACCTGGATCATCCCGGTCAACGAAGGTGGGAAGCAGTGGAAGACGCGCGCGATCGTGCTCGACCTGGAAAGCGGCGCGCCGCGCGATCTCTTCCAGCTCTCGCTCGGAGCGGACGCTCGCTATCCCGCGCCTCGAGTTCTTGAGACCCGCCAGGGCATCGTCGTCGGTGGCGAGGGCACGTGGGCGGTCTTCGGGCCTCGCTGAGCCGAGCCCTGGATCTCGCGGCTGCGCAAGTTGGCTGCGGCAGGCTTGACCCCCTCTTCCCGGTGCGGTAGCCCGATGTTACCATCCGGCGTTTCTTTAGCGTGCGGGCCCTAAAAAAAGGGCGCTCCTTCCCTTCATCTCTCGAGCTGTGGCGTATACCGATCTCAAGAGCGATCCGCTCCTCCGCGACGTGCCGGAGGTCGAAGGCTACAAAATCCTCCCGCCTTGCGTGCTCTACGCGCAGATCGGGAAGGGCGGCACGGGAGTCGTCTACCGAGGGAAGCACATCCACCTCAATCTCGACGTCGGGGTGAAGTGCCTGCGCGAGCAGCTCGCCGGCACCGACGGCAGCTTTGTGCTCCGGTTCGAGCGTGAGGCGCAGCTCGCGGCGCGCGTCACGCATCCGAACTTGGTCCGCGTCTTCGACGTCGGACAGCGCTACGGCATCCACTACCTCGTCATGGAGTACGTGCGCGGCGAGACGGCTCGAGAGCGCGTCGTGCGTAAAGGCGCCCTGCCGCTCGGCGAAGCAGTCGCGATCGTCCTCTCCGCGTCGAGGGGGCTAGCTGCCGCGCACGCGGAGGGCATCGTCCACCGGGACATCAAGCCGGACAACATCCTCATCGCTACCGACGGCAAAGTGAAGCTCGCCGACCTCGGGCTCGGGCGCGTCGGGGCTGGACCCGACGCCAAGGACGAGGCGACGACCGTCACGCAGAGCGGAGAGACGTGGGGCACGCCGCGCTACATGCCCCCAGAGCAGTGGGAAGGGCTTGGGCGGGTGAGGAAAGCCGGCGACGTCTGGGCCATGGGCGCCACGCTATATTTTCTCGTCGACGGCGACGACGCGTACGCCGGCCACACGCGCGAGCAGGTCATGAAGCGCGTCTGCATGGACCCGTTCCCGGACATCGCGAAGCGACGGCCGGATCTGCCCCCGGAATTCTGCCAGGTGGTCGCGCGCGCGACGGAGCGCGCCCCCGAGAAGCGGTACGAGGACGCTCAAGGCCTCGTCGAGGCGCTCGAGCAGGTCACGCAGAAGCTGGGGCTGCGGGCTAGCCTTTCGGACTCCCGCAGCGGCGAAGGATCCACGCGCTGCACGCTCGTCTCGCCACCGCCTCCCGAGCTGCTCGCGAAAGTTAAAGTGGACTTCGACAGCGGGCGGATGGGCTCCTGGGAGCGCCGGACCGGCGACCCGGCGGCCGATTCGACCTCTGTGCAGAAGACGAAACCCGCGGGGACTGGCTACCGCGGGCTCGCGAAAGCCGGAGTCGCGCTACTCCTCCTCCTCTTGGCGGCCGGCGCGAGTCTCGCGTTACCGTGGCGCCAGTGGTTTTCAGCGGCGCATGAGAGCCGGCAGAACGACGGCGTGGCGCAGCAAAAGCCCGCCGCCGAGGCGTCCGCGACCAGTGAACCGCGCGTTGCGGTGGAGGCGACCATCGGGCCCGACCCCACACCGCGCTCGAGCTCCGCGCCCGCGCCGACCGTGCTGCCTTCCGAGGCATCGACGAAGCTGGCCGCGGCTTCCGCGGCGAAGCCGGAGCTATCCGCGCCGCCGGAACCTACTTCGCTGTCCAAAGCCACCGCGAGCGAGAAATCCGCGGCGGACGTCGCCCAGGCGCGGACGCTGCTCCTTTCGGCAGCGCTGACAGCGGCCGGTCTTGAGCAAGCGTTCTCGCTCCTCGAGGGCGCGAAAAACACCTCGCCGCCTCCCGCTGGCCTGGAGGAGACGCTCGCCCTGGCCTACGCCGAGCGGGGGCGGAGGCTCCTCGATGCAGGCAAGCTCGGCCCCGCCTACCGCGATGCGTCGGCTTCCGTCGAGATCGCACGGACCATCGCCGCCGTGGAGCTCAAAAAGCGGATCGAGAAGTCGTCGAAAACGGCGCTCGAGAAGGGGCTGACCGTGGACGCGCCGGCGGAAGGAGCCGCCCTGGGCGCCGGGCCTTTCGAGGTCCGTGGAAAGTTGAGCCCTGCCGCGGCATCGCTCAGCGGCCTTCGCGTGAAAATCAATGGCGTCGACGGTGAGATCTCCGAAACGGCGTTTCGCGCGTCACTCGAGCTCAAGACCGAAGGCAAGCAGACGATTACTGTGGTTCTCACCGACGAGAACGGCGCGTCGGCACAGGCGCGCGTGAACGTGACGGTCGACCCGACCGCTCCCGAGATCACGGTCGAGTCCCCGGCGGAGGGCGCATTTCTGCGGCCGCCCATCCGGATCACCGGAAAGGTCAAGGACTCCCAGACGATCCGGACGGTCGAGATGGCGCTCATCAGCGGCGCCTCCATTCCAACGAGGAGCGTCGCGGTCGATCGCGGATCGTTCCGGACGGAGATCAATGTCCCCGATGGCGCGCACTCGCTCCGCATCACCGCCGTGGACGCCGCGCAGAACAAGAGCACCCGGAACGTGGCTTTCACCGTTGACTCGGCCTTGCCGACGATCGCACTCCTCGCCACGGAGCCTGGCAAGCCTGTGTACACGAAAGAGGACCATTTCACCTGCCGGGCGAAAGCCACCGACGCCTCGGCGATCGACAAAGTGCTCATGGCCGACCAGCCCGCGACGCGCGCCCAGGGCGAGGACGACGTGTTCGAGCGTAGTGTTCCGCTCCCGACAGAAGGCGCGAATGCGTTTTTCGTCGTGGCGTTCGACCGAGCTGGGAACCGCGCCGAAGCCCGGACGGAGATTCGGCGCGACCAGCGGAAGCCGGTCTTGAAGATTGTGGCGCCGACATCCGACGCGCCCATCGCTCCCGGCCCGCTCGAAGTGCGGGGAGCCGTCACCGACGCCTCCCCGACGAGCGTGACAGTGAACGGCCAGGATGTCGCGATGGGGCCTGCGAAAGACGCGTGGAGCATCCAGCTCAAAGTCGATGAGTCCGTTGGGGAGCTGCGCGTCGAGGCCGTGGATGCGGCGGGGAACGCCGCCGAGCCTCTGATCCAGAAGCTCCGTGTGCAGACCGGAGCCGGAGCCGGAGCAGTGGCTGGCCCCCCAGCCATCGCCGGTTTCACGCTCATCGGGCAGAGCCCCTGGGGCTACTCGGAGTACCGGCATGACCGGAGCGGCATCATCTTAGTGCTACTTCCCGGCGGAGAGTTCAGCCAGGGCGCATCGGATGATGATCCGAACGCCGGAGGCTCCGAGAAGCCGGCGCACACCGTGCGGCTTTCGCCCTACCTCATCGGAAAATACGAGGTCAGCCAGGAGGAATGGTCGAAAGTCCTGGGCGCGAACCCTGCGTCCAATCAGGAAAGCCCCTCGCACCCCGTCGAGATGGTCTCGTGGGAGGACTGCGCGAAATTCTGCGAAGCGACGGGGCTCTCGCTCCCGACCGAGGCGCAGTGGGAGTTCGCCGCGCGCGGCGGCACCAGGACCCCGTACTCGACGGGCAAATCGCTGACGTCCGACCAGGCGAACTTCGGCACTACTCCGGGCAAGTCGTCCCCCGTGTCGGCCTACTTGCCGAATCCTTACGGCCTCTTCAACCTGCACGGCAACGTGTGGGAATGGTGCGAAGACCTCTTCGATGCCTCGTTCTACGGCAAGCCCGAGGCATCGGGCCGCGACCCGGTCTGTCGGGCCGGAGTGGGCTTCTTCGGCTTCTCGTCGAGCGATCGCGTGATCCGGGGCGGCGCCTGGGGGAACCCCCTCGAGTCCTGCCGATGCACGTACCGGAACGACGACAGCCCCGGTCTGCGCACTCCCTTCCTCGGGTTCCGCGTCGCGAAGACACTGCCGTAGGGTGCATCGAACGTTCTGCGCCATGAATGACGCTCGCACAATTCGAAGACGCCTCCTCGCGAC